>Ga0316222_1000351_pt1 | contig 72724 bp, 69 predicted proteins | sample TBH18011metaG_FD_206008 | JGI IMG/M metagenome (GOLD analysis project Ga0316222, IMG submission 206008) | Freshwater microbial communities from Trout Bog Lake, Wisconsin, USA - TBH18011 | ecosystem: Environmental > Aquatic > Freshwater > Lake > Hypolimnion/Profundal zone | place: USA: Wisconsin... | reverse complement strand
GCACCGCGATGGGATAAAATAGCGCCGCCTTGACCTTGCCCTTGATCTTCTGCGCCTTTTCGGAAAATTCCGCGAGGCGTTTCAAGACGACTTCCAGCACACCGCCCAGTTCGCCGGCCTTGACCATGTTTACGAACAGGCGGTTGAAAACTTTCGGGTGCTGCGCGAGCGCCTCGGAGAACGTGCTGCCGCCCTCAATCGAGGTGGAGAGCTGGGCCAGAATGCCTTTCAGGTTGGCATTGCGCTCCTGTTTTTCCAGCACGCGCAGGCCGCGCAGCAGCGGCAGGCCGGCGTCCACCAGCGTGGCGAGCTGGCGCGTGAACGTGGTCAGCACCTTCGGCTTCACCCCGCCGCCAAGGCCGGGGATCTTGATGTTGAAATTCATCCCGCCGCCCTTTTTGCCCGGCTTGGATTTGGCGGCCGGCTTGCCCTTGGCTTTTTTGCTTCCGCCTTTTTCCTCCTTGTCCACCTCGGTAATCTTGGTCGGGAACAGGCCCATTTCCTTCACGCGGCCGATGGCCTCGTTCTGGCTGCCCACTTCGATACTGCCCTTGGTTTCAGCACCGCGGGCGTCGAGAGCCACATAATTATACTTTGGCATGGCGGGTCAGGATTAAATTAAATCAGGTGTATTTGACAACTTCGTCAATCGTGGTGTCGCCGTCGAATATGCCGCGCAAACCGTCTTCGCGCAAGGTCACCATGCCCAGCTCCACGGCTTTCTGCCGCACGACCACCGTCGGGGCGCGCTCGTTGATGAGGTTGCGGATGGCGTCGCTCACGATCAGCAGCTCGTAAATGCCCTTGCGGCCCTTGTAACCGGTGTCGTTGCAAGTCGAGCAGCCGCGGCCGTAATGAAAAACCTTGTCGCCCAAATCATGCGGGGAAAGTCCGAGCAGCGACAACTGCTGTTCCGTCGGCTCAAACGGCGTCCGGCAATTTTTGCAAATGGTGCGGACGAGCCGCTGTCCCAGCACGGCCATCAAAGTCGAGGAAATCAAAAACGGCTCCACGCCCATGTCCACAAGCCGCGTCACGGCGCCGGGCGAATCGTTCGTGTGCAGTGTGCTCAAGACCAGATGGCCGGTCAGCGACGCCTGGATGGAAATCTGCGCGGTTTCCAAATCGCGCATTTCCCCGACCATGATGATGTCCGGGTCTTGGCGCAAAAATGATTTCAGCGCCTTGGCGAACGTCATGCCCTGCGCCTCGTTGATGGCCACCTGCATGATGCCTTCGATGTCGAACTCCACCGGGTCTTCCGCCGTCAGCAGCTTGGAGTCTATCGTGTTGACGCGGCGCAAGCAGGAATACAACGTCGTCGTCTTGCCGCAGCCCGTCGGGCCGGTCACGACGAAAATCCCGTTCGGCCGCTGGATGACTTCCGTGACAAAGTCGTAAACGTATTTAGGAAAACCGAGCGACTCGACCTCGAGGTTCACCGACGAACGGTCGAGGACGCGCAGCACGATGGATTCGCCGAACGCCGTGGGCAGCGTGCTCACGCGCAAATCCACCTGCTTGCCGGCGATGCTCAGGTTGATGCGGCCGTCCTGCGGCAGGCGCATCTCGGAAATGTTCAGGTTCGCCATGATCTTGATGCGCGAGGCGACCGGCAGGGCGAGATGTTTCGGCGGCGGCGCCATTTCGTAAAGCGCGCCGTCCACGCGGTAGCGGATGCGGAACTCCGTCTCGAACGGCTCGAAGTGGATGTCGCTCGCGCGATCCTGCACCGCCTGCTGCAACACGAGATTCACGAACTTGACGATGGGCACCTGGTTCGCCAGTTCCTCGGCGGCCTTGACGTCGTCGCCCGCCGCCTTGGCATTTTGCACCAGCTTTTCATCGCCCAGCTCCTTGAGGATTTCCGCGAAGCTTTCGTTCTCCTCCTGCCCGTAAAACCGCTCGATGGCGCGGACGATTTCCGCCGGGTCGGCCACTACAATCTGCACGTCGCGCTTGGCGATGAAATTAATCTCATCCGACTTGGCCGGGTCCAGCGGCTCCGCCAGCGCCACCTGTAGCATCCCGTTGGCAAAGCCCACCGGCAGGCAGCGATACATCTGCGCCACCTTCGCCGGAATCAGGCCCAGCACGTCCGGCGTGATCTGGCGGTCCTTCAATTGCACCACTTCCGTGCCAAGCGCGGTCGCCTCGACGTGCAGGATGTCGTCCAGCTTCATGATGCCGAAATCCTGCAGCACCTGGATCGCCGGCGCGGCGTTGCGCTGCAGCTCGCCGGCGACCTCCTCGTATTGGAGGTCGTCCAGCATCCCCTGGCCGTGGAGCAAGGAGAGCAATGGGTTGTTGATTTCGTCGGCCATGAATCAAATTTATTTTTTGCCGCCCTTGCCGCCGCCCTTGTCCACCGCCTGCGCGAGATCCAGCTCCTGCAACTTCGCCAGAATGGTGGTCGGGTCCTGCGACTTGTTGACGACCTCTTCCCGCGCGATCATGCCCAGGAGGTATTTATCAATCAAAAATGAATCCAGCGTCACCATGCCGTATTTCATGCCGGTCTGGATGTCCGACTGGATGCGGAACGTCTTGTTGTCGCGGATGAGCGCGGCGATGGACGGCGTGTTAATCATGATCTCGAACGCCGCCACGCGCCCCGGTTTGTCAATGCGCGGAATCAGCAACTGCGAAATCACCGCCTGCAAAACCGTGGACAACTGGATGCGCACCATTTCCTGCTGGTTCGTCGGAAACGCGTTCGTCAGGCGGTCAATCGTCTTGGCCGCGCCCGTCGTGTGCAGCGTGCCGAAGACCAAGTGGCCGGTTTCCGCCGCCGTGATCGCGGCCTCGATGGTTTCCAAATCGCGCATTTCGCCGACCAGGATCATGTCCGGATCCTGCCGCAGCGCGCGGCGGATGGCCTCGGCAAAATTCGGCACGTCCACATGGACTTCGCGCTGTGTCACCAAGGCTTTCTTGTGCTTGTGATAATACTCGATCGGATCCTCAATCGTGATGAGGTGCACTTCCTCGCGCGTCTCGTTGACGATGTTGAGCATGGACGCGAGCGTGGTGGATTTGCCGGAGCCCGTCGGGCCGGTCACGAGAATCAGGCCGCGCGGCTTGAACAAAAGTTCCTTCACCGATTCCGGCAAACCGATCTGCTCGTAGGTGAGCATCTTGCTCGGAATCTGCCGCAGCACCATGGCGAAATTTCCCTTTTCCTTGAACACGCTCACGCGGAAACGCGCCGCCTCGCCGAACGCGAACGCGAAGTCCGCGCCGCCGCGCTCGCGCACCTGCTGGATGTGCTCCTCGGACGTGATGCTGCGCATCAGCTCCTCCGCCGCTTCCGGCGTCAGCGCCGGGCCTTCCACGCGGTGCAGCGTGCCGTGCACGCGGATGGTCGGCGAGGTGGCGACGCGGATGTGCAAGTCGGACGCGCCTTCCGACACGACCAACTGCAGCAAATCTGACATGGCGTAGGACATAAATCAAAAACCGTTAAACTGTTGAATCGTTAAGTCGTTTCATCGGTTGTCCAATCACATTTTAATAAATCACGCATCATCGCCGACCGTCGCGCGGATGACTTCTTCCGGCGTCGTGAGGCCAGCCAGCACCTTGCGGATGCCGTCTTCGCGCAAAGTCCGCATGCCCATTTCGCGCGCGCGCTGGCGCAGCACCGTCGTCGGCACGCGATCGTAAATCAGTTTCCGCGCCTCGTCCTCGACGACAAAAATTTCAAAAATGCCGAAGCGCCCGCGGTTGCCGGAGTTGTTGCAATTCTGGCAGCCGCGGCCTTTCTGGATGTTCGCGTTCTTCACCATGTCCATCGTCAGGCCCAGCGAACGCATTTCCTGTTCGGTTGGCGTATAGGGTGCCATGCACTTCTTGCAAATCTTCCGCACGAGCCGCTGCGCCATCAGGCAGCGCGTGGACGACGCCACCAAGAACGGCTTCACGCCGATGTCCACGAGACGCGTGACCGCGCCCGGCGCGTCGTTCGTGTGCAGCGTGGAGAAAACCAGGTGGCCGGTGAGCGACGCGTTGATGGCGATCGAGCCGGTCTCCATGTCGCGGATTTCCCCGATCATCACGATGTTCGGCGCTTGGCGCAGGATCGCGCGCAGCGCGGCGGCGAAGCTGAAGCCGACAATGTCGTTCACCTGCACCTGGTTGATGCCGGACAAAACATATTCCACCGGGTCTTCCACCGTGATGATTTTGCGGTCGGGCCGGTTGATGAAATTCAGGCAGGAATACAGCGTCGTTGTTTTGCCGGAGCCGGTCGGGCCGGTCACCAACAGAATTCCATCCGGCAAACCGATGATGCGCTCGAAGGTCGCTTGGTCGTCGCTCAAGAATCCGAGCTCCGGCAGACCGAGCCGGAGACCTTCCTTGTCCAAGATACGCATCACGATGCTTTCGCCGTGATTGGTAGGGAGACAGGAAACGCGGAGGTCAATCAACTTGTTCCCGATCTTCGACTGGATGCGTCCGTCCTGCGGGATGCGGTGTTCCGAGATGACCATGCCTGCCTGAATTTTCAACCGCGCGATGACCGGCGCCTGCAGCCGTTTCGGCGGCGACTTCATCTCCTGCATCATGCCGTCAATGCGGTAGCGCAAGCGGAATCTTTTTTCCAGCGGCTCGAGGTGGATGTCCGACGCGCGCAGCTTGAACGCGTCCACGATGATCTGGTTCACCAGCCGGATTAGCGGCGCGTCGGCCTCGACCTCGCCCACCTCGTCAATTTTCGCGACGTGGACATTTTCCTCCGTCAGCTCCTGCATGACATCCTTGAAGATGCCCGCGTCCATGGATTTTTTCTCGCCGCCGTAATACTTGCCCAGCGCCGCCTCGATGTCCGGCTCCGACGCCACGCGCAGCTCAATTTCCGCGTTCAGCAGGTGCGTGAGCGAATCAATCGTGTTCAGGTCGGACGGGTCGGCGATGGCCACGGCCACCTTGCCTTCGTTTTTGAAAACGGGGATGACGCGGTATTTCCGGGCCACGTCGCGCGGGACGATGGCGATGACCTCGTCGTCAATCTTGAGGTTGCCGAGGTGGACAACTTCCGCGCCGAACTGCGCGGCCTTGGCCTGCGTCACGTCGCCGGGGCGGATGACCTTGTTGGCCACCAACAAATCCACCGCGCCCACGCCGGCGGCGCTGGCCTCCTCGCGGGCCTTGGCGACCACTTCGGCGGAGGTGAAGCCGAGGTCAACCAACAGGTCCAGCAAATAATCGTCTTTTTCTGCCACGGGAATTTTTCCGCCGCCCTACTATTGAATTCGGGATTCGCGGGACTGAAAGTTTTCATTTGCCAGCCCAAAAGTCAATGCCGGCGCGCAACTTTTGAAGTGAAAACCCGGCGGCGTCCCACACGAAGGCTTCCGCCCAAAGCCGCAGTTGAACTTGCCGCGCGCCTCGGCTATGCTCATGGGCTTATGACGTTGACAGAAAAAATTCTCGCGCGCGCCGCCGGCAAAACTTCGGTCCAGGCCGGCGACAACATCTGGGTGAATGCCGACGTGCTCATGACGCACGACGTTTGCGGGCCGGGCACCATCGGCGTGTTCAAACGCGAGTTTGGCAAGGACGCGAAGGTCTGGGACAAAAATAAAATCGTCATCATCCCCGACCACTATATTTTCACCGCTGATTCCAAATCGAATCGCAACGTGGACATCCTCCGCGATTTTTCGCGCGAGCAGGGCATCGAATATTTTTACGACGTGATTGATGACCAGAACGGTCATTGGGTTTTTGATGCTGTCAAAGGCAACATGAAGCGCCAATACGGTTCGCGCTACGCCGGCGTCTGCCACACGGCGCTGCCGGCCAAAGGCCACACGCGGCCGGGTGAAATTCTTTTCGGCACCGATTCGCACACCTGCATGGCGGGCGCGTTCAACCAATTTGCGACGGGAATCGGCAACACCGACGCGGGTTTCGTGATGGGCACCGGCAAACTGCTCATCAAGGTGCCCGAGACGATGCATTTCCGGCTCGAAGGCAAACTCCAGCCCGGCGTGATGGCGAAGGACATCATTTTGCATTGTATCGGCGAAATCGGTTTCGACGGCGCAACGTATCGCGCGATGCAGTTCGACGGCGAAGGTGCGTTGAACCTCTCGATTGACGACCGCATGACCATCGCCAACATGGCCATCGAAGCCGGCGGCAAAAATGCGATGTTTGAATTTGATTCGCGCACGGCGGAATACGTTGATGCGCGCGTGAAATTAAACGGCACGAAATCCACTTACGAACCCGTCGCCCGCGACAAGAATGAAAAATTTGTTTACGAGCTGGTCGTGGACTTGAGCAAGCTCGAACCGACCGTCGCCTGCCATCCCGATCCGGGCCAGCGCAAAAAGGCGAAGGACATGGACATGAAATTGGATCGCGCCTATGTCGGTTCCTGCACCGGCGGCAAGACCAGCGATTTCGTGGAATTCGCCCGCGTGCTGCGCGGCAAGAAAGTGGTCATTGATACTTTCGGCGTGCCCGCGACACCGGACATCGTCAACGACTTGCAGTCAACTTATTGGGGCAACTCGACCATCTGGCAGATTCTTGTGGACGCCGGCGTGCAGATGACCGAGAACGCCGGCTGTGCCGCGTGCCTTGGCGGCCCGGTGGACACGTTCGGCCGCATCAACAAATCCGGCATCAAGTGCATCAGCGCGACGAACCGCAATTTCCCCGGCCGCATGGGCGACAAGGAATCGCAGGTGTTTCTCGCGTCGCCGATGACGGTGGCGGCGAGCGCGCTGACCGGCAAGGTCACCGACCCGCGCGGGTATTTGGGGAATTAAATTAACCGCAGAATTAACTTCACCGCTTGGACGCAATGTTCAAGCGGTGATTTTTTATTGGCCGAATTTTTCCAGCTCCGCGATGAACGCGTCCGGGCCGCCGGAAAGATAGCCGGACTGCCGGCCGATTTCATTGCCGGCGGAATTCAGCAGCACATACGTCGGGTAGCCGTCCACGTTGAACCGTTTTGCCAGCGCGTCGTTGGCCTGCTTCTGGTCGTCTGGCAGCGGCGTGTGGCGCGGGAAATCCACCTTCACCAGTTCGAGATTCCGGCCGGCGTAGGCCGCAAATTTTTCCGTGGACAAAACATCATGATCGAACTTGATGCACCACGGGCACCAGTCGGAGCCGGTGAAGTCGAGCAGCACCCGTTTGTTTTCCGACTGCGCCTGTTTCAGCGCGCCGGGCAGATCGCTGCGCCAGATGGCCGGTGCCGTCGCCGCCGCCGCCACGCCGGCCGCCGGCTGCCGGGTCATGTCCGGCGGCTGAACCGCCGGCTGGTGGAGCACCTGCTCATGATACTTGGCCTTGTTGTCGGCCAGCTTGAGTTCCGCCGCCTTGGCCTTCAGCGGATCGTAGCTGAAATGTTTCTGCCAGACGGGCGAAAGATCCTTGATCTTCACGTTCGCCATGCCTTCGGCGTAGATGAAATAAACGTCCGTCGCGCTGACGCCGGTGACGGTGACGTTGCTGTAAACCTCGCTGCCGGCCTGCAGCACGGGGATTTTTTCGTCGGCGCGGGCGGCGACGGCCAGCGCGGCAAAAATTATTGGAAGAATAAATTTTTTGGCGCGCATAGTTTTTTTATTTCACGAGGTTCGCCCCCGGCAGATAGACCGTGAAGGTCGTGCCCTCGCCGGCGACGGTGTGGACGTGCAACGCGCCGTGCGCGGCCTTGACAAGCCGCTGGACAATGTTCAGGCCGAGGCCGGTGCCCTGGCGCGGGCCCTTGGTGGTGAAATACGGGTCAAAAATTTTCGGCAGCACCGTCGCCGGGATGCCCGGGCCGGTGTCGCGCACCCAGAGCTTCACCAGCGGCGCAGTGTTCGCCATGCTCTCGACGTTGAGCAGCCGGTCGTGCGGGCCGTCCTTGAACTGCGCGAGGTCGAGCGGCGCGCCCAGCACCTCGCCGCCGATTTCCACGCGGTGCGGTGCGGCGGTGCACTGAAATGCGTTCACCGTGAGGTTGAGCAAAATCTGGATGATGTCCGTGCCGTTAATCTTGACGCCGATTTCGCCGGTGAGCGGCGTGAGGCGAAACTCATTTTCCTGCAAGCTCGGATGCACACGCACGAGCTGTTCCAGATCGTGCAGCAAATGGTTCACGCCAGCGGACATGGCGTCGCCGCTTTGTTTGCGGAGAAAGCCGAGGTAGCGCCGTTGGATCTCGATGCAATTGCTCATCTGCCGCTCGACGGAGATGAGCCGATCCTTGATAAATTCCAAATCCTGCACCTCCAGTTTCGGTTTCTGGTTCAGCTTCTGTTTGAGCAGTTGCACAAAACCAAAACTCACCGACAGCGGGCCGTTGATGTCATGGATGATGCTCGCGTAAATGTCGCCGCGCGTCTGTGCGATTTGTTCCTCGACGCGCTGGTTCTGGAGTTCGGTGAGCAGTTCGTGGACTTTTTCCGCACTGTTGTGGATTTCGCTTTCCAGCACGCGGCGCTGCATCGCCTGGTTCACCGCGCTGCGGATGGTCGCGAGGTCGAACGGCTTGTTGATGTAGTCGCACGCGCGGAGCCGGAGCGCCTGCCGCATCGTGTCGGTCGTCTCAAACGCCGTGATCATGATGGCCTCCAGGTTCGGCCGCACGAAGCGCAGCCGTTCCAAAACTTCGATACCGGACATCCCGGCCATGCGGATGTCGAGGATGGCCACGTCAATGTCATTTTCCTGCGCGAGCGCGATGGCAGTCGGCCCGTCCTCGGCCATGAGCAAATCAAAGTTGTCCTTGAAGATCAGCTTGAGCGACAGACGCGGCCCCTCCTCGTCGTCCACAATCAGCAGCGTCCCGCGCCGCTTGGGCGCCGGCGTGGCGGCGATCAGTTCGGAAAGAGTCGCGGTGGCTTCGGCCAGAGGATCAGCGGTCGCAGACATAATCTCACGAAACTAGCGTAAAACCACCGTGCCTCAAGCAGAAACCGCGCGCCGCAGCCATTCCAAAGCCTGCGTCGCCGTCACCTGCTTGAAGGTCGCGCGGTCCCACGCGTTCAAAAAAACTTTCACCTCCACGCCGGCCGCCGACGCCAGCGCGATGAAGACCGTGCCAACCGGTTTTTCCGCCGTGCCGCCGCCGGGACCGGCGATGCCGGTGACCGCCAGCGCAAAATCCGAACCGAATTTTTCCCGCACGCCCAAAGCCATTTCCTGCGCGACCGCCCCGCTCACCGCGCCGTGCTGTTTCAAAGTTTTAGCACGGACGCCGATAATTTTTTCCTTCGCGGCATTGGCGTAGCCCACCACGCCACCGAGAAAAACTTCCGACGCGCCCGGCACGTCTGTAATCCGGCTGGCAATCAGGCCGCCGGTGCAGGACTCCGCCAGCGCCAGCGTCTTTTTTTTCTGCGCCAGCAGTTTCACGACGACCTGCTCAATCTCCTCGTCGTCGCGGCCAAAAATGTTTTCGCCCAAAATCCGTTGCACCACGGCCTCGGCCTCGCCCACGAGTTTTTCCGCCGTTGCGCCGCTGGCAACCAGCCGCACGTCCACCGCGCCGGGCCGCGCGCAGTAGCCGATTTCCAAGCCGCGCCGCACCAGCGGCTGCAAGTCCGCCTCGACCATTTCCTGGACGCGCGACTCGCCGATGCCGGTCGTCAGCAGCGTGCGGCAGACAAAAATCTCGTCCGCAAATTCCCGCTTCAGCAGCGGCACGACAAATGTGTCAAACATCGGCCGCAGCTCGCGCGGCGGGCCGGGCAGCATCACCAGCCATTTCGGATTTTGGATTTCGGATTTTGGATCTGAAATTTCCATCGCCAGTCCCGGCGCGGTGCCGGTGGCGTTGAGAAAAACCTCCGCGCCTTCGGGCACGAAGGTTTCCACGTCGGTTTTTTGCGGGCGCGGCCGGCCGCGTTTCGCGAAGAAATTTTCGATGTGCGCCTGCACCGCTGGATTTTTCACCAGTTTTTTACCGAGCAGTTTCGCGATGAGCTCGCGCGTAAGGTCGTCGGACGTCGGGCCAAGTCCGCCGGTCGTGATGATGAGGTCGGCACGACTCAGCGCCTCGCGCACGGCGGCCTGGATTTCGGTGCCGGTGTCCGCCACGGCGACCTGCCGCGTGACGACGTGGCCGAGGTCGGCGAGCCGGCGGCAAAGCCACTGCTGGTGCGTGTTCAGCACGCGCCCCAGCATCAGCTCGCTGCCGGTGTTGACGATTTCGACGTTCATAACGGATTGAATAAAGAAAACCGGAACCCGTGAAAAGAAATTCCGGCCGGCCGGAGTTCCGGCTTTCCTTATTGAAAATTGGAATTCCTATTTCGCCGGCGGCGGCGTGGCCGGCTTCGGCTTGGGCTTGATGACGCCGGCGGTGAATTTTCCCATCAGGTAGCTTTTTTCCGCGTCCGGCAGGCAAAGGTAGATTTTCCCCGGCAAGCGATCTTTCGCCAGCGCGCCAAATTCCAGCCGCAGCGCGTAGCCGACATCGTAAGCCGCCTTTTGCACGCCGCTCGCGTCCTTCCAGCGCAGCGTGACCGGCGCCGCCTTGTCCGTGTCGGCGCCCACATTGATGGTCTTGCCGGCCAGCGCCTCTGGCGGCGCGCCGCTGAAATTGACCTGCAGGCCAAACTCCACCGGCCCGCGCGTGCCGGCGCGCAGGGTCAGCGTGCCATTCTGAAAATTCGCGCGCTCGGCGATGAAATCCTGCCCGTGAATCCGCCCAACCACGGCTGAATTTGGCGTCACCGCGTCGTCCAGCGTCAGCATCCAGTTCGTGTCATTCGCGGGCGGCGCGACGGGCGCGGGCTTCGGCGGCGGCGGTTTCGGCGCGGTATTGGTGGCAGCCGCAAGCTTGACCGGCACCGGTGCCGACGCGGCGGATTTGAAAATTTTGTCGCGGAAGGCGAACACCGCCGCGCCGCCCGCCAGCACCACCACCAGCACGCCAATCAGGATCGCCGCCGGGAATTTCTTCTCCGCCGCCGGGGCGATGGCCGCATCAAAGCCGCGCGCGAAATTTTTTTTCTCCGACACCTTGGTGCCGGTCAGAATGAACTTCCCGTCCGCCGCCGGCGCCTGGGGCGCGGCGATCTTCTGGAAGCAGGTGGGACACTCCATGACCTGGCCGCCATGCGACACGTCACACATCATGTGCTGGCCGCACACGGGACAGGCAAATTTGAATTCGCTCATGGACTTCTCGGCGCAAACATTTCATATCTGCGCCGCGTCGGCAACCCGCATTTTGCCCAAAGCCGGCCGGCCGCCCGGCGGCGGACGCAAAAATTCTGTGGGCATCCGCGTCCAACTGTGGTTTTAATAAGGCAGCAACTATGAGCAAAAAATCTCCCGTTTCCCGCAGCGGCCGCTTCGCCGCCGGCCCCGCCGCCGAAGTCGCGCAATTCACCGAATCCATTTCCTTCGACTGGCGCTTGTGGAAACACGACATCGCCGGCTCCATCGCCCACGCGACGATGCTCCAGAAAATTGGTGTGCTGAAGCTAAACGAATTGAGCGCAATCACCAAAGGCCTCAATCAAATCGCCAAGGAAATCGCCGCCGGAAAATTTTCGTGGAAGCCCGAACTCGAAGACGTCCACATGAACATCGAGGCCGAGCTGACCAAACGCGTGCCCGCCGGCGCGAAGCTGCACACCGCCCGCTCCCGCAATGACCAGGTCGCGCTCGACGTGCGGCTCTGGCTGCGCGATGAAATCACCGCGCTGCTCGGCGACATCGCCGGCTTGCAGCGCGCGCTCGTCTCGCTCGGCGAAAAAAATGCCGACGTGATCATTCCCGGCTACACCCACATGCAACGCGCGCAGCCCGTTTATCTCGCGCACCATCTGCTCGCCTACGTCGAGATGCTCGAACGCGATTGCGAGCGCCTCTGGGACTGCCACTCGCGCGTGAACGTCTGCCCGCTCGGCAGCGGCGCCATCGCCGGATCCACCTTGCCGCTCGACCGCAAGCTGGTCGCCAAGCTGCTCGGTTTTGTGAATGCCAGCGGCCAAGTGCAGCTCACGCAAAATTCCATGGACGCCGTGAGCGACCGCGATTTCATGATCGAATTCGCCGCCGCCGCCGCGCTGCTCGCGGTGCACATCTCGCGGCTGGCGGAGGACGTGATTCTTTGGGCCGGCGCGGAATTTAATTTCATCCGGATCGCCGACGCCTACACCACCGGCTCGTCGCTCATGCCGCAGAAGAAAAATCCCGACATCGCCGAGTTGGCGCGCGGGAAGACCGGCCGCGTCTTTGGCAACCTGATGTCGCTGCTGACGCTGCTGAAGGGATTGCCGATGACCTACAACCGCGATTTGCAGGAGGACAAGGAACGCCTGTTCGACACCGCCGACACCGTGCGCGCGACCACGCGGCTCATGGCCGCGATGCTGTCGCACACGCTGGTGAACAAGCTGGCCTGCGCCACGGCGGCGGCCGACCCGGCGCTGCTGGCGACCGACCTGGCGGATTATCTCGTGCGTAAAGGCATGCCGTTCCGGCAGGCGCATCATGTGGTGGGCGCGGTGGTGGCGCTGGCGGAAAAAACCTTCAAGCCGCTGAACGGGCTCACGCTGGCGCAACTGCAAGAGATTGATAAAACCTTTGGCCGCGACGCGCTGGGCGTATTCAACCTGAAAACCGCGATGGCGAAACGGAACCTGACCGGCGCCCCGGGCACCAAGGAAGTCGCCAAGCAACTGGCGCGCTGGCGGGAACAGCTTTCTTAAAGCATGAACGCGGAGCTCAACAGCTTGTTGAAGCAAACCTCGCGCTCGTTTTACCTGACGCTGCGCGTGCTGCCCGCCGCCGTGCGCCCGCAAATCGGCCTCGCCTACCTGCTCGCGCGCACGACCGACACCATCGCCGACACAGAACTCATCCCGCTGGCGCAACGGCTCGACGCGCTGCAAAAACTCCGCGAACGGATTCTCGGCCAGAATTCCGCGCCGCTGAATTTCGGCGAACTCGCCAAGCATCAAGGTTCGCCCGCCGAAAAAACTTTGTTGGAAAAGACCGAGGCCGGCCTGGCCTTATTGCAAACGCTTTCGCCGGCGGACTTGAAGCTGGTGCGCGACGTTTTGACGACCATCACGGGCGGGCAGGAACTGGATCTGCGGCGGTTCGGCCAGGTGGCCAACACCGGCGCGAGCGCCACCGGGCAGCAAATCACCGCGCTGGAAACGGCGGCGGAGCTGGACGATTACACTTATCGCGTGGCGGGCTGCGTGGGCGAGTTCTGGACGAAGATCTGCCGCGCGCATCTTTTTCCGGACGCGAAGCTGGACGAGAAACAATTCATCACGGACGGCATCCGCTTCGGGAAAGGGTTGCAGCTCGTGAACATTTTGCGCGATTTGCCGGCGGATTTGAAAAACGGCCGCTGCTACCTGCCGCTGCAAAGACTGGATGAGGCGAAGCTGTTGCCGGAAGTTTTGCTCTCACCCGCGAACGCGCAGAAATTTCTGCCGCTGTTCCACGAATATCTGGACAAGGCAGAGGCGCATCTGGCAGCGGGCTGGCGTTACACGAACACGCTGCCGTTCGGGCAATACCGCGTGCGGCTGGCGTGCGCGTGGCCGATTCTCATCGGCATGCGGACGATTGAAAAGCTGCGCGCGGCGGACGTAATCGGGCTGCAGCAGCGCGTAAAAGTGCCGCGCGGCGAGGTGCGGGCGATCATTTTCCGCTCGCTGGTGCGCAGCCCGTTTGCCCCGGCGTGGCGACAATTGTATGCGCCGGCGGTGAAAGCAGTTGATTCCGGCGGCGAATTGGCGTAAGAAGTTGCTATGCAGATTTCCAAATTTCCCCTCTGGATTTGCGCGCTCGCCCTGAGCGGCGGCATGACGCTCCACGCGCAGGACACGCAGGCCCAAGCCGCCGCGCGCCAAGCGCTGGAGCAAAAGATGAACGAGCTGGACGCCAGCCAGCCGGCCAGCCCGGCGGCACCGGCAGCCGAAGCGGTCACGCCCGTCGCACCAGCCGCCACCGCTAGCACTGTGCCACCGGCCGCAGTGGCCGCACCCGCCGCAGCGGCACCCGCAGCGGCCGCAGCCACGGCCACGACGGTTGAAGCGGCACCGACGGACGCAACTCCGGCGGTGGCAACGCCCGCCCCGGCGCCAACCGCCCCGGCCACCGGCACGGGCGACACTGTCGTCATGACGCCGGTGGACAAACAGCCGGCCAAGGCCACCGCCGAACCTCAGCCGATGCTGGCGCCGGCGCTGCCAATTCCCTTGTCCAAGGAAGAAAGACTGAGCCAGCTGCTGGCCCATTACAAGGCCGACCAGATCACGCCGCAGGAATATCACACGCAGCGCGCCGCCATCCTGGCCGAGCCGTAAGCAATGGCTTTCACCGCCCCCCGCCGGAAAATTTTCCGGCGGGTTTTTTGTTTCCCAACCTTGAACTTTGCAGGGCGGCCACTAAACTCTCCCGCCATGCATAGTTTTCATTTTGCGGGCAACAAGCTGTTCTGCGAGGGCGTGAGCCTGGCGGCGCTGGCCAAAAAGTTTGGCACGCCGCTTTACGTCTATTCGCAGCACACGCTGGAGGATCATTTTCAGAAGCTGGACACCGCGCTTGCGCCGCTCGACCACCTGATTTGTTTCGCGATGAAGGCGAACTCGAATCTCTCCGTCATGCGCGTGCTGGCTAATCGCGGCAGCGGCTTCGACGTGGTGAGCGCAGGCGAATTGCAGCGTGTCATCGCGGCGGGCGGCGACCCGAAGAAATGCGTCTTCGCCGGCGTCGCGAAGTCGGAGGTGGAAATTGAATTTGCGCTGCGGAAAGGAATTTATTCCTTCAACTGCGAGAGCGAGCCGGAGATTCTGCGGATCAACAAGGTCGCCGCGCGGCTAAAAAAACGCGCACCCATCGCCGTGCGCATCAATCCGAACGTCTCGGCCAAGACGCACTCGAAAATCACCACCGGCACCTACGAAAACAAGTTCGGCATCCAGTTCGAGCACGTCGAGGCGATTTACGCCCGCGCGAGCAAATTGAGCAACATCTGGCTGCGCGGCGTGCAGATGCACATCGGCTCGCAGTTGACGGACGTGACGCCTTACGAGCTGGCGGTGAAAAAAGTTCTTCCGCTGGTCAAGAAACTCGCCAACAAATATAAACTGGAATTTTTCAGTCCTGGCGGCGGCCTTGGCATCATTTACAATCCCGCGCTCGCCAGCGGTTCGGCGGCGTGGTGGAAATCTTCGGCGGCTAAAGGCATTTTGACGCCGGCGAGCTACGCGGAGAAATTACTGCCGCTGTTGAAACCGCTCGGCCTGAAAATTCTCATTGAGCCGGGCCGCTTCATTGTCGGCAACGCCGGCGCGCTCGTGACGAAGGTTGAATACGTGAAGCGCACGGGCAAAAAGAATTTCGTCATCGTGGACGCGGCGATGAACGATTTGATCCGCCCGGCGTTTTACGATTCATTTCATGAAATCGTTCCGCTCAGGAAAAAAGGCGGCGCGATGATTTCATCCGATGTCGTCGGCGGCATCTGCGAGTCCGGCGATTATTTTTGCAAGGATCGCCCGCTGGCGAAAGTCGGCGAGGGCGACCAGCTGGCGCTGTTGAGCGCGGGCGCCTATGGTTTTGTGATGGCGAGCAATTACAACACCCGTCCGCTGGCGGCGGAAATTCTGGTGAACGGCAAAAAATTTGCCGCCGCCCGCGAACGCCAGCCGGTAAAAGAAATTTGGGCGGGCGAAAAAGTTGTGGCATGGTTGAAATAAGATTGTGAGCGAAGAAAATTCCATAGCGGCCTACTGGTCGGACGGCATGGACGAAACCGGCCTCGCCGACTGGGCGCGGCGCCTGCGGGCGCGGCTGCCGGCGAAAGAGGTGTCGCTCGGCCTCGTCTATATGTCGCCGAAATTTTTCCCGCACGCGGCGCAGGTGCTGGAAATTCTCCGCGTCCATGCGCGCATTCCGCTGCTGGCCGGCTGCTCCGGCGGTGGCCTCGTGGCCAATGCCGAGGAGTTGGAAAGCGCGGGCGGCCTCGTGCTGGCGCTTTATTCATTGCCCGGCGCGGAGCTCAAGGGTGTTCGCATCACGGAGGAGCAGGTCACGGCGGCAGGCGACGAAAATTTCTGGCCGGTGGAAACCGGCGTCGCGAAGGACAAGGTGAACGGCTGGCTGGCGTTCGTTGACCCGTTTCATCTCGACGCGGAAAAATGGCTGCGTTCGTGGAATGAAAATTATTCCGCCGTGCCGGTCTATGGCGGGCTTGCCAGCGGCAATTTTCCCGAACCGCTCACGCAGCTTTATCTCGACGGCGAAGTGTTTGAGGACGGCGGCGTGGCCATCGCGGTCGGCGGCGAGGTGGCGCTGACCGGCGTGATTTCACAGGGCTGCACGCCCATCGGCGAGGCGTGGACGCTCACGCGCGTGCAGCAAAACCTGATCCAGCACATCGGCAACCGCCCGGCCTACGCGGTGCTATCTGAGACGGTGCAGCAGCTTTCGGCGGAGGAGCAGCGCAAGGTGCAGGGCAACCTCCACATCGGCCTCGTCGTGAATGAATACCTCGATGAATTTCATCGCGGCGATTTTCTCGTGCGCAACCTGCTCGGCGGCGACCCAAATTCCGGCGTGCTACAGGTCGGCGCGCTGCCGCGCATGGGCCAGACGATCCAGTTTCAGCGACGCGACGCCGCCGCCGCGTCCGAGGACCTGAACGAGCTGCTGGCGCGGGCGAAGAAAAACCTGGCGAACACGGAAATCTACGGCGGCTGCCTGTTCTGCTGCAACGGGCGCGGAAAAAATCTTTTTGGCCGGCCCAGCCACGATGCCGAACTGGTGCAGGCGCATTTCGGCCCGACTGGCGTGGCCGGGATTTTCTGCAACGGCGAGATCGGCCCCGTCGGCGAGAAGAATTTCCTACACGGTTTCACCGCCTCCCTGGCACTGTTTGTGAAAAAGTAGGCGCAGTTCGACATTGCATTTGCGCGGCCAGCGGCCATCCTCAACCCTAAAATTTGTGCCTGACGAATCATCCAATTTGAAATCACCCGCGTCCGCGCGAGGTCCCGGCGGCAGCCGCCGTCGCGGTCGTCGTGGTGGCCGTGGCCGCAGCCCGCGTCCCGTTATTGCCAAGCCCGGCGCGCCCGGTTCCGAAGAAATTTCTCCCGCCCCGGAAACAATTGAACCAAACGCGCCGACGCCGGAAACCGCCGAGCACGCGGATCATCACGAGGCCGATGCCTCCGGCGATTTCCGCGAGCCACACGCGGAAGCGCCCGCCGACTTTGCCTCGCACGAAACCGAACCGGTGGAAAAATCGGTGGCGGAACCGGCCGCTGAAAATTTCCCCGCGCCGGAAACCCGGCCGCCGCGCGGGCCGCAACGCGAATTTCCCCGTGACCGCCGGCCTGAACGCCGCCCGGAACCGCCGCGCCAGCGTCAGTGGGCCAAGCCCGCCGATTTTCGCCCCGCCGAAACCTCGGCCATCAGCGAGGCCGTCGCGCACGCCACGGAAATTGCCGAGACGCTCAAGCAGATGATTGACCAGCTCGACGAAGTGCTCGAACTCGTCGAGGTCGCCGAGCGTCAGAAGCTCGCCGACGAGCGCGAGCTTGACGAACTCCGCCGCGCGCTCCGCCGCATCCAGCCGCCGCGCCGTGAGTTGCCGCCGCCCCGCCGTGAACCGCTGCCTTCCCGCCCGCCGCGCCGCGACGAGCCGCGCCAAAGCCAACCTGTCCAGCAGCACGAGGAACCACCAGCACCGCCCACAGCGGAAGCGCCGCCCAGCCACGGCGATTAGAAAAATTTCCGCGCCATGAACCTCGCGGAAAAACAGGTTGAACTCACATCGCAGCTGGCTGCGCTGAAAAACGGCCAGGATCGTCTGGCATTGCTCGTTGAAAAGGCGAAACAGTGTCCGCCGCTCGCGCCGGAATTTCGCGCGGACGAAAATCTGATCCCCGGCTGCCTCGCCAAACTTTGGTTCGTCGCGACCTTCCGCGATGAAAAGTGTTTCTTCGCCTGCGATTCCGATTCGCTGGTGGTCAAAGCCATCGCTGGGCTGCTGTGCGGTTTTTATAGTGGCCATTTGCCGGCCGAAATTCTCGCGCACGATCCCAAATTTCTCGCGCCGCTGGGCATCACGCAGCACCTCACGCCGAACCGGCGCAACGCCCTTTCAAAAATCTGGGAACGCATCCGGCTGTTCGCCGACGCTCACGCCGAATGAAATTTTACGACGCGCACAATCATTTACAGGACGACCGTTTTGCCGGCCGCCAAAATGAATTGCTCGCCGCGTGCGAAAAATCCGACATCGTGCGCATGGTCGTGAACGGCGCGTGCGAAAGCGACTGGCCGCAAGTCGCGGCGTTGGCGCGGGAAAATAAAATGGTGCTGCCAAGTTTCGGCTATCATCCGTGGTATTTGTCCGAACGCACGCCGGACTGGCAAAAAAACCTGGAACAATTTCTCGGCGAAATTCCCAGCGCCGTCGGTGAAATCGGTCTCGACCGCTGGAAGCCGGATTTGAGCTACGCCGGCCAGGAAGAAGTTTTCCTCGCGCAGTTGCAAATCGCCGCCGCGCGCAATTTGCCGGTGAGCATTCACTGCTTGCAGGCCTGGGGACGATTGCTGGAACTTCTGCAAAATAATCCGCGCCCGCAACGCGGCTTCGTGCTGCACAGTTTTGGCGGTCCGGTGGAAATGGTTCCGGCGTTCGCCAAGCTCGGCGCGTATTTCAGTTTTCCCGGCTACTTTTTGCACGAACGCAAATTGCGCCAGCGCGCAACCTTCAAACAAGTTCCACCGGATCGTGTGCTGATCGAAACCGACGCGCCCGACCAGCTTTTGCCACCGGAGAAAATCTTATATCCGCTGGCCGCCGCCGCTGGCCAGCCGCTGAATCATCCGGCCAATCTTGTCGCGGTCTATGCCGGCTTGGCGGAATTTCTGGGCGAAAAAATTGAACCGTTCGCCGCGCGTGTCGGCGAAAATTTCCAGCGCGTTTTCGGCGGATTTTGATTAGCTTTCCGCAATTTTCCGCACGACAAATCCCGCCGCCGCGAAACCAAACGCGCCGGTCACAAACGTCGCCGAACCGAGGCCGCCGTTGCAGTTCAGGCGCGTGCCATCCTCCGCCGCCGAGCGCATTTCGCACACCGAGCCGTCCGCTTGCGGATACACGGTGCGCTCCACCGAATAAACGCACGGCACGCCCATCGCCGATTGCCCGGCGGGAAAACCGTGTTCCTGGCGCAACCGCCGCCGCACCTCGGCCAGCAATTTGTCGTGGCTGGCCTGCGACAAATCACCAACGCGCACGGAAGTCAATTCGCGTCGTCCACCCGCGCCGCCACAGGCCACCACTGGAAAGTGTTTTTCGCGGCAACGCACCAGCAGCAACACCTTGTTCGTCACGTCGTCAATGGCGTCGAGCATGAAATCAAATCGGGGCGCGAGCAGTTCTTCCGCCGTCTGGGCGTTGAAAAATTTCTGTTCCGCCGTCACGCGGCAATCGGGATTGATGGCGCGGATGCGCTCGGCCATCGCCGCGACTTTGGCACGGCCCACGGTTTCCGTGAGCGCGTGCAACTGGCGGTTGATGTTGGTCACGCAAACTTCATCCAAGTCCACCAGTGTGATTGCGCCGACGCCGGAGCGGACGAGCGCTTCCGCCGCCCAAGCGCCGACGCCGCCAATGCCGACGACGCCGACATGTGCAGCGCGTAATTTTTCCAATCCGCTCTGGCCGTAAAGCCGCGCGATGCCGCCGAACCGGGTTTCAAAATCATCCATGCTGGGAAAATTTTAACCGCGAAAACGCGAAAGGCACGAATGTAAAATCGTGGCGGCGCGGCGGCAGACCGCCGAAAGTTGTTACGCCAATTGTTGCCGCAAGGTTGCCGGATCGCCGGTTGGGGCCTGGCAGGAGTTGCCGGTGCAGACGTAAGCAGTCGCTTCCGATTTTGCGGCCAGAGTTTTGGCGAACGGCTCGACCGCGCCGGTGTTGCCGAGAACAATTTTGTTCGGCTGGTAAACCGAGTGCGCGGCGCGGAGCAATTCCTGAAAATCCGTGGACTTCGTGTTTCCCACAACGACCACGCGGCGCGGTTCGTCCAGCCAGAAATCCAGCGCGTGTAGCAGGAAGGCGAGCGCGGCGGGCTGGGTTTGCAGCCGGTGCGCGAAGAGCCGCAGCGTGGCCTCGGCGGGCGGGCGAAATTCGTCGCGGCCGGTGATGGCGGCAAGTTTGAGCAGCGCGAGCGTGGCGACGGAATTGCCGCTCGGCTCCGCGCCGTCGTAATCATCCTTCACGCGCAAAATCAAATCGCTCGTGCCCGCCGGACTTTGCCAGAAGCCGCCGTTGGCGTGGTCGTAAAATTTCGCAATCATCGCGGCGGCCAGGTCGCTGGCGAAATCCAGATGCCCCGGCTCCAGCGTCGCCTCGTAAAGCTGGATGACGCCGGCGAGCAGAAACGCGTAGCCTTCGAGCAGTTGCACCTGGTCGCGTTCGCCGTCGCGCCAGCGGTGAAAGAGCGTGCCGGGAATTGCGGACGGCGGCTGGCCGCCGGCGGATTGAACCGGTGATTTCCACAGTTTTGCCCGGATAAATTCAAGATTTCGCTCCGCCGCCGCGCGATATTTTTCCTCGCTCAAAACGGCGGCGGCGCGGGCAAACGCGCCGAGCATGAGGCCGTTCCACGACGCGAGAATTTTGTCGTCCAAATGCGGGCGAACCCGTTTTGCGCGCGTGGCGGACATTTTTATTTTGGCGGATGCGAGCAATGTCCGGTCGGCGGCTGGCACGTCAGGATTGACGACACTCAAAACATTTTGTCCCGCCAGCGGCGTCGGATGGCTGTGGTCAATAAAATTTCCCTCCGCCGTGATGCCAAAATATTTTGCGGCCACGTTGTATTCTTCGACGGTGAGCAGCCTGGAAAGTTCTTCTTTCGTCCAGCAGTAGAATTTCCCTTCATGGCCTTCACTGTCGGCGTCCTCGGCGGAAAAAAACCCGCCGCCGGGATGCGTCATGTCGCGCAAAACATAATCCAGGATGTCGCGGACAGCGTCCGCGTGGCGCATGTCACCGCTAACCAAAAATGCGTCGAGATAAAGCTGCGCCAGCTGCGCGTTGTCGTAGAGCATTTTCTCGAAGTGCGGCACGAGCCACTCGGCGTCCACGGCGTAGCGCGCAAAGCCACCGCCAAGCTGGTCGTGGATTCCGCCAGCGTTCATGCGGTCGCAAGTGTGCAAGACCATTTTCAGAGCCTCGGCGTCGCCAAACCTTTTGGCCACGCGCAACAAGAGCGACGGGATGCTGGGCTGCGGAAATTTCGGCGCGCCGCCGAAGCCGCCGTTGATGGCGTCATGCGATTCCTTGAACAGTTGCGCGGCGCGTTTAAGCAATTCTGGCATCAGCGGAAAATCCGCTTTGACTTCGTGCGTGGTGACAAGTTCCAGCCGCGCGTGCAGTTCGTCGGCGGAGGCGGCGACCTCTGTTTTCCGCTCGCGCCAGAGGCCGGCAATCTGTTCCAGCAATTGCAAAAAACTTGGCCGGCCATGCCGCGCATCCGGCGGAAAATAAGTGCCGCCGAAAAACGGCTTCAATTCCGGCGTGAGAAAAACGCTCATCGGCCAGCCGCCGCTGCCGGTGGTGGACTGCACGAACGTCATGTAAATCTTGTCCACGTCGGGGCGCTCCTCGCGGTCCACCTTGATGCTGACGAAATGTTCGTTGAGAAACGCGCCAATGCGTTCCTGCTCGAACGATTCGCGTTCCATTACATGGCACCAGTGGCAGGTCGAGTAGCCGATGCTCAAGAAAATCGGCCGGTTCTCCGCGCGCGCCTTCGCAAACGCCTCGTCATTCCACGCGAACCAGTCCACGGGATTATGCGCGTGCTGGAGCAGATACGGCGATTTTTCCCGCGCCAGACGGTTCGTGTGTTTGAAAGACATCGGCGGCAATCTGCCGCAAAACCGCCGCCGTCGCGAACAATTTTGCGTCGTCACCCGCAGGCGGCTCCGCTAGGCTGGAATCATGTTGTCGCAAAAGCCGTGGCGGGCCGAAGCCGTGATCCAACTGGTCGCGGGCGTATTCGTCTGCCTGGGCGTGGGCGTCGTGGCCGCTGGCGTGCTGCGGCAGGCGGGCGTGGCGGCATTCAAGTCGCCGGACAGTTTTGCGAACATCCTGCTGGCGACGTTGAGCTTTCAGGGCGTGGCGTGGCTTTTGATTTATCATTTTTTGAAGCTGCACGAGCTCAACTGGCGCGATGCGTTTGGCCTCCGCAATGCGAACCTGAAAAAGTCCCTGCTCCTCGCCGCCGGCATGTTGGTCTTGGTTTTGCCGGTGGTCTTGTGCCTGGAACAAGTCTCGGTGCTGGGGCTGGAAAAAATCGGCTGGGCGCCAGAAGACCAGCGCGCGGTCGAGCTGATCGTCAATGCGAAGTCCGCGTGGCTGCGCGGTTATCTCGCCTTTTTTGCAATGGTGCTCGCGCCGGTCTCGGAAGAATTCATGTTTCGCGGCGTGCTGTTTCCGTTTGTCAAACAACTGGGTTGGCCGAAGCTCGCTTGGTTCGGCGTGAGTTTTTTGTTTGCGCTGATCCACGTCAACGCGCCGACATTGCTGCCGCTGTTCGTCCTCGCGCTGGCACTGACGTGGCTCTACCAAAAAACCGACTGCCTGCTGGCACCCATCGCGGCACACAGCCTGTTCAACACGGCCAACCTGGTCATTCTCTATACCCAACAATATACGCCACAACGATGAACGAATTTGAGCTCATCGCAAAATTGACAAAAGCGCTGCCGGCCAATGAAAACGTGGTTGTCGGCGCGGGCGACGACTGCGCCGTGCTGGATCTGGGCGTGCCGGAAAAACTGCTCTTGTTCAAAACCGACGCGGTGGTGGAAGGCGTCCATTTCACGCGCGAAACGCCGCCGGAAAAAATCGGGCACAAGGCGCTGGCCCGCTGCCTGAGCGACATCGCGGCGATGGCGGGCACGCCGACGGCGGCGCTCGTGACGATTGCGCTGCCGAAAGATTTTGATGCGGAGTTTGTGGCCAAGATTTACGACGGGCTGAATGCGCTTGCGGAAAAAACTGGTGTGGCGGTGGTCGGCGGCGAGACGACGACAAATCCCGAACGCATCCTGATTTCCATTTCGCTTATCGGAACCATTCCGCGCGGGAAACTTATTTTGCGGAGCGGCGCAAAAGTGGGTGACGCGATTTTTGTGACGAGCGAGCTTGGCGGCTCGCTGGCGGAAAAACATTTGAGCTTTGAGCCGCGGCTGGCGGAGGCGCGCTGGCTGGCGGAACATTTTTCCCTCCACGCGCTGATGGATTTGAGCGACGGCCTCGGCGGTGATTTGCGCCACATTCTGAACGCGAGCAAAGTCGGCGCAGAGATTTTGAAATCGGCGGTGCCGGTTTCGCGCGCGGCCAAGCTACGCGCCAAAGAAAATTCCGCCGCCAAACCGGCGTTTGTGGCGGCGCTGACGGATGGCGAGGATTTTGAACTGCTGTTCACCATCGCCAGCAAAGACGCGGTGAAATTGCTGGACGCCTGGAAGAAACGGTTTCCAAAACTGAAATTGAGCTGCATCGGGAAAATTGTCGCGGGCGACGGCATTTTGATCCGCGACAAGATTGGCTCGCACAAATTCAACGCGCATGGCTACGTTCATTTCGCATAGCCCGGCGGAGACGGAAGCGCTCGGCGAAAAGTTTGGCCGCACGGCGCAACGCGGCCAAGTCATCGCCTTGAGCGGCGACTTGGGCGCGGGCAAGACGCAGTTCGTGCGCGGGCTGGCGCGCGGGCTGGAAATTCCCGGCCGTGTGCATTCGCCGACCTTCACGCTGGTAAATGAATACGGCGGCGGCCGGCTGAAACTGTTTCATCTTGATTTGTATCGGCTGGAAACAGCGGCAGATATCTTAAGCGCGGGCATCGAGGAATTTCTCCAGCCGGACGGCGTGGCGGTGATCGAATGGGCGGAGAGAATTTATGATTTGCGATTTGCGATTTGCGATTTGAAGAAAGTGCAAATTGAAGTTTTGAGCGAGATGGAACGGAAGATTATTTATGACGATCCTGGCGTTTGAATTTTCCTCGGCCCGGCGGAGCGTGGCGCTGGCGCGCGACGGCGTCGTCCTAGCCGAGGCGGTGGAAACCGGCGGCTACCGCGTAACGAATGCGTTTGGCCTGACGGAAAAAGTCCTGGCGAACGCGATGGTTTTGCGGGAAGAAATTGAAGCCGTCGCGGTCGGCCTCGGACCGGGCAGCTACACCGGCGTCCGCGCGGCGATTGCGCTGGCGCAGGGCTGGCAGCTCGCGCGCGGCATAAAACTGCTTGGCATCAGCAGCGCCGAATGCCTGGCGGCGCAGGCGCAGGCGGAAAAAATCTTCGGGCGCGTTAACGTGGTGGTTGACGCGCAGCGCGGGGAATTTTACCGGTCAGCCTGGGAAATTTCGGAGCGGTCGCACCAAGAAATTTCGCCCCTAAAAATCGTGGCGGCAGCAGAAATCAAGGCGCTGAAATCGGCGGGCGAAAACTGCGTCGGACCAGAGATGGAGCGGGTTTTGTTTCCCAGCGCGGCGATGGTGGCGCGGCTGGCGGCAAGCCGGACGGATTTTGTAGCGGGCGAAAAGTTGGAGCCGGTTTATCTGCGGGAAACGGCGTTCGTCAAGGCGGCACCGGTGGCGCGAAATTATTAAAGCGCCGCCGAAGAAAATTTTATTTCCGGCGTTTCCGGTTGATCAGCCAGAAGGCCGTGAGGCTGCCGCCGAGCAGCGTCCACGTCTGTGGTTCCGGCACGGTCATGACGGTCAGCCCCCAGCTCACGATGGTGGATTGCCCGCCGGGAGAAAGATCGGCGATGAACAGCGTCCAGACGCCGTTCGGATCCGCGCCGTCCAGACTGGTGAGCGTGCTGCCGGTCGGAGCCAAATCAAACACACTGGGCGCCGAGAGCGGGTCAATCGTCCGGCTGTCGGGTGCCCAAGTGCCGGTGAGCTGGCCGCCGCTGATGGTGTAACTACCGGACTGGTAGTCGTGGATGTTGTTTCCCGAAGCGCTGTCCAGCGTGATGTCTAAACCGGCGTTGCCGTAGCCAAACGGATTGCCAGAACCCATGCCGACACGATTCAGCAGGACCACCACCGTCCCCGTCGGTGAAACCAGATAGGCATACAAATCGCCGTTGAAACCGCCGGTGATATCGAGGTTCACCGTGAGGTTGACGGTGCTTCCGCTCATGCCGCTCACGTCCAGCGTGGAAACCAGACCCACCGGGTTCGCATCGGGAACCGCCAAGCCCGGCGTGGCGGTGAACGTCGCATTGGTCGAACTGGCGCGGCTGGTCAGGGCGACCAGCAGCAACAGCAGGATTCCAAAGGAGTTTTTCATTTTTGCATTGGCACGCGGATTTCTGAAACACAACGTGCGGCCAAAAGTTTTATCATGCGCGACAGAACGAACAATTCCACCAGTGGCTTATTGTTGGACAATGTAAAGTGCGGCCACCGGTAAATCAACCCCCTTTATGTTACCGGCTGGCAACAAATTTCTTCAACCCTTTCGCCAACCGGCCAGCACCAACGCCAGCCAGCCGGCCATGAGACTCAGCCCGCCCACCGGCGTGACCGCGCCCAGCCAGCGCTGGTTCGTCACCGCCAGCAAATACAGCGAGCCGGAAAAAATCACGATGCCGGCAAAAAAACTCCACCACGCCACCGCCGGAAATCCCTTCCGCTCCGCGAGGACGAACAGCATCACCGCATGGATAAAATGCTAGAACACCGCCGTTTCCCAGATGGCCGCCGTGCCGTTGCGCGCGAGCAAATCTTTCAGCCCGTGCGCGCCAAACGCGCCGAGCGCCACGGCCAACAACCCTGTCATCGCCGCCAGCCGCGTGGCCGTTGCGGAATTCATTTTAGCTCCGCCGCCGCGCGCCGCTGTAGCTCGCGTTCGAGAAAAACGTCCTCCGGCGCGGTCCGCCACGCCGTTAGCCAGAGGTCGCCGAGCAGTTGGCCGCTCTTAACCAGTTGCGCCTCCAAAAACGCGCGGCCTTCCGCACCGGCGTTGCCTTGGTCGGACAGCTTGCCCGCCTGGTCGAGCCGGTAGAGCGGCTCGACAAGCCGGTTGGCGGCGACGATGAAAGTCACCGACGCGTGAAAAATCCCGTTGGGGTCGGACGCCGCCGGGATGATTTCCGCCGGATGAATTTTGGCGACCAGCCGGTTCACCTCAATCCCGCCGGTCTTGCGAAAAAAACCGCCGTCAATCCACGCGTGAAAACCAAACGACGTCGTATAATGGTTCGGATTGTCGCCAATCCAGCCGTGGTGATACATCGTCGTGTGCAGCGGCTGGCTCGCGTCGCCGACAAAATGCCCCATCACGCCCATCACATAAACGACGTCCTGCTTGGCATTTTCAATTTCCGTTGGCGTGCCGCCGAATTTTTCCAGCGCCGCCAGCGTGCTGAAATCGGATTGCAATTTTTCGTAATTCTCGGTGATCGCCCACGGCAGAAAACCGCTCAGCTCGCGCGTGTGGTCGGCGTCGTTGTCCGGGTCTATCGCCTGAAACCGCTCCGGATGCGCCGCGCGTGCCTTCACGATGTCCGCCGCGAAATCATAACGCAGCGGCGGCAGCGTGGCCGGCGTCAGGCCGTAAAGCCTGAGATCCTCCAAATCAATGTAATGGTCCGGCCCGCTCGCGTGGCCGAGCGCCAAGCCCGTGCCATTTTTTAGGCTCGTCGCGTTGCGCCAGCGGTCCGCCTCGCCGGCAAGGAACTCGATGCGCGTGCGTGCTTCCGGCACGAGCGCAAACGCGGGAAAATCCGCCGGCAGCGAGTCCAGCGCGAGCTCGTTCACCGCGTGATGGCCCTCGTAATCCCACGCGGCGGCGTTGAAGGCGAGAGCGCCCAGCAGGACGGCGGCGGCAAAGGTCTTCCGGTTCATAAATTTGATTGGTGTCCAGCCTAGTGGAACCGCCGCCGGTTGCAAATTGGTTTTATGCCCCAACAAATTCCGTGTTCCCCGCGCCCATCCGTGGTTTAATTCCTCGCGTGAAAATCATCACCGACGGACGCTGCACCGGCTACGCGCGCGCCGGCCACCCGGAAAATCCCCGGCGCGTCGCCGCCACCGTCGCCCATTTGCAAAGCCAGACGGAGCTGCCCCTCGCCTGGGTTGCGCCCGGCGAAAATGTTTCGGATGAAATCATCCTGCGCGCCCACGCGCCCAGAGTGCTCGCCCGCCTCGCAGTGCCAACCGACCTGGACGACGACACGCCCTATTTTGAAAATATTTCCAGTTACGCCCGCGCCTCCGTGGCCGCGTCGCTGGACGCGCTAAAATTCGCGCGCGCCGGCGAAACCGTTTTCAGCCTCATGCGCCCGCCCGGCCACCACGCCACGCGGGAAAAATCCATGGGCTTCTGCTACTTCAACAACGCCGCCATCGCCGTGCTGGAAGCCCGGGCCACCGGCGCAAAACGTGTCGCGGTCTTTGATTTCGACGTGCACCATGGCAACGGCACCGAGGACATTTTGCTGAACCAGCCCGGCGTGGAATTTTTTTCCGTCCACCAGAACCACGCGTTTCCGGCGGACACCGGCGCGGAAAACGCCGGCCACAACTGCTTCAATTATCCCGTCGCGCCCAACGCGCCGCGCCTGCTGTATCGCGCCAAGCTCGCGCATGCGCTCGACGATTTGCGCAGCTACCGGCCCGACCTCATCGTCGTATCCGCCGGCTTTGACGCCTATCTGCACGACCCGCTGTCCGAAAGCGCGCTGCTGCCGGAGGATTTTTACTGGCTCGGCCAGACGCTACGCGCGCTCGGCGTGCCGTTCTTCAGCCTGCTCGAAGGCGGCTACAGTGAGGATCTGCCGGAACTGATTTTTGCGTATCTCAAGGGCGTGGAAGGAAAATAAATTTGCATGACCGTCCTCGAAGCCATCCAGAAAAGCACCGAATTTCTCGCCAAAAAAGGCGTGGAATCGCCGCGCCTGCAAACGGAATTACTGCTCGCGCATCTGCTCAAAATGCCGCGCATGAAATTATATTTGAATTTTGACCGCGTGCTTTTGCCGGCGGAAACGGATTCCTTGCGCGAACTCATCAGACGGCGCGGCCTGCGCGAACCGCTCCAGCACATCGTCGGCTCCACTTCATTTTGCGGATACGAAATCGCCGTCAGCCGTCACGCGCTTATCCCGCGCCCGGAAACCGAGCTGCTCGCGGAACTCGGCTGGAAATTTCTCGCCACTCGTCACTCGTCACTCGCCACTGCCTTGGACTTCGGCACCGGCACCGGCTGCATCGCCATCGCGCTCGCCGCGAAATGTCCAAACACCAAAATCACCGCGCTCGATGTTTCCGCCGACGCGCTGGCGTTGGCGAAGCAAAACGCCGCGCAAAACCAGGTCGCCGAGCGAATTGAGTTTTTGCACGGTGATGGTTTTGCCGCGCTTGCGGGCAATACACAATTCGATTTACTCATCAGCAATCCGCCTTACATCGCGTCTGCTGAAATTGAAACGCTTGATCCGGAAGTGAAGGATTTTGACCCGCGCGGCGCGCTGGATGGCGGCGCAGACGGACTGGATTTTTACCGGCGGCTGGCGGCGGAGGCGAAACCGTTCCTGAAACCGGACGGAAAAATCATGCTGGAATTCGGCGACGGCCAGACGGACGCGATAAAAAAGATTTTTGAAAATGAAAAGTGGATTGTCGAAGCCGTGCAGGACGATTACAGTCAGCGCGCCCGAATTTTAATCGCTCACAAATAATTTCATGGAAAGTTTTTTAATCAAAGGCGGCGTGCCCCTGCACGGCGAAGTCACCATCAGCGGCAGCAAAAACGCCGCGCTCCCCATCCTCGCCGCGACGCTGCTCACGGACGAGCCGTGCGTCATCCGCCGCGTGCCGGACCTGAGCGACACGCGCTTCATGGTGCAAATTTTGCAGTCGCTCGGCGCGACGGCGAAGTTTGAAAACGGCACCGTCACCGTTCACGCCAAAAAAATTCGCGGCTACGCGGATTACGAACTCGTCCGCAAAATGCGCGGCTCCATCTGCATCGCCGGGCCGCTGCTGGCGCGATTGAACAAAGCGCGGATTTCGCTACCCGGTGGTTGCATCATTGGCGCGCGGCCAATTAATTTGCATCTGAAAGGTTTTCAGGCGCTCGGCGTGAAAACCAAGATTGAAGGCGGCTACATTGATGCCACGGTGAAAAAACTTGCCGGCAACTCGTTGTTCCTTGGCGGGCGCGCCGGCCCGACGGTGCTCGGCACGGCGAACGTGATGATGGCCGCAACGCTGGCGGATGGCGTGACGGTCATCGAAAGCGCGGCGTGCGAGCCGGAAGTCGTGGATCTGGCGAATTTCCTGAACGCGATGGGCGCACAGATTTCCGGCGCAGGCAGCCCGACCATCACGATTACCGGCGTGAAGAAGTTGCACGGTGCGGAGCATGAGGTGATTCCCGACCGCATCGAGGCGGCGACATTTCTCATCGCCGCCGGCGCTACGAATGGCGAAGTGACTTTGAAGGGCGCACGCGCCGACCATTTGCGCGCGGTCATTGACAAGTTGAGCGAAGCCGGAGTTTCCGTCGAGCGCAGCGGCACAAATTTGGTTGCGCGCCGGAATGGAAAATTGAAGGCGACGGACATCACGACGCTGCCGTATTCAGGTTTTCCGACGGACGTGCAGGCGCAGATGATGTCGCTGCTCGTGCTGGCGAAGGGCATCAGCATCATCACCGAGCGGATTTTTGAATCGCGGTTCATGCACGTCAGCGAGCTGGCGCGGCTCGGCGCGGACATCGAGATTGAGGGGCCGAGCGCGATTGTGAAGGGCGGCAAGCCGTTGAGCGGCGCGCCGGTGATGGCGAGCGATCTGCGCGCGAGCGCGGCGCTGGTCATCGCGGGACTGGCGGCGAAAGGCTCGACGCAAGTGAACCGCATTTACCACTTGGATCGCGGCTACGAGCAGATGGATGCGAAGCTGCGGAAGCTCGGCGCGCGGATTCAGCGCGTTGAGGAAAAATAAAAGGCGCGGCGAGAAGCCGTTGGTGCGGGCGCAAAATTAATTTGCCCGAACTAACGACTTCTCGCCGGCTTGCTTCCCCACAAAATTAGTGACGAGTGACAAGTGACGAGAGCCGCACGCGAATGCCGCATGCGAACGCTCATCACTTGTCACCCGTCACTTGTCACTTTGCTTCATGCGGCGATGATTTCGGCGCTTTCGGCGTAGATGCGCGCCTGCCTGGCGGCCTGGCGGACGGCGGCGCGGCTCTTTTCCTCGAACAACGCGGGGAACACGAGCAGCGGGTAGAACGTCACCCACGCGAGTGCGGCGGCCTCGTTAGCGGCGCGGCGGAGCGGGGCGTTTAGTTCGGGCTGCTCGGTTTCGTCAAACGTCTCGGCGAGCAGGCGGCTCTTGAGCCGTTCGAACTCGGTTTCGAGGTTGGTGCGGAACGGCGCATTCGTCGCCGTCGGCAATGTGAACCGCGTCTCCGGCGCAAACCGGGCGGTCACTTTCGTTTTATTGTTGTTCATGTTTTCTCTTTCGGTTGATGGTTAAAAGCACAAAACCCGCGACTGCCTTGGCAATCGCGGGTTTTGAAAAATTGTTAAAGCTGAATCAATCATTCTTTCCCACGACGCCAAAAATACGGGAGCAGCGCTGCCATTTGGCCATGGAGCCCATGACCGGCGCGTGCGTCAGAATCTGTTTGGTGAACGTGGTGTTCATTTAATACGCGCACAAAATAGCAAGTTTTGGCGGTTTGTCAAATTTTCCCCGCTTGTCGAATTTGACGGGCGTGGTAGTTTAGCTTCACTTACATGAGCGACCGACCTTTAAAAATGGTGACCTGCCCGGGCTGCGACGCGAAGACGTTCATCCCCGGCGACCTGCCGCCGCTCGCTTCCGAGCCGTGCAAGAAGTGCGGCCACGCCATCATGATGCCGATGCAACTGCGGCAGTTCGAGCTGCGCAGCAAGATCGCCTCCGGCGGCATGGGCACGGTCTATCGCGCGTGGGACATCACGCTGGAACGACTCGTCGCGGTGAAGCTGATGAAGAAGGAGCTGCTCGACGACCCGAAGATGCTCGAAAGTTTCTACCTTGAGGCCCGCGCCTGCGCGAAGCTGAACCACACAAACATCATCCACATCTATACGTTTGACGAATGGGAGGGTGAACGCTATCTCGTCATGGAAATCGCCGACCAGGGCAGCCTCGACGCGCGCATCGAGAAATTGCGGCTGTTGCCGGAACTGCAGGTGCTGGACATCGGCATCAAGATCGCCTCCGCACTGGACATGGCGCTGAAATACGATTTGCTCCATTGCGACATCAAGCCGGGCAACATCCTGTTCAACACCGACCACGAGCCGAAGCTGGTGGATTTCGGCCTCGCGCGCAAAACCGATGCGGAGGCGGAAGGTGCCGAGTTCACGCGCGGCACACCGTATTATGTCGCGCCGGAAAAAATCAAGCGCGAGCCGGAAACCTTTTTGTCGGACATGTATAGTTTGGGCGCGACGCTGTATCACGCCGTCACCGGCCATGTGCCGTTCGACGCGCCGACGGTGGAAGAAGTAGTCATCGCCCAAGTGCAGACGCCGCTGACGCCGCCGAACTTGGTGGTGCCGGAAATTTCGCAGGCCACCAGCGACGCGCTGGGACAGGCGTTGGCAAAAAACCCCGGGGAACGGTTTTTGAGCTACGACGAGTTCATCATGGCGCTGACCCGCGCCCGCAGCGAGCTGCTCGTCAGCCAGTATTCCGCGCCCGAAGCCGCGCAGCAGCCCAAACGCATGACGAGCTGGTGGCGCAAAAAATAAAAAAGGCGGACGTTGCCGTCCGCCTTTCGTTGAGAATTTCCCGCCGGTTTTATTCGGCCTTCTTTTTCGCTTTGCCAATGGTGATCTTGACGGCGTTCATCTTGTCGCCATCTTTCTTGAAGGTGCCGTAAACCATTTCGCCCACCGTGATGTCCGCAAACGTGGCCGGCGCGCCGTCTTTCATGATTTTGGTGTCGGAGGTGACATTGTAGGTGTTGTCGCCGGCCTTGCCGGTCACCGTCACGGTCATGGCCGTGGCGTCAACGGCGCTGACCTTGCCATGGATGCCCGCCTTTTTGTGAGCGGGTGCGGCGGGGGCGTTGGTGGCCGCGTCCTGGGCGCGGGTGATGGCGGGCACGGCCAGCAGGGCTGCCGCCGCGAGGGCGATCAATGCGATGTTCTTTTTCATAATCAGTTAGTTAGTTGTTGTTTTGTTGTTGGTGTTACTGTCCGTTACTCCAGACTGGGAAACCGGCCAAAAGGTTTCAAAAAAATCACCACGCGCCTTCCGTCAGCAGCTCGGTGATGTTTTGCGCCAGATCGGCGGCCAGCAGCGGCTGCGCCTGCCGCTCGGAACTGGCGAAGTCGGGGCCGACGTTGACGAGCGTGTGGCCTTTCACGTCGCGCTCCAGGACAATTTTCCCGGAAGCGCGATCGCGCACGGTGACGTGAACCGTGATGCTGACGTGATAATTCTGCGTGGTCACCGCGTCGCGGTTCAAATAGCCCAGCCCGTCGCGCTCATAGTTGCGGATGACGCCGCTGACGACCAAGTCGCCCGGCTCACCGGTCGCCAGCCGGTAGGTGGCGTCCACCTGCAGCCGCTCGCGCAGGGCCTGGGTCACGGTGTCGCCAAGACGCGGCTGGAGGGTCTGGTTGTTGAATGGCAGCACCTGCACGGTTTTTTCGCCGGCCACGTCGCCATTGACGGAGCCAAGGCGGTAGCCAGCGCAACCGGACAAGAAAATTGCCGCGACCAGTGGCAGGAAAAATTTCAACGCGCGCATGGCGGCCTACTTTTGCGGTGCGGCCGACAGCCGGGGTTTCAAAATCTCGATGCGCTGGCGGGCCTGCGCGGCCAGCGGCGAATTGGCGTCCAGCTGCAGCACGTCGTTGTAATAGATGATGGCACCGGCCCACTTGTGGTTGCTCTCGTAAAATTGGGCGATTTCAAAACTGCCGCGCACCTGCTCGGCCTTGAGCCTGGTGATGGCGTCCTGCGCGGTGGCCACGCGCCGGTCGTCCGGAAACACCACCGTGAAATCCGTGTAGGCGGCGATGGCCTGCGCCGCCGCGCTCTGGTCGTATTCGGCGGTGTCGGCCTGCTTCTGCCACGCCACGCCGGCGCGATACATGGCGTCGGCGGCGATGAGCGGCTGGCCGTTGTAGCGGTCGGCGGCGGTGTTGTAGGCCTTGACGGCGTCCGCGTAATTTTTCTCCTTCTCATGCGCCGCGCCGATGTTCAACTGCGCGTGCGGGGCAACCTCACTGTAAGGTCCGTTGGCCACGATCTTGTCGTAAAGCTTGGCCGTCTCGTCCATCGAGGTGTAGAGCGGGATCGTATTCCAGAGCCGGAACCATTCGCCGTTGAGGAAGCGCCCGGCGATGGCAAACTGCCGCCATAGAACCTCGTTGTATTGCGAACTCTTGGGATATTTCTCGATGATCTTCTGGTAGGAATTGAACGCCGCCTCGTCCTTGCCGTCCACCTCCTGGCAGCGGCCGAGGAGATACGCCGCGCGCGGGGCGTAGTCCGAAAGCGGCCACACGCGCAAGACCCGGCTCGCGGCGCGGAGCGTGACGGAATAGTTTTTCGCCACAAACGCGTCCTCCGCCACCTGCAACTGATCCTTGGCGCGGGTGCGCTGCCATTTGGCCGTCTCGCCGTAGGGCTCGTAATACCAGCCCTCGCCCGGCACATACATCAGGGGCGCGGGCGAACGCAGCGGCAGCAGCACCACGGCGGCCACCAACAAAAACCAGAAGCGAAACCGGCGATTCATTTGCGCAGAACGGTAGCGGCCAATTTCCGCCAAGTCAAAGCCATTCAGCCCCGGTAGACAATCAGCACGCCGTAGTCCGTCATGATTTTCTGCACGCCCACGTCGAACATCTCATAGCTGATGGTATGGATGCCAATCAGGTTGGGCTCGGTGACCTCCTGCAAAAACGCCGTGACCTTCTCGTCAAACTTGTCGTGGCCGGACTCGATGCACGCCGCGCGGCGGATGGTGTGGAGGCGCAGCTTTTTGCCCGCGCCCTTCTGCACCACCTCCAGCGGCGGCTTGGGCTTGTCAATCAGCGATTCGCCCGGCTTGTCGCGCACCGGCACTTTTAAGTGCAGCGGCACCTTGGCGGCGGCCGACGCGGCGATGGGGCTGACCGTCGCCGGCGGCGGTGGCGCGACCGCCGGCAACGAACCGGTGGTCACCTTGCCGGTCGCGGGAATGGTGATTTTTTCACCGCACGAGGGGCACTCAATTTCGGAGCCGGCACCAGACTGATCCACGGCCATTTCCTGGTCGCAGTTCGGACAGTTGAAGACGATGTCCATAATTTTTTGGGGAACGGATTTCTGCCAGCCTACGCCTGGGCGGCGGCGCAAACCAGAAAATAATTCGCGGCCATGCCTGCGGGCACTGTTCCGCGCGCCACCGGCCCAATCAGCCGTTCATCATTCCCCGGGGCGCGGGCGGCGGTTCCGCGCCAGCCGGCGGCGCCATCACTGGCGGCATCGGTGGCGGCGGCGCCGAGGTCACCACCATCATGGGCGGCGTCGCGGCCGTTTTGGTCGGCCGCCGGCCACGCGTGTTGGCCACGTCCAAGCGCTGGCGCATGGTCGGCTTGTTGATGCAGTAAAGCAGCGCGTTCTCCTCGGTGATCAAATCCTGCTCGTAGGCCTTGAGCAGAGACTGTTCGAAGCTGTGCCAGCCGGCGTTGCTGCCGGCCTCGATGATGTCGTGCAGGCGGCGGTTTTCCCCCTCGCCCAGCTCGATGGCCTCGCGCGTGCGCAGGCTGCTGCCCATCAGTTCCGTGACGAGCACCCGGCCGCCGTTTTTTTTCGGCACCAGCCGCTGGCCGACGATGTAGCGCAAAGAAACCGACAGCCGCTTGCGCACCTGCTGCTCCTCGTCCTTGGTAAACATGCCGAGGATGCGGTAGATGGTCTGGTCGGCGCTGATGGTGTGCAGCGTGCTGAACACCAGATGGCCGGTCTCGCCGGCGATGAGCGCGATCTCCATCGTCTCGCGGTCGCGGATCTCGCCGACGAAAATCACCTTGGGCGCCTGCCGCAGCGCCGCGCGCAGGCCGTCGGGGAAACTGAAAAAATCCCGGCCCATCTCGCGCTGGCTGAAGGTGGAGTTCAGCTGCGGGTGCAAAAATTCCACCGGATCTTCCAGCGTGACGACGTGAACCTTGCACTCGCGGTTGATCTCGTTCAGCAGCGCGGCGAGCGTGGTGCTCTTGCCGTTGCCCGAGCCGCCGGTGACGAACACGAGGCCGTTCCGCTCCTTGACGATCTCGTGGAACGCGGGCGGCAGGCCAAGCTTGTCCATCGTCGGCACGAGCGGCTGCAGGCGGCGCAGCACCATCGCGTAAGTTCCGTTCTGGCGGTAAATGTTCACCCGGAACCGGCAGGTGTCGCTCAAGGGATGGCTGCAATCGCACGACCCGTGCGCCGACAGGTCGGCCAGCAGCTTGGCGTTGTCGTTGAGAATCAGGCGGGCCATGCGCTCGATGCGCTCGCCGGTCAGCACCGGTTCGGGCGGGTTGAGCGCGGGCGTTTCCAGCACGCCGTGCGCCTCCACCTGCGGCTTCTGGCCGGCCACAAACAGCAGGTCGGAAATGCCGTCAAAGCTTTTGATCATGGCCGACAGCAACTGGTCGAGTTCATGGATCGTCTTCATAATTTAATTCACGCCGCCTTTTTTCTGAAAAAATCCTGCGGGTTTGTCGCGTTCAACGCCGAGAGGTCGAGCCCCGCCTGCGGGCTGCGCTCCTGCGCCAGCGCGAGCTGCCGGGCGATTTTCTTGACCGCCGCACCGGCGTAGAATTTCACCACGCCCACGCCGGTGTGCTGCATGAAAATGACCGCCAGCATGCAATGCTCGTCCACGTTAATTACGAACATGGAGAATTTTTCGCCCTGCTGGTAGATGCTGTCAAAGTTTTTTTCGTTCACCAAACCCGCAATCGTCTGGTTCGCCATGAACGCCCCGGACGCCAGCGCGCCGATGGTGGTGAGGTCAAATTGCTTGTCGTCGCCGTGGTGCGCGATGAGGAAGCCGCCCTTATCAATGACCAGCGACGTCGTCGCGTCGGTCTGCGCATTGAACTCCCGCAGCGTCTCGTCGAGCCGTGCGATGTCCTCCTCGATGAGCTGTGGCAGCGTGGGCATATCAGGCGGACTGTGACGCGCCTTGGTTGAGGTATTTCTGGAGCAGCATCCGCGTGATCATGTTGAGCGTCTCAAAAACGCCTTCGCATTTGTGCGCGGTCGCCGAGAACGACGGAACCTGCACATCGCGGTTGTTGAGCAGGTAGTCCAAGTATTCCGTCGGCGCGGCGTTCGGTAAATCGCGCTTGTTGTATTGCAGGACATAGGGAATCTCCGCGAGGTTCAGCTTGAGCGAATTCAAGTTGTCCACCAAGTTCTGAAAACTTTCCACGTTCTCCGGCATTTTTTCGTATTGCGAATCGGCGACGAACACGATGCCGTCCACGCCGCGCAAAACGAGTTGCCGCGTCGTGTTGTAAATCACCTGGCCGGGCACGGTGTAAAGTTGGAACTTCGTTTTGAACCCCTTGATCGTCATCGCCTCGATCGGCAGGAAATCAAAAAACAGCGTGCGATCCGAACTTGTAGCCAATGATACAAGCTTGCCCTTGTTGCCCGCCGTCGTCTGGACGTGGTCGTGCACCTGCACAAGGTTCGTCGTCTTGCCGCCCATCGCCGGGCCGTAATAGACGATTTTTACCTGCAGCTCCTTGGTCGCCTGATTGATGATGGCCATAAATTTATTGCGTCCGTTTCCGGTCCAGTTCCCCCGACAACGCGGCGAGCTGCGCCGCCGGCAGCGCCTCGCCCGCGCGGCCAAACGCCGCGAAATACACCGCGTTCACGCGGAAAATCCGCCACGGCACGTTGCCCACCGTGAAACTCACATTATTCAGCGCGCCCATCCGCAGTTCTTTTGCGCTCTGGTTCATCCGCTCAAAAATCTGCGGGATGAACGCCGCCAACGTGTCCGCATTAAATTCCGCCGGCACCTCGCCCGCCACGCGCAAGCCGTCCGGCAGCGTCACCACCGCGCCGACCACGCCGGGCAGCGCGACCGCACGCGCCACCACATCCTTCGGCGACGCGAAGCGGTGCGTGAAATCCGTCTGCGGCACCGGCGGCGGCGCAAAAACATTTTCCTCCGCCTTCGGCGTCTCGCCGTTTTCGCCCCAGACGTAGAAATTTGAATCGCCGGATTTTTTCTCCGCCGGTTTCGGCGCGACCGCCGGCGGCTCCGGTGCGGCCTGCGGAAACCCAAAAAACAAATTCGGAATTTCCGCCGACACCGTGGCTTTCGTCTTCGACCCCTGCAAATTTTTCTGCGCGGCGAAAAACATGGGCGCAATCACCTTCAGCGGCAGATCCAGCTCCACGTTATCATTCGGCGACGCCGGCGAGCTGGGCTTGGCGAGCGTGCGTAGTTGTTTCCACGCCATCGTCACGCGGCCGCGTTTCAGGCCGGCCTCCACCAGGTTGCCCGCGAGCGGCACGCTGACATTGGCCAATGCGGAATTGGAAATTTCATTCTTCAATTCCTCCGGCCAGTGTTCCGCCAGATCCCAGAGCGAGGCAAAAATCGTCGGCTGCGCGGATGCCGGACGCGGCGCGACGGGCGCAGGAACGGGCGCAGCGGAAATGGTCGGGAAAACCGGTGCCGGGGCCGGTGCAACCGGCCGGATTGGCGGCGCGAGCGGCACTGGTGGAACAGCGCGTTGAATCGGCGGCGGCGGCGTGAAAGCAATCGGCGCGGCCGGAACGGGCGGCGGGGTCATCCGCAAAGGCGCGGGTTCGGATGTCGGCGCTGGAATCGGCATTGGAGCGGGCGCCGGTTTGAGCGCGGGTGCCTTGAGCGGCTGCGTGGTGAAGGCGACGCCGGCGCCGCGCCCGCCAAACGGGCCGTTGACATCGGCGGCCACTTCCACCTTCGGGCCAGTGCGGCGCGCGAGCAGCGTCGGATTCAGGCGCGGCAGAATTTCACCCAGCGGCAGGCTGATCATTTTGCTGTCATGTTCGCCGCCGGAATTGACGAAGGCGGCCGGCGCAAGCAGGCGCAGTTCGCCGAAGGAAATTTTCACCGCGCCAAACGCGAGCTGCGCCGTGACCGTCTCGACGGGCAAATTGATGGCGAGGCTGGGCGGCACGGCTACGATTTTTCCGCGCAGTTCCGGCGGCAGGCCGGCGATGATGGGCGCGAGCGGCACGGCAATTTCATTCGCGTTCGGCGGCGGGCTCGCGACCAGAAACGGCGGCGGCGCGGCGGCGCTGGTCGCCGCCATGGGCGCGGGGGGCGCGGCGGCAACGACCGGGCGCGACACCGGCGCGGGTTCCGCGGCGGAAGAATCCATCCGCCGCAGGATGCCGCGCAACAAACCGGCAAATCTTGATTTGACCATGTTCGACATGACTTTCGTTTTTTGAGTCCGCCCTGTCAACTTTCCAATGGGCGGACAACTTAAAGCAGAATTCACGCCACAGCGGGCGGAAAGGAATTCTTCAAAAAATTGTCCCACGACGGGACTGCACGCGCCTAAGTTGTCCAGATTTGCGCCCAAAAAATCGGCTGGCCGCGCGGAACGCGGCTTGCTTATTATTTGACAACCGAAGTTTAACGCTTGAGTTTCGCCCACCGTGCGGTTAGCCGTAGCGCGGGCCGATGATGGAAAAACGACATACAATCCTGCTTCTGGATGACGACAACGACTGGCTCACTCTGGGCCGGGAGATGCTCGCCGCCCTGCCCAGCCGGCCGGAAATCCTCACCGCCAATAACGGCAAACGCGCGCTGTCATTGCTCGAATCCGAGCCGGTGCGGCTGCTGATCTGCGACCTGAAGATGCCGCGCATTGACGGTTTGCAGATTCTTTCCATCGTCCGCCGCCGCTATCCCGAGCTGCGCACCGTCGTCTTGAGCGGTCTGGAGGACGAGGATTTTCGTTCGCGCGCCTACGCGTTGGGCGTGGATTTGTTCTGGATAAAAATGGAGATGCAGCGCAACTCAAAATTGTTCATCGAGTGCCTTGAATCCTTGCTCGGCCGCGACGACGAACCGGGCTTTCGCGGCATCCAGAGCAAAAGTTTGATGGACATCATCCAGATGGAATGCCTTTCGCGCAGCTCGTCCGTGCTGCGCATCACGCGCGGGCCGCTCGTCGCAAAATTGTGGATCCAGGACGGCGAATTGATTGACGCCGAAGCCGAGGGCGCGGCCGGCGAGGCGGCGTTCCGGCGGATTTTATCTTGGAAATCCGGCACGTTTGAAAACCTGCCCGCCGAGCCGGAGCGCGTCCGCAACATCACCAAGCCGGTCAACGCCCTGCTGCTCGAATCCGCGCAGGACATGGACGAGGCCGCCAGCGCGCCCGCCACGCCCGAAGCCGCCGAGGACGCCGCGCACCGCAAATCGGTCTGGAAACTGTCGCTGCTCACGCGCGAGGGCGCGGATTTTGTCATCTCCATCCCGCCCGAGGGCTTGGGCGAACCGGAGGCGCTCGGCACGCAGATGATCACGCCGCTGGTCAAGTGGACGCGCCACGCCGCCGCCGTCGCGCGCCGGCTGGGCGAACGGCTCGAGGCTGGGCCGGTCATGCAGGTCACCGGCCAGAACTTGGAACGTCAAGTGCTGGTATTGGAGCGCGAGGAACGGCTGTTCCTCGTCGGCTGGCCGGTCGAGGCCGGCGGAAATTTATTGGAAAAAAGCCGTAAGCTCGTTGCGTCATGGGATTCTTAAAACGATTTTTTCGCGGCCGCGCAGGCGTGCAGCAGTTGCCCACCGGCACCATCACGGTGGACCGGCATGGCCATATCGTCACCTCGACCGTGTCGTCGTCGTATCCGAAGAATTTCCTGCATGACATCGGCCGCGACGTGCTGGAGCTGTTCCGCGAGGCGCGCGCTGCGCAGATGCCGCTGGCCGAGATCAGCCTGCAGTTCGGCAGCCTGCACATCACCGCCCGCGAGCTGCGCGGCGGCGCGATTATTTTCCTGTTCCCTCAAACCGCGTTGCTCGCGACGCCAACCCGTTCACGCCCATGACTCCAAAGGATATCAACCAGCTTGTCACGCAGATCGAGACGCACATCGAATGCTGGAAGCAGTTCAACCATTTCATCTCGCTCGCGCGCGCCAAAAAATTCGGCCCGGCGGACGATAACCATTTTCTCGAAATCAAGAGCATCATCGTGCAGGAACTGGAACTGATTTTTGCGTCCATTGAGGTGCAGTCGCCCACGCGCGAGGAAATCCACGGCCTCATCACCAACGCCCCGTCGCTGCGCTATTTGAGCGAGATGAGCGAAGGCGCGCTGCGCGGCCTTGAAACCCAGTGGCACAAAATTTACATCGGCTGGCACGCCATCCTCGGCCAGCTCAAGGTCAAGCAGCGCATGGAGGAATCCAAGGCCTTTTGGGGCGGGAAGAAATAATTTTCCAACGGCATCCGGCGTTGTAGTTGGCAAACCATTCGGGCAGACTAAACCATCATGTTGAGCTATTTTCAAATCCTCATTCTTGCGCTCATCCAGGGCGCGGCTGAACTGCTGCCCGTCTCCAGTTCCGCGCACGTCATCGCGGCGGAAAAACTCATGGGGCTCGACCCGTCCAGCCCGGAAATGACGATGCTGCTGGTCATGCTGCACACCGGCACGATGTTCGCCGTAATCGTCTATTTTTGGAAAGGCTGGAAGCGCGACTACTTCGCCTCGGCGGCGCAATTTCAGTGGTTCGCCATCCAGGTCGTGCTGGCGACCATCTGCACCGGCATCGTCGGCCTCGGGCTGAAAGTCCTCATCGAGAAAGTTTTCATGCGCGGCACGCCGCACGCGGAAATTGAAAACCTGTTTTCTAATTTGCCGCTCATCGCCGGCGCGCTGGCGGCGGTGGGGCTGCTGATTATTTACGCGGGCTTGCGCGAAAACAAATCGCCGCGCCACGCGGAAATCCAGCCGCAGCATTCCTTCTGGATCGGCTTGGTGCAGGGGATTTGCCTGCCGTTCCGCGGCTTCTCGCGTTCCGGCGCGACCATTTCCACCGGCCTGATTCTTGGCCTGCCAAAACAGAAGCTCGAAGAATTCAGCTTCGCGCTCGCCGTGGTTTTGACGCCGCTGGTCATCGGGCAGGAGGCGCACCGGCTCGTCAAAGCGCACGCATTAAGCGGGCAAAATTCCGTGGCGCACCTCTTCGTGCCGGGGCTCGTCGGCATGGTCTTGAGCTTTGGCGCCGGCCTGCTGGCGCTGAAATGGCTGTCGCGCTGGCTCGAAGGCGGGCGCTGGAAATTTTTTGGGTTCTACTGCCTCCTCGCCGCCGCCGGCGTGCTGCTGATTCACCTCAAGGTAAAATAGCAGCGCGCTCCGAAACAAATTTGCCGGGAGAATTTATTTCGCCGCCGCGTCGGGGATGAAAATCTTCTTCCCCGCGATCAGTGCGTTCGGGTTCAGTTTCGGATTGGCCGCGATGATCTGCGGCGTCGTCACTTTCACACCCTGCGCGCGATACGCCTTGGCGATGGCCGAGAGCGTGTCGCCCGGCGCAATCGTGTAATCGTAGCCTTTCTGCGGCACGGCCGGCGTCGCCGGATTGTCAGCGCCCGCCGGCGTCGTGTCTACCACCGGCTTGGGCGGGTGGTGGGGAGCCTTACCACCGCCCGCATTGCCGAGCAGTTCGAGCTGCTTCAAAATCAGCTCGCGGTCGTCCTGCCGTTTCTTGTCAATCTCCTGCACCTTTTCCGCGAGCGCTTTCAGGTCGTCCGCGCTGGCGCCGGTGCTGGCGGCGGGCGTGCTAACCTTGTCGGTCAAATCGGAAATCTCTTTCTCCAGCGCGGCGAGCCGTTTGCCCTGCTGCTCCTGCGCGGCGAGCAGGTCCTGAACCTGGCCGGACAACTTGTCAATCTGCTGCTGCGTGCCGGCGTCCTGCGCGCGCACGGGCGAAACCGCCAAAATCAAAATAAAACCGCCGAGTAAAATCTTTTTCATGTGCCGAAAATAAACGTCTGCCCGTTCCCGTCAAGGTGAAGTGCGCGCGGCGCGCGCGGCCGAATGAAGCAGATTGCCCAAAACCCACCGTGAAAAATCAGTTGGCGGGACTGCCGGGAACGTGCGGCCGGCTCAAAAACCAGATCACCCCCACCGTCACCAGCACCGCCAGTCCGCCAAAAAAAATGGTGAAATACAGGATCGTCCGCTGATGGGAGGTGGCCTTCCGGCTGCGCCGGTTCCGTTTGTGATGCACAATGCAAAAGTTATTGCATCCGCGCGGCGCTGGCAAATTTTATCAACCCAGCCAGCGCGCCAGCAGCGGCGCGACCACCAGCGCCGGCAGATAATTCGCCAGCTCCACGCGCCGCACCGCCAGCACCACCAGCGCCGTCGCGCCGATCACCAGCCCGGCGGCGGCGTTCACGGCGGGCACCAGATGGTGCGTGTCCAGCCACGGCAGCGCAAACGCGTGGACGGCCAGCGCGATGTCGTTGAGAAAAAAGAAGACCGGCACCGCCGCCAGCGCTGCCGGCCAGCGGAAAATCTTCACAAACCCGGCGGTGGCCAGCCCGTCCATCACGGCCTTCAGCGCGAGTGGAAAAAAATAGCCGCCCAGCCCGTCCATCACCGCGCCAACCATGCCCAGCGGCGCGGCGCAAAACAGAATCGTGCCCGCGATGAAGCCGCCGGATTTTTTCCCGGTGGCCGGCGGCCCGGCGGCGAGCAGCCCCGCCGCGTAACGGCCCAGCCGGTTGGAAATTTTTTGCAGACCGAGAATTTTTCCCAAAAGATTGCCGAGCACAACCGCCAACCCGGCGAGCAATAGCTGTTTCAGCGCGTGGAAAAAACCGCCGCCGATGTTCTGCCAGACCAGTTGCAAGCCACAGAATGCGGTGAACGCGCCGAGCGCGGACTTGAGCCAGCCCTGCGTGCGCGCGGATAATTCGCCGCGCCCCGCCGGGCCGGCCAGCGCGCCGAGCAGGATGCCGAGGGCGTTGAGAAAGGCACCAATCACATGCCGATTGTGCCGCGCCAGCGGGACAATGGAAACGAAGAAAAGTTTCCATTCAGCCGCCGGAAGCCTAAAATCCGCCCCGATAAAATGTCCGCACCAAAAAAATCTTCGCCTTGGTCGTGGGTGCCGACGCTTTACGTCGCGGAAGGTTTGCCCTACGCGCTGGTGATGTCGGTGGCGCTCGTGCTCTACCAAAACCTCGGCGTCCCGAACGCGCAGAATACTTTTCTCGTCGGCCTGCTTTATCTGCCGTGGGTCATCAAGCCGCTGTGGAGCCCGGCGGTAGACATCCTGAAAACGCGGCGCGCATGGATTTGGACGATGCAGATCCTCGTCGGCGCGGCGCTGGCCGGCGTGGCGCTCGTGGTGCCGACGGCGCATTTTCTCGCAGCCACGCTGGCATTTTTCTGGCTGCTGGCGTTCGCATCCGCCACGCATGATGTCGCGGCGGACGGCTTTTACCTGCTCGCGCTGACGGAGCACGACCAGGCGTGGTTCAACGGCATCCGCACGACGTTTTATCGCGTCGCCGGCATTCTGGCGAAAGGCCAGCTCGTCATCCTCGCGGGAATCTTGGCGGCGCAGTCGAATAATTTTCCCGCCGCGTGGTCTTTGGTTTTCGGACTCGTCGCAGCGATTGTTTTACTGCTGGGAATTTATCATCGCTGGATTTTGCCGCGTCCGGCTGGCGACCAGCCGGTTGTCGCGGGCAACAAAAAGTTTCGCGGCGAATTTTCCAAGACCTTCACCGCATTTTTCCAAAAGCCAAACATCGGTATCGCCTTGCTGTTCCTGCTGATTTACCGCTTCGGCGAAGCGCAGTTGATGCCGGTGACGCAGTTGTTTCTGCTCGACGCAAAATTCCACGGCGGCCTTGGCCTGACCAACGCGCAGGTTGGCTTCGCCTACAACACCGTCGGCGTCAGCGCGCTCATCACCGGCGGATTGCTCGGCGGTTTTGTCATCGCAAAACGCGGCCTGAAATTCTGGCTGTGGCCGATGCTGCTGACGATCCATCTGCCGGACGCGGTGTTCGTCTGGCTTGCCGCCGCGCAGCCGCAAAATCTTTTCGCCATCGGCGCGGGCATCGCCATCGAGCAGTTCGGCTACGGTTTTGGCTTCGCGTTTTTCATGCTCTACATGATTTATCTCGCGCGCGGCACGCACGCCACGGCGCACTACGCGCTTTGCACCGGCTTCATGGCGCTCGGCATGATGATTCCCGGCTTGTGGAGCGGCTGGTTGCAGCAACAGCTCGGCTACAAAACTTTTTTCATCTGGGTCTTCCTCGCCACGATTCCCAGTTTTCTGGTCGCGACGAAAATCTCATTGGAGCCAGAGTTCGGAAAACGCCAAAGCCCCTGACGTGCGAAATAATTTGCTTTGAACGCGCCGCGCCGGACAGAATCCAACTTCCAAATGAAATTCAACCGTCTCCTGTTTCTGCTCGCCGCGCTGCCAGCCGTTTTCACCGCGCACGCCGACCTCGCTTCCATTTTCACCAACGCCGCGCCCGCCGCCGCGCCCGCCGCCGCGCCCACGCGCCGGCCCAGCATCATTTTTATCCAGTGCCACGGCCTCGCGCGCGGCGATTTGAGCTGTTACGGCCAGACGAATTTCCAGACGCCCAACCTTGACCGGCTCGCGGCGGCGGGAATTCGTTTCACGCATTACACCGGCGGCGCGGCCAGCGCGGCCACCACCGCGCAACTGCTTGCCGGGAAAAATTCCCCGTTGGCGGAAGGCGAGGCCAACCTCGCACAACGCCTCCGAGTTGGTGGCTACCGCACCGGCCTCATCGGCGAATGGAGCCTCGCCGGCCAGCCGTGGACACGCGGCTTTGATGAGTTCGCCGGCTTTTTGGACGATGCGGAGGGGATGAATTATTTTTCCGATTTCGTCTGGCGTTACGCGCCCAAGAGCATCTTGGACGGCACGAACCTGACGCTCGCCGACTACACCGGCAAGGAGCAGATTTATCCCAACCTCGGCGGCAAGAAAGGCCAGTATCTGCCGGAACTGCTCGTCAACGCGATGGACAATTTCATCCGCATCAACACGCCGGACGCGGCGAACCATTGGCGTCCGTTTTTCCTGCTTGTGGATTTTTCAGCGCCGCGCACCGCGACCGCCGGCGCGGATGATTATCCCGTGCCGAGCGACGCGCCGTTCACCGATGAAAAATGGCCGCAGGCCGCGATGAACCGCGCCGCGCTCATCACGCGGCTCGACGGCGGCATCGGCCGGCTGTTCGAGCAGCTGGGCAAATCGAAAATGACCAACAACGTTGCCATCTTTTTCACGAGCAGCGCCGCGCCGGAGAAATTTGCAAACACGAACCTCAATTTCCTTTTGCCCGCCGGTGATTTCCGCGCCGCCGAAAAATCCGCGCCGCTGCCGATGATTGTGAGCTGGCCGGGAACAATTCCCGCCGGCCGCGTCAGCGATGCGCCATGGAGCGTTGTAGATTTTGCGCCGACCGCATTGGAGATTGGCTATTTGAAGCCGGTGACGAATTTCACCGGCGCGTCCGTGCTGCCTGTGTTGCTGGGGGAAAAATAGAAAATCCTACCGCGCCGGCGCGCTCGCCGGCAGCGGCGTAAAGTCCCGCTGCTCCGCCACTTTTTTCGCCGCGTGCGCCACCGCAAAAATCGCCAGCACGACGAACAATAAAATCGCCGCCGCCGCAAACCACGGCCACCGATATTTTTGTCTGGGTTCGTCCATCGCGCCGGAAGTCTCGCACAAGTTCGCCCCGCCACCAAGCGGCAGGATTTTTGAAAACTAGACCGCGCCGTTTTTTGCGGTAAATTGCCCGCCACGTTTCATGCACGAAACCGGACTCCAGGATGATCCCGAACTGACGCCGACGCTCCCGCCGGCCGGCCGGCAGACCTACGCCCTTTTTCGCAACGCCGATTTCACGCGCTACCTCGTCGCGCGGTTCATCGCCGCGCTCGGGATGCAGATGATGGTCACCGCGCTCGACTGGGAGCTTTACAAACGCGCGCATTCCGGCCTCGCGCTCGGCTTCGTCGGCCTGTCGCTCATGGTTCCGATGATCCTCTGCACGCTGCCGGCGGGGCAGCTTGCCGACCGGCTCAACCGGAAAAAAATCATCCTTGGCTCAACGCTGCTGCTCGGCTTCGCGAGCCTCGGGCTGACGCTCACCTCCGCGTTCATCGCGCTGGATCAGAAGGTCGCGACCTTCCAATTTTTTGCCTATTCGCTGCTCGTCGTCATCGGCGTGGCGCGGACTTTTTTGTGGCCGGCCAGCGCGGCGTTTGTGACCGCGCTCGTCGCGCGCGAGGAACTGCCGCGCGCCATCACCTTCAACAGCGGCGCGTTCCAGCTTTCGTGCGTGCTCGGCCCGTCGGCGGCGGGCGTGATCATCTGGCTCACGCACGGCGCGTGGCCGGTCTATGCCGTCAACGTGGTTTTCGGCCTCGCCGCCTTCGCGCTCATTGTCGGCGTCCGGCACGAACACAAAATCCCGCCGCGCGAACCCGTCTCGCTCAAGAGCCTCATCACCGGCTTCAAATTTGTTTATCAGAACAAAATCATCCTCGGCACCATCACGCTGGACATGTTTGCCGTGCTGCTCGGCGGCGCGGTGACGCTGCTGCCGATTTTTGCGGACGGCATCATCCCGCTGCACAACGGCGCGGAAGGCGTCGGCCTCGGCCTGCTGCGCGCGGCGATTCCGATTGGCGCGATTGTGTGCGTGTTTTTCCTCGCGCACCGGCCGCCGCTGCAAAAGGCCGGCCGCACCATGCTCCTGTGCGTCGCAATTTTTGGCGCGGCGACAATTTTGTTCGGCCTCGCCAACCGCCAGTGCCTCGGCGGAATTTTCCCGGCGGCGGACGGCGCGTGGTTCTGGGTGGCGTTCGGGCTGATGGCGCTGTGCGGCGCGGTGGACAACGTCAGCGTGGTCGTGCGCGCGACGCTGGTGCAGATTTTGACGCCGGACGACAAGCGCGGGCGCGTCTCGGCGGTGAACAGCCTGTTCATCGGCACGTCCAACGAGCTGGGCGGCGCGGAATCCGGTTTCACCGCGCAACTTTTCGGGCCCATCATGCATCACGTCCACGAAACCGCCGGACCAATTTACGCGCAGGCCATGGCCACCGGCGCGATTTTGTCCGTGGTGGTGGGCGGGTTTGGGACGCTGGCGGTGGTGCTGGTGGTGGCGTGGCTCTGGCCGGAAATCCGCCGCTACGGCCGGCTGTCGTAAAAAATATTGGGGAATGAACCGCGAAATACGCCAAATACGCGAACCAGATTTTTCTTTCGCGTGGTTCGAGTGGTTCGCGGTTAAAAATGAGATGGACAACCGGCGGCGGCGGGAGCAAGGTCGGGCGCGTGATTGGAATCAGCGGCGGTGAAATGCGGGAAATGGTAATGAATGCCCCACTAATTTGAGATGAGCATTATGCCACCACATATTGAAATTAAAAAAGAACGTTCCGTTCGAATAGACGCCGAGCTTTGGCATACTTCATATTGCCTATTGAAAGCCGGACAAGAAAATGAACTTGGCTCGACACATCAATTCCGAGCGAGCCTAATTTTTACTGCGTTTGCGTTCGAAGCATATTTGAATCACATCGGTCCCGCGGTAATTAAGTCTTGGCCGGAGATAGAACGGAAGTTAGCACCACACGAAAAGTTATCGCTCGTGTGTGAGCGATTGTCGATTACCATAGATTGGGCTTCAAGACCATGGCAGTGCATCAAGCAATTATTCAGATTTCGCAACTCTGTTGCACATGGGCGCGGTGAACAATTGAAAGAATCTTCAAGAGAGCCTATTCAGCATTATCAGCGGAGTCTTTATGAATTACCACTAACCGAGTGGGAAAAATATGCGTTAGAAAAGACCGCTTTAAGGACACGCGAAGACGTCCAACAAGCCTCCGAATTAATTCAAACCAAATGCGGAAAGAGTAGCAGTTTCCCATTCATGCACGGCATGCAATTCGTCTCTGCATCTTACAAGCAAGAAAGCTGACTTTTAACACCTTGCTGAAATTTTATTCCCACTCAATCGTGCCCGGCGGCTTGCTGGTGATGTCGAGGACGCAGCGATTCACGCCTTTCATCTGCCGGAACGGGCTGCTGGCTGGCCGTGCGCCCGGCGTGGAAAGGTCTTGGCCAGCCGGAGGAGCTGCGCCACCTTGCGGATCTTTTCCGCAAACGGCTCGCGGGCGAGTTTCTGGCGCATTTCGTTTTTCATGGCGTCGGCAGCTTCAATTTATGCCGTAGCAGCACATCTGCCAAATACGTTTTGTCCACTTCGGCCTGCTGCTGGAGCTGTTCGATGCGCGCCTTGTCCTTGGCGCGGCCCACGCTGGCGGCAATGGCGATGATGTGTTCGGCGCGGAAGACTTTGGCCGACACGCCTTCATAATCCAGCCGCTCCGCTGCGCGCACAGCCTCCTCGGTCAATCCCTGCGCCGCCAGAAATTGAACCGGAAAGCCGTGGAGCAAAAGATGTTCACGCTCGGCCTGCCAGCCTTGCGCCTGCAAGTGCGCGTAGATGGCCGGAATGCCGGCCGCCAGGCTTTTGTCTTTCGGGATGAAAAAAATGTCCGCGTCGTAAGTCGTGAACGGTTCGACATAGTAAATCGCCGCGAGCGCGCCGCCGAGCGCCCAGTCTTCAATCAATCCCGCCGCGACTAATCCGTTCGCCGCGCGCAAGACGGCGGCCAGCGGCAGGTTGTCGGCAGGCGGATTCATTCAAGTTCACTCCCACTCAATCGTCCCAGGCGGCTTGCTGGTGATGTCGAGGACGCAGCGGTTCACGCCTTTCACCTCGTTGATGATGCGGCTCGCCAGCTTCTCCAGCAGGTCATAGGGCAGCTTCACCCAGTCGGCGGTCATGCCGTCCTGCGATTCCACGGCGCGGATGGCGATGGTGTATTCGTAGGTGCGCTCGTCACCCATCACGCCCACGCTGCGCACGGGCAGCAGCACGGCAAAGCTCTGCCAGATCTTGTAATACAGCCCGCTCAATTTCATCTCCTCGACGACGATGGCGTCGGCGTTTCGCAAAATCTCGCAGCGCGACGGCGTGACTTCGCCAAGAATCCGCACGGCGAGGCCGGGGCCGGGAAATGGCTGCCGCCAGACGATGTCCTTCGGCACGCCGAGTTCCTCGCCGAGCAGACGGACTTCGTCCTTGAACAAATTTTTCAACGGCTCGACGAGCTTGAATTTCATGCCTTTCGGCAGGCCGCCGACGTTGTGATGCGATTTGATGAGCGCGGCGGGATTGCCGCCGATCGGCACGGACTCGATGACATCGGGATACAAAGTTCCTTGCGCGAGAAACTTCGCCTTGCCGACGCGCTTCATCGCGTCACTGAAAACTTCGATGAATGTCTTGCCGATGATTTTGCGCTTCTTCTCGGGATCGGTGACGCCCTTGAGCCGCGTCATGAAAATTTTCGTGGCGTCCTCGTATTGCAGCTTGATGTTGAAGCTGCGCGCGAAAATATTTTGCACGACTTCCGCCTCGCGGGCGCGCAGCACGCCGTTGTTGACGAAAATGCAGGTGAGCTGGCTGCCGATGGCCTTGTGCAGCAGCGCCGCCGCCACGCTGGAATCCACGCCGCCGCTCAAGCCGAGGATGACGTGTTCCTTGCCGACTTGCGCGCGGATTTCCTCGACGGCCTGGTCAACGTAATTCCGCATCGTCCAGCTTTTGCCGCAGCCGCAAACGCCGTGGACGAAATTGGAAATGATCTCCTTGCCGCGCGGTGTGTGGACGACTTCGGGATGAAACTGCAGACCGAAAAATTTCTTCGCGCGGTTTTCAATCGCGGCGAACTCGGAATTCTCTGTGACGGCGACGGGCTTAAAACCGTTGGGGATTTTGGTGAGCTTGTCGCCGTGGGAATTCCACACCTGCAAATTTCCCGGCAGCTTGGCGAACAGCGCGCAGGACTTGTCCTTGATGGTCAGCGTGCCTTTGCCATATTCGCGCTTGAGGCCTTTCTCAACCTTGCCGCCGAGAAATTGCGCGAAGAGCTGCACGCCGAAGCAGATGCCCAGCACCGGCACGCCGAGCTCAAAAATCGTCTTGTCCGGCAGCGGCGCGTCCGGCGCATAGACGCTCGACGGGCCGCCGGACAAAATGATCCCGCTCGGCTTCATCGCGGCGATCTTCGCGGCGGGCGTATTGTAGTGGATGATGGTGGAATAGACGTTGCACTCGCGCACGCGGCGGGCGATGACCTGCGTGTATTGCGAGCCGAAATCCAGGATGACAATCTGTTCTTTCATGAAATCAAAAACGAAGACGGATTTTCAATCGCCGCCGCGAGTTTTGCGAGCGAAAATTGCGGGTTATTTAGGCGCCAGTTCCGGCGCGGATTCCTGGCCGTAAAAATCCTTGAAGCACTGCGGACAAAGGCTGTGGGAAAACTGGGCTTCGGAATGGGCGGTGATGTAGCCTTCGAGTTGCACCCAGTCACTGTGTTCGTCGCGGATACTTTTGCACTGCGCGCAGATGGGCAGGATGCCTTCCAGCATCCGGACGCGCTGCCGGAGTTGGCGGGCCTGTTTGCCCAACTGGTTGGTCAGCGCCGCGAGCAGCAGCAACACAAAAAACCGCACCAGCGCGGCGGCCACCTCGTCGGCGGTGTAGGGCTTCTCATTAAAAACAAACTGGTGCGCCAACCGCGTCAGCGACAGCCCCACCGCACAGACCATGGCAAAAGGCAGGCCACGGTTCCATGCCGCCAGCATCAGCGGAAAAACGAAGACAAACGGAAACACCTTCAGTGGGATCAGCTCCCAGTCCACCGCCGCCAGCGCCAGGCACAGCAGCACGATGAACCACGCGCGGCCCCACAGGCCGCGCTCGAACACGGGCGCGTCCGGCGAGAGCGGCGGAAATTTCGGTTTCAAATCGGGGTTGCTCATGCGAACGCCCTGATTGTCGGCCCGCGCGCCGAGTCTTGGCGAGAAAAAAATTTTGCCTGCGGCGGCGGATTGCGTTACAGGTTGCGCATGATGCTTCACCACCGCCCCCGGATCGCGCCGGGACTTGCCGCGCCGAAGCGCAGCGGAGGCGGGTTCTCGCTGGTGGAGCTGCTCGTCTCGGTGGCGCTGATCGGCATCATGGCGGCGATGCTTTACGGCTTCGCCTCGCCCGGCCGCCAGCGTTCGCAGAAAAAACTCTGCGCGGACAACCTCCAGAAAATTTATCTCGCGCTCCAGATTTACGCGAACGACTTTCACGGCGCGCTACCGCAAAACCCCGGCGCCGCCACCTCCGAAGATGTGCTGGGCGAACTCGTCCCCAAATACACGGCGGACACCTCCATCTTCATCTGCCCCGGTGGCCGCGACGCGCCGATCCCCTCCGGCGAGCCGTTGCGAAACCACAAGATCAGCTACGCCTATTTCATGGGCCGCCGGCTGGATAGCCCGCAAAATGTTCTGATGTCCGATCGGCAGGTGGACACGCAGCCGAAACATCCGGGCGAATTTGCTTTTTCCCCGGACGGCAAACCGCCCGGCAACAACCATCACAAATACGGCGGCAATTTTCTGCTCGGCGACGGCAGTGTGTCGGACAGCCCGGCGCTGCTGGCGTTTCCGCTCGCCATTCCGCCGGGTGTCGTGCTATTGAACCCCAAGCCCTGACGCCATGAAAATCCAATGTGCCTGCGGCGCAAAATACGAGTTTGACACCACGCCGGAAATGGCGGACGACCCGGTCAAGTTCGTCTGTCCCCAGTGCGGCCTCGACTCGTCCGCCCGCGTCAACGACCTCATCCGGGAAGAATTTGGCATCCCGCCGCTGCCGCCCGTCGCCGCGCCGCGCCTGAAAATCGCGCGCGACGAAACCCCGGCGGCACCGACACCCGCGCCGGCCGTCACCTCAAAGTTTTGCGCGAAGCATCCGCGCGTCCGCGTCACCGGCAACTGCGCCGTCTGCCAGAAACCAATCTGCCCGGAGTGCATGGCCATGTTCGGTTACTTTTGCTCGCCGCTGTGCAAAGGCAAGGCCGAGGCGCAGAAAATTGACGTGCCCATTTATGCCGGGCGCAAGGATCTGATCGCAGCGCGGTCCGGGCGCAAGACCGGCCGGATTTTGGCGGCGTTCGCCGCCGTCGTCGTCTTGGCGCTCGGCGTCTGGGCGTGGTATGTATTCGTCGGCTCGGTGCCGCACACGTATTTTTCCGTGCGCTTTAACGACGACAGCCGCGCCTACGCCGGCAGTTCGCAGCTTGTCGGCAAAAATGATTTTATTTTCCTGCACGGCAGCACGCTGGCTCGCTGCGACCTGAAAACCAAAAAACAAATCTGGTCGCAGGAGTTGGTGACGCCGCAGCAGATTGCCGACGTGGCGCGGGCGGAAACCGACTTGGAAGCGCGCCAAGACCAGGAAAATACCGACGGTTACCATCACCGGCGCAGCGCGGACGACATTGAAAGAACGGCGAAACAACTATTGCAGGCCGAACTAACCTTGCGCGTCGCCGGCCAGAACCTCTGGGTGAAAAGCACCGACAAGCTGACGCATTTCAGTTGGGACAGCGGCGAAGTGCTGCGCGAAATCCCGCTGCCCGAGCGCGGCGAACTGGTTCAGGAGGGCGACGAACTGCTCGTGCTCGGCGCGCAAACCGTCACGCACGTCAGCCTTGCCAGCGGCGATTTTCATACCGAGGAATTGGGCGCGACGAGTTCAACGGCGACGGCGTCCGCAGAAAATAATTCCACCGGCATCGGTTTGTCGGACGCGGCCAGCAACCAGCCGCTCAATCCGCAGAAAGTCGAATCGCAGGTGCAGGGACTGAACCTGCCCGGGCGCATCGCGCTGCCCGCGCTGCTCGCCAACGCCGAACACGAGCGCCAGCTTGAAGCCGCGCTGCGGGACAATCCGCAGGCGCCGCGCCCGGAAACTCCCAAGATGCCGGCGGCAGAAATTTTCCGGCTGGTTCCCGGCGCGGGCGGCGGCGTGCAATTTTCCGCGCGCCTGCTGGCGGCGCACATGGTCACCCGCTCGGCAATGCAGGCGGCAGCCGGCCAGTCCGCCCTCAATGGCGACCTGAACGGCGCGAAGTCAGCCGAGGCCGCCAACGAAACCCTGAACGAAATGCAGCGTAACAGCGGCGGCGGTTCCGTCACGGAGGACGAAAGCCGTTATCAGGTCTCCGTGCATCTGCCGGGGGCAACCGGCGCTGCCGATTGGACCGGCGAAGTCATCGGCCCGCCGCAGTTGTTTGTTTTGAAGACGGTGAACGTCGTCACCGCCGGCAAGACCGTTATTGTCCTCGACAAGTCCAATAAAAAAATCTGGCAGGCCGAGCTCACTTACAACGTGCCGGCCGGCGGCGGCGAATCGCGGTTCGGCGCCGGCCCGTGCGTGGAGCGCGACGGCTCGCTATACGTTTTTGACCAGGCGGTCTTGTCGGCATTTGATTTGACCACCGGCACCGCGCGCTGGCGCCTGCCGTCCGTCGGTGTCGTCGGACTTTTTTTTGACGACCACGGCGATGTCTATGTCAACACCACCACCGGCAATCCCGACGACATCAAGTATTCGCGGCAGATTGACATCTCCAGAAAAACCGAGGCCGTGCTGTTCAAGATTGATTCGAAGACCGGCAAGACTTTGTGGAGCATCAAGCCCAACGGCTATATTTCCTATCTTTCGGGAAAATTCATTTACACCGTCGCGTCGTTCGATCCGAACCCCGGTGACCAGGACGTGCTGAACGACATGACCGACATCCAAAAACCGCCCTACCTGCGCATCGCGCGCCTCCGGCCGGCCGACGGGCGGATTTTGTGGGAAGTCCATCAGGATCGCTGCCCGGTGGATGTCCGGTTCGACGAAAATTCCATCGAACTCATCTTCAAGCGCGAAGTGCAGATGCTGCGATTTCTGGCGTTCTAAAAACTTTTTGCCACCAGCTCGCGTGCCTGCCGGATCAAATTCAAATCCTCTGCCAGATTTCCAAAACGCAAATCTGGCAAACCGCTTTGCTGCTGGCCGAGCAGTTCTCCCGGCCCGCGCAATTTCAAATCCGCTTCCGCAATTTTGAAACCGTCGTTCGACTCCTCCAGAATTTTCAGCCGCGCCAGCGCCTCCGGGTGCTGCGCGTCCGAAACTAAAATGCAAAAGCTCTCGTGCGCGCCGCGCCCGATGCGTCCGCGCAACTGGTGCAGTTGCGCCAGCCCGAAATGCTCCGCGTTCTCAATGAGCATCACCGTCGCATTCGGCACATCCACGCCCACCTCGATGAGCGAGGTGGCGACGAGCGCCTTGATTTCATTGGCGCGAAATGCTGTCATCACTTTTTCTTTGTCAGCCGCTTTGATGCGCCCGTGCAGCAAACCGACTTTGAACGGCGTCAAAGCCCTTTGCACATTTTCAAATTCTTTGGTGACGGCTTTGATGTCCTTGTCCGTGTCCACGATATCCACGCGCGGATAAACGATGTAAGCCTGCCGCCCGCCGGAAATTTTCTCGCGGATGAAATCAAAAACTTTTGGCAACTTGACGGTCGCGCGCACAAAAGTTTTTATCGCGCCGCGCCCGCCGGGCATTTCATCAATCACCGAAACATCCAGGTCGCCGTAAAGCGTCAGGCCGAGCGTCCGCGGAATCGGCGTCGCCGTCATCACCAGCAGATGCGGATAATTCCCCTTGCGCACCAGCGTTTCGCGTTGCGCCACGCCGAACTTGTGCTGCTCATCAATGATCACCAGGCCGAGCTTCGGCAGGTCAAAGCCGCCAGTCAGCAGCGCGTGAGTGCCGATGGTCAAGGAGCAAGGATTAAGGAGCAAGGATTTCGCCGCGCCAGGCTTGCTCCTTGCTTCTTGCTCCTTGCTCCGGTGTGAGCCTGTTTGCAGTTCCACTTTGATGCCGAGCGGTTCAAACCATTTCGTGAAATTCCGAAAATGTTGTTCCGCCAGAATTTCCGTCGGCGCCATCAGTGCCACATTAAATCCACTTTCAATTGCCATCAACGCCGAGCACGCGGCCACCGCCGTTTTTCCCGAACCAACATCGCCTTGCAACAGCCGTCGCATCGGATGTTTGCCGCCCATGTCCGCGCGGATTTCTTTCAGCACATTCGTCTGTGCCGCCGTGAGCTTGAAACCGAGCTGCGCGAGAAACGGTTTCATCAAACGATTGTCACCACTGCACGGAAGCGCTTTTGACAACGCCTCGAATTTTTTCCGGCGCGACTGGATTTGAAATTGCAGCGCCACAAATTCATCCAGCGCCAGCCGTTGCCGCGCGATTTCCGCGTCCGTCAATTCTTCGGAAAAATGAATCATGCGCACCGCGTTCGCGCGCGCGGGAAACAGTTTCAAATCCAGTTTGATGTCCGGCTCGGTGATTTCCTTTTCAAATTTTTCCAGCGCCCGCCAGACGAGCGCGCGCATCACGCGCGCCGTCAGCCCTTCCGTCAGCGGATGCACCGGGACGATGCGGTTGACGTGGACAAATTCATCCTCGCCCTGCTCGACCAGTTCCGTTTCGGGATGCGTGAACGTGCGCGGCTTTTTGGCGTCCTCCAGTTTTCCGTAAATCAAAAATTCGCGGCCCGCCACATACCAGTCTTCCATCCACGGCTGCGCCTGCCACCAGCGGCAATGCAGCCGCGCCGTGCCGTCGTCGAACACGCACTCGAACATCGCCCGCGTGCCCTTTTTGAAGCGCTTGATGCCGGCGGCAATGGTTTTTCCGCGCACCGTCGCCGGTTCGTCCAGTTTCAATTCGCGGATGGAAAGGAACTTTCTCCGATCCTCGTAACGGCGCGGCTTGTGCAGCAGCAAATCCTCGACGGTGAGAATCCCCAATCGTGCCAGCTGTTTTGCGCGTTCCTCGCCCACGCCCCAGACCGAGGCCACGGGCGCGGCGAGCGGCGAAACGGTTTTTTCTGGCGGCAGCTTCACTGATAATGCGGCGGCTTCTGGTTGTTGGACTGGATGCGCTCGATTTCCAGCGATTCCATGGCGCGCGTCTGGCGCTGCATCTCCTTTTTCAGGCGCTCCAGCAGTTTCCCCTGCTCGATCACGACGGCGTTCAACTGCTCGACCTGGTGTTCGAGGTGCGCGAGGTTGGATTCCAGTTTTTCGGTGCGCCGGGAATTTTCGTCTGCCATGAAATCATCTTGCCCGCGCCGCCGCCGGAAGTCGAGGCGGCGGATGACTTGGCGTTGCGTCGCGGGCAAATTTGCGGAACAATTCCCGCGCAAAATGCCGCGCAAAGCTCCAGCCCAAAAGTCCGCCGCCAACGTGATGATTCTCGGCGTCGGCTCGTTCGCGCACAGCCTCGGCGGCGCGCTGGCGGACGCGGGCGCGAACGTCTCGACGTATCTCACTCGCAATTACGGCCACTTTTCGCCGTCGCTCGTCGGTAAGACTTTTTCGCGCGACGCCTTTCCGAGTCCGGTGCCACTGATCCGCGAAAACAAAATTGACGTGGTCATTCCGCAATCCATCGACTGGGCCACGCAACCCTGGGCGGAAGATTTGGTAAATTCCGGCGTCGGCATTTTCAGCCCGACCGGCGCGGCGATGCGCATCGAGCGCGAGCGCGATTTCGCGCGCGAGCTATGCGCCAAGTTCAAAATTCCATTTCCCAAGTCATTCGTCGCGTCGAACCGGATTGAGGCGGAGAAGATTCTCGAAAAACATCCCCAGCCGTTTGTCATCAAGAACCCACTCTGCTCACCGACCAGCCCGATTCACACGGTCATGTGCGAGACGGTTGCGGACACGCACGCGTGGCTGCGCAGCGTGAACTACGCCGAGGGCGTTTTCTTGCAGGAATACCTGGGCCGCGCCGAGGCCGGACACATCGCGCTGGTGAGCGGCGGCGAAATCCATTCGCTGGTCACGAATCAGGAATACAAATACGCTTTCAATGGCAATCTCGGGATCGTCGCCGGTGCGCCGCTCGGCGGACTCGTCGAACGCGATGAGCACGACAAATACGGTTTGGCGCGCGAACTGATCCACCCGCTTAAGCCGTGGCTGCGCGAAGCCAAATTCAACGGCCCGCTGCAAGTCACCGCCATCAAGCGCGGCGGACGCTGGCACGTCATCGAATACAACATCCGCATCGGCGTGACCTCCGGCCCGATGATTTTGCGGATGCTGAAAAATCCGGCGGAAATTGTTTTGGCCACGGCGCGGAATGAAAAATTGAAGCTGGAGTTCAACGACAAGCTCAACTTCGGCTGCTCGCTCACGCTGGCAGGCTATGGTTATCCGTTCACGCAGGTGCGCGGGCCGCAGTTGCCGCTGGAGGTGGACGGCCAATTTGACTGCGACGTGTGGTGGAACGAAGTCGCGCGCGGCGCAGACGGCAATTTGATTACTACCGGCCACCGCATCGCGGACGTGATAGCGTTGGCGCCCAAGTTGGACGCGGCGATGGCGAAGGCCTACGCGAACATCCGCAAACTCCGCGTCGTCGGCAGTTATTTCCGCACCGATGTTGGTCAAAGCCTGTGGCCGCCGGGAACGATTTGAAAATCTGTGTTCATCCGTGCCCATCCGTGGTTAAATTTGTTCGTCCGATGAAATTAGATTCCGAAAATTTCCCGTTGCGGCCGGCGTGGACTGAGATTGACCTCGGCAAGCTGCGCCGCAACCTCCAACTCATCCGCCGCGACCTGCCGCGCGCGGTGAAACTGCTTGCCGTCGTGAAGGACGAGGCTTACGGCCACGGCGCGCTCGACGTGGCGCGCGTGGCGGTGGAGGAAGGCGCGTGGGGTTTCGGCTTGAGCACGCTCGAAGAGGCGATGCACCTGCGCGAAGGCGGCATCACCGTGCCGCTGCTGCTGCTGGGCGAGCGCCAGGAAGCCGAGCTCGAATGGTGCGTGGCGCACGACCTGACTGTTTGCGTGAACGAGCCGCACACCGTCCGCAAGCTGGCGAAAATAGCGGCGGACTTTGGAAAGCAGGTTCCGGTGCACGTCAAGATCCACACCGGCATGAGCCGTTACGGTGTGCGCTGGGACGAGGCGCTGCCGCTCATCGAAAAAATTGTCGCGGAGAAATCATTGTCGCTCGAAGGCGTCATGACGCACTTCTCGCAATCCGACGAGACGGACAAAACTTTTGCCAATCTCCAGTTCGCACGCTTCCACGAAGTGCTACACGCGCTGGAACAGCGGAAAATTTCCGTGAAGCTGCGCCACACCTGCAACAGCGGCGGCTATCTCGACCTGCCGCACGCCCATCTGGACATGGTGCGGCCGGGTATTTTGCTTTACGGCGTTTTCCCGTCACAGGTCTGCCGGAAAATTGAAGGCATCGAGCCGGTGATGTCCGTGAAGGCGAAAATTGCGGCGATCCAAAAATTAAAGCCCGGCGAGGTCGTCGGCTACGGCATGCGCTACACGGCCACGAGCGAACGGCGCATCGCCATCCTGCCGATTGGCTACGGCGACGGTTTCCCGCGCGTGCGCAACGAAGGCTGCGCGCTGATCCACGGCAAGCGCGCGCCGCTCATCGGCGGCATCGCGATGGACGCACTGATGGTGGACATCACGGACATTCCGCAGGCGCAGATGTGGGACGAGGCCGTGCTGATGGGCAGGCAAGGGCACGACGAAATCACCGTGCGCGACATCGCCAAGCTGAAAAACTCCGTGACCTACGACGTGCTGACGAACTGGCGGCTGCGGCTGCGGCGCAAATCCGTCAACACCGGGACCGCACCGGTGAATCCGGGAACAGTTTTGGCCGCAGATGAAACACAGATGAAACACAGATGAAACACAGATGAAACACAGATTTTCCATTGTGATGGGAAATGTTTTCATCCGAGTTTCATCTGTAATAGTGCCAATCTGTGGCCAGAAAAACACATGAGCAAACCGGCCAAATCGCAATGGAACTTCGGCGAACTGTTCCCGGCGGAATCGACGCGCAAGGTCTTGTCCGTCTGGGAACTCACGGTGGACATCAAGCGGCTGCTGGAAAAACAAATCGGCTCCGTCTGGGTCAGCGGCGAAATCACCAACCTGCGCGCGCAAAGCTCCGGCCACGTTTATTTCACGCTCAAGGATGCGGCGGCGCAACTGGGCTGCGTGCTGTTTCGCGGCACGGCGGCGGCTCAACGCAACCTGCTCGCGGACGGCCAAAAAGTTCTGCTGCAAGGCGACGTGACGGTCTATGAGGCGCGCGGGCAATACCAGCTCATCGTCCGAGCCGTGGAATTGCAGGGTGTGGGCGCGCTGCAGATCGCGTTTGAAAAACTGAAACAGAAGCTCGCGGCGGAAGGCCTGTTCGCGCCGGAGCGCAAACGCGCGCTGCCGGAATTCCCACAGCGCATCGGCCTCGTGACTTCGCCAACGGGCGCAGCCATCCGCGACGTGCTGCACGTCATCCAACGCCGGCATCCGGGCTTGGAAATCATCCTTGCGCCTTGCCGCGTGCAAGGTGACGGTGCGGCGAGGGAAATTGCTGAAGCCATCCGGCTGCTGAATGAACTCAACATTCAACATTCAACATTCAACATTCAACTCATTTTGGTCACGCGCGGTGGCGGCTCGCTGGAGGATTTGTGGGCGTTCAACGAGGAAGCGGTAGCACGGGCGATTTTCGAATCAGCCATTCCAGTCGTGTCCGCCGTCGGGCATGAGATTGATTTTACCATCGCCGATTTTGTGGCGGATGTGCGCGCCGCCACGCCGAGCGCGGCGGCGGAAATCATCACCGAAGGCGTGTTTGCCAGCCGCGAGTTTGTCAGCGATGCGTCAGCCTTGTTGCAGCGCGCGGCGCGGCGCGGTTTGGGATCGGCGGCGGATAATTTTGGTTCGCTGGCCGGCCGTTTGGGAAGACTGCATCCGCGCCGGAAGCTGAACGACTCGTTGCAGCGGCTGGACGACCTGCAAGCCGGCCTGCTGCGCGGATTGAAAACGGCGGCGCGCTCGCGGAACCTGGTTTTCGACAATCTCGCCGGCCGGTTTTTGCGGGCGAAGCCGGCGCTGGCCCTGAAGGCACGGCGCGAGACGCTGCACCAGTTGGAAAAGCGCCTGAATTCGCTCGGCCCGGAGCAGGTGCTGGCGCGCGGCTATTCCATCACCACAGACTTGGCAACGGGCAAGGTGCTACGCGTTTCGGCGGGTCTCAAGCCCGGCCAAAAAGTAAAAACGCGGTTGACAGACGGCGAATTTTCCAGCCGCGTGGAGCCGTGAGCGCCTTTCTCCAAGCTGGACGCGGCTAGGGTTTTTCCCTATTGTTTTCCCATGTCAAAACCAGCCAAGGCCGGAGACGCGGCCAAGGGCGGCGTGCCGTTTGAAGAGGCCCTCAAAAAACTTGAGGGCGTCGTCGAGGCCATGGAGACGGATGATTTGCCGCTGGAAACCCTGCTTGCCAAATATGAGGAGGGCGCGCGGCTGGTGAAAATCTGCCAGGAAAAACTCGCCGAGGCGGAGGTGAAGATCCAGCAGCTCGAAAAAAACGCGGCGGGCGAATTGAAATTAAAACCGCTGGATCTGGCCGGAGAATGATATTGAAACCACGGATTGACACAGGTGCACACGGATTTGGAACGAAGCATCGCGTCGGCAAACTTTTTAATCCGTGTTTATCCGTGTCCATCCGTGGTTAAATGTTTTTAAGAACTGTTTAAGAATTTATGAGCCGATACTTGGACATGGTGGACGGACCGGAGCACGTTAAAAAGCTCACGGTGCCGCAATTGCAGGAACTCGCCGGCGAAATCCGCACCGAGTTGATTGAGGGCCTCGCCAAAGGCGGCGGCCACCTCGGCCCGAACCTCGGCGTCGTGGAGCTTTCCATCGCGCTGCACAAGGTGTTCACCACGCCGAAGGACAAATTTGTCTGGGACGTGAGCCATCAAGTGTATGTCCACAAGATTTTGACCGGCCGCAAAAGCCGCTTCCGCACCATCCGCCAGACGGACGGCTTGAACGGCTTTGCGCTCCGCACCGAGAGCGAGCACGACAGCTTCGGCGCGGGACACGCGGGCACGGCGCTCTCGGCCGCGCTCGGCATGGCGGCGGCGCGTGACAAGCGCGGCACGGATGAAAACGTCGTCTGCATTTTCGGCGACGCGGCGTTGACCAACGGCATTTCCTTCGAGGCGATGAACAACGTCGCGCACACGACGAAGAAATTCATCGGCATTCTCAACGACAACGAATGGAGCATCGCAAAAAACGTCGGCGCGATTTCTGGCTACCTGAACAAGCTCATCACCAACCCGCGCTACAACCAGCTTTCGAAAGACTTTGAAAACTTCGTCCGCCGCTTCCCGAAAGGCGAACTTGCACTTAAGCTGGCGCACCGCGCCGAGGGCGGCTTCAAGGGCGCGCTCACCGGTGTTGGTTTGAAACCGACGACCAGCCTCGTCGAGTCCGACGGACGCGGCGGCCATGGCTCGCCGGTCTTGTTCGAGGAAATGGGCCTGCGTTATCTTGGCCCGATTGACGGCCACGACTTGCCACTGCTCATCAGCACGCTGGAATTTGCCAAGACGTGCGACCACCCGATTGTCATCCACGTTTTGACGCAGAAGGGCAAGGGCTACGAAGCCGCGCTGAAGCAGCCGGAGAAATTTCACGGCCTCGGGCCTTACAACGCGCAGACCGGCGAGACAGCTCCCGCTAAGGCCGGCACGCCGCCGATGTATCAGGACGTGATGGGCCAGACCGTGGTGAAGCTCGCGAAGAAGAACCAGTCCGTCGTCGGCCTCACCGCCGCAATGCCGAGTGGCACTGGCATGAAACATCTGGAAAAAGCTATGCCGGAGCGTTATTACGATGTCGGCATTGCCGAGGAACACGGCGTCATCTTCGCCGCCGGCATGGCGACGATGGGCTTGCGTCCGATCGTGGCGATTTATTCCAGCTTCCTCCAGCGCGCCTACGATTGCATCCATCACGACGTTTGCTTGCAGGACTTGCCGGTGATTTTCTGCATGGATCGCGCCGGGCTTTCCGCCAATGACGGCCCGACGCATCACGGCATCTTCGATATTTCGTATCTGCGCTGTTTCCCGAACGTCATCGCGATGGCGCCGGCCAACGAGGACGAACTCGCGGACATGATGTTCACCGCCACGACCGTGAATCATCCGACGTTCATCCGCTATCCGCGCGGCGCGGCGGAAGGCGTGCCGGTGAAAGATGAACCCGCGCTCATCGAAGTTGGCAAGGCGCTCGTGCAGCAGAATTTCGCCAACAACGGCGGGCGCAAGGTCGCGCTGTTCGGCCTGGGGCCAATGAACGCCATCGCCAAGAAGGCTGCCGCGCAACTCATCGCGGACGGCTACGATGTGGCGGTCATCAACCCGCGCTTCACCAAGCCGATTGACGCGGCGGTGCACGCGCAGTTCGGGCGCGAGGCGGATTTGATAGTGACGCTGGAAGACCATGTGCTGATGGGCGGCTATGGCTCGGCGGTGCTGGAACTCTTCAGCGAGCATGCCGTGAAGACGTCCGTCGTGCGCATCGGCTGGCCGGACCAGTTCATTGAACACGCCACCACGCAGGACGAACTGCGCGCGAAGTATGGTTTATCCGTCGCGAACACCGTGACCAAGGTGAAAACCTTTTTCGGCGACACCACTTCCGCCGCGAAGCTCGTCGGCGGCGCCTAGACCGGATTTGCCCATTTCACGTCGTCCGCGAATTTTCTCGCGGACGACTTTTTCCTGTCCGGCGCTTTCTTTCCTTGATTTCCGGCGCAATCGGCATTTTCATCTGTCGGAAGGAATTAACATTTCAAATTCATATTATGGCTTATAAAGATGTCACCCCGCCCGCCGGCGGCAAAATCACCATCACCAACGGCAAGCTCACCGTGCCGGAAAACCCCATCCTGCCGTTCATCCGCGGCGACGGCACGGGCCCGGACATCTGGGCGTCGTCCGTGCGCGTGTTTGACGCGGCGGTGCAAAAGGCCTACGGCGGCAAACGCAAGATCGCGTGGTTCGAGGTTTTCGCCGGCGAAGAAAGTTTCAAAAAATTCAACAACTGGCTGCCGGATGACACCGTCGAGGCGTTCAAGGAATTTCTCGTCGGCATCAAAGGCCCGCTGACCACGCCGGTCGGCGGCGGCATCCGCTCGCTCAACGTCGCGCTGCGCCAGATGCTTGATCTCTACGTCTGTCTGCGCCCGGTGCAATGGTTCACCGGTGTGCCGTCACCGGTGAAACATCCAGAGAAGGTGAACATGGTCATCTTCCGCGAAAACACCGAGGACATTTATGCCGGCATTGATTTCGAGGCGGGCAAGGAAGCGGCGCTGAAGACCATTGAATTTCTCAAAACGAATTTCCCGAAAGATTTTAAGAAAATCCGCTTCGGTGAAACGCCCGATGTCGTCGGCATCGGCATCAAGCCCGTTTCAAAAACTGGCACGCAGCGCCTGTTCCGCTCCGCCGTGCAATACGCGATCACCAACAAGAGCAAGTCCGTGACGATTGTCCACAAGGGCAACATCATGAAATACACCGAGGGCGGTTTCCGCGATTGGGCCTATGAACTGGCCAAGAGCGAATTCGGCGCGGTGGAAATTGACGGCGGCCCGTGGTGCAAGATTCCCGAAGGCAAGCCCGGCGCGGGCATCGTCATCAAGGACGCCATCGCCGACATCACCTTGCAACAGGTGCTCACACGCCCGACGGATTTCGACGTCATCGCGACGCTGAACTTGAACGGCGATTATTTGAGCGATGCGCTCGCGGCGCAAGTCGGCGGCATCGGCATCGCGCCCGGCGGCAATATTAATTACGTCACCGGCCACGCGATCTTTGAAGCCACGCACGGAACCGCACCCAAATACGCGAACAAGGATGTGGTGAACCCCGGCTCCGTTGTCCTCTCCGGCGAAATGATGTTCCGTTATCTGGGCTGGACCGAAGCGGCGGACTTGATTCTCAAGGGCTTGAACGGCGCGATTGGCTCCAAGAAAGTCACCTACGACTTCGCGCGGCAGATGGAAGGCGGCACGGAAATCAAATGCTCCGCCTTCGGCGACAACATCATCGCGCACATGTGATTCATCGGTGAAAAACCGGCGGCGGTTGTCGTGAAGACAACCGCCGTTTTCATTTTAACCGCTGGCTCACACTTCCAGCCGGTCGTCGGGCCGCGCCACCATGGTGTAGAGTGCCGGCATCAGGAAAATGCTGATCAACAGCCGTGTGAACAAACCGCTGACAATGACCAGCGCAAACGGGCGCTGCGTGTCCGTGCCCACGCCGGTGGCCAAGGCCGCCGGCAGCAAGCCCAATGCCGCCACGAGCGCGGTCATCATGATCGGACGCAGCCGCAGGATCGCGCCTTCGCGGATGGCCTCGGCGAGATTCGTGCCTTTGAGGCGGAGTTCGTTGACGTAGGAAATATAGACAACCGCCGTTTGCACCGAGACACCGAACAGGGCGAGAAAGCCGATGCCGGACGAGACGGAGAAGGGCGTGCCGGTGAGCCAGAGCGCCACGAGTCCGCCCACGGGCGCAGACAGCACGACGCCGAGCACGGTGATGAAGGGAAATTTCAAATTACTGTAGAGTGCGAACAGCAGCAGGAAAATCAGACACAAGGTCAGCGGCAGAATGACATTCATTTGTGTGCGCGACTCGGTGTATTCGGTGTATTCGCCGCCCCAGTCCGTGCGATAGCCTTCGGGCAGGCTGACTTGTTGCTTCACCTGTTGGATGGCGTCCTCCACCGCGCCGGCGAGGTCGCGTCCGGCCACGGAAAACTGCACACCGATGTAGCGCGAATTGTCCTGCCGGTAGATGAACGACGCGCCGTTCATCACGCGGATGTCCGCGAATTCTTTCAGCGGCATCTGCTGTCCGCCGGGCGTGGGCACGAGGATGTTGGCGATCTCCTCGGGGTTGTCGCGATATTGGCGTTCGAGGCGGACGACGAGGTCGAACTGCTTTTCGCCCTGCTGCACCTGCGTGGCCACATCGCCGCCGATGGCGGTGGTGATGAGCGCGTTGATGTCGGCGACGTTCACGCCGTAACGCGCGATCATCGCGCGGTTGATTTTGATGTCGAGGCTGGGCTGGCCGAGTTCCTTCACCAGCGTCACGTCCTTGATGCCGCGCACCTGCTCCAAAATCTTTTTGATGGCCTTGCCCTTCTGTTCCAGCACGTCGAGATCGGAGCCGAAGACTTTGACGGCGAGCGCGCTTTTCAAACCAGACTCGGCTTCGTCCACCGCATCCTCGGCGGGCTGCGTGTAGTTGAAGATGATGCCGGGAAATTGCTGGAGCTTCGCGTTGATGGCCTCAATCAATTTGGATTTGGTGCGATACGAGCCGGTCCATTCCGAATAAGGTTTCAAGCCGACGTAGAATTCGACGTTGAAAAAGCCAGTGGAATCCGTGCCGTCGTCAGGGCGGGCGAGTTCGGAGGCGACGGTGGTGACTTCGGGGAAAGATTTTAACACTTGCCGGATCTGCGGCGTGATCTTCGCCGATTCGTCGTAGGAAATGGTGTAGGGCATCGTGGCGCGCACCCACAGCGCGCCTTCATCAAGTTGCGGCATGAACTCCGCGCCGATGCGCGGAATGAGCAGCAGCGAACCGGCCAGCAGAATGGTCGAGGTCAGCGTCGTGCCCCACGGATGCGCGAGACAAAAATCCAGGCCCTTGGTGTAAACCGATTTGATGGCTTCAAACGCTGCGCTGCGGCGCTCGCGCACGCCGTCGCGCATGAACCACGCACACAATACCGGCAGCAGCGACAGCGTGACGATCAACGAACCAATCAGCGCAAACACCATCGTGTCGGCCATCGGTTTGAAGAGCGTGCCGGACGGCCCGGCGAGAACGTAGATCGGCAGGAAGCTGGCGACGATCACCGCGACGGCGTAGAACAGTGGTCGGTCCACTTCGGCGGCGGCGCCCTTCACAATTTCGAAGACGTTGGTTCGGGTTCCTTTGCGCAGGGCAATCTGGCGAAAAATATTTTCCACCATCACCACCGCGCCATCCACGAGGATTCCGAAGTCCACCGCGCCGATGGAAAGCAAGTTGGCCGAAGCCTTTTGCAGATCGAGGCAGATGAACGCAAACAGCAGCGCCAGCGGAATGGTGACGGCGACGATCAAGCCCGCGCGAAAATCGTAGAGGAAAAAAACCAGGATCACGACGACCAGCAACATGCCGCGCAAAAGATTTTGCTCTACCACCTGCGTCGTGAGCTTGATCAAATCCGTGCGGTCATAGAATGGAACAATTTTCACATCCTTGGGCAGGACTTGCTCGTTGAGCTGCTTGGTCTTCGCCTCGACGCGTTTCAGCACGTCCTGCGTCTTGTCGCCGGTGCGCAAGAGGATGACGCCTTCCACGCAGTCGTCCTGTTTCTCGAAACCAAACTCGCCGAGCCGCGGCGCGATGCCGATGACCACGCGGCCGACATTCTTCAGCAATACCGGCGTGCCATTGTTCACGGCCAACACCACGTTGCCGATGTCCTCCAAGGTTTCCAAGCGACCGAGGCCGCGCACATAATAAAACTGTCCGCCTTGGGAATAAAAGCCACCGCCGGCGTTGCCGTTGTTGGCCGCGAGCGCAGCTTCCACCTGCAACACCGACAGACCGACGCCCGCAATCTTGGCCGGATCGAGCAGCACCTGATATTGCATGGTGCCGCCGCCAAAGCCTGAATCGTCCGCCACGCCCGCGAGCGATTTGTAGGCCGGCTCGATGATCCAGTCCTCGAACGTTTTCAATTCCATCGGCGAGCGGTCGAAACTTTGCAGGACATAGCGATAAATCAAACCCGACGGCGACGACAGCGGCGACACCGAAGGCGTCACGCCGGTTGGCAGGCTCAGGCTGGACAGCCGGTTGAATACTTCCTGCCGGGCGAAATTATTGTCCGTGCCATCGCGATACGTGAGAATGACGTCCGACAAGCCGTAGAGCGTGATGGAGCGCTGCGTGGTCATCTTCGGGATGCCGTTCATCCCGACTTCGATGGGCACGGTGATCAGCCGCTCGACTTCCTCGGCGGCGTGGCCAGGCCATTGAGTGATGATCTCAACCAACGGCGGCGAAAGATCGGGATAGGCATCAACTGGCAGGCGCTCCAGTGACCGCGACCCGGCGGCGATCAACCCCAGCGTCAACAGGACAACAAGAAAACGTTGCCGCAATGAAGAGGCGACGACCCGATTCATCATCGAAGCCGTGCGCTGCGCGGAGCCGGTGGGAAGCAGTGGTTCGCTCATTGGTTTTGCATGAATTGAACAAATAAGCCGCCGTCAGTCACAATCTGGTCGCCGGTTTGCAAACCCTCGGGAATATCATACTGGTCACCGGTGCGATAACCCAAACTCACGTGCCGACGCGCGAAGCTGCCGTCGGGCTGCATGACATAAACAAACGGCAGGTTCACATCATCGCGCAAGATCGCCGAGACCGGCACAAGCAAACCGCTGCTCTCCTGGCGGGCTTGGATACGCGCGCGGACATACATTTGTTTTTTCAGAAAGTCGCCGGGATTTTCGACGACCACACGCACCAACACCGCTCGCGTGTCGGGATTCACCAGCGCGGAAATGTTGTCCACGGTCCCGGAAAAACTGTTCGTCGCAATGCCGCTCACCACTTCGACCGGATCACCGACACTGACCGAGGCGAGGTCGGAACCGAAGATTTGCGTCATCACCCAGACGCGCGACAGATCGGCCACGGTAAAACACGGCGTGGTGCCCGCCGTCAGCAATTCGCCGGGCGTAATCAGCTTTTCCACCACGGTTCCCGCGATGGGCGAGTTGATCCGGCCGCCGGGACGCGAAACCGGCCGACCCGCTTGAAGATCTTTGATGACCTGCGGATCGAGATTCAGCGAGACGAGCGTTTGCAACGCGGCGTCGCGGTCGGCCTCGGCGTTGGCGGCGTCGGTCTGCGCCTGCTCCTCTTCGCGTTGCGCCACGCCGTTGTGCTGGATCAAATCCTTGTCCATGTCCGCCACGCGGCGCAGCGTCTGCGCGGTGGCGAGCGCCTTGCGATACGCGCTGATGGCCGCCGCGAAATCCGGTGAATCCACTTCGGCCAGCGCGTCGCCCACCTTGACCTTGTCGCCGGGATTGACGAGCAGCTTCGACACTGGCCCGCCGAACGGCGCGAGCACACTGGTGGCCTGGTCGTTGTCGAAGTCCACTGTGCCGGTGGTCTCCGTGGTCTTGTGAAACGTGCTCGGCGCGACAGTGTAAAACTGGATTTTCTGCCGCTGCTCGGCCGTCAACGTCACATTGCTGGCGGTTATGGAGGAAGCGGGTTCGTTGCTGTCGCTTTTGGACGAACAGCCGGAGAACGACGTAATCGCTGCCAGCGCCAATGCGTAAAATAATTTATTTTTCATTTTTATTCTTGGTTAAATCCGCACGATGCCACCAGCCGCCGCCCAGCGCCTGAAACAGCGCCGCCGTGTCGGCATAACGATTGGCCTGCGCCTGCACGAGGTTGATGCGCGTTTGTTGGTAGGCTTGCTCGGCGCTCAACAACGCCAGATAGCCGATGTAGCCGTCCTTCCATTGTCGTTGCGACAAATCCAGAGTTTCTTTGGCGTCGTCCGCAGCAGTCGCGGCAGCCTTCAAGCCTTCGGCGTCCTGTTCCAGCGCGACCAATGTGTCCGCCACATTTTGAAACGCGGTCAACACCGTGCTGCGATATTGTTCCGCCGCCTCGGTGTAAGCCGCCTTCGCCGCACGCTCCTGATGCAGCAGCGTTCCGCCTTGAAAAAGTGGCGCAGTCGCCGCCGCGCCCAATCCCCAGAAGCCGGTGCCGGACGAAAATAATTTATCAAAGGAAAGCGCCGTGCTGCCGGCATCGGCGGTGAGCGTGATGTTCGGCAACCGGTTCGCGATGGCGATGCCGATCTGCGCGCTTGCGGCGTGGAGGTTGGCTTCGGCCTGAAGCACGTCGGGTCGCTGCGCCACAAGTTGCGACGGCAGACTTACCGGGATCTCCACCGGCAACTGGAGATTTGACAGTTCAAATTTTTCCACCGGCGACTGGTTCGGAAACCGCCCGGCGAGAACGGCCAGCAGGTCGCGGAGCTGCGCCGCTTGCTTGAAAAGCGGCGGCAGCGTGGCGTTGATTTGCGCGAGCTGCGACTCCTGCGCCACCACGTCCAGCCGGCCCGCGTAACCTTTCGTGTATTGGTAGCGCAAGATTTCCACCATGTTGGAATTGAGATCCACGAGCTGGCGCGTCGCGTCAATCTGCGCCTGCACCGCCGCCGCCTGAATCGCCGTCACCACCACGTTCGCGGTGAGCGTGGTGTAGGCCGCGATCATCTGGAAACGGACATTCTGTTCCTGCGCCTTCACCGACTCCATCGTCCGGCGGTTGAGACCGAAAACATCAGGCGAATACGACACGCTGACCTGCGGCGTGAAGAGATTGTATTGATAGGCGTTAGAACTGGGCGTGGGTGCGAGTGTCCCGGCTTGCTTCTGGCGCGTGGCGGAAAAACTGCCCGTGACACTGGGAAAATAAACGCCGCGTTGCGCCAGGACATTTTCATGCGCCACCAGCAACGCCGCCTGCGCCGCCTTGAGGTCGGGATTGTTGGTGAGCGAAAGTTCGATCAACTCATTGAGCGTCTCGGAATGGAACAACGTCCACCAGTCGCCGGCAAGGTTGCCGCCGGGCACAAAACGCTGGGCATCGCCGCCGGCAGCATTCGTGCTGGTGACGGTCACTGCCAACGGATGGCCGGTATAATCACCGACCGCCGGAGCCGCCGGCCGCTGAAAGTCCGGCCCCGCCGCGCAACCGGCCAGCGCCGCAACGAAAGCCGCCGCGAGCGCGGGCCGCCAATTGGCAGACACCCGGCCCAATGTTTTTTTGCGCCAGCCGCTCATGCGACTTGGGCGCGGCATGCCACCGGCGCGATTTCACTATTTTTCATAACTGCACAATTTCACAATTTTCCAGACGGCCCATGCCCCAAGGCATAGCGCCGAAATAATTCAGGTTGAAAAAACGAACGAACGAAATCCGGCCAGAAAAGACCGGCGAACTTTCAGGAATGGAGGAGGGAAACCGGCGGGGCACGGCCGGGCGGAAGCGTGGCCACCGGCAGGTTGAAGACTGAAACTGGTGTCAGCAGGAGAAATTCAACCGAAGCCGCCGGCAGGATGGCCGCCACTACTTCCACCACCGGCGAGTCCACTTGGCCATGGGCAAACAGCGTCACGGCGCATTCATGGCCGGGCGCGTCCGCGTCATGATGGATCAACTCGTGCAGCGCGGGGCACGCCGCCATCCCGTCCAGCAGGAGGACAAGCGCGACCAAAAGCGAGGCGAGAACCGCCCGGCCATGCCGCTGGAATTGACAAAATTCTAGTTGCAAACGATTTGCTTTTAGCAAAGTGTGCGCCTAATGCAAGCTATTTTGAAAACTTTTCACCTTATACGCCCACCAGCGCCGCGCCAAAAACGCCGGCGGAATCGCCGAGCCGGTGCTTCACGATGGGCGTTTCCAGTTCGTCGGTGAAGACGTATTTTTTCACCGCCGCCACGCCCTCGGTGTAAAGGGCCTTGAAATTGGAAACGCCGCCGCCGATGACCACGATGTCGGGATCGAGGATGTCAATCAGGTTCGCCAGCGCGCGGCCGAACCGGTCGAAGAACCCGTTCATGAATTCCACTGCCTGCGGTTCGCCGGCGAAATACGCGGCCTCCACTTCCTTGAGCGGGCGCTTCATGCCGTATTTTTCCGCGTAGCGTTTTTCCAGCCCGCCGCCGCTGATGAAGGTCTCGATGCAGCCCTGGTTGCCGCAGTAGCAAAGCGGGCCGTGCGGATCAATGCTCATGTGTCCCCACTCGCCCGCAATCGCCTGCGCGCCGGTGAAAACTTCGCCCTTGTAAACGATGCCGCCGCCGCAGCCGGTGCCCATGATGACGCCAAAGACGAGTTTCTTCCCTTTGCCGGCGCCGAGCAGCGCCTCGGCCATCGCGAAACAATTCGCGTCGTTTTGGATTTCAATGTTGCGGCCGAGGAGCTTTGCCAGGTCGGATTTCACCGGCTGGCCGTTCATGCAGACGGTGTTGGAATTTTTCAACAGCCCGGTGCGCGGCGATAGCGCGCCGGGCGTGCCGATGCCAAATGTCGTCGGCTGGCCGGGCACGGCAGCCACGAGGTCGTCGTGCATGGATTTCAGCCGGTTGAGGATGTGCCGGTAGCCGTGGTCGCGCTCCGTGGGAATGCGCTTGCGGATGATTTCCTTGCCGCTGGCGTCGAGAACAACGCCTTCGATTTTCGTGCCGCCGAGATCAATGCCGATGCGATACATGATATAGCCGGCAGAAGAATGAAGCGGCTCGCGCCGAAAAACAAGCGCGGGATGGCGCCGGAAATCATTTTGCTATTTCGCCACCGGCGCGATCCGCAACGTTACGGTGCCGGCCGAAATCCTGCCGTCCAGCGCGATGCCGATGCGGACGGGTTTGCGCCTAGTGTCCACGTCCTCGTCAATGATTTCCTGCCGCCACCGGAACGCGCGGCCCTGGGCATCAATCGTCACGCGCAACGTGCTGTCGCCGTCGGCAATTTCCAGCGTGTTCGCGCCGGTGGACTTGACCTTGCCCCAGGTCACCAGCGCGGTTTCAAATTGCTCCGGCGCGGAAAATTTCACTTCGTCGCGCACCTCCAGCGACGGCGTCGCGCCACGCTGAAAAACAAATGTGCGTTGAAGCTTTTGCAAATCCGGCACGGGATAGGCCGAATGGATGTCGAGTTGCAGCGTGTCCGCCACGTCGGTGAAATTGGTTTCGAGCATCACGCCGCGCGCGTCCGCCCCGGCCTTTTGCAATTTGCCGGCGATGACCGGCACGGCGTGGCCGAAGGAATTCAAAACCTTGCTGTCGTAGCGGTGCGCGCTGAACGTGCGCTTGGTGTAAACCTCGCCGCCCGGATCGCAGATGACCATGTTCGTGCCAACGACCACGCTGAAGCTGCCGACGTCATTGTGGTTGTGCGGCTCGTTGTTGTTGCCGCCCTTGAGGCAGACGGCAAACGGCGGTTCCGCGCCCGCCGCCGTGCGCGCGATCAGCACGCCGCCGCCGGGAAAGAAGCTGCGCAGCGGACTGCCGTTGAAAATTTCCTGCCGGCGGACAACCGGCAGATTTCCATCTACGCTCGCCAGCATCAGCGTGGAGGTCAGATCGCTCGTCTCGCCGAGCAGCCGGTTTTTTCCGGCGTCCAATCCCAGCCGGCCACAGACGTAGGCGGTGAGTTGCGGACTGGGCTTGGTGCCGGGCGAAACATCGGAAATGGTCGGGAAAATGCCGGGCAAAATTTCACTGCGCCGGCAAAACAGCGCCGCCGCCATCGCGTGGTCGTCATTCAGCAAATCAATTTTTCCGCCGGTGGACTGGCGCAAAATTTCCGTCAACAAAATGAAATGGCCAAAGCCGTAGTTCCAATAGCCGACGCCTTCCGCGCAATAACCGTCCGGCGTGATGCCGGACAAATAGGATTGGATGCAATGCTCGCCGGCGGCGGCAAAAAACGCGCGGTCATCACGCGAATCCAGCAGCGTCAGCGCGGCAAAAACGGTGTTGCCCACGCAAACGGCGTTCCAGTTCATCGGCGCACGAATCCAGAACGCCTCCTTCTGCCGGCCTTCAATCATCGCGCGGAACGGCTCCAGCACGCGGCGGC
>Ga0316222_1000350_pt1 | contig 72822 bp, 63 predicted proteins | sample TBH18011metaG_FD_206008 | JGI IMG/M metagenome (GOLD analysis project Ga0316222, IMG submission 206008) | Freshwater microbial communities from Trout Bog Lake, Wisconsin, USA - TBH18011 | ecosystem: Environmental > Aquatic > Freshwater > Lake > Hypolimnion/Profundal zone | place: USA: Wisconsin... | reverse complement strand
TGGCTGTTGCGGAGTTGAACTCGAAGTTGGGAATATAGCTCTGCTTGCCACGGGTGTTACTGAGGAAGATGGAGTAGTCGTAGCCATCCCCCGCATTACCAATGGTGACGTAGTTATTGAGGAACTCGTAGGCGCCAACATCGGTGCCGAAGTCGATGCCGCCGACGCTTGCTCCGGGTCGAGTATGGAAGAAAATGGCGCCGTCGTTGGCATTATTCCCGTACATGGACGATGACGGTCCCTGCACCGCATCGATCGAATCATAAGCATGGGGATCGGTCAGGTCGGCACGGCCCAGACCATCCGGTTGCGTCACCTGAAATCCATCCTCAAACAGAAGTGCGTTGCGGATGCCGTAGCTCTGGCGATCATTCGAGCCGCGCAGCGAGATAGAGATGTCGCGCGGGCCGTTACCGGTAATGGTAGTGATGCCCGGAACCATGGTGAGGCTCTCCTGAATGGTGAAGTCAGCTGCATCCTTCGTGTCCTGGCGGTCGACCGATGTGATGGTTTGCGCGGTGGGTGATTCAGTGACAGCGGTAGTTTGCGCCGTCACCGTAACGCTCTGCGAGATAACATTGATGGACAGGGCAACTGAAACCTCGGTTGTTTGGCCGCCAATCAGTTTTACATTCTGGTAGACCTTGTTGAAGCCGAGTTGCTCTGTAGTCAGGGTATAGGCGCCTGGAGCCAGGTTGGTAAGTGTGAACTGGCCGTCGTGGCCAGTGGATGCCGTAAATACGGCTTCGTTGCCCACAGGCTTTACGCTGACCGTGGCGTCGGAGATGCGAGCGCCAGACGCGTCGGTCACTGTGCCATGAATCGCTGCCCTGGAGCCACTCTGCGAGTGCGCGGAAGGGACCATGAGGGTGCAAAGCAGTAAAAGAATCGCAGACAATCGATACACGTTTGTTCTCCTGGAGAAAGCGGTCATACATACCGCATGGCCCGCGGTAGTTCTTGATTGGTTAATGAAGGTGAGACCAGCGCAAGGTATTCAGTGGTTACCCGCATATAGCGTGTGCACTTTCGAGCGCACTACGAACCCGCGCCTCGGCGTTCCGATGGGGAATTTGGCCTACATTCAACGGGGGCCCAATTGGATTTATTCCGTGCGTGCATTACTCATGACGCTTGGTCATGTAGAGCAACCATGCATATACACTGTGTTATCTGGCCGAATGATTACGATCATAAGCAAGCTTTTCGACTCCATGTGGCGGCAATTTGTCGCATATCGCTCTCGCTAACCCGAGATGCACAAGGGCCGTCCACCCTTCCCCACTGCATCGCTTCAATTTGCTGAGATTCCGGCCTATCGCCTTCAATCGCGGTAGATACACCTGCGTCAATTTGCCGCAGTCTTGTCAATGCACCAGGCGTAAAATCACTAGAGTTGTCACCATCGTTCTTCCTCCCAACTGCTCCGCCAGGAGTTCGAGTCGTGTCTATACCCAAATGAGAGTTTCTGTAACAGAACGTCAGGATGTCGTGGGCCCAGATTTGCGATCTACCGCAGAACTGGCACCCAGTCTGGCGCTCCCGTGGCTCATGAAGCTTCGATACGGCATACTGGGAGGCCTTCTTGCGCTAGTCTTCACGGCCTCTTTCATCTCTCATGTCGAGCTTCCACTCGGGTGGCTTACTATTCCGATCGCAGTGATGCTGCTATCGAACATCTTGCTGAACCGGCTCATCATGCGCATAGGCGCAAGGCAAGCACTTGGATGGACCTTGGGCATCGACGTGTCCTGTCTAACGGCGGTGCTTGCACTCTCAGGCGGACCGGCAAATCCACTCACTCTGCTCTACCTGGTGCTCATTACTCTTTCAGCACTCGTTCTAAGCAAGGGATGGACCTGGTCAATCGGTGCGCTGTCTGTTCTCGGATTCGCGATTCTTTTTCCATTTCATGTGCCTCTCCCCGTTCTTGAGGGACACCATCACATGAGAATGGACGAGGGTTTCTCAATCCACTTGGTCGGAATGTGGATTGCCTTTGTTACAGCAGCTCTGCTCATCACCATCTTTATCAGCCAGGTTTCTCAGACTTTGCGCACTCACGAGCAAGAGGTGCGTCGCCTTCAAGAACTGGTAAACCGACACGAGAGAATCGCCTCTGTTGTTACTCTGGCTGCAGGTGCGGCCCATGAACTGGGAACACCGCTTGCCACGATCGCTATCGCTGCGCGGGAGCTGGAGTCGTATGCCGCCGAACACTTGCAGGACCAGATTGTCGGAACCGATGCAAAACTGATTCGCAATGAAGTGGAGCGCTGCAGCAGCATTCTGCGCGGGATGAGCGCTCAGGGGGCGGAATGTGCCGGCGAGAATCCTGTGTCCATTCGGCTCAGTGACCTGCTCAGCCATCTGAAGCAAAGGTTCCCGGAGTCGCAGCGGAACTCAATCAAGACTGTGGCAAATGACCATCTGGAAGTGATTCTTCCTGTGGAGACGACGCGCCAAGCATTGACCGCATTGGTGAAGAACGCAATCGATGCCAGCGCAAAGGGTCAGTTTGTCGAAGTCAGAGGAAACTGCGCCAATGACAAAATTTCTTTTATAGTTCGTGACCTCGGAACCGGTATGAGCCCAAATACTCTTAATAGGATTGCGGAGCCGTTCTTCACCACCAAGGCCCCCGGACAAGGAATCGGGCTGGGAACTTTTCTGGTCCGCGTTTTCGCCGAGAACATGAAGGGCAACCTGGCGTTTGAATCAGTTGAAGGGGAAGGAACCACGGTCAGTTTGGAGGTGCCGCTTGTCAAGCCCGCCGAATCTTGAAAAGCGCTCCATCCTCATCATCGATGACAACGAGGTATTCCGCACACGGCTGGGAAGAGCTTTCGAGAGCCGTAACTGGGAGGTTTCTCTCGCAGCCGAAAGCGCGGAGGCGCTGACTCTGGCAAGCGAAACTGCCCCGGACCTGGCCATCGTAGACCTTCGAATCGCGTCAGAAGATGGTTTGGAATTAGTGCCCAGACTTCGTGAGATCGATACAACGATGTCTATTATCATGCTCACTGGCTACGGCAGCATTGCGACCGCTCTGGAGGCGATCAAACGTGGAGCCGACCACTACCTGACCAAGCCTGTGGATGCGGATCAAATATTGACAACGTTTGAATCCCTTCAAAACGCTTCTCTCTCTCCCAGGCCACCTGACACCGTTCCGAGCCTTGCCCGCGTGGAATGGGAGCACATCCAACGCGTATTAACTGACTGCGGCGGAAATGTAACGCAGGCAGCGAAGACATTAGGACTCCATCGCCGATCTCTTCAGCGCAAGTTGTCCAGGTACGCGCCTCGACTGTAAATTGGTCGTGCACTTCATTTGCTTGAAGAGCGGAATGCAAATGTCTGAACAATAACATTTGGCGCAAGATAGATCAGTTCTTGGCAATGCGACGTCTGATCGCACTTTCGTTGGGGATGGTGTTCAGTTGGACTCTAGTCGCTCCGCTCTTTACCCCCGACGCCGACGCAGATCTCCCAGCTTGCTGCCGTTGGAACGGTAAGCATACTGCATGATGAGCATGATAGAGCAAACGATTTTCGAGAGGAACAATTGCAAGCAATCTCAATGGTTCCCATTCAGGCTGGGTGGCCAGCTTGAATGGAATGCCATCGCAATCGCTTAAAAAGTGGCGATTAGGTTGATTGATATCGAGCGGCCGCGACCGGTGACCGGGACCATGCTGCCTGTGGCTCTGTAGATGTCAAGATTATTGCCGCCGAGTGGCAGTTCATAGAGACGGTTGAAGAGATTGTCCACGCGGAAGCCCCCCTGCACATACTTGGTCCTGTACACTGCGTGAACATTGAAGAGCGCGTATCCAGGGGTACGCAGTTCCATGCGGTTGGGATCGAGGCGCGACTTGCGATCCACCATCTCCGAACTGAAGCCGGCACTAAGCCCCTTGACCTCCTCATCAAACGCGAGGCGCAAATTTAGCGGCATCATCTGGTAAAGCGGTGTGCCGCTGTCGGTACGCGTGCCATCCAGCCAAGCTCCGACAGCGCTCAGTCTGCCAGTGCCGGCTGCGTTGCTGCTCCACAGCGTGGCGAATCCCGAGAAATCGCTGCCATAGATGCGGGCTTCGTGGTTGGCAAAGTGCAGCAACGGGGGGCCCATCGTCGTTCCGGCCACGTCCACATCAATAAAGTCCTGGATGTAGTTCAAGTGAGGTGTCAGTTTCAACTCCCAGGGCTTAGACCCCTGCCCGTGCAGCAGCAAGGTACCGCTGACCACGTTGCCGGTTTCTGGCTTCAGCGCGACGTTGCCGTAATACATGTTGCCGTCGCCGAACCAGCCGATCATGCTGGCCGCCATCATGCTGGTCGACCACGTGTATCTCTCGTAAAGATTCGGCGAGCGGTTCTTGCGCGCGTAGCCGAACTCAACGGCGGCGTGCTCATTGGCGTCGTAGCGGGCCAGCGCAGTTAAGTCGAAGTTGGCGTCGGTGCGAACGTGGTTTTCGGCGTTGAAAGCTGCTGCGTCGGCGGCATACATGGTGGAGTATCCCTGCACGTTGCCTGCATCGGACCATACCGTGTCATTGCGCAGACCGATCAGGGTGGACCATCTCGGGTCCCAGTGGCTGAATAATTCGGCGTACGTTCCCAAACGTGTGCGGCGGCCATTGTTGATATTGACAAAGGTGTTGGGTCCCATCATGGGAGCCATACCAGATACTGGCGGCCACCAGTCATCCAGGCGGAAGCGGTGCAGTTCGTTGCCGGCGCGGAAGGTGTGACGCGTGGAAAGCGCAGACTCGTAGCGCACCAGATAGCCCAGGTCGCGGCCGTGGGTGTTCATCGGCATGGATGCGCCCGCGCCGTCCACGGCAATCTTGTCCTGCAAAAAGTTCATCTCATGGGTGGTGTTCTGCCAGTAGAAGCGGGCATCCAGCGAGCCTGTGGTCAGTGTGCGGCGGTAGCGCAGATTCAGCGAAGTCGCATCGTTGTGAACTAGATCCATGTAGGCGTTCACAAAGCCCTCAAACGGAGTGTGGTGAAAACTCCCGGTTACGAGGAAGAGGTTGCGTCCGCTCTGCGCCGCCAGAGTGAGTGCGTGATCGGTGCTCTGTGCGTAGGTTGACGTGACCTTGTGACCGGCGCCGTTGGAGTAATCATTGGTGGTGGTAAAGGAGCCGACATAACCGAGGCTGAAGTGCTCGCTGGCGATCCCTTCATTGAGCGATCCGCTCCAGTTTTCGCCGTTGGAGCGGTAGTAGCCGGTGAAGGTGCCATCCTCGCGGATTTTGCTTCCGGGCTCGGCGAAAGCAGGCGTGGGAGACTCGACCGAGATCGTACCGCCCAGGCTGTCTCCACCCAGGCTGACCGGCGTGATCCCAGCCAGCACGGTCACCTGTGAGGCCTGGGCCGGGGCAACATAGCTGAGCGTTGGATTCATATGGTTCGGGCAGGCGCTGGAGATCGTCATGCCATCCACCACGATCTTGGTACGCTCATCACCCAAGCCATGCAGGAAGGGAATAGTGGCCAATTCGCCGTTGCCATGCAGACTGACACCGGGCGCTTCGGCCAGTGCATCGGCGCTGTTATGACTGGAACCTTGCCCCCTGAGAGCCGATGCAGCAATGGAACTGGCATCCTGCCCTTCAACCTGGACGGTTTCCACCGCCTCGGAAATCTTGAGCGAGAGGATTTCAGAAAGTTCCACACCAGCGACAACAGTGAGTGGGCGAAGAATCTGGTTGGCAAAACCTGAAGCGGTGACTGTGATCTGATAGTCGCCAACTGGAACAGAGACAAAGGAATAATGACCGAAATGATCGGAGATCTGGGTTTGGTGAAAGTTCCCGATGAGGGAGCGCAATTCTACACGCGCGCCGGGAATCACGGCCCCGGAAGGATCCTTGAGTACTCCGGCAACGCTGCCGGTGGAACTGGAGGTCAACACAGTCGATTGCTGCGCAGAAATGAAGTGTGCCTGCGCAAATAGGCAGGCGGTTGCCACAATAGCCATCCAAAGTCTGGTTCGCATTTTTCTCTCTTCGTGTGCTTATGCAAAGACCGATTGATAACGTCGAGCTTCGTTCCAGGAGGATATTGAGTTCGACGGACACTCCATCCGCTCCGCGACAGCTCTGATTTTGGTAGGAGCCAGCCAACGCAAAAAGAGCACAGTCACTCCCCTTAACATCATGTCAAAGGAAAGTGGCCGCCATGGTGCGGCAAATTGTCACACTTCGTGGAGAGCAACTGCGCAGATTAGCGAGATGGAACGGCAAATAACCGCGTCATCTATCAAAAGCTTCTTGCTAACGCGAACCGCGCCAGAAACGGTTCGGTGGGGTGGTTAACACGTCCGAATCCCGGCGCGGCTGTTGGAGCGATTTGGTAGAGATAGGCGTAGTCAATGTCGGCATCTTTGCGGTCAAGCAAATTCAGAAATTCGGCCGTAACGTGCCATTTCTTTGAGAATTGATAACCGACCTCCCCATTGAGCAACACCGTTTGACTTGACTGATAAAGTCCGTCGGACGTCAAATCGCGCGGGCCAAAGTAGCGCAGGCGCAGACTCGTGGTAAATCCTTTGTAGTCGTGCAACGTAATGCCAGAGGAGATCACCGCCCTGACCGCTTCGGGCACAAGCTTGCCCCCCGAGCCGCTCTGTTGCGCATAGAAGGAGCCAACGGGGTTGCCATTGATTGTGATGGTGCTATTTGTGACGGTCTGCGCCGCATCATCCGGGTCTATCTGGGTAAATTGGGCACGGGAGTCCGCAATGTCAAAATCAATAGCCAAATGTTCCGCCGGCGTGTAGTAATTCGCCCATTCGAGGCCATAGCGGTTGCTCGACTGTTCCGATGCAGAAGTGCCTCCGGTGTCGCCATCCTGCAACAACTCGGAGTTACTGCGGAGAACCCAGAGCGCAAGGGTGCTTTGCAGATGGGGGACGGCCACCGTGCGCACCCCGATTTCGCCGCCTTTAGTTTGGACCAAGGGCGTAATTTTCGCGTTGAACGTATTGGGGTAAGGATTGTCCGGCGAAACCGGTTGCACAATTTGCGTCGAGCCGCGCCCGTCGTTGGAGTGAAAACCGAATCCGCCCTGCAAATAGAACTCAGTATTGGCCCATGGGCCGAAGATTAACGTTGCTTTTGGGCTGGGCAGGAACTTAGTGGCCGAGCCGGAATTGGCTGCGTTTACCGTGGTGGTGGTGCCGTCGGGCAAAGTAACAATATCGGTCGGGTAAGCCAAGCTGGTGACGACAAATTTCTCGTCGTCGCCGCGCAGGGCCACAACCGAGCGGAATTTTTTCGCCCACTGGATTCTATTTTCTACATAAGCACTGCCGATCATGTCCGTAAAGTTGTCCCGTTCCGTGGTTGCGGGCAAAGCTGGGCAGGCGCTGGGGAAAATGGCAGGGGGACCACCATCCACACTGATACTGACAGTGGAGGTGTAGATGTTGCAGACGGTGCCGTTGAAAGAGATGCCGGTGGCGGAAGAATCAGTTTTGATCGTTCTCCTGCGATATTCCGTCCGGTAAAGGCCGTTGTGTATCCAATCGTTGCGGAGTTGTAGGCCGAAGGTATTGGACATCTTGCGGCCAAACCATGTGCTGAAGACCGTGTGACGTGCGTCAAACCCACCTACCCAGCGCTTATCCTGCTGTTCGAACTGGTCGCCTTTGTTGCGGTCCACTAGGTAGTACGTAAAATCGGAAAATAAATCCATATCGTAATAAAAGATGTAGGCCGAGATCTTCGACTCGGAATCTGCGCCTTGGCGATGCCACTCACCCTGCAGGCTATAGCGCTGGCTGTGGCCGCCGTCAGTCGGGTTCAGTGTGCCAAAGTAACCAACTCCGTATGGCGTAGATGATGTGGGATTGACTTGGGCGGCAACGGGAATTTGATCGCTCGAGTTCCATTTTCCGTGGTAAGCGCGGGCCGAGATGCTGAAACCATCGGTGTCATCACCCTGGCTGTAGGTTAGCAATCCGTTGATTTTGTTATAAGCATCCGGATGCACCCATGGGCCGTCATAGTAAGTCTCTTCTGCGCCATAGAGCAGATTGCCCGGACCGAACTTTTGCGATGCGCCGAAAACAGCCCGCCCATAGGTATGCGTGCCGCCTTCCATCTGGAAGAAGTTATGGGGCAGCGTCTTGAAAAATTCCATGCGGGCCGATGCAGCCGAGCCAAAGTCGCCGACATCCGCGTAATAGGGACCTTTCTCGAAATTCACCCGCTTCACAAACTCCGGGATGACGGTGTTCATGTCCGAGTATCCCTCACCGTGCGCATGCGATGGCAGGTTCAGCGGCATATCGTCGAGAAAGATGGCGATGTCGGTGCCGTGATCGAGATTGAAGCCGCGAAGATAATATTGGTTGGCCTTGCCGCCGCCGGCGTGCTGCGTGATGATGAGACCGGGAACCGTCTCCAAAACTTCTCCCGAACGAAGGATCGGACGGTCCTGGATCTCCGTTGCGCCCACCGTTCCCTGGGTGCCGGATTCGGCAATTCCGATAAGGTCATCCTCCCGGCCCTGCACGTTGATGGTGGTGCTGACGGCGCTCACTACCAAAGGAATGCGCAGCGAAATCGGTGCCTCTGCGGTCCCCAGGGTTACAAAGACCTCTTTGCTTTCGAAACCGTGATTCGATACCACGAGTCGATAATTACCTGCCGCGAGCCCAGAAATAATGGAGGAGCCGTTGCTGTCTGACTGGATTGTGCGTTGTACAGTTCCCTCCGCGCTCCGAACCTGCACGGTAGCCCCGGCAATCACCGCGCCAGTCTGATCGGTGATCCGAATGGAGACTGCCTGTTGGGCTGAGAGACTGCCAGGCACACTGGCAATCATCGCAATTGAGAGAACAACTACCGGGATTCGCGACAAGGGGAATTCCTTCGGACCAGAATCCTTCATGGGCTAGAAAGGCTGTATGAGCCATTGGTAACACGATTTTGAAATTCGTATACGTGACGGCTATCACATTACCCAATTCCTCAAGGCCGGTACGGCTTGAAGCAGTTCCTTCCCGTCTTCGACTGCGAACTGTGACTGGTGCATGAAGGGCGCGTTTTACTCTTCTGCTACTAGACGGAGAAAGCGTGCTACGACCGCTTGACCATCTCAGAACGACCGTAAGCCAACCTCCAACCAGGCTTCGGCTACTTCCTCCTCAACTTCCACAGAAGAAGCGGCGACGCGCGTTTCCTAGCGTCCCAACTGTGGCTACGAAAACAGACTCGTATTTGAAGACCAACGCATTGGTTTCGCAACGCCGGTTGGTTCCGTGCAGGGCTATTGGACACCTATTGGACACGAGAATGTCATCCAGATGCCTGCTGCATCAGTGATTTGTACGAGCTAAATTATTGATAATAAAAGACTTATTGGCGGAGGGAGAGGGATTCGAACCCCCGGAGCCCTTTCGAGCTCAGCGGTTTTCAAGACCGCCTGTTTCAACCGCTCACACATCCCTCCGCATTGTCCGCAGGATTAAGGTTAGCAGGAAACCGCGTGTCGCTGCGATACTGAAGAGTGTCTAATATCTATATCGGACACGAATCTCCCGATGGTTATAGGAATGGAGACCACCATCAATACCGGGAATGAGCTCGAAGACAACTCGTTCGCTCGCACCCTGGCCAGCGCGAATACCACCATGATATTCAGCGAGGTGCTCTCGCTGGCCGTGGATAGCTTCCGCGCCAGCAAGGCCCGCTTTATGCTTACCATGCTGGGCATGATCATCGGTTCCGCGTCCATCATCCTGGTGGTGACGGTGGGGATGACTGGCAAGCAATACGCACTGGAGACGATCGCCAGTATCGGCCAGAATATGGTCGAGATGCAGTACAGCGGCGGCAGTATTATCGGCCCCGACAACACCACTACACCCGACTCCATGACACGAGCAGACATGCAAGCGGTGATGGACTCTGTGCCTGGCATCGTCGCCTACTCGCCCATGCTGGAGGACCACGACCCGATCAGCGTGGGTGGCGGCGTCACCCAGGAGACCATGCTGCTCGGTGTCTCGCCGCAGTATCAACAGGTGCGTGGGCTTATCGTCCTGGCAGGCCGTTTCTTCGACCAGCAGGACGCCGCAGCCCACGCCAAAGTAGCGGTCCTCAATCAACCGCTGGCTATTAAACTCTTCGGCAGCGAATTGGCCGCTGTGGGCCAGAGCATTAACATCAAAGGCATTCCGCTCACCATCATCGGCGTCTTCAAAGAGAGTATCGATACCTATGGCCAGTCGGAGATCAACGACCATACCATCCTCATCCCCTACGAGGTTGCCCACTACTTCACCGGAACCGACACCCTGAAAGAGATATTCTTCAGAATGGCTGACCCAAGCATGGTTGAGCCTGGTGCTATTCAGATCACTCGCGTGATCAAGAGCCGTCATCGGCCAAGCAGCATCTACCACGCCATGACTATGACTGACATCCTGAACACGATGGGCAAGATCGCCAACTATCTGACCTGGGTGCTGGTCCTGGCCGCCGCCATCACACTGGTTGTCGGCGGTGTAGGCATCATGAACAGCATGCTGGCCAATATACAGTCGCGCACCCATGAGATCGGCATCCGTAAGGCGCTGGGCGCCACCCGCCGCGAGATTCGCCTCCAGTTCCTCACCGAAGCAGTCTTTCTTTCGCTAACGGGAGGGATGGTGGGTACCATCGTCGGCCTCGGTATACCAATCTCGGTAGGCCTGCTTACACCCTATAAAATTCCCGTCGGCTGGCTGGCCGCGCCAATCGCACTGGCAACATCGGTGATTGTGGGTGTCATCTTTGGCACCGTTCCCGCCAATCGGGCCGCCCGGCTCAATCCGGTCGACACCCTCAAATACGAATAAGAAAAGCCCCTCAACCTGCGTGGTGGAGGAGCTTATGGATTGGTTCGTATTGGCTTGGCATCTATGCGGAAATCCGTTTTCTCATTACGCCGGCAAGACACGTCATGCCAGTTCCTAACAGCAGAAGACTGGATGGTTCAGGTGTGATTGCAGCTATGCTGCCCGCGGTGTATGACATGCCCGTCATGCCGTTGTTCCCCAGGATATCCGCGGCAAACAGGTTTCCGCCGTCGCTGCCCGTGCTCGGTATGAAAGAGCTGTAGGTGATGCCTATCAGGTTCACATCGAAGGTCAACGACGAGATATGTGAACTGGTGCCGCTGCCTGGCGTGATCATTTGGTAGTCGAAAACACCCAACCCTGGAGATGTGTCTGAGTTATAAGTGAGGTCGGTTCCCCACCCTCCGCTCACGTTGGTGATAAGCCCAGCGGCAGTAGGATCGCCAGTTAGACTGAATGCGAAGCCGGGATGATTTGTCCCGTTGCCAGTATTGGCGAAGTAGGTAGCTCCACCGATTGTAGTAACTGTGATCTGTATTTCATTGGCATTCAGCTGATTTAGATCGACCTGGAAGCAGCACTCCCCATCCCCCGATAGGCTGGAGATAATATCATCGGCTCGCGCAACAGTCGTGCTGCATAGGAGAAGTCCTGCACAGCACAGAAGGAAAAAACGCACTCTATTCTTTGTCATCGCAATCTGTCCTAAGTGTGGTCTGTACGACCACTCCTCCGAAAGCACCGGGAGCGAATAAATATGTATACCATGGACGGCCGCGCCGATCTCAGGTATTGATCAACTCTTAAGTAACCTTGACAGGATCAATACTTGCGGGCGAATGGAGCAGCAGAAAGAACTCCCGGCTCTAAGTCGTATAGGTATTGGATTGCACCACTGCAAGCTCTGATTCATTTATGTATAGACCTGTAAAGTCTATTGATGCAAGGAAATAGACCTATTCTTGCAGGAATTGTCAGCCGAAACGGCGTCTGCTCATGCGGTATATCCGCGGAAAGCAGACGCCCAGATCGCCAAACGAGTAGTCAGAAACAGACTAGGCAGCGGCTTCGGTCGTGCCTTCCGGCTGGTCCTCGCCCTTGATGGTTACTTTCAGGTGGCTGGTTACCTCGCGGTGCAGCTTGATCGGCACATGGAACTCGCCCAGCGACTTCAGCGGCTCTTCCAGCGAGATCTTGCGTCGGTCGATGGTGTAGCCCTGCTCCTCCAACTGATGCGCAATGTCGCCCGATGTGACGGAGCCGAACAGATGGTCGTTCTCGCCTACCTTGCGCTCGAACACCAGCTCCACCGACTCCAGCTTCTTGGATAGATCCTCGGCGAGTACCTTCTCCTTGGCCAGTTTGCGGATAGCCGAGCCCTTCATCTGCTCGATCACCGCCTTGTTCGCCACCGTCGCTTCAATGGCGAGCTTACCAGGTAGTAAATAGTTGCGCCCGTAGCCATCAGCGACCTTCACTACATCGCCGCGATTGCCCAGTTTGTTGACGTCTTCCTTCAGTATCACTTCCATTGAATTTCTCCGAATTTCCGTTCCGCCGATTGCGGAAAAGCTGTTAGCTGTTTGCTCCCGGCTACCAGGCTAAGTGCAAATAGCTGGAGGCTGCCGCTAGAAGCGCGCAGCGAATGCGAGCAGGGCGATGTTGCGCGACTGTTTAATGGCCAGCGACACACGGCGTTGATGGCGTGTGCAGACTCCCGTCAACCGGCGCGGCACAATCTTTCCCCGCTCCGCTACAAAACCCTGCAACAGCCGCACATCGCGGTAACTGATAGCGTCAATCTTCTCGGTACAGAACTTGCAGACCTTCTTGCGGCGGAAAAACTTCCGTCCACCGGGACCGCCGCCGGGACCGCCTGGGCCGCCTGGGCCGCCCGCGGGTCGCGGAGGACGTGGTCCGCCAGGTCCGGCATAGGCGGGTCGTGGAGTATAGGGCCTTGCTTCTGGTGCGGATTGCACTGTGTTTGTCTCATCAGCCATTTCGTTGTTCCTCTCATCAATTCGTTGTGCGCTCCAACGGCGCTTGCCGCAGGGCGAAATCCTAAATCTTGCCGATGCGGCTAAACCGCTGCAGCTATGGGTTCTGAGGTATCGGCTGCGTCCGGCTCTGCAACCACGGTTGCATCGGTCAATGCGGCTGTTTCAGACACGTCCGCGCCAGCGGATATAGCTGCCGGAGCATGCTGCTGTGGCTGCGAACTGCGTTTCACCTTCGTGTCACGCAGCGCCTTCACCTTCGCCAACCGCTTCTCTTCCTCATCCATCCGCACCGTGATGAATTTAATCACCGGCTCCGATACGCGCAGGCGGCGCTCAATCTCGCCTATCAAGCTGCCCGGAGCGCCTACATTCAGCAGAACGTAGAAACCGTCGTTAAACTTGCGGACTGTATAGGCAAGCCTACGACGCCCCATCTTCTCTACGCTCTTCACTTCGCCGCCGCCGCTGGTGATGTTGGCTGAAAAGCCTTCGATCAACTTGTCCAGATCGGCCTCTTCCACATCGGGACGGACGATAAACATAATTTCGTAAGTTCGATTCATTCGTTTACTTCTTTCTGCGAAGTTCTACTTCGCACCGTGAAAGCGTCTGCTCTGCCATCCCGGTCTGGAAATTCATCTTCTTCGTTCTTGCCTTACTCTTGCTCTTGCTACTCACTACCAACTACTCACTATCCACTGCTCTATTAAACTCATTCATAGCGGCGCTCACCCCTTGGGAGAGGATCGCCTCAACCGCGCCTCGGACGCGATCGAGCACTTCATCCAGCACCGCAAGCTCCTGCTTGCGCATCGGCGACAGCAAATAATCCGTGCCGCCTGACTTCACCTCTCTGCCATCCGCAAGAGGCGGTTTCCCGACCCCAATACGAATCCTCAACCACTCCTGCGTGCCAAGCGCTCCGGAGACTGAATCGGCTCCGTTGTGCCCGTTCGCCGAGCCTCGCTCGCGAATGCGAAGCGTGCCCAGCGGAAGGTCCAGCTCGTCGTAGATCACAATCAAGTCCTGCGACGGAATTGAAATCTCCAACTCATGTACCAGCGCGGCCACCGAAAGCCCGCTCAGATTCATGTACGTCTCGGGCTTCGCCAGCAGCAGCTCCTGCCCTGCCAGCCTTGCCTTCCCCGTAAGCGCCCTGCCCCGGCGATTTACCACGGCAGTATTGCAATATTCCGCAATCCGATCCACCGCGAGAAACCCGGCGTTGTGCGGCGTGAATTGATACTCGATACCGGGGTTGCCGAGACCTACTATCAGTTTCACGCCGCGTGTTCCTCTGTCTTCCACTTACAACAGTCGTTACTTCTTCTTTGCGTCTGGCTTGGCGTCACTCTTCGCGTCCGCCTTGGCATCCGGCGCAGCATCCGTCTCGCCCTTGCCCTTCTTCGCAACTTCCGGTTCGGTCGCAGCCTCTACCACTTCCTCCATCGCAACCACCTCTTCCTTGATCATGGAGACGTGTGCCACGGTCAAGCCCTCGTCGTCGAGGAACTTGATCGAGCCGGAATGCGGCAGATCGGAGACGTGGACTGCCTGATTCAGCTCAAGCAGCGAAACATCGGCGTCCAGATGGCTTGGAATGTCCGCGGGCAGGCACTCGATCTCGACCTCGCGCAGTACATGCTCCAGTATGCCGCCCTGTGTCTTAACCCCGACCGGCACGCCAACCAACTGCACGGGTACCGAGACGCGAATCGCCTTGTCCATTGCAATGCGCTTCAGGTCGATGTGCAGCAATGCGCCCTTGATCGGCTCATTTTGCCAGTCCACAATCATCGCCTTCACCGTCGTCGACCCTGTCACATCCAGGTCGAAGATGGTGTTATGGCCAGAATCGGAGTGCAAAATCTTGGTGATGACCCGCGGATCCACAGTGACCGCGACCGAATCCTGCCCTGCGCCATAGACGACAGCAGGAATCTTGCCTTCGACGCGCACGCGGCGTGCGGCGTTCTTGTTGAACCGGCCCTCGCGGGGTGTCGCGACGACAGCTGAAATAGTAGAAGTTGCCATATTATTTTTTCCTTTCGGGCACGAGAAGGACAGTTATTAGTTATGAGTTATTAGTTGTAAGTAACAACTCAAAACCCAAGTACTGTCTGCCTTCGCTCCCTTTGCGGCTTTGCCGCTATATCTAAACTGCACTTACGTTTCATTCACAACTCACAACCGTACTAACTGAACAGCGTACTCACGCTGGTCTCCATATGGATGCTTTCGATTGCACGGCCAAGCAGACCGGCAATCGATAGCACCTTGATCTTCGGCACCCGCAGCGCATCTTCGCGCAGCGGAATCGTGTTGGTGGCCACCAGTTCTTCCAGCCGCGATGCCGCGATGCGTTCTGCCGCCGGCCCCGATAGCACCGGATGCGATGCGCAGGCATAGACCTTCTTCGCGCCCTGTTCCAGTAGCGCATCCACTGTTCCCACCAGCGTTCCCGCAGTATCGATAATGTCGTCGAGGATGAGGCATGTGCGCCCACGCACATGACCAATCACGTTCATCACCTCGGTCACATTCATGTCCGTCCGCCGCTTGTCCACAATTGCCAGTGGAACCTCCAGCTTGCGCGCGAAGAAGCGCGCTCGTTCCACGCCGCCTGCATCCGGAGATACCACCGTCAGATCCGGCAAGCCCAACTCCCTGAAGTAACTCACCAGTACCGGGCTGGCAAACAAATGGTCCACAGGAATATCGAAGAAGCCCTGAATTTGTGCCGCGTGCAGATCCACCAGCAAGGCGCGGTTCGCTCCCGCTGTGCTCAGCAGGTCTGCTACCAGCTTCGCCGTAATCGCCACTCTCGGCCGGTCTTTGCGGTCCTGACGAGCATAGCCGTAGTACGGAATCACAACCGTAATCCGTCCAGCCGATGCGCGCTTCAGGGCGTCAATCATAATCAGCAGTTCCATCAGGTGCTCGTCCACGGGGTGACAGGTGGGCTGCACCAGAAACACATCCACGCCGCGTACATTTTCCAGCAACTGGAAGTAAACCTCTCCGTCGGCGAAGCGTTGCAATTTGGACTCGCCAAGCGGTACACCGACAAACTTGCAAATCTCCTCGGTCAGTGGACGGTTGGCCGATCCGCAAAATATCTTGAAGCGCTTGTCTTCACTCTGCCGTGGAGGACGCTTCCGCTCCGCGACCGTCTTGGTTCCATCTGCCGCGGACTTTGCAGGGTCTGGCACTGACCCGTCCGGAGATGGCTTGGTTGCAGGCTGGGAATTTTTTTCCGGCTCCACAGCCTGCACTGAAATAGGGGATAGGACCGCAGTCGTGTCTTGGTTGTTCACGTCGAAACCCTCCAGGTTGGTTGACCTCGGATGCTCCATCTGCTTTACGTCTTACGGCGCCATTTTTTCTGCGTCGCTACTTCGCCCTGCGAAATATCAGACTCGGCCCTTCAAACTTCTGCTTCTGAACCTTTACCATTCGCGCCCAGTTCGGCGCGCTGTGCAAACTTCAAAAACCGTCCAACTTCCGCGGCATGTTGTTGCCGCCAAAGAACCCTAAGTTGCTCGTCTGACCGAAGTCAGCCGATCGTCTGCGATAGCCAATGGCTTACGCGGACCTGGTTCGCTCTCCTCGTTCTGTGCGTCGACTGATTGGCTGGGCGACCAGGATTCGAACCTGGACTGAGTGCGTCAAAGGCACTTGACCTACCGTTAGTCGATCGCCCAGTACGGTCGCCGGTGTTCCCACCCGGCAATCATCACTCTGCGAACATTCTGCGCCAGTACTCTTGTCGGGGCAAGGTCTTCGTTACAATCGCCTTGCAGCCGGTAGCCTGTACGCGTTGTTGAGCCGCCCTTGCGTCTGCCTCGGACTGATACAGTCCAAACAAAGCTGAGCCTGATCCCGAGAGCGCCGCAACCAACGCGTTGCTGCTCGAATCCCCCGGACGAGTTTCGGAAAAACCTCCCGAAGACACGCCAGCCGGAGTTCCCATCAATAAACGCTTGATTTCTCGCAGGTGGGGATACTGAGGAAATACGACCGATTCAAAGTCGTTTTCGATCCCGGTGCGGACAAGCGCGAGAAGGGTCTTCTCGGCCAGATCGTTCCGTGTGTCGCTCTCTGCAGAGCCACGAACGATACCGGATGGGTCAGGCGTTTGTTCTGTTGCGGGGATAACCCCAAGTACAGAAGCGTAAACGTGACTCAACTCATCTAGCCTATCGGGTCGCGCAGGGGAAGTCAAACCGTCTTCCTGTGCTGTTCCCTGCCTCTCATCCCAATCCCGAAACGCCTGCGGAGTCGAAACCCCCACCTCTGGCACGGCTACAATGCACCACATCGCTGGCAGATCGTTCATCGCCGACACAATTTCTCCGCGCCCCACGCCCAGCACCGCTCCACCCAGCAGAAACAACGGCACATCCGAGCCAACCTCGGCGGCAATCTCCAGCCGTAGTGGTTCAGGCAATGCAAGACCCAACTCCCGTTCCAACCCGATCAGCGCCGCCGCAGCATTCGCCGATCCAGCCCCCAGCCCACCCTGCACAGGCAGATTCTTCTCAATATGGATTGCAACCTCTGCAACCACGCCCATCCGCGACAGCGCACGCTCCACCATCTTCCACGCCGTATTGCGCGCATCCGTCGGAACCTGAGCATGATTCGTCGTCAACGTAATCTTCGACTGCTCACAATCCGGGTGCCCCTGATCTATCTTCTGAGACCTGGGTTCACGAACCTCCACCGTGACCACATCGTGCAGCGCCAGTGTCTGGTACAGCGTCGCCAGCCCATGGAATCCATCCGCGCGCACCGGCCCAATTGCCAGTCCCAGGTTGATCTTCGAGTACGAGCGAACTCTCGTAGGCATATAACTAATAGTGTATTCGCAGTTTATGCCGAGCTAGAAGCCGCCGATGGTCACCTGGATACTAGAGTGCATTGGAGTCATGACTGCTGCCTACTTTGCAGCCGCAGTGATTGGCACATTGAATTTTGAAGAGGTTATCTACGCCAGCAGCGATCATTCGCACCGACTGCATAATAAATTCAAGCGGGTCTTCTTTATTTCACTCTTTACTATTGAAGGGCTCGTTTTAGTCTTTATCGATGTTCATAGCAAAACCCACAACAGGCCACATTTGGGAACCATTTGGCTGATCGCAGTCATTGCCGCAACGTTTGCATTCTTTATCCCCGGACCGGTTGTAGTTACTTCAGAGGGCCTGTCGCGGCACCGCAATCTGCGCCGGGACGTATTTATACCTTGGGATGATCTCGACCATTATGAAATCTGCAAGGGCGAATGGGGAATCATGGGCTTAGGGGTCTCTGACGTCTATTACCTTCGGATGATCGATGGTAGAACATTGAAGGTTAACGAGTGGAGCCAGGACGCAGGTACTCTTCTGGGCAAGATCGCTACTTACAGGAAGATACAAGAACTACCCTTCCATCGCTGATCCGCAAACGATATGCAGCCTGGGCAGAGATTGTGCATGGTCGTCCGGTCACATGCCCTCACGCTATCCTGTCAGCAGCTTTCCATCGCGTTCTGGAGTTCCCGTTGATGCGTCTCGGTGCCCGCGTCTCCGCCTGCTACGTCGTTCCAGCCCAAAATTTGTCCGACGCTGCCTCCTTCCACTCTCTGGGAAGGTGGGTACCACTAATGCCGGGACTAAACACCGGACTCGAACTGGCCGATAGTGTACCTTGCAAAGCTGCGGGTCGGCGTGTGGGCACTTCAACGTCCCCCAATCTGTTTTGCGCTCGGGGCCAGGCTGCTTCGAACCACCGCGGTTAGAAGGTCGTTCCCCAGGGAATCATCCTCTGCCGCCAGATATACTTACCACCAGTAAGTTCAGGCGTACAAGCATGGGTATTGAAATTCCGATCACCGCAAAGCAGAGAACGCCGGAAAAACGTGAAGCCAAGCGCTATCGTTTCCGGGGCGATGCAAAGGTGCGGCAGCTCGAAACAGAACTCGCGCTCACGGGCCGCATCATCGACCTCAGCCAGCGTGGCTGCCTGCTCCAGATGCCTAGCCTCTCCGACTACGCGGTGGATACCCTCGTCGATATGTCCGTAAACACAGCCTGGGTCAGTTTCCGCGCGCTGGGCTCTGTGCGCCATATTAATCTGAACCACTGGAGAATCGGCATCTCCTTCGTGAAACTCACTCGCCGCGGAGAAGCCGAGCTACTCGAACTCATCGGCGACCTTGAAAAGGCCGAGGAGGCCGGACGATCCGGCGTGCTGGAGATCAGCATCGCAAGACACAAACCGCCTCAGTCTCCTCAGATGGATACGCACGATCTATAACTCGCATCCCTAAATCCATCCTGCATGGTTGCATCCATCGCCAATGGCTGTACGCTTAATAGCAATGCAACCTGGAATCTCCACCCACGTCTTCTTTCAGCATCGCCTGCACCCCGGTATGCTGGACGCCCTTGCTGCTGCCGGTGCGCGCACTATCGAAGTCATTGCCGCACGTCATCACTTCGATTACACCGAACCTCAAGCGCTGCGCGAGGTCGCCGCATGGTTCCGCTCCAACGATGTGCGCGCCGTCATGCATCAGCCTGTCTATATACCAGACCGTGCAGACGCTCAGTGGTCGCGCCACGTCGCCCCCAACCTGGACCTGCTCGCTCCCGAGAAGTCGCGCCGCATCGCCGCCATGGATGAAGTTAAGCGAGCTCTGGAAGCAGCCGAACTTATCCCCTTTACCGCCATGGTGCTCCATCTTGGACGCAGGGACGCTGCCTGGGATGAGCCAGCCCTGGAGAACTCGCTCACCGCAATCGAACACCTCAAGGCATTCGCCGCTCCGCTCGGGCTGCGTCTACTGCTGGAGAACCTGCAGAACGATGTCGCCACCCCGGAGAACCTGCTCTACATCCTCAAGACCGGCCACTTCGATTCGGTGGGCGTCTGCCTTGACATGGGCCATCTCCATCTCGCGCAGAATGCCTCTGTCCCCACATCCTCCGCCGCACCTGGTATCCCGCATTCCAAAGCCGCTCCACCGCCTGAGCCATCTCCCGACTCTGGCGCAGGCTCTGCCATCCATCTGCTCGGTTCACGCATCGCACAGGTGCATCTCAACGACAACCACGGTGCCTTTGCGCATAATACCGACATGAAGGATGAGCACTTCTGGCCCGGCACTGGAAGCATCGACTGGCCGGCCGTCTACGCCTCACTCGCCACCCTGCCCGCCAACACACCCGGAATTCTGGAGGTCACCTGTGACCGCGACGAGCCCATTGACTCCATCACCAGTAAGGCAAAAGAGGCCTTCCGCATCTTCCAATGTCAGCCATCTATTCACTCTTCCTAAATATGTAACTTTATTTGATCGAAAGAAGCGCCCCCATGAGCAATCTGTCTGATGCAGGTACAAAATCAGTTACAAATTCATCCGTTGCCACTATCGCCTCGCTCGCCATTCACGAGGGAGAGCGCGTTACCCTGCGCGGATGGCTCTACAACATTCGCTCCTCCGGCAAGCTCCTCTTCCCCTCCTTCCGCGACGGCACCGGAACCATCCAGGGTATCGTACCCAAGGCCGCCGTATCCGAAGATGTATTTGAGCGCGTCAAGTCCCTCACCCAGGAGTCGTCTGTCGTCGTCACCGGCAAGGTTCGCGCCGACTCCCGCGCACCCTCCGGCTTCGAGCTTGACGTCGAAGATGTCGAGATCATCCACCTCGTCCCCACCGACGCGCCCTACCCCATCACACCCAAGGAGCACGGCACCGACTTCCTCATGGAGCATCGCCACCTGTGGGTGCGTACCCCACGCCAGTCCTCCATCCTGCGCATCCGCGCCACCATCATGCGCGCGGCACAGGAGTACTTCGATACCAACGGATTCATCCGCACCGACCCGCCCATCCTGACTCCGGCAGCCTGCGAAGGAACCAGCACCCTCTTCGAACTCGACTACTTCGGCGACCCAGCATTCCTGACCCAGTCCGGCCAGCTCTATATGGAAGCCACCGCGCTCGCGCTGGGCAAGGTCTACAGCTTCGGGCCGACATTCCGCGCCGAAAAATCCAAGACGCGCCGCCACCTCACCGAGTTCTGGATGATCGAACCGGAGGTTGCCTTCATGGACCTCGAAGGCGACATGCAACTCGCCGAAGCCTTCCTCACCCACATCGTCACGCGTGTTCTGGAACTCCACCGAGCCGACCTCAAAGTCATTGGCCGCGACATCGCCAAACTCGAAGCCGTCATCGCACCAGCGCCAGCCACCGAACCGGGTGCCCCATCTTTTGCGTCTTCTGCAAAGGGTGGGTTATTCCCACGATTAAGTTACGACGAGGCTCACGACCTGCTCGAAGCCGCCTTCGCCGCTGGCAAGCTCGAAGCGCCCCACATCTATGGCGACGATCTTGGCTCACCCGACGAAACCTACCTCAGCTCGCAGTTCGACCGCCCCGTCATGATCCACCGCTACCCCGCCGCCTCCAAGGCTTTCTACATGCAACCCGATCCGGCCGACCCCACCAAGGCTCTCTGCGTCGATGTCCTCGCGCCCGAAGGATACGGCGAAATCATCGGCGGGTCTGAACGCGTAAATTCCTATGAGTTGCTGAAGTCGCGCATCCTCGAACACGGCTTACCCCTGTCGGCGTTCGAGTGGTACCTCGACCTGCGTCGCTATGGCTCCGTCCCCCACTCCGGCTTCGGCATGGGCATCGAACGCGCCGTCGCCTGGATCTGCGGCCTCGACCACGTCCGCGAAACCATCCCCTTCGCCCGCACCTTGAACAGAATTTATCCGTGATAGAGAGCACATAACTGTTGCAACTTCACGAATGACAACGTGCAACTCCTCGAGTAACTACAAAAGGTCCTTTGCCGCCAGTCGGCGCTCCTCGACCTCCCTGTACCTCTTCAGGATTACCGGCGAGTTCGCACCCAGGACCAGAGTCCCCAACGCGCCAGGCAGCAGCAGTCCGTACCAAACGCCCCACGGCTGTCCTTTCGCCAGGGCAACAAAGCCTAAGATCAGCAGCGCCAAAGCTACGCCCCATATCGTAAACCAGGCACGAAGCAAGAAGTTTCTCGCGCGGCCACGCGGCAGCAGCCAGCCCACCAACCCTCCCATCAAGCCCGCAACCACTCCATACACCGTGCCCGGAATCCACGCATACCGATTCGGATCGAACCATGGTTCCATCATTGTTTGTCCATCCCTTCCTCCGCTGCTGTGCGATGGGCCTTCCACAGCTCGCGCGCCAGCCCAGCGGACACCTTTCCATCGGCAACCAGCACATGCAGTTTGCGCTGGAACGAGTCCACAACCTTCGAATCTTCCGCCGCCTTCACCTTCGCAATCAGTCGGTCGAGCCTCGCTCGCAGGGTCGGATACGAGACTTCGTATTCATCGCACAGTGCCTTCAGCGATCCCGAACTCAGCACAAATCGCTTTAGGAATTGGTGGTCTTCTTCGTCGAGCGCGTCCAACCAGGGCGGCAAACGGTTATTCATAAAGTGAATATGAACCTAAACTTTATTTAAGTCAATTAAATTTAGTATACCTTTAATAAAGTTAATTCCGCGGGGGTTCCAGAGAGGTGGGAGTCGCAACAAAAGTCCCGTGAGGCACAGAAGGCAGGAGTGTGCAATCACTCCGCCGGGGTGAGGATGAGTGGTGCCGGGTGCCCATCCTTTGCAGTCTCACCGCAAAGGGTGGGAGTGTAACCGTTCCACCTGCCGCATCTCCCCGCCATCCCCAACCGGAAGGGCACCCGTTCACGGGTGCCACAAACGCCGCGTCCGCAGGACGCTTCCGCTCTGCCGAAGGCCGGAGTGTAGCCCTGAGCGCAGTCGAAGGGCGGAACGACCCAATATCGTCTTCATTCGCAGCCGGAACGACCTGATTTCCGCGCACCGCGCGAACCGCTACCCGCTACGGATGGTGGTACCGCCCCACCAGCACGCCCTTGTCCAGAATGTGGCCATTCATCGCGGACATCAGGTCGGCGCGCGTCGCATCCGACCCCAGCGTCAGTTTGGTGTCCAGCGCAAACAGCTCCCAAGTGTAGTGGTGGTACGGCCCGGCCGCCCCCATCCCCATGCCCATGTAGCCGGGCTTCCGTCCGCGGTTCATCGCCTGCACCGACCCATCGGGCAACTGCGCCACATTCGGCACACCCTCCGGCAGACCCGTCGCCGTCCCCGGAATGTTGAAGATCAGCCAGTGGATCACCTCGTCTGTGGTATGGGCCAGCGACGTGTCCGGATCGTGCAGAATGATGGCAAAGCTCACCGTCCCATCCGGCACATGCGTCCACGTCAGCTCCGGTGAAACGGGCACCGCTGGACTGGCCGCGCCGGTGTATTTGTTGGGAATGATCCCGCCGTCTTCAAACGCTGTCGTCGTCAGTGTCAATCCCTGTTTGGCCGGCGGACGCGGCGTGCTGGGTGTCGGCGCTGGCGCCTGCGCCAACCCAATCGTAGCCATCGATAACACTAGTGCGAAGAAACCTGCTTTGCTTTTCACGTTCATTCCTGGCCCCATTCTGCGATGCCTTTGGGAACGGAGAAATCCACGCCCCGGTCGCGTCAACATTACAACACAACCGGGTGCCCAGCCATCGCGGCTCAGCCTCCTACGCACGGTTAGAATGACGCCCTCATGCAGCCTCCAACGGACTTATCGGGGTGGATTGGGGCTAAGTATTTGCCTGTTACCTTCACCTTATGTGATCAGGGTCGAATCGTCTTCGCAGGCCACTTCGTCCGGCACTACAATCTCTTCCATTGGGAACTGCGTGCCGCGTCGCCGGTCGAACAACTTGCGCAACACATACACCAACAGCGCCAGCACAATCGCGCCCACCAACACGAGCACTACTCCCAGGTGTTCGTGGACCGCCATGCGGGCTGCGTGCGCGATCTCCGGCCCGTAAAAGACCGTAATCAGCGAAAAGAAAAGGAACTGGATCATTTTTCCGGTAAAGATCGCCATCGCAAAGCGCAGGGGCTTCATCTCGAAGACGCCCGCGGCAAACTCAAACAGCTTGATCGGCATGGGCGGCGGACACATTGCCGGGATCATGATGGCCAGGAACTCCTGCTCCTCGAAGCGGTCGCGTATCCGCTCGTAACGCTCCCGATTAATGCGCTTGAGCAGAAAGAGTTCACCTCCCGCGCGGCCTACATAGTAGGGAATCATGCAGCCTGCGACCGAGGCCAGTGACGCCATCAGGCAGTAAAGCAGGAATTTGCTGGGGTCGCTGTGGACGTAGCCAATCACGACTCCATCCAGCGGCATAGGCAATGGAAACAGGCCGGCGTCGATGAAGGCAAGTCCTCCGAGCCCCCAAATACCCCACGGCTTCAAAGTCGCCAGCAGGATGGCGCCGATCTTATGCAGAAGTGCGATAGGTCCAATCTTCACGGCCAACTCGATTCTACGCGGCAATTCATCGATGTGCTGTCCGTCCCGCCAGCAGATCCAGAGCGTGTGCAAGCAATGGCAGCACCGCCTGCAACGAGGTTGCGGCACCGGTTGGCGAACCTGGCAGATTCACGACCATTGCAGCTCCGCCCGCGGTCGATAGAGTACCGCAAACACCCCTGCTCAGCGCGGCCAGCGGAGTCTGCCGCAAGCCTTCGGCGCGCATCCGTTCGGCCATACCGTCCACCAGCCGCTCACACACCAGCCGCGTCGCCTCGGGTGTCACATCCCGCGCAGCCAGACCTGTTCCGCCGGTGGTCACAATAAGGCAAGCACCTGCCGCCGCATGTCGTCGCAGCGCAGCTACAATCTGATCCAGCTCATCCGGCAGCGTCTCCCGCACCACCGCCGTCGCTCCTGCCGACTCCAACAGAGTTGTCACCGCAGGCCCCGAACGGTCCTGTTGCAAGCCCTGCGAGCAGCTGTCACTGATGGTCAGCACGACCACCCGAGCATTCTTCGGCAACTGCGCGGGCACAGTCTGGGCACGGGTCAACGCGTCCTGCTCTGTCTTTGATAAGGCTTGGCTGTTCTTCATCCTTAGTTAGTTTACGTCCAGTCTGAATCGGGCATCGTCAGCGGTTCTCCAACTCGGTAACATGCTCTGGATTGAGTGCGTTGCTCCAAGGCGGCGGGCAAAGGTGAGAAAATAGGGGATAGGGAGAAGCTCCCGGCGTTTTTTGGGGTCTAGTTATAGGACGCCCAGAACCCTTTGCGGGCCGTCTAACTGAATGCGTTGCAACGTCTCACCAATCCTATCCAATGCCCATCGTAGAGCTGTTTCCAAAACCGTCTCGACCCCCAGACAACGCCCCCGAGAGGAAGGGAGAGCTGGCCTCGGATCAGGCATCCGGTCAGAGTACACAGCCTCTCAAGGTTCGCACCAGGCGCTATGGCGAATTGGAAGAGCACGAGATTCTGCATCTGATCGATTCGCTGGACGACGAGCGTTCGAGGGCGCGCTTTCGCGAATCCATCTACATCTCCATCATCATCTGGCTCGCCATCGCGTGGTTCCTCTTTTACGGCCCGCGTGTCCTGTGGCATCAGCCGCGCTACCAGGATCCAATCGCCCTGATGAAGCAGCATGACCTGCAGCAGCTATCTTTGAATGTTCCTCGCGCACGGCCAGTGCCCAAAATCGCACCCAAGATAGACCGCAAGACCATGGATCAGCTTCAGCAGCAGGCTCGCCAGAGTGCGCCAACGCCGCAACCTCCAGTGCAGGAGCCACCCCAGGAGCAAGCGCGCGTCACAACTCCACCGGTTCCCCAGCCGCCGTTGCCCAGTGAGCCAAAGCCTGCGCAGCCAGCGGTCGAATCGCCGTTGCCGGCTGCGCCTAAGCCCAACTTCGCCCAAAACAATCAGAGCGCCCACAGCGCAGTGCAGGACGCGGTGCGAGGTGCGCTCACAAACCGCGGAGGAGGTGACTATGGTTCTTCCTCCGGTTCGCATGGCCCCTTGCAGGCAGGCGCGACCATCCTCTCAGACACTATGGGCGTCGATTTCAGCGAGTACATGCGTCGCCTGCACGATGACATCCAGCGTAACTGGGATCCATTGATTCCGGAAGAGGTTCAGCCTCCCATCTCGAAGAGAGGCATCACTGGCATCCGCTTCACCATTCTGCCTGACGGCAAGATCGGTTCCATGACGCTGGAAACCCGTTCGGGCGACGTCGCGCTCGATCACGCTGCATGGAACGGTATTACCAGCGAAGGACAGTTTCCCCCACTACCCAAGCAGTTCCACGGCCCACAACTCGAGCTGCGAGTAGGATTCTTCTACAACATCCCTCTGCCGGAGTAGACCTCGATGGCGCGGCGCACAGAAGATACCCAGACCGTAACGTCCGCCGTCGCACAGGGGCGTCGTCGCCAGGTGCGCGGCCTGCTCCTGATTGCCCTCGTCGCAATCGTCTTCGCAATCCTCCGCGCTGGAGTGCATCGCGTCTTCACCACAGGCTGGTGGCGACTGTGGTAGATATCGCGGAACCGCTGACGCCTCTTATCGTTCTTGTTGGCCCTACTGCCAGCGGCAAAACCTCGCTTGCCCTCGAGCTCGCAGAGCAGTTCTCCGGTGAGATCGTCAGTTGTGACTCGGTCGCCGTCTATCGCGGTATGGAGATCGGCACCGCCAAGCCTACGCTGACCGAACGTACCCGCGTGCCACATCACATGCTCGACATCGCGTGGCCAAATGAGCCCGTCACCGCTGGAGATTACAGCCGTGCCGCACGCGATTCTATCCGAGAAATTGCCCGGCGCAATCGCCTGCCCATCGTCTGCGGCGGAACCGGTCTGTATCTGCGTGCTTTGCTCGAGGGCCTCTTTCCTGCGCCGCCACGCCGCGAAGCGCTGCGGGAGAAACTCCGCCAGCGTGCCCACCTCTACGGCTCCGAGCGCCTGCACCGCATCCTCGCTCGCCTCGATCCCACAGCCGCTCGGCTGATCCACGCTAACGATACGCCTAAGATCATCCGCGCCATCGAGGTTACCCTCGCTGCCCGCGAGCCCATCACACAGCAGTGGCAGCAGCCTCGCGATCCGCTCACCGGCTTCCGCGTTCTGCAACTCGGCCTGAACCCGCCGCGCGCCGAACTCTACGACCGCATCAACCGCCGCGCATCCCGGATGTTCGAGTCGCCTCATCAGGGCGGAGGTTTGGTCGAAGAGACCGCACAACTCCTCGCCCGCTATGGAGGTGATTGTCGGCCACTCACCTCGCTGGGATACGCACAGTGTGTTGCCCTACTGCGCGGGGAGATCACCCGCGACCAGGCCATCGCAGAGGCCCAGCAGGGCCATCGCAACTACGCCAAACGACAGCTCACCTGGTTCCGCAAAGACCCCACACTGCAATGGCTCACAGGTTTCGGCAACGATCTGGAGATTGCGAAGCAAGCCTTCGACCTCGTCACCCAACACCTCAAAACTCAATAGCAGCGCGCTGGATTGGCCAAAGCTATTTTTTCAGCATCCACAGGACGCATGCGTGCGGCTCGAGGGTGAGGCTTTGCACGGACTTCACCTTGCTGAGGGTCTTGCCGGTCCAGACGTCTTTGACGCGGTAGGTGGCAGCCTCCAGGTTGTAGGCCTCAAAGCTGCTGTCCAGCACAACTTGCGACTCACCCGTGTTGAAGAGGGCGAGAACGATGGAGCCGTCGGGAGAGTCTGCAGGCAGGTCGGCAGTCCATGCGATGATGTCTCCGTTGTGCATCACCTGGCCGCTACGGATCGCGGTCTGGTCGATGCGGATGAGGTCTGGGTTAGTCAGAAGCCTGAGTGTAGCCTCGTCGAGCAGGGTGAGGTTGGCTCCCAGAATGAGGGGCGAGCGCGCCATCGCCCACAGTCCGAGCATGGTCTGCTGCTCGGTATGAGTCAGTCGTGTGGTGCGTGGCTGACCGTAACCGGGAACGGGACGTAGCTCTCCGATGGGGAGCATATCTGCGTCGGGCCAGTTGCCTGGCTTCACATACTGCGCCCAAGCGGCCGCTTTGACAAACTGACCTACCACGCTCTGTGGGAATGCATCGCTATTGTTGTTACTTTTGCTCCACACATCCCAGAAATCATCGGAGATGCGCCACATCTGTGCGACATCTGCTACTTCGGCGGCGTTGTCCAGCGACGTCGGCCCGGGGGATAGGCTGAGGACCATGGGGCGGCCTGTCTTGTCGATGGCGCGGCGGATCATGCGGATCTCGTCGATCTTGTAGGGATGCGATGAGATGCAGTCCACCTTGATCAGGTCCACGCCCCAAGCGGCGTACTGGCTTAACAGCGAGTCGTACCAGGCCTGCCCCGCAGCGTTATTCTGCACACCCCAGTTGGTGGGATCCCAGGGACATGCATCCGTTGTGTCGGCAACGTCTTTGGCGTGAAAAGTACTACCCGCGACGGGGAGATTGGCGTCCACCGATACACGTGGGATTCCACGAACAATGTGAATGCCGAACTTGAGCCCCTGGGAGTGAACCCAATCGCCGAGAGCTTTGAAGCTGGAGGAATCTTCCGCTGCGCCCGGAGCAATGGCAGATGGAAAGCGCGCCGGAACAGGGATGTAGCGACCGTTGGCGTCAATCTGGTACTTCAGCAACTCAGGCTTGGGGCGGTCTTCAGGGTTCTTTAGGAACCAACCCTCGTCGATCACTGCATAGTTCCATCCGAAAGATTTGAGCTGGTTGGCTTCCACCGTAACGTTGGCGCGGAACTGCTCTTCGGTGATGGTGAGGCCGAATGCATCCCAGCTGTTCCATCCCATCGGCGGCGTAAGTGCCACTTTCGCCGTGGACGCCGTTTGCGCGGTGGTCGATGGGGATTGCGCACGAGCCAAAGGATTGGCGAATACCGAGATTAGAAGAAGAGATGCACCCAGGATTTTCATACTGCCCTCACGTTCGTACGCGCGCGTCCGCGTTGCTGGAAACTGGTTGCATCCACAATACCGCGAGACGAAGGCGGGTGCACGTATGTCTCGATTTGCCGGGTTACTGCTCCATCCGCTCGCAAAATGCGATAGCCTCTGGTGTGATGGCTATTTGGCACATGAGAGGGCTTGGTTGTGCACTTGCACTGGTTCTGTTAACTGGCTGCGCCAGCCCTGGTCCGCCGCAAGCGCCGTCGTTGAAGCTGCCAGAGGTTGTCTCCGGGCTTACGGCAAGCCGCGTGGGTAACGTGGTGCGGCTGGTTTGGACCACACCCACCAGAACCACCGATAAGATGCTGATCGATGGGCCAGTTGTGGCCGAGATCTGCCGCGAGACGAGCGGCGCCAGCAGTACTTCTGTAAGAATTAATCCGAATGCGGCGCATCTTCCGTGTTCCCCAGTCCTGCTGCGTATGAACGTGAAACCGGGCGCATCGGAAGTTGTGGATACGCTGCCGACGGAGTTGACCTTAGCTCCCGCTCGGCTGCTTGCCTATCGCGTTCAGTTGCGTAACACCGCGGGCCGAACGGCGGGCGCTTCGGCGGCTGTCTTCGCGGCCTCCGGACCGGCTCCGATGGTAATTGAGGGACTGCGCGCGCGGGCAACGAAGATGGGCACCCTTGTGCAGTGGAACCCCGCGGCTGGTACAACCGAATCCGTTGAGCTTGATCGCACCCTTGTGCAGCCGCCTAACGCAACCACATCGGCAACTACCGTGGATACGAGTGCAACCCATAAAAGCCTGTTGCCAGGCGCGGCGAACGAGCCGATCGAGATGCGGCTCCGGGTTGGCGATGCAGCTTCCAATACGTTGGACGCTGGTGGGACACTGGACCGCACGGCGCAGATCGGACACGTTTACCGCTATACGGCGCAGCGGGTCCGCACTGTGGTACTCAGCGGGCAAACACTGGAGTTGCGTAGCGCGGTGTCAGAGGTTGTAACGGTTGAGATCAAGGATGTGTTTCCACCGGAAGCACCTACAGGACTGGTTTCAATTCCGGGTTTTGCAAACGATGCGACACAGAAACCTGCGATCGATCTATCGTGGCAGCCGAACCTGGAGCCGCGCATTGCTGGATACAAAATCTATCGGCACATACTGGACGGCCAGGCAAACAGCGCATGGAAGCAGCTCGACTCGGAGCTTGTGCCTGTGGCTGCGTATCGCGACCAGACCGTTTTGGCAGGGATCAAGTACGGCTACCAGGTGACGGCGGTTGATACGGCGGGCAATGAGTCCGCGCGCAGCGACGAGGTGGTGGAGATTGCTCCCGAGCCTTGATGTTGGCTGCGCTCAGAATGACAGAGTTGCCCCAGCCAGTCCCAGGAATGCACAATGAGGAGTATGAGGCGTACGGAAGCGATGAGACGGATTACAGTGGGCGTGTTTTGTTTGGGTGTGGCCATGGTGATTGCAGCAGCTGTAGGTTGCACGAAGCTGCCTCCACCCACTCCGATCTCAGAACTGAACCCACAGCAGACACACGGATACAACGTGTACCAGGTGCGCTGTGCGCAGTGCCATAACGACCGCAGTAACGACCCGCTGAATGGGCAGTCGCTGCGCGGCATCTTCAAGAAGCAGTATCTGGCCAGCGGCGCGCCCGCCAACGACGATCGCGTAATGGACGCTGTGTTGTATGGGCGACCGATGATGCCAGCACTGGGAGGCAGCATGACTCCGCAGGAGCGCGACGACCTGCTGGCGTATCTGCACACGTTGTAGAGGCAGTAATGAGTGGTGAGTTGTGAGTGAGAGCGATAGTGAGGATGAAGCTCGCGCTGGAATGAAGGGTCAGATGTTGCCCGGGATCGCCGGCATCTGCCTTTTACTGCTATTGCTGACCATTGCGAATGTGGTTGCGTCGCTGCATGGCATGTTCGGAGAGGGAACTGCAAAAGCTGGCGCGCTTCTGCTGTGTACGCTGCTGGCGGCGGGAATCCTGGGGCTGATGCGGTTGCGCAAGTGGGGATGGGCGCTGGTGACGGCGGGGTGCGTGCTGTTTGCTGCGGGTGATTTCTATGTTTTTTCCAAGACCCACCTGGCATCCTTCCTGATGCGAGGGCTGTTCATGATGGTCTTCTTTCTGTACCTGGTGCGGCAGGAGACACGGGATCGGTTGATGTGATGCATGGGGCCTGGCGCGACGCTGCGCTACAATCGAAGCTGCCGTACTCCGCTGCGAAGTCATCCGAATTATAAGAATCAGGGGTTTAACCTATGTCAATTCCCGCCACGCAGATGCGCCCGGGCATGCTCATCAAGCACAACGATCAGCTTCACCTCGTCTTCTCGGTGGAGCACCGCACCCCCGGCAACCTGCGCGCCTTTATTCAGGCCAAGCTGAAGAACATCCGCACCGGTGCCATGTTCGTGGAGCGCTTCCGATCCCCCGACCCCATCGACCGCGTCAAGGTGGACGAGATCAAGATGGAGTACCTCTACAACGACGGAGACGACTTCTACTTCATGGACGAGAGCTTCGAGCAGACCGTGCTGAAGCGCGACACCCTGGGCGACGCCGTCGAGTACCTCACGCCCAATCTCTCCATCAACGTCAGCTTCCACGATGGCAAGGCCGTCGGCATCGAGCTGCCCACCTTCGTCGAGATGACCGTCGTCAAGACGGAGCCTGGCATCAAGTCCGCCACCGCGTCGTCGGTCACCAAGCCGGCGGAGATGGAGACCGGCCTCGTTGTGCAGGTGCCGCCCTTCATCAACGAGGGCGAGAAGGTGCGCGTAGACACCGCCGAAGGTGCGTACATGAGCAGGGCGTAGACACGCGGCAGCAGGCAATTACTATGGTTCAGCATTTTCTAGTCAAAGGGCGGGTGCAGGGAGTGGGCTTTCGCTGGTTCGTGCAGAGCGAAGCGGCCCGCATTGGCCTGCGCGGATGGGTGCGCAACACCGACGACGGCCATGTCGAAGTCCTTGCCGCTGGCACGCCCGACCAGTTGGAGGACCTCGTACTGGCGCTGGGCCGAGGCACCCGCGGAAGCCGCGTCGACAACATCGAAAGCCATCCCCTGGCCGAGAGCGAGGGCGAAGAGCTGCAGTCATTCCAGATTGAAGGAGCGTGGTAATGTCCCCTACTAAACCCATCGATTGCGAGCCGCTGAAGCAACTCATCCGCACCGTGCCCGACTTCCCCAAGCCCGGCATCCTCTTCTACGACATCACCACGCTGCTGAAGGACAAGGCCGGCTTCGCGCAGCTCATCGACGCGCTGGCCCAGCACTACATCGGCGGCAAGATCGACCTGGTGCTGGGCATCGAGGCGCGCGGCTTCATCTTCGGCCCCGCGCTGGCCTACCGGCTGAACGCCGGCTTCGTTCCCGTGCGCAAGCCCAAAAAGCTGCCCGCGCCCACCGCCCGCGTCAGCTACGACCTGGAGTACGGGACGGACTCGCTGGAGATCCACCTCGACGCCATCCAGCCCGGCCAGCGCGTCGTCCTGGTCGACGACCTGCTCGCCACCGGAGGCACCATGCAGGCCACCGTCCAGCTCGTCAAGCAACTCGGCGGAGAGATCGCCGGCCTCGCCTTCGCCGTCGAACTCGACTTCCTCAAGGGCCGCGCCAAGTTTCCCGAGTACGACGTCTTCAGCCTGCTGCACTACGACGAGTAGGCCGAGAGTTTCCTGTATCCGCGCCCCGCGCTCGACCCTCATTCCCTGGTATGCAATTCCGATCAGGATGGGTACAATTTGAGAGTTTCAATGCCCAACCGGCCCCCCGTTTTAGAAAATACCCTGGTGATTCAACCGGCAATAAGGCATTTTTGGTAAATATATAGACCGTCGCGTAGCGAACGAAATGCGGGGATTCTTCCCCTTCGACTGCGCTCAGGGTCAGAATGACAATTCATTGTCGGTCTATAGCTATTGCGAAAATGCTCTAAACATGACCGGCGCACGTAGGCCCCTGCACCAGCACTGCGTCCAATCGTCTGCCTGGGAGCAAGAAATGAAATTCAAGTCAACCGCGAAACTTTCGGACACTGGAATACTGTCCGCCGCCACTTTATTTCTCTTCGCCGCCGCTGCTGGTATTGCCCAAACGCCCCGGCCTGCTGCACCCGCCCGGCCTGCCGCTGCATCTTCTGCGAGGCCAGCCGCCGCTGCCACTCCCGCCAAACCCGCGCCCAGAGTGAATAACAGCTTCCGTCCACGCGGTCGTCATCTCATCTATGTTGCGCTGCCCGGTTCGCTGGAGCGGGCTGGCTGGCTGAATGGCGTTGGCCTGGTGGTGCTCGATGCCGATGACAATTATCGCTTCGTCAAGCGCATTCCCACCTGGGAGTATGCCGGCAGCATGAGCCCGGAGCAGGTCTCCGGAATGGCTGCCAGCCCGGTCACAAACCTTATCTACGTCGCGGCGCGTGGACGCCTGGGCGCCATCGATATGGGCACCGACAAGATGGTGTGGTCGGTGACGCTGGACGGAAAATGCTGCGAGCGGCCCCAGGTGACGCCGGACGGCAAGATCGTAGTAGTGGGCGGCGACCTGCAGGACTATTGGTACGAGGTGGACGCCAAAACCGGCAAGCTGATTGGCAAGCTGGATGCTCCGGAGAGCCCGAACTCACACAACCTGAACCTGAGCGCCGACGGCAAAACGGCCTTCATGTCGCCCAACAACAAGGTGATGACCATCTCCGATGTGGCCACGCGCAAGGTCATCAAGACCATCCGCTTCCCGGACAACATTCGCGTGTTCGTGCTCAATAAAGACTCCAGCAAAATCTACGCCAATAACAATAACTTCGATGGCTTTTTGATTGCCGATGTCACCACCGGGCAGGTCACCAAGAAGGTAGAGGTAACCAGTGTCGATTGGAAGTCAAAGTGGAATGTGACCCCCACTCCACGCATTCCCCATGGCTGCCCAAGCCACGGCATCGCGTTGACTCCGGATGAAAAGGAGATATGGCTCGCCGACGGCATCTTCAAAAAGATCCATATCTTCTCCAATACGGACGACCCGAAAGAGATTGACACCATCGACACGCCGGAGGGCACGTACTGGCTTACTTTCGGCCTGGACGGCAAGCTGGCCTACTCGTCCTCGGGCGACGTCATCGATGTGAAGACGCATAAGATCGTTGGCCAGATGAAGGATGAATACGGCCATACCATGTTCAGCGAAAAGCTGTTGGACATCACCTTCGACAATGGCCACGCGCAACGTGTCTCCAACCAGTTCGCCAATAGCTTCGGCGACTACCTGACGGCGGAGCAACTGGGCGTCGGCCCGCATGTAACGCCCATGCCGGGCAGTGCGCCGATTACACTGACTGGCGTAACCGTCGTTAACAAAAAATGAAGAGTTGGGCGATTCCATTCTGCGCTGGGCTGCTGGTGCCTGCCCTGTTTGCCGCTGCATGGGCCGCGGGCGCGCCGCAAATGTCCAACCAGTCCCGCGAGGCGCGTTCGGTGATCGCGGTATGCGGCCGGTGCCACGATATGCAGATTGTGATGGATACACCCAAGAGTTACGACGCATGGCAAGAGACCATGCAAAAGATGGTGGACCTGGGCGCGAAAGGCACCGATCAGCAGTACGACGACATCATGGATTTTCTGCACCGCACCATCACTACCATCGATGTGAACTCCGCCGATGCAGAAGAACTGGAGATTGTGCTGGAGACATCGGCGACAACGGCGCAGGCGATTATTGCCAGGCGGGAGACCAAAAAATTTACCGGCCTGCCTGACCTGAAAACTATTCCCGGCATCGATGCAGCAACCGTCGACTCCAAAGCGCGGCTGCTATTCTTTAACTGACTCTGTTTATAGCTTCGCGGGGACACGATCCTTCACTTTGGTGTGAATCATCATCTCGCCTGCAACAATTCGGTTTAAGGAATGAAAGGAAGTCGCTCCCATGAAGTCGCATGGATACGCCGCGCACAATAACAAATCTCCCTTGGTCCCCTATAGCTTCGAGCGCCGCGATCCCGGTCCGCGCGATGTCGTCGTCGAGATTGCCTACTGCGGCATCTGCCATTCCGACATCCATCAGGTGCGCAACGAATGGGGCGGATCCATGTATCCCATGGTCCCCGGTCACGAGATTGTAGGCCGCGTCACGGCGGTGGGTGCGGAGGTCACGCGCTTCAAGACCGGCGACCTCGCCGGCATAGGTGTGCTGGTGGACTCCTGCCGCGTCTGTGCCAACTGCAAGGCCGACCTCGAGAACTATTGCGTGAAAGGTTTCGTCGGCACCTACAACGCCAAGGCCTACGACGGCGCCATCACCTACGGAGGTTACTCCAACAACATCGTCTGCGACATGCGCTACGTACACACCATCTCGCCGAAGTTCGGCGACAAGTTGGCTGGCGTCGCGCCGCTGCTCTGTGCCGGCATTACTACTTACTCGCCGCTGCGTCATTGGGGCGCGGGTCCAGGCAAGAAGGTTGGCGTAGTTGGTCTCGGCGGACTGGGTCATATGGGGCTCAAGTTTGCCCACAGCTTCGGTGCGCACGTCGTGCAGTTCACTACATCCGCCAGCAAGATCGCCGACGCCAAGCGCCTTGGCGCGGATGAGGTAGTCATCTCCAAGGACACCGACGCCATGGCCAGGCACGCGGCCAGCTTCGATTTAATTCTGGACTGTGTCTCCGCACCCCATGACCTGAATGCGTACTTGAAGCTGCTGAAGCTGGATGGAACGCTATGTCTTGTCGGACTGTCGGAAGAGCAGCTCCCTGTCGCGCCATTTTCGCTCACAGGATTCCGCGTCGCGCTGGCCGGCTCCAACATCGGTGGCATGAAAGAGACGCAGGAGATGCTGGACTACTGTGCCGACCATGGCATCGTCTCCGACATTGAGCTCGTGTCCATCGACAAGCTCGGCCAAGCCTACGACCGCGTTGTGAAGAGCGACGTGAAATACCGCTTCGTCATCGACATGGCAACACTAAAGAGTTAGAACTGCGGCGGCGACGCATGGCTGGATTGCGGGTGTCGGGGTGCGCCATTTAATTGCTAGTTCTGCGAGGGCCGCTCGATCGCATCCACCACAACTGCATCCACCGATCCCTTCGCCGGCTTCAGCTTCAGCCCCGTCTGCTCTTCCAGCGCGGTAAAAATCGAGGGCCGCGGGTCGGAGGCGTCCGCGCCCTCGGGCGCCCACTCCAGCGTGATGTCGTATGCGCCCGCGAGGCCTGTCTGGTTCACCACGGTTCGCCCCACTGTGTTCGACAGGTTCATCGCCAGGCTGTCGATCGAAATCCCACGCGCTGTAAACTTTCCACTATAGGATGAGCTTCCGCCAGTCTCACTCACCGACTTCTTCAGCTTGCCCGAATCGGCCACCGTGAGCACGTAGATCGGCAGCTCCTTGGTGGTGCGGTGGACTTTCAGTGCAAAGCGGTCCGCCAGCAGCGCCTGCAGCATCTTCTGTCTCTGCTGCCCCTGCTGTTTCGGTGGGAGCTTGGCCAGCGCCGCGACGGTATCCCCATCCATCTTCGCCTCCATCGCGAACGCTTCACTGCCGGCCCACGCGGGCAGGCCAACGATCTGGTCGGGTGTGTGTACATCGTAGGCGGTCATGATGAAACCGATGGGCGGTGCGATGGCCGAGAAGCCGTCCAGCGTGTTCTTCCAGTAGGACAGCACTCCCTCGGACTTGTTGGGTTTTACGGTGGCAACGGCGTATTCGTATAGCGCAGTGGTTTGCACCGTTGAAACGACAGGCGGAGCGGCGAGAGGAGCCTGCGAGTGTGCGGCTGGAGATAACAAAACGACAAAAACGAAGACGAGCCCGGCGAGACGAATATGCGCTTTCATGCAAGTAGGATACGCGCAGCCATAGATTCCAGTTCGCGAAGACTACACGTTGATGGCCATGCCTTCGACGCTACTGAAGCCGTCCAGCAGCGCTTCGGCGACGGTGGGATGGGCGTGGATGGTGAACATCATCTCTTCGACGGTAGCTTCCAGTTCCAGCGCGGTGACAGCCTCTGCGATGATCTCCGTCGCGTACGGCCCGATGATGTGGACGCCCAGCACCTCGCCGTACTTCGCGTCTGCCACCACCTTCACAAAGCCATCGTGCGCGTCCAGAATCGTTGCCTTGGAGTTGCCTACAAAGGGGAACTTGCCCACCTTCACCATGTGTCCCAACTCCTTGGCCTTCGCCTCTGTCAGGCCAACGCTGGCAATCTGCGGATCGGTGTAGGTGCATCCCGGGATTCGCGTCTTATTGATCGGCTTGGCAAACTTACCCGCCATCCGCGCCGCCACTACCAGCCCAGCCATGCTGCCCACATGCGCCAACTGCGGCATTCCGCCCACTATATCGCCGATGGCATAGATGCCTTGCTCGGTCGTCTCCATCCATTCGTTGGTCATAATGAAGCCGCGGTCCGGCTTGATGTTGGTCTTCTCCAGGTCTATTCCGGCAGTCCGCGGCGATCGCCCCACCGCCACCAACACCTTCTCTGCCTGTTTCTGCTGCGGCTTGCCGTTGGCGTCCGTCCAGCTCACCTGCACGCCATCTTTATTCTTCTCAATCTTCGTGTCCTTGATCCCAAGATTTATATCGATGCCGCGCTTCTTGAACAGACGCAGCAGCTCTTTGCTGATCTCTTCGTCCTCCACTGGGACCATGCGCGGCAGCATCTCCAGCACCGTCACTTCAGCGCCAAAGCTCTTGAAGATCGACGCAAACTCCACACCCACAGCGCCCGAACCGATGACCACCAGCGACTTTGGCATCTCGGCGATCTTCAATATCTCGTAGTTGGTCAGGATCGTCTCGTCCGCCTTCAACCCCGGCAGCATGCGCGCGTCCGATCCTGTTGCCAGCACTACCTTCTTCGCCTTCACCTGCTCCGTCTTCCCGTCGGCCAGCTTCACATCGATGGTGTGAACGCCGTCCTTTGCCGGTCCGGTCAACTTTCCGAATCCCTTGAAGGTCGTGATCTTGTTCTTCTTCATCAGGAAGTCGAGGCCTTTGGTATGACGCATAATCACGTCGTCCTTGCGCGCCAGCACGCCCTTCCAATCGATGGACGCCCCTTCCACGCCCGCGATGCCAAAGGTCTTGGCATGCTTCAGGTGGTCCCATATCTCAGCCGTAAACAGCATCGCCTTCGTCGGAATGCATCCCCACAATAGGCACGTCCCACCCAGCCGGTCGTTGGCATCCACCAGCGCCACCTTCAACCCGTACTGCGACGCGCGAATTGCAAACGTATATCCTGCCGGTCCACCGCCCACTACTACCGCATCAAAGATCGTCTCTGCCACCGGTGGCTCCTATCCAATTCAAAATTAATCGCAACCCTTCGATTTTACGCTGGTAGTCAACCAGACGTGGGTCATCGGAGTGCCCGGTAGCCGTTCCATATAGTGTGTACCAGAATGTCGGGTAGGGTGCTTGCGAGGTAGGTATGCTGAAGCTGATTCACACCGCATCCTGCTTGCGCACTTCCATCTCCGCGATTGACCGCAGAATGGTGTTCTTAAACTCCAGCAGCTTTGGATCGTTCGGTTCAAGGCCCAATTCTTCTTCCAGCCGCTGCAATGTAGACCGCAGCAGCTCGATCAGAATCGGCGAGGGTGTAGGAAAAGACTGTGGCACAAGGGAAACCAGCGAATAAGATGGCTACCCAACATAGTCAGGTTGCCTGTCGACAGCCGCAAAGCAACCAAAACAGCAATCACCGGTAGGCTACCCCCCTACATCCAAGAGACGCATTATCCTCGCTGCACTATCTTCGATTGTGAGAAAACAGGACCTCATATCCAATTGATAGGTAAATACTTATTCTATATTTCCACGAATTGGACGACTCCCCACCGTTGCCCCGTTCCATACCCTGTGAAGAAGTGCGAAAACTGGGTACTCTCTATAACCTTGTCCTCCAGTCTTGCTCCTTCTTCGATAACCACTACGCCGTTTTCTAAATCGAGGCCGCACCGCAACTATCCATACCCGTGGTACATCGTCCTGCTTTCCACATTTCCAGCGACAACGGTTACTGCTACTAGTTTTTATCTTTATTAATCCTTGTTTTTAATAGAAGCAGTACTCGCTAGCTTGGCAAAGAAGTACCCACCACTCGTCACACACAACTGCACGCGCTTTCCACAAAGAATTCAGCCGCATCCAAACCCAACCAATCTAAAATCAAGAAGGCTAAGGCTGGGCAGTACACACTGCACCAATTTCGGTGTACAGTTTGGCCAGCATCCATTTCATCGAATCCATTTCCGGAGACACCACCTTGCCGAAAGAAATCCAGGATGCAAGCTCAGTAGCAACCCCTGTACGTAACCAGGAGCCCGAGATGACGACAGCTGCAGCGCCCACCGGAAACCTTGAAATCAGCGTGTCTCGCGCCGAATTACTGCGCGAACTGACAGCGGCGCAGTCCGTGGTAGAGCGCAAAACAACCATACCCATCCTCTCCAACTTCCTCTTCGAGGCGGCGGACGACACGCTCACCATCACAGCCACCGACTTGGACCAGGGCCTGCGCACCAGTTGCCCCGCCAAGGTCAAGAAGCCCGGCGCATGCACCATTCCCGCGCGCAAACTCTACGACTACATCAAGCTGCTGCCCGAGGGCGACATCTCCATCAAACTGATGGACAACCACTGGGTGCAGATCCGCGCCGGCCGCTCCAACACCAAGATGGTGGGCATGGCGCGCGCCAACTTCCCCCAGGTTCCCGAGTTCCCCACTACCGGAGCATTCAAGCTCTCCGTCGCCTCGCTACAGAACATGATCTCCAAGACCATCTTTGCCATCTCTAACGAAGAGTCCCGCTATACGCTGAATGGCGCACTTCTTGTGCTCAAGGCAGAATCGATGGCAATGGTCGCGACGGATGGACACCGCTTGGCCCACATTGAAAAACTCGGCGAATCGCTGGAAGGCGTCAGTGGCGAAAAGAAGACACTCATCCCACGCAAGGCGCTCAGTGAGCTGCTCTCGCTGCTCAACTCCACCGAGGCCGAGTCGCTCGACTTTGCCGATGACGAGCAGACCCTCTTCTTCCGTGTCGGCGGCCGCGTACTCACCAGCCGCAAACTCACCGGACAATTCCCCAACTACGAGGCTGTCCTGCCGCGCGATAACAACAAGTTCGTCATCGTCCGCTCTGAGGACCTCATGGCCGCCATCCAGCGCGTCGCCCAGTTCGCCGACGAGCGCTCCGGAGCCATCAAGATCCGCCTGGAACAGAACGAGCTCAAACTATCGTCCTCCTCCACGGATTCTGGAGAGTCGGAAGACACCATCGAGACGCCCTACAACTACGACCCACTCGTGGTCGGCTTCAACAGCCAGTACCTCATCGACTTCCTCAAGGCCATCGGCAACTCCGGAGAGGTGCGCCTGGAGTTCAAAGACGCCCAGTCCGCCGGCCAGATGCGCCCCGAAGACGCCTCCGAAGACGTCAAGTACCGCTACATCCTCATGCCCATGCGCATCTGAGTGCTGCGCGCACGGCGAATCGCGCCTTCGGCGCAAAGGCAAGAGCTCAGCGATGAATGAACGAGATGCGGAGCTGGTTGCGGCTTGCGACGCGGTGAATGATGATCCTCGTTGAACGAGTTGACCGAAGAATGGCAAGCTGTGAACGACTCCAGTGAAGAGCCATAGGACGATCTAACAACCAACAACCAACAACCAACAACTGACAACCAGCAACCTGTCGTCACTGCCGCAGCTCCACCTCGGTTGCGCCTTGTCCGCCCTGGTCGTGCGGTGGCTCGGTCACGCTGGTCACCTGCGGATGGTTTTTTAGAAACTCGCGCAGCGTTCGCCGCAGAACGCCCATCCCTGTCCCATGCACGATGCGGATGTGCGGCAGCCCAGCCATAAACGCGCGGTCCAGGTAGCGCGAGACCTCGTCCTGCGCCTCGTCCGCCGTTCGCCCAATCACATTGATCTCCATTGGCACAGAATCGGAATCGGAACTGGTTTGCACTGTAATTCCACCGCGCCGTCGCGCCGCCTCTGCCGGAGTGACCACGGCAACCGGAGTCACCTCAGCAATATCGCCCTCGGCCACGCGCATCTTCATGGTTCCCACCGACACCTCGAAGTGTTTGTTGTCGATCACGCGCTCCACCCGCGCCTCTCGCCCCAGGCTCCTCAACTTCACCAGGTCGCCAACCCTCACCACGCGCACCACCGCCTCTCGCACTCCACCGCGAGCCACCGCATCGTTCTTGTCCGCGCCCGTCGTATGCGCCACCACGGTCGAGTTGAACTGCTCAGAGAACTCGCGTTTTACCCGCGCCACCGCCGAACCGGCCTCGCGCGCAATCTTCTTCGCCACGGTTTTGTCGTCAATCGCTTTTACCACCTCGCGCAGTTGCGATTCAAACTCCGCGATCAGCGCGTTCAATTTGCCCTCCAACTCCTTCGTCCGCGCCTTCTGCTCCACGCGACCCTCCGTCTCCAGACGAAGCCTTTCGCGAGCAATCTCCCGTTCGCGTATGCGCATCGTCTCGCGCTCAACGCTGGCCGCGGTCAGTTGCGAATGTAGTTGGTCCAGCAGAACCCCGATATCAGCGGCCTGCGTCGTGAGCTGCGTTCGTGCCACAGCCACGATCTCTGCCATCAGCCCCAGCCGCTCTGCAATATTCAGTCCCGCCGATGCCCCAGGAACTCCCAGCCGCAGTTCATAGGTCGGCGACATTGTCGCCTGATCGAATCCTACGGCCGCATTCAGCACGCCCGCGCGATTGGCCGCGTACACCTTCAGAGATGTCAGGTGAGTCGTGATGCAGCACCAAGCCCGTCGTTCGAGAAAGTGGCCAGCAATCGCCACAGCCAGCGCAGCACCCTCCTCCGGGTCGGTCGCTGAGCCCAGTTCGTCGAGTAGCACCAGCGAGTCTTCATTCGCCTCACGCGCGATGTGATCCACGTGCACGATATGCGCCGAAAAGCTGGATAGGTTGGACTCAATCGACTGCGCGTCGCCAATGTCCGCATAGATTGCCTGGAAGATCGGCAACGTAGCAGCCTCTGCCGGCACGGGCAGTCCTGCCTGCGCCATCAGCGCCAGTAACCCCGTGGTCTTCAGCGCCACCGTCTTACCGCCGGTATTCGGTCCGCTGATGATAAGCTGCCGCGCATCCGGTTCCAGCGCCAGCGTAATCGGCACCGCTGTCGCTCCTGCTCGACGCAACCGCAGTTCCAGCAACGGATGCCGCGCTCCTTCGAACGAAAGTCGATCTCCGAAAGTAGGCCGCACGCAGCCCAGCTCATTGGCAAACCGCGCCCGCGCAAAGTGGCTCTCCACCTCGGCCAGCACTGTCGTCCCCAGCAGGATTGCGTCTGCCTGTTCCCCGATGGCTCGCGTCATCGCCACCAGAATCCGATGAATCTCGCGCTGTTCTTCGTCCAGCAGCCGCTGTAGCTCGTTGTTATGCTCGATGGTCTCCAGCGGCTCCACAAAAACTGTTTGTCCGCTAGAGGATGCCCCATGAATCACCCCCGGCACGCGTCGTCGGAACTCCGCCTTCACGGGAATCACGAAGCGATCGCCGCGCACCGTAATCAGTTCCTCTTGCGTTGATCCATCGCTCGCCAGCGCGCGTAAACTCTTCCGCAGGCTCTCTTCAATCGCCCGATGCTGTCTCTCCATAGCGCGCCGAATGCGCCGCAGCTCATGGCTGGCGTCGTCAGACAGGCTGCCATCCGGCTCGATCTTTCCTCGTAGAGCCTGTAGCAGCGGCACCGCATTCCACTCCAGCACGGGAGCACTCAGCTTTGCAATCGCACCAGCGGACAACCTGCAACCTGCAACCTGCAACTGATTCCGCCATGCCGCAAGCCGTTCCACTACCGTCAACAGAGCGTTGATCTGCAGCGCCTCCAGCGCAGTGCCTTCAATTCTTGACTGCTCCAGCAGCTCTGTCGGATCGAACAATCCATGGAAATCAAAGCTTCCGCCGCCTGTCAGCAGATCGCGAATCTCACCTGTCCGCTGTTGTTGCTCCTCGATCCAGGTGTGGTCCGCGCACGGTTCCAGAGCCTGCACCCAGCCCCGTCCCAACGGCGACGAGGCATGGCCGGCAATCAACTCGCGTATTCGTGGCCACTCCAACGTGGCGGAGCTGGACTCAGCAAGGGAAGACGAAAGTGTAGGCAGCATGGTCACATCTGCTATGGTATCTGGCAATGTGTTTTACCGAGGTACTTCGTAGGGAACCATTGCAGCCTACGCCCCGTATCAGAGGTTACTGGGGAAGTTGCTGGGAGGAGAACCATGGTCTGTCCGTCGTGCGGTAGTCCTGTTGAGGGAGCCTTCTGTTCGAAGTGCGGAGCTGCGCTGCCAACGCCACCACCACCGGTATACGCCAACCCGCAACCGGTCCTGCTCGTCCCGCGGGTACAACAAAACATCAACATTCTCGGTGCTCTATGGTGTGTCTACGGGGCCTATCGCGCCATGATGGGAATCGTCGCCGCTCTCATTCTTCTTGGAATCTCAACTCCCGGATTCTATGGCGGACTCGGTTCACCGGCAGGTTTTCCCTTAATGTCTTACTTTCCCTGGATGAGCGGTTTGGCGGTCGTGATTGTGGTGGGCAGCGGTGTCATCGCGCTGCTGTCTATCATCTGCGGAGTTGGACTGCTGCAACGCAAACCCTGGGGCAGGATTCTTGCCATCGTGCTGGCAATCCTATCGCTCATCAAGATTCCCCTCGGCACCGCGCTGGGCATCTACACCCTATGGGTTCTGGCACCCGCGACCTCCGGCGCGGAGTACGACGCCATCGCGGACCACTCCTAGCGTCCATCTCGACATTCTGTCCCTGTCCCTCATACCTAGAACCTCGTACACTATCCCCATGAACTTTCCTGCTACACGCATGCGCCGTCTGCGCCGCACGCCCGCTCTGCGCTCGCTCGTCCGCGAGACGCATCTTCATCCCGGCGCTCTTATCTATCCGCTCTTTCTCTGTCCTGGCCAGGGTGTGCGTAAAGAGATCGGCTCCATGCCCGGCGTCTTCAACCTCTCCATCGACGAGGCCCTCAGGGAAGCCGAATCTTGCGCCACGCTTGGCCTCGGCGGACTGCTTCTGTTCGGTCTGCCCGCGGAAAAGGACGTGCAGGCCACCGGCGCCTACACATCCAACGGAATCGTCCAACAGGGTCTTCGCGCCCTCAAATCCAACCGCGCCCTCGATTCCCTGGTCCTCATCGCCGACGTCTGCCTCTGCGAGTACACCTCGCATGGCCACTGCGGCATCGTCAACAAAGACGGCGACTCCTACGAAATCGAGAACGATTCCAGCGTTGCCCTCCTCAGCAAAACCGCCGTCTCCCTCGCCCAGGCCGGCGCGGACATCGTCGCACCCAGCGACATGATGGATGGCCGCGTGGAATCCATCCGCGCCGCGCTCAACGCCGCATCCTGCGACAACACGCCCATTCTGAGCTACGCCTCCAAGTTTGCCTCCGCCTTCTACGGCCCATTCCGCGAGGCCGCAGACTCGGCACCCCAGTTCGGCGATCGTCGCAGCTATCAGATGGATGGGGCCAACCTCCGGGAAGCCATGCGCGAGATCGATCTCGACATCGCCGAGGGAGCGGACATGGTCCTGATGAAGCCCGCCCTGCCTTACCTCGATGTGATCCGCGCTGCGCGTGAGCGCTTCGACGTTCCCTTGGGCGCCTACCAGGTCTCCGGCGAGTACTCCATGCTGCACGCCGCCTTCCAACGCGGCTGGCTGGAACCCGAGCGCGCCATGCTGGAGTCGCTCATGTCCATTCGCCGCGCCGGTGCCGACTTCATCGTCACCTACTTCGCCAAGGACGCCGCCAAGGTGCTCGCGTAAAACGAGGTGGGTCTACGCCCGGAACAAAATCTGTCGTGGACACGGATCGCGCTGCGTCGCCGAGCTATCGTTCAGGTCGTTAATCGGTGACAGGCTCACATCTGTGCCCGCAACGGCATACACTCCCGATGTCTTCGTTGCGGTCAGTGTCGCCGTGCGCGGAATATGCACTGCTGCGGGATCGGGCGAGCGCAGAGTCGCCGCCGGATCGGCCGCCGGTTTATACCCCAGCAGCAGCGGGCCAGCGTGGAACGCATAATACTCCGGCATTGCAGTAGGATTCACAGGCTCGCGCGCGCCCACCTGCAGCTCGAAGTCCAACTGGTAGACATCGCCCGCCTTTGGTGTGACGTGTGCCGTAACGAATCCCTTCTCCACCGCCATCCGCACCTGTTTTCCGTTCAGCGTTAGCTGATGGTGCAACGTCCAGCTCGGCGCAAACAGACGCAGTGCAATCGGCGCGCGCGCGGAACTTGTCAGTACCTCCATCCGCACAGACCCAGAGTAGGGATAGGAGGAGGTCTGCTTCAAGGTAATCGGCATTGGTTTCGTAGCTGAACCCACATTCATCGTTGCCTGCGAATCTGAATAGAACGGCACCGTCAGTTCGCCCTCGCGCGTGAAGTAGAGGTATTGTGCCGCGCGCGCATGGCCTTCGCCGCCACGCAGAGTGCAGCAGAAGTTCGCCTCATAGCTGCGCACCTTCATCCACGCCGACCCATATCCCGCACAGGTGTCTGTGCCGAATCCGCCATTCCCCCGCAGTCCGCGACCCACGCCATTGAACCAGATCAAATGCGCGTCTTCCAGATACGCCGCATCCCCGGTGTGTTGCCAAAGTTGTGTCGCCACCATATACGAGTCGATAATGGCGCACGGCTCTGTCCAGCTATCCTGACGACCAAACCAGTTGGTATTGGCATAATTCGCAGTCATGGCGGTAGTCCGGTACAGCGTGTATCGCTGCTCCACCGCCTGCAACAGCTTTGCATCGCCTGTCTCGCCAACCACACGCAGCAGAGCGCGCATCCCGGTCAGCGATGCATGGGTCTGCGCCTTGATCGCCACCAGATCGACCTGTAGATATCGCTCCACTGCCTCATCGATCAGCGCCTTCAGAGGAGCCGCTTCCGGCGCGCCCGCAGCCTTCAGCACCAGCCACGCATGAGCCAACCCATCCATAAAAATAAACGCGCAGCCCGTGTCGCTAGAGACCGCCCAATCGCCATGTTGCCCGTTCAGTTGTCCATCCATCGCACCCGGATTCGCCGGTGCAGCGGCGCGTGTGCGTAGTGCGGGATCAATGGGATACGTTGCATAGCTTCCACGCAGCGGCAGAGCCAGATTGCGCACCACCGCACGAATCTGCGCCAGCGTCTGCGGGTCGTGCTTCCATTCGTAGTACTCGCACAAACCACGCAGAAACCAGCCATGGCCAGAGAGTTGTTGCTCGTTGATGGCGTGCGGATCCAGCGCAGCACCAAACAGACCCTGCGAATTCAAGTGATTCGAATACTCCGCCACCATCGCAGGAAAGTAGTCAGGCTCCTGTCCTGTAGCCCGCGACATCAGCGTGATGGCCAGCAGAGCGCGGCCCTCAAAGTCTCCAGGCCATGCGCGAACATTCTGTCCATTGAAGAGCTGCGGTGGCCGGTAGATTGAGTTCTGTAGCCGTGTAAAGTTCTGCGCTGCGCGATGGGCCAGGTCGCCGCCCGCCTTAATATCCCCAATCCGCGACGGCTGCAGCACCAAGGAACTTGGCTGCCCCACATCTCGCTTTTGAGATGTGGGCATCGCGCCACCTCCGCGCTGTGCCATCAAATTTGTCACCGCCGCAGGCGTAAATCCAACCGCAAAAGTGGCTGCACTCTGTGCTAGAAACGCCCTTCTCGAACTTCTGTTGCCAACCCGCCAATCCATGGTTCGCCTTTCAACACGGTTCGTAGCGGTACGCGTCACGCCTCTGGATTTACTGCGCCGCCAGCAACTTGGTCAGCAGCGGCTCCATTGTGTCCGCCCATATCTGATAGCCAACGTCCGTGGGATGCAGCTTGTCCGGCCCCAAACCTAGCCAGCTATCGCCTACCGGAGGCATCTTCGCGGCCAGGTCCAGATAGTAGACGGTCTGGTTGTCGGCAAACTGTTTTATGAGGTCATTGGCCTGCGCCATCAGCTCTGCCGACCGCGCGCTGGGCAGAATGCTCACCAGGATGATCTTCGTCATCGGATACATCGTCTCCAGCTTGGTGAGGACAGCCTTCACCCCCGCCGCAATATCCGGAGCCGTATCAATATTGTTATTCGTGCCAATCATCACCACCGTCACCTTCGGCTTCAGGTCCTTCACATCCATGGTGTCCAGCCGGTACAGTACATGCTGCGTGCGGTCCGCGCCCGCGCCAAAGTTCAGCGCATTACGTGGCGCATACACCTTGTCCCATATCGCCGAGCCACGATTCACTCCGCCCCAGGGTGCCGATGTCCAGCTCTCCGTAATCGAGTCGCCCACAAACAAAATGTCCACAGGCTTTCCCTTCGCCGCGGCAATACGGTCGTTGCAGTTCTTGTAGCCCACCGGATGCGAGAGTGAATTGGAGTTGCTGGCAATCGTCGTCCGCGGTGCTGTTGACGCAGCGCCTGCATTCGGTACAGCCTGCATCGGCGCAGTCTGCGCTGTAGATGGAACAGAGGTGGGTGCTTGCGCAAGGCAGGCAAGTGGCAGTAATGCAATCCATACGAATTGGCGAGCGATCTGTTGTGAGAGGCGCATAGTGCCAACCAGCTTATCAGCCACAGCAAACTTCGTCACCGGAAACACTGCCTGCCGCAAAAAGTCACCGCGACCCTCCTCGTTCCTGATCGGTGCCCGTCGGAGTAAATCGGTGTTAACCCTCTCGCCTTCCACTGCCTCATCCGGCATATATTCAATATGCATGCCGACTCGCTTCACTCCCGAGGCGCTCAAGTTCCTGCGCGGGCTTAAGCGGCACAACGATCGTGCATGGTTCGCGCCGCGCAAGCCTATCTACGAGCGTGAGCTCAAAGCCCCCATGCTAGCTCTCATCGAGGAGGTGAACCACGCCCTCGTCGACTTCGCGCCCGATCACGTCCGCCCGCCCCACAAGTCCCTCTTCCGTATCTATCGCGACACGCGATTTGCCGCCGACAAGCGCCCCTACAAGTCCCACATTGCCGCCTGGTGGGCCTGCGCCGGAATGGAGAAGACATCCGGAGCCGGCTTCTACTTCCACCTCAGCTCTACCGAGACAGTGATCGCAGCCGGTGCCTACATGCCCGGCCCCGAGCAGCTACTCGCCATCCGCCGCTACCTTGCCGACCATCACGCCGAACTCCGCACCCTGCTGGCCAGCCACAAGCTGCGCGCAGCTATGGACGAGTTCGAAGGCAACCCGCTCACGCGTCCGCCGCGTGGCTTCTCCGCCGATTCGCCCGCGCTCGACCTCATCCTCTGTCGGCAGTGGGGCGTCTCGGCCAGCCTTCCCGCCGAGGCCGCAACCAGCCCCACGCTGCTGCGCGAAATCACCACACGTTTCGCGATGGCTGCCCCCATCGTGCACCTGCTGAACCGCGCGATTTCAGAGGCCAAACCTGCAATCCGCCCAAAAAATCCCGCATTTGTTCCATAAATCGGACAAAACCCTAAAAAAACCGCAAAATATCTGTGGAAACCATATAAAACCCATTGACAAAGCACCCCGAATGGTCGATGGTGAATTGCGGTACGTTTCCTGAACCCCGCATAAACAGTGGCGTTTCACAAGCAATGTGAATCCAGCAACTGGTACAACGCAGGCTCTACGGCCAACGCACTGGCACCACATGCAACCTAGCAGGACCTTGCACTATCAATTTGGAATTAAGGAGCAATAATTATGGCAAAAGGAATGACCAAGACCGCGCTCGTTCGCCACATGGCAGAGAAGCTGGGCATCACCAATAAGGAAGCCGCAGCCGGCCTCGAGCTGCTCGCGGATACCGCTATCAAGGAAACCAAGAAGAACGGCGAGTTCACCATCCCCGGCATCGGCAAGCTGGTCAAGGCAGATCGCAAGGCCCGCCTCGGACGCAATCCGCAGACCGGCGAAACCATCAAAATCAAGGCCAAGACCGTGGTGAAGTTCCGCGTCGCCAAGGCCGCCAAGGATTCCATCGCGCCACCAAAGAAGTAGTCGCTTACCGGGCTCGACTGTCGATCACGTAGATACACTCCGGCCCGCCGCACCGCGGTTGATCAGCGGATAAGAGCGGTTTCACAGCTCCTGTGGAGGCAAAACACTGGATGAGCCATGGTCTCTCGACCAGAGGCTGATGGAATCATCCGTGCAAAGCCACTGGATCCGTGTAACCGCTCAGGCGGCGGGCCGGTTCTGCATCTGTAGCGCCCAAATTATCAGCGACACCCCCAACCACACCAGTACGCACTTCGTCAGCAGCAAGGCGTTGTACTGCCAGCCAAGCACCGCGAACGATGCGGTCATGCCCCACATAAAGGTCTCTGCCAACGCAGCCTGCATCCACCTTGGCCGCGCCCCTGAAGCTGCAATCCGTGGTCGCAGCGCAGGCCACAAGCGCGGAACCTGCGCACAGTATGCCTCATATCTCGCGCCCTGCTTCTCCGCCAGATACGGCTCTTCGCCCAGGATCAACCGCACTTCCAGCAGCACCACCAGCGCAAACGCAAAGATCGCTCCGCTCAGCGGCATCAGCAGCGCCAGCGCCAGCGTGTGGATCCAGTCCCCCACATACAGTGGGTTACGCACATGACGATACGGCCCATCCGCCACCACGCCGTCAGCGCGCATCGCAGAGTCTTGCATCACATCCGCGCCCAGGTAAGCCGATCCCCAGGTCCGCAGCCATGCGCCAGCGCCAGCGCACAGTATCCCCGCCACCAGCAACAAATTAAAGGCTGACTGGATGCTCATCATCCCGGTCTTCGCCAGCAACACCGCCAGCACACCCCACAGATGCGCATTCGCTCCCGTGCCATCCAGCGGCATTACCGCATTCCACGGTGCAATAAAGCCGAGAGTATAGATCGCGACCAGGATCCAGAAACGGTAATGGAATTCGAACGCAGTAGCTTTCATAAGGCGTCATATGTACAGCAGAAGAATAGGTTTGCGGCGCAAAGTTGTATTTGTATCAAATATAGTTACCAATAGAAAGGGTTGGTTTGATCCTGGCCATGCTCAACCAACTTCTTCGCCCAACGCCGTCAGGATTGCGTCGAAGTCCTCCACTCCCGCATACTCGATGATCACCCGCCCTCTGCCCTTCTTATCCTCAATCCGAACCTTCAGCCCAAGCCGACGTTGCAGGCGGTCCTGCGCCTCGCGCACATTCGGGTCCTGCGTTGCGGCCGCACTAGCTTCTGACGATTTCTTCTTCTTCGACTCTGGATTCAGAAGCCCCTGTACATAGCTCTCGGTCTGCCGAACAGACATGGACAACGCATTTACCTTGGCCGAAGCCGCCTCAATCCGCTCTGCCGATTCCAACGCCAGCAACGCCCGTGCATGTCCGAAACTCAGTGCCCCACCCTCCACAAGTTCCTGGATTGAAACAGGTAACTTCAACAAACGAATAAAGTTACCTACACTTGCGCGATCCTTGCCGGTGCGCGTGGCCATCTGCTCCTGGGTCAGCTTGAACTCGCGGCTCAACCGCTCAAAGGCCCGAGCCTGCTCCATCGGGTTCAGGTCCGCGCGCTGCAGGTTCTCGACAATCGTCATCTCCAGTGCCTGTTCGTCGGATACCTGGCGCACAATCGCCGGGATCGTCGTCTTGCCCGCCGTCTGCGATGCGCGCCACCGACGCTCGCCCATAATCAACTGATAACGTCCGCCGGGCAGCTCCCGCACCACCACCGGCTGCACCACACCCGTGGCTGCAATGGACTGTGCCAACTCGGCAAGCTGTGCCTCGTCAAAGCGCGTGCGCGTCTGGTTGGGATTGCGCTCGATCAGCTCCAGTGCGATCTCCAGCGGCTTGCCGCTCGCTTCCGGAGTTGCCACTGTCTGCATTCGCGGTCCAAGCAGGGATTCAATCCCTTTGCCTAACGCCGTACGCCGCTTAGGATCTGGTTGGGTTGCGTGTACTTCCATCGTAGACGTCCTCATTTCGGTTTCGATCAATACCCGAGTTCACTCTGTTCGCCGTAAGTGCTGCAACTACTTGTTGTACGGCCAAAATCGCGGAACCACTCTTCCCTCAGTCTCTCCAGCCTTCTGATTCTTCAATGCTTTCGGGCTGACAACACCGTTCCGGTGAAGTAACTCTGCCGCCAGTGCCGTATAAGCCTCCGCGCCCTTCGATCTCGGGTCGTAGAGCTGCACAGGCTTGCCGTGGCTGGGTGCTTCCGCCAGCCGGATGTTGCGTGGAATGGTCGTAGTCAACAGCTTTTCTCCGAAGAAACCCTTTAGATTCTCCGTTACCTGCTGCGACAGATTCGTGCGATCGTCGTACATGGTCAGTAGTACGCCTTCCAGAGCCAGCGTTGGATTGAAGCTCTGGGCGACGCGATCCAGCGTCTGCATCAGCTCCGTAATCCCTTCCAATGCAAAATACTCGGCCTGCATCGGCACCAGCAGGCCATCCGAGGCCACTAAGGCATTCAAGGTCAATAGATCCAGCGCCGGTGGGCAGTCAAGCACGATGAACGGATAGTTGTCCCTAATGGGCTCAATGGCTTGGCGAAGGCGAAACTCCCGCTGCTCCTGCGACACAAGCTCCAGATTCGCGCCAATCATGTCTTTGCTGCCAGGCAGTAAAGAGAGCATCGCAATCTCGGTTGGCAGCACAGCCTCCTCCAGGGAGACGGTGCCCATCAATACATCATAGATACTCAGGCGGGATTCGTTGCGGCCAACACCCAGTCCGCCGCTGGCATTGGACTGCGGATCGCAGTCAATCAGCAGTGTGGGCAGTTCTTCCAGGGCCAGTGCAGCTGCCAGATTGATGGCGGTGGTGGTCTTGCCCACTCCACCCTTCTGGTTGACAACAGCAATCACCTTGCAGCAGGTCGCGTCTTTGGAGTTAGGTGTCGGATTCAAGTCTGATGATTGGGCTTCCACGGTTGATGGAAGACTATCGATCGATCACATGGATGGCAATGCCGCAAGAATTGTGCATCCCTGTGGAGAAGCTGTGGACGGAGCCGTATCACGCTTGCCACAGCGGAGATTGCAGTTGCGGCATGTGGAAATCTTTTATCGCGAGAGTTGTAAATGAGGCATGTTCCACGTGGAACAAGATGCCCTCGCCGTGCCACCTCGCCCTGGTCCCTGCCACCCAATTGTTCCACGTGGAACTTTAGCTCCGCCGCCCAACCCATACCACTCCCTCGTTCGACTCAGGCAACCTCACACCTTCTTCCATACGAAAACCCTTCAAGTAGCCTGCATAACTGCCAGCCCTCGTCCCCACAATCAAAACTCGCTCCCCAGCCCGCTCTCCAGCCTCAGCCACTGCCTGCTCCATATGATCCACCGCGCGTAGTGTCACCACATCAAATCGCCGCCCAACCTCCATCCCTTCCACCCGCCCAGCCCATACCTCCGTCCTCAAACCAAGACTCCTTACCACCTCGTTCAGAAACGCCGCCTTCCTGCCCTGAGATTCGGCCAATGTAACTTGCACATCCGGTCTCAGTAGTTGGATCGGAACCCCGGGAAACCCAGCCCCCGACCCGTAATCCAGTAGCGTCGAGCAATCGCCAACATAACCGCCCACAAAAAGGCTTTCACCAAAGTGGCGCCGCACAATCTCCTCCGGATCGCGTATCGCTGTCAGGTTCATCCGCGCATTCCACTTTAGTATAAGTTCAAGATAAATAAGTAGCTTATCGTGAATTGCAGACCAGTCTGCGTCCCCTGTGGACGGGCTCTCGCCCCGCGCAACCAATCCCCCAACATACGGTTCCAGCAGTCTGCCGATCGTCTGCGGAGTCATGGGTAACCCTCTAAACCGCGGGTACAGTGGTTGGTCGGGGAACCCAGGCCGCCGCCTCGGTGATGAATCGCGCAAATAACGCCCGCGACGCGGCACTTTCGTCATACGTCCGTTCAGGATGCCACTGCACCCCGAGAACAAAGTTGCCGCCCAGGCCTTCCGGAGTATTCTCAATCGCCTCCACCACGCCATCTTCGGGTGTGCGTGCGGTTACGCGCAGTCCATCCCCCGCCGTCTCCACCGCCTGATGATGGCTGGAGTTGACGGGCAGGAGCAAGGCCCCATCCTGCCGTGTGATTCCGTCCGCTGATACCACTCTCCCAAGCAGCGAATCCGATTCGACCGCAGCGATATGCGCAATCGGAATCTTGCGCCCAGCCCGGTGGTTTACTGTCCCCGGAGTCAAATGCTGTACCAGCGTTCCGCCACGCCACACATTCAGCATCTGCGTGCCAAAGCATATGGCGAAGATCGGCTTGCCCATGTTGTGTGCGTCCTGCAACAGCAGTTCGTCCACGTTTTCGCGGGCAAGATCGGCAGGCGCGCACTCCGCGACAGGCTGCTGCCCATACTTCTGCGGATTCACATCCGCGCCACTGCCCGGCAGAAGGATTCCCTGGCATCCCGCAATTAGCTTCGCGGTTGCTGCGGGTGGATCGCCCAGCGGTACCTCCACGGCCTCGCCTCCGCTGCGCTCAATCGCGCTGGCGTACTGGATCCAGGCCTGGCTGCTGTACTCCGGGTCCATGCTCGGGATGGGAACTGCGATGCGGGGTCGCGTCATCTTTTTCTAGGCTCCGTGCGTCGCGCTGTTCGTCTCGTCCGCGTCCTGGGAAATTTCCACCGGCGAGAGGTCCGAGTACTGATAGTACATTTTACTGATCTCCGCGTAGAGCCGCGCGGTCAGTGCATCGGCGTCTTTGGTAGTGAGCCCATCGGTCGGAATCGCGTCGCCCACAATGATCTTCAACGGTCGTGGACGAAGGCTGTAGACATGGATCGGCAGCAACTCATACGTCCCAATCAGCGCCAGCGGAACCAGCGGTACACCCGCCCGCAACGCCATAAACGCGCATCCGGAGTGGGCGGACTGCATATGTCCATCCACACTGCGCGATCCCTCCGGAAATAGCACCAGTGGCATCCCAGCCTTCAGCGCCGCAACCCCGCGCAGCAAGCCAGCAACCGCCGATCGCGAGCTTCCAGAATCAATCGGCACCTGACCCGAGCGCCGTAGATACCAGCCCACAAACGGTACCTTCCACAACCCTTGTTTCGCCAGGATGCGGAACTGAAAGGGTAGCTTGGCAAACAGCACCGGAGTATCCATATAGCTCAAGTGGTTGGAGGCGTATACGGCTACCGGGTAATGCTTCAGCTTCTCCGCGCCCACAATCCGCACCGGAGAGAGTGCCACGCGCAGCATCACAGCAGCCCATGCCCGAGCCACTAGGTGTTGCTGCCGGCCACTTCGGTCCCACAGTCCACAGAGCAGCGAGATGCAGCCAAATCCCGCGGTCGCCAGCGCCATCAGTGGAATACATACAAACATCGTCAGGGTGCGCAGATGCGCGGGAATCCGATGCACGGGCGGCTGGGGCTTGCCGTCGACACTCCTCGGCTGGCTCAGGCTCTCGATCATGGTTGCAACACCGCCTCACGTACCGCGCCTACCAGATAGATAGACCCGGTCGCCACCATCAAGCCACCGGCGGGGGTCAACCGTCGTGCCAAACTCAGTGCCTCGGCCGCGTTGTGCGCCGCATAGGTCCGTAGATTCATATCCCGCGCCGCCTGCATCAAGGCATCGATGGCCGCTGCGCGTGGGTTGTCGATCTGCGTAAACATAATGTGGTCGTGTCTCCGTCCTGCATCCGTATCGAACAGCGGAAACAGAATCCGCGCCATCGCCCCGATGTCCTTGTCGCGCAGGCAACTGAAGATCAGAGTGCGTGGCTGCTTCTCTGGCAAGCAGTCAAGGGCAGCGCGCAACGCCAAGGCACCCGCCGGATTGTGCGCCACATCCAGCAACAGGTTCGGGGTCAGAAACTCCAGCCGACCAGGCCAAGCGGTACCCGCAACTCCCTCTTCAATCGCGGCATTAGTAATGTTGTAACTATTATCGTTACATAATAGCCCCGTATTTGTCATATTGTAACTAGAATTGCTACCAATATGTCGCATCGTGCGTAATTCCTGCGCCGCCGCTATGGCTAGCGCAAGATTGCGCTGCTGATGATTGCCGGCCAAAGGGGAGTGTACCCGCAGCCGCTCGCCCTGCATATCGATCTCATAATGGTTCGCTCGCAAAGGCGCAGCCGATCTCATCTGGTCAAGGTCTACCGCAGGGCCGTTTCCCGGAAGATACGGTGACGCGAATACCATACGCGTATCCAGTTCGGCCGCAACCGCCGCAATCGACTGGTTCGCCGCGGGATCTTGCGGCAGCGTCACCACCGTGCCATGCGCCCGCAGGATGCCCGCCTTCTCCCGCGCAATCTCCGCAATCGTGTTTCCCAGATACTCCTGATGGTCCAGCGCAATATCGGTCACGATCGACAGCATTGGCTCCACGATGTTGGTCGCATCCAGCCGACCTCCCAGGCCCACTTCCAGAATCGCGATCTCCACCTTGTGTTCGGCGAAGTACAGAAAGGCCAGCGCAGTCAGCGTCTCGAAGAAGCTGGCAGAGTAGGGAAGGTCGCCCCGCGCAACCAGCCGTTGTGCTGTCTCGTCTACGCGGAAGTAGAGCCGGGCAAACTCCTCCTCGGGAATCTCCAGCAAGGCGCGGCTCCCCGCTGCATCGCCAAAATCCTGCACCGCTTCGGCCATGCGGATGCGCTCCGTCACCCGCGTCAGATGGGGCGAGGTATATAGCCCTGTGCGCAACCCCGATGCAGCGCAGATGCTGGCCAGCGTCGCCGCAGTGCTCCCTTTGCCGTTGGTCCCTGCAATCAGCACGGCGGGGAACTGTTTCTGCGGATCGCCCAGGGCTGCCGCCAGAACCCGCATATGTGCCAGATCGAACTTCCGCCGCCCAGCCGTGCTCGCTAGTTCCTGGCCCAGACTTTGCAGATGTTCCACCGCGGCAACATAGGACATGACGCTATTCTAGCCGGAATACACAGACGCATTGTCATGCTCTGACAGCGCGTTGCATCCCTCGCAGCTCTCACCTACACTGGGGTCAGTCCAGTGCGCACTCAGTCCAGCGCGCCACGGGCGGTTAGCTCAGCTGGTTAGAGCGCCTGCCTTACAAGCAGGATGTCGGGGGTTCGAGTCCCTCACTGCCCACCATTTCTTATTCCTGCCACTCCATCACGAACCGTGGCAATGCTTCGCCTTCTTTCCGCTGCCGCACGGACAAGCCTCATTCCGGCCCATCTTCCGGGCCTCAGCCTTCCACCTGTCGTCGTCCGCAGCAGTCCACTGCATAATCTCAGCCGGTGCGCGTCCCTGCCGCAGCAGCTCCGCCATCCTGCGCATCGCTGGATCCACATGCTGAAAGAATCGTTTGTATCCGGCGCACAGGTAGTTCAGCCCCGGCTCGCCATCAGGAGTGGCGATGAAGCGGTCTTTCGGGCATCCGCCATTGCACGCATACAGCACATCGCACTGACGGCAGTACTCCGGCAAAGTGGTTTGCTTGTCCATGCCGAACCTGCGCTGCCTCTCGGATACAACCAGATCGGCCAGGTGGTCTTCGCGGATATTCCCCAGCTTGTAATCCGGCTCCACAAAATGATCGCAACTGTATAGATCGCCCGTATGTTCCACCGCCAGTGCATTGCCGCAGGTGGGCGAAAAGATGCAGAGCCCATACTGGCCCAGATGCGCCCCCAGCGTTGTATCGAACAGTTGCACATATACCCGGCCCACATCGTGCCGCACCCACTCCTCAAAGATCTCTACCAGAAACTGTCCCATCGCCGCAGCGCCGACCGACCGGCCCGTTACCTGGTCGCCGGACTGTGTATAGAGTGGCCGTGGATCGCTCCCACGCTCTCCCCAGCCCACATTGGCAATCGACACAAGATCGGCGCTTCCGCGCTCCACAATCGGGATGAACTGCACAAACCTGGCCTCAAGTTCATCGCGAAAGAACCGGTAAACCTTCAGCGGATACTGCACGTTGGCGGCATGCATCGTGCACAGAATATTGAACTCCACCCCGTGCTTGCGCAGCATCTCCCAACCACCCATCACCTGGTCGAAGGTTCCCTTGCCGCCTTTATCCACGCGGTAGGTGTCGTGCAACTCGCGTGGGCCGTCCACGCTTAACCCCACCAGAAATTTATGCTGCCGGAAGAACTCGCACCATGCATCGTCCAGCCTTGTGCCGTTGGTCTGGATGGAGTGTTCCACCTGTTGCCCGGGCCTCCGGTACTTCGCAACCAGCTCCATGGTGCGGAGGAAAAAATCCAGCCCCATCAACGTCGGTTCGCCGCCCTGCCATGCCAGCGCCACCGACGGCCCCTGCTGCGAATCCAATAGTTGGCGTATGTACTCCTCCAACACATCGTCCGCCATCCGGAAATCGCTGCCTGGATAAAGCGTCTGCTTCGATAGAAAAAAGCAGTACTTGCAGTCCAGATTGCACACCGCGCCCGTCGGCTTCACCAGCACATTGAAGTTGGCAGGCATCGCCGTCTTCCTCGTCGGGGAACGTATGCTGGCCATCCGTGTATCCAATTCTGCCCCTCTCCCAGGCCTTCTCGCTGCCATTCCTGCCATCTTTCCTATAGGAATCCTTACTATATTCGCTTGCCTATAGTCTTGTTCCCTGCAAAGCCTGTACTATAAGTCTGCTCAAAACAAGCTGTGCTTAGCGGATCAGCAGGGGGCTTCACTCCCCGAAACAGCTTCGTAAAATGATAGGGCTTTACACCAGGCTTTCTGCTACTCCATCAGACCCACCGAGGAATCTATGAACTCCATCCATTCACGTTCTCGCTTCGCATCCTTGAGCGCTGCGGCCTCTCTATGCATCGCCCTGTGTTTTGCCGTTGCGGCACACGCCGCCGTAAAACCCTCTGCACTCTTCAGCGATCACATGGTATTGCAGAGTGGCACGCTTGTACCCATCTGGGGCACGGCCACGCCGGGCGAGAAGGTAGCCGTCACCCTCAACGGACAGATGCGCTCCGCCACCACCGACGTGCAGGGTAAGTGGACGGTCAGCCTCTACGGCCTTAAGGCCGGCGGCCCCTTTGAGATGACCATCGCAGGCGATGCCCCGGGCGACGCTCCTATCACCGTCAAGGATGTTCTGGTCGGCGAGGTGTGGCTAGGCTCCGGCCAATCCAACATGCAGTTCAATGTCTCCGCCAAGGGCCATGCACCCTACGGCCTGCTCAACGAAGACAAGGAAATCGCCGCAGCAAACTATCCGCAGTTGCGCATGTTCCAGGCGCGCAGCGTATCCGCGCTCGATCCCCAGTCCGATGTCACCGGCTCATGGACGGTCTGCACCCCGCAGAACGTGCCCGACTGGTCCGCCGTCGGATATCTATTCGGTCGCGACCTCAACCAGTCCCTCAAGGTTCCTGTCGGCATCCTCGTCTCGGCTTTTGGAGCCAGCACCGCCGAGGCCTGGATTCCCCGCGATGCCATGGCCGCCGACCCGCAGCTCAAGCCCATGCTCGACAAGTTTGATGCGCGTGAAAATTACTTCAAGGCGTATCCCGGAGCAACGGATGCTGGCGCTCCGCCCGCGCCCCTCACCATCAATGCGCGTGCATCAGTCCCAGGACCAATGCGCGATCCGTCGCGAGACCAGCACCAGCCCACCGTCCTGTTCAATGGCATGATCAACCCCATCATTCCCTTCGCCATTCGTGGAGCCATCTGGTATCAGGGCGAGTCCATCACCGGCGGAGCGCACGGTGTCCTGCTTTACGGCCACGTCATGGATACGATGGTTACAACATGGCGCGCTCGATGGCACCAGGGAGACTTCCCCTTCTACGTCGTCCAGCTTCCTGGCCAGGCCAACGTCAGCAATAACCCCCTCGTCCGCGAACAGCAGGCCAAGATCCTTTCCCTGAAGAACAGCGGTATGGCAGTCGTCCTCGACACCGGCGAAATTCATAATGTGCACCCCAAAAATAAAGAGCCGCTGGGCGATGCCCTCAACCGTATCGCCCTCGCCAATGTCTACGGTAAGAAGATTGAGTTCTCCGGGCCCAGATATGAGTCAAGCAAGGTCCAGGGCAACGCCATCAGCGTCAAATTTACCCACGCCGCTGGCCTCAAATCCAAGGATGGTGGCCCGCTCAAGTGGTTCCAGATCGCCGGAGCGGACCAGAAGTTTATCGATGCCGACGCCAAAATCGTAGGGGATACTGTGGTCGTCAGCAGCCCGCAGGTCAGTACGCCGGTAGCCGTGCGCTACGCTTGGGACAACTTCCCCAGCACCGCCAATCTCTATAACGGAGCAGGCCTCCAGGCCGCCCCCTTCCGCACCGACGATTGGGACGCCATGCCACCCATCGAGGCCCAGTTCACAGCAAAATAACTTACCACTGATTCAACGGGCACCCCATCCAAGTCCGCTTGGGTGGGGTTTCCTTTTTGTCTGTCGTCCAACAGCGTTATGTTCGTCATTCTGGCGCAGCCAGAATCTCTGTCGTTATGTTTTTGATTTGTCATTCCGCAGCGCAGCGCAGGAATCTGCATTTGCACTTTTTGCTTGTCATTCTGACACTGCGCGCAGCGCAGGGGAAGAATCCCCCGTATTTGCCTTGCCTTCATCCTCAAGCAGGATTCTTCAGCAACCAATAGTGGAATCCATCCACAATCGCCATCAATGCCGCCTGGTTCAGGTCGCTGCTTACCCCCGCGGTGGTCCACGCCGGATGCCCTTCCGCGTGGAAGCTCACTGTCACCCGCACATGCGCCGCCGTATCGTGCGCATTCACGTCAATCGCGGTCACGCTGAACGTGTCCAGCCGCAACTGCGCCACTGCTGGGTACCACTTCTCCAGCTCCTGCCGCATCGCTTTGGTCAGCGCATCCACCGGGCCCGATCCCTCAGCGCGCGTCGTCATCACCTGCCCCTCGCCAACCGCCAGCGACATCGACGCCTGCACATAGCGGTTGCCCGTCTCGTCCGATTCGTCCAACACCCGCCAGCCTTTGACGCTGAAGCTATGGTGCAGTGTCTTCAGCACCTTCATGCATGCCAGCGTGAACGAAATCTCGCTGGCCGTATATCCACCGCCGTCGATCATCGCCTGGTTCGTATCCAGCAGAGTCTGCGCCTGCGCAGCATTCAGCGCAACGCCCAGAGTCTTCGACAGCAGAATAATATTCGCCCGTCCCGACTGCGCGTTCACCCCAATCCGCGGACTCGCACCCACCTTCGCCGGATCGCACCATAGATACGCGCCAGGATTTTTTCCTTCGCTGCTGCCATGCATCCCCGCCCATGTCCCAAAGGCCCCCGCGCCCACAATCGGTGTGCCATGTGGAGCATCCAGTGAGAACGCCGCATACGCCGCATTCGCCAGCGCAGTCAGTCCTGTCAGCGATGCAGCATCCACAAACTCCGCCTCGCCGCGTAGCTGCATTCCGCCAATCACTGTCGTCAGATTCACATTGCCGCAGCGCTCGCCCGTACCCAGAATCGTGCCCTGCACCTGCACGGCTCCCGCAAGAATCGCAGCCCGCGTGTTGGCGATCCCCAACCCACGGTCCGTGTGCCCATGGAATCCAAAGCTCGCGTTCGGGTGTGTGCTGCGCAACTCCGTAAACAGCCGCCCAACCTCTTCTGGACTGGCGCCACCCGTCGTGTCGCACGCAATCACCCGGCTCACCTTCTGCTCCACACACTGCGCCACCATCTGGTGGAAGTACTCCAGGCTGCGCTTGGCGAACTCCGCATCGCATGCCTCGCCATTCTCCCGCCGCCCGCAAAAGGCATCCAGCGCATGCTCCAGGTCCACCAGCACTTCCAGGCCATTGGCCTGCAGAAAGGCGACCGTCTCGCGCGCCATCAGCAGGTTCTCTTCCGGAGTCGTCTCCAGGGACTTCGCCACATCCAGCAGCCGCGACTTCACCACCACTACTGCCACCGGAACGCGCTCTTTGTGACGCACCATAATCTGCGCGTCCGCCCAATCCTCCACCTTGCTGCCCCGGCCCCGCGTTCTGCCGAACAGCGCCAGCTTCATCGCTCCCGTATCCACCGTGCGCAGCGCGCTGGCCAGATCGCCCACAAACTGGTTCGCCCCCGCAAAGCCAATCTCCGCATACGCAACGCCAAACTCCCCCATACGCTGCAGCAATCCCACCGCATTGGGTACGGAGATGTCCAGGTTCGGCTGCTGCAATCCATCGCGCAGGCTGGTGTCGAATATCTCCACTCTTCCACTTCGGGTCTTCTGCATCGGTCCCTGTTCCCGTACCAAATTTTGCTGCAAACACCATCGTTCCGCGGCATATCACCGGACTTCCATCATACCTGTGCGCCCTTGACCTTGCCTTGATCTTGCTCGTCATTCTGGCGCAGCCAGTATCTCTGTCGTTGTCTCTACCCTTGCCGTTGCTTATTCAACCCCAACGAGTACACTTTTCCCATGCAATTTTCCAAAGCTTTCCTGTTCGCTGCCGCACTCAGTCTTTTCGCTCTCACTCTTCATGCCGCCCAGCCGGATCCCGCCACCATGGATCGCCAGCCCGATGGACTCATCCTCCATCTCCGCTCCGGCGACCTCCGCATCCAGCTCCTCTCCGACACCGTCGTCCGCGTCGCCTTCGCCAGGTCCTCCAGCTTCTTCAGTCGAGAATCCATCGACGTCGTTCCCCACGACCCCATGACCTCCGGCTGGAAGCTCGCCCAGCGGCCCGCCTCCTTCGTTCTCTCCACCGCCAAACTGCAAGTCATCGTCAATCGCAGCTCCGGCGCAGTCTCCTTCGCCGACCTCGCAGGCCGCCCCATCCTCGCTGAAGCCGCCGACAGCCGAACCATCGATCCCGCCACCGTCCAGGGAGAAACCACATCCCACATCCAGCAACACTGGAAGGCTCAGACCGGCGAATCACTCTACGGTCTCGGCCAGATGCAGCTCGGCATTACAGACATCAAGGGATACGATCTCGACCTATGGCAGCACAACACCAACATCGTCGTTCCTTTCCTCGTCTCCTCGCGTGGCTACGGCATCCTGTGGGACAACACCTCCTTCACCCGCTTCGGCGATCTCCGCCCCTTCGTGGCCATCCCGCCCGCCAACCTCTTCGACGCCGATGGCAAACCCGGCGGCCTCACCCTCGCACCCATCGATGGCTCCCAACCACCCACACAGTCCGCAGACATCGGCATCGACATGCGTCGCAATCGTCCTGCCGGCGGTGGCCGTCCCGCGCCGCTCAAGGCGCAGCGCTGGCAGGGTTCCATCCTCGCGCCAGTCACAGGCGACTACCAGTTCCAGGCTTACTCCAACGGCGGCATCAAGGTCTGGATCGACGGCAAGCTGGTCATGAACCACTGGCGACAAAACTGGAACCCCACTAACGATCAGGTCCTCCTCCATCTCCTCGCCGGCCGCAAGGTTGCCATCAAGATGGAGAACGATCCCGAGCAGCAGTCCACTCTCACCTTCCAGTGGAAGACTCCGCCGCCCAGTGCGGATACTTCGCTCTGGTCGCAGGTCGGTGACGGCATCGACTACACCTTCGTCTACGGCCCCTCCCCCGATCAGGTCATCGCTGGCTATCGCTTCCTTACCGGTAAAGCCACTATGCTGCCTAACTGGGTCTTCGGCCTGTGGCAGTCGCGCCAGCGCTACGAGACGGCAGACCAGTTGCTCGATGTCGTCAAGCAGTTCCGTCAGCGACAGATTCCCTTCGACAACATCGTGCAGGACTGGCAATACTGGCGCACCGATGCCTGGGGCTCGCACCAGTTCGATCCCACACGCTTTCCCGATCCTGTCGGATGGATTCAGTCCATCCACGACCTGCACTCCCATCTCATGATCTCCGTCTGGGGCAAGTTCAATCCCAACACCGATAACGCAAAAGAGATGGACGCTAAGGGCTACCTCTATCAACCCAACCTCACCGAGCACATGAAAGATTGGATCGGCCAGCCCTACACCTTCTACGACGCCTTCAATCCAGACGCGCGCAAGCTCTTCTGGTCGCAGGTCAACACCGGCCTCTTCTCCAAAGGTGTCGATGCCTGGTGGATGGACGCCACCGAACCCGACGTCACTCCCTCGCCGCCCTCCCTCGAAGGCCAGCAGACCCACATGAACCCAACCTTCCTCGGCACCGGCTCGCGCATGTTGAACGGATACGCCCTCATGAACAGTGAAGGCGTCTACACCGGCCAGCGCCAGGCCGCGCCCAATCAGCGCGTCTTCATCCTCACTCGCTCTGGCTTCTCCGGCCTGCAGCGAACCTCCGCCGTCCCCTGGTCAGGAGACATCACCTCCACATGGACCGCCATGTCCAAGCAGATCGCCGCTGGCCTCGGTGCCAGCATCTCCGGTCTGCCCTACTGGACCATGGACACCGGCGGTTACACCATGCAGAACAAGTTCTCCAAACAGCCCATGACGCCCGAAAATCAGGACGAGTGGCGAGAGCTCAATGCCCGCTGGTTCCAGTACTCCACCTTCACCCCGCTCCTCCGCGTCCATGGCGAGCTCCGCCCACGCGAGATGTGGACACTCGGCGATGACACCCCAGCCTTCAACGCAGAGCTCAACTTCGACCGCCTCCGCTACGCCCTCTTCCCTTACATCTACTCCCAAGCCGGTTGGACCACACAGTCCAACTACACCATGATGCGTCCCCTCGTCATGGACTTCCCCGCAGACCGCATCGCCCGCGAACTGCCCGACGAGTATATGTTCGGCCCCGCCCTGCTCATCGCTCCCATCACCGAATATAAGCAGCGCTCCCGCTCCGTCTACCTGCCTGCCTCAGCTCAGTGGTACGACTATTGGACCGGCCATCCCGCCGCCTCTGGCCGCATCACCACCGCCGCGCCGCTCGATCGCATCCCCGTCTTCGTTCGCGCAGGTTCCATCATCCCCTACGCACCGCCCATGCAGTACATCGGCGAAAAACCCTCCGACCCCACCACCGTCTACGTCTATGCAGGAGCAGGCGGCAGCTTCATCCTCTACGAGGATCAGGGCACCACCTTCGACTATGAGCACGGTGCCTTCTCCCAGATACCCATCCGCTGGGACGACAAAACCGCGACCCTCACCCTCGGCAAACGTACCGGCAGCTTCGACGGCATGCTCAGCCAGCGCACCTTCCAGATCGTCCTCGTCTCCGCCGCGCATCCCGCAGCCTTCTCACCCACGCCAACCGCAACTAAGACCGCGCACTACACCGGAGAAGAACTCCACCTCAACCTCCGCTAACCGTTGCCCTATTCCGGAGCACCACCTACAAGTCGTCATTCTGGCGCAGCCATAATCTCCGTATTTGTCTCCGTCGTTGCCCTTGTCTGTTTAGCCCGTCCTTCTAACTCGAAGAGTCAGAATCCCCGTATTTGCCACCGTCGTTGCCCTTTCCTTTGTCGTTCCCTGTTCCCTGACCCCTGTTCCCTGACCCTTGTCAAGGGGCTCGACACTCCAAAATCCCCCTAAACTCCTCCATCTACATCACTTAAAACCTAAAAATACTTGGCATACTAGTTACCCGCCAACCCGTACAATTTAAATAGGACGGAACTAGAAAGGAAGGACTTAAACCTGCCTCGGATCAATCCATCTCGTATACCACCCCCCCATATGCCGTATACCCCCGGTATATATACTTTTCTCTATGTTATGAATACTTTGCAGAAATAGAGGGAGGGGGTACCTCGGAGTTCATCCATCTTGGTTCCAGCCGTTTTACCCGTAACACTTCATCCACGTCTCATCTAACCTCCGCTTCAGACGGTTACACTAAACATATGAAGATTGTTCTCGCTGAAAAAGTTTCGCCGGCAACTCTGGCTGTCCTCAAGGAAGAACCCGATTGGAACGTCGTCACCGCAGATCAGATCGCCAAGCTCGGTCCTGGTGGACTTGAATCCGAACTCGCAGACGCAGACGCTTTGGTTGTCCGCTCGGCTGTGCAGGTCGACGCCATGTTGCTGCAATCCGCGCCCAAACTGCGAGCCATCGGTCGCGCCGGTGTCGGCGTAGACAATATCGACATTGACGCAGCAACTCACTCCGGCATCGTTGTCATGAATACGCCCGGAGCCAACGCAGTCGCAGTTGCAGAACTCGCCATCGGCCTCATGATCTCGATGGCACGCAGCATTCCCCGCGCCAATTCCACCATGCACGCCGCCAAATGGGAGAAAAAATCCCTGCAAGGCTCCGAACTGCGCGGTAAAAAACTCGGCATCGTCGGCCTTGGACGTATAGGACTTGAGGTCGCGCGTCGCGCGCGTAGCTTCGGCATGGAACTCATCGGCTACGACCCTTTCATCGCGCCGGTCATCGCCAGAGAGAATCAGGTCGCGCTGCTGCCACTCGAAGAAATATTCAAGCAATCCGACTACCTTACCCTGCATGTCGGCCTTACCGCGCAAACCGAAGGCATGATCAATGCTGCGTCCATCCAGCAAATGAAACCAGGTGTGCGCATCGTCAACTGCGCGCGAGGCGAACTCATCGTCGATGAGGCGCTCGCCGATGCCATTCGCTCGGGCCACGTCGCCGGTGCCGCACTCGACGTCTTCCGTAAAGAGCCGCTCAAGGAATCAGCCTTCTTCGGCCTCGATAATGTCCTTCTCTCCCCCCACGTCGCCGGTTCCACAGACGAAGCTCAGGAAGCCATCGGCATCCAACTCGCCAAGCAGGTGCGCGATTACCTCAAACTCGGCGTCGTACAGTGCGCCGTCAACCTTCCCTCTCTCTCCCACGAAGAGTACGTCGAAATCGCACCCTACATCGACATGGCAGAACGCCTCGGACTCTTCCTCTCCCACGCCACGCCGGGCAATCTGGAGAGTATCCAGATCACCTACGCAGGACGCCTCGCCCATGGCAAAACAGACCTAATCCGCAACGCAGCCCTCTGCGGCATCCTCGCCAATACCGAGGCCAACCGCATTAATGCTGCAGCACTCGCAGAGGAGCGCGGCATTCGCGTCCAGGAGGATAAGAAGGAAGCCACCAACGGTGGAGCGGGAAGCACGCTAAAGCTCATCCTGCACTCCTCCGGTGGGGAAGCCAGCGCATCCGCCACAGTGCTCCACGGCAACTCGCCGCGTCTGCTCACCTACGATGACATCGATATCGAGGCGGCACTGCAGGGGACCATGCTGGTCTTCCGCAACCACGACGTGCCAGGCGTCATCGGCAGAATCGGGACCATCCTGGGCGAGCACTCCGTCAATATCGCGAACTTCGCACTCGGCCGCTCCGTCCGCTCGCAACGTATCCCCCAGGGTCAGGCCCTCGCGCTAGTCCAGATCGACGTCGATAGCCCAGCCGAAGCCGCCACCGCCATCCAGGCGCTGCAAAAAGTAGAAGCCATCGTCAGCGTGCGACTCGTCAGCTTGGGAAAACTTTAGTTAGGTGGATATAAGAAACAAATTACGTTACATATTCTGCTGGAATCGAACATTGGTAACAATATCTGCTACAGACTATCTGTCTAAAGTCGAAATTCTGTGTTTCAGCACTATGGCCAACAAGGAATAAGATGCCGCTCTACGAATACGAATGTAAACAGTGCAAACTGCACACCGAGAAGATACAGAAGTTCTCCGACCCGGAGATCACGCAATGTCCGCATTGCGGAGGCCTGCTGGAACGCGTCGTCTCCGCAGCCGCAATCTCCTTCAAAGGCGGAGGTTGGTTTAAGGACGGTTACAGCCACGCCAAGCCAAATTCCTCCAACCAGAGCGAGAGCAAATCCAGCAGCGAGTCGACATCCAGCAAGGGCTCAGAGAAATCATCCTCTACATCCAGCGAAACCTCTGCCGCGTCCAGCAGCGACACCAAGCCCGCGGCAACGCCCAGCACGCCCGCTGCAAGCGCGACACCTGCTGCATCCAGCACTGAAAAGAAGGCATGACTTATGCAGAATATGCCTGTCTATTCTTTATCGGGCGCAGATGGGACTTTCTTCCCTTCCTTGCGCGCCTCGGACAATCCGATCGCAATCGCCTGCTTGGGATTGGTCACCGGATGACCGCTTCCACTCTTCAGTTTACCCTCCTTCATCGCCTTCATCTCGCGCTCCACGTCCTTGCTTGCGGCTGGACTGTATCGACGTGTTGAGGATTTCGTGGATGCCTTTTTCGTTGCTCGATGAGCTGAGGTTGTTCTGATTGCCATGTTAGCCTCCAAAGATTTGGAGGCAAATCGCGAGTCAACGGTTGTATGGAACTCGGCTCGCAATCACATGCCAGCAACAATATGTAATTAAGAAGAGCTTCCTAATGCGTCCAGTTTACGAGTCACCAATTCGTTCAGCAGAACCGGATTCGCCTGCCCCTTGGACATCCGCATTACGTTGCCAACGAAAAACGCGGCTACGGTTTTCTTGCCAGCGCGATACTGTGCAACCTGTTTCGGATTGGCTGCAATCACCTCGTCAATCATCGCCTCAATTGCTCCCGCATCCGATATCTGTTGTGGTTTGTCCCGCTCGTAGACTTCGGCAAAGTCCTTGCCTTCGGCGAAGCAAGTGTCCAGCAATTGCTTCAGCATCTTGCTGGATAGATCACCCGATTCCGCAAGGTCCGCAGCTTGCACAATACCCTTCAGCGTCACCGGCGATTGCTCCAACTCGAGATTCGCAGCCTTCAATCGTCCTGTCAGTTCGCTGGTTATCAGCGAGACCACGCGCTTCGGACTCTTCGCTGCTTTTGCCGCCTCCTCGAAGCGATCGGCAAACAAACGCGTCGCAGTCAAAGTCATTGCGTCCTGTTGATTGATGTCGTACTCAGCTATCATGCGTTTGCGACGAGCTTCGGGAAGTTCAGGCAATACGGTCAGAATCTCGCGCTGCCAATCCTCGCCGACCACCAATGGCGGAAGATCTGGCTCGGGAAAGTAGCGATAATCGTGCGCCTGCTCTTTCGAGCGCATCGAGTAGGTTTTTCCCTCTGCGTTGTTCCATAGCCGCGATTCCTGCACAACGCGACCGCCTCCTTCAAGAACCTCAATCTGTCGCTCAATCTCGTACTCCAGCGCGGCGCGAATGTAGCGAAAGCTGTTGACGTTCTTTACTTCGGCCTTGGTACCAAACTTCGCAGCTCCCTTCAGCATCACGCTTACATTGGCGTCGCAGCGCAGACTGCCTTCTTCCATATTGCAGTCGCTCACGCCTGTGTAGAACAGGATCTCCTTCAGCCGCGTCAGGTACTCGAACGCTTCGTCTGGAGTGCTCAAATCCGGCTCGCTCACAATCTCGGCCAACGGCGTTCCGCAACGGTTCAGATCGATATAGGTCCGCGAGACCGAGTCAGCAAAGCCGTCGTGCAGACTCTTGCCCGCGTCTTCTTCCAGGTGCAGTCGCGTGACCCCAATGCGCTTTGTTGCACCCGATGCGTCCGGTATTTCGATCCATCCATTCTCCGCGATTGGTCGATCGAACTGAGAGATCTGGTATCCCTTCGGCGAATCGGGATAGAAGTAGTTCTTGCGCGAGAAGATGCTCGTCTCGCGTATCTCGCAATGGATCGCCTTGGAAGCCAGAACTGCCAACTCCACAGCGCGGCGATTCAGCACCGGCAGTGCTCCAGGCAAGCCGAGGCACGTTGGACAAACATGCGTGTTCGGCTCGCCACCGTAGCGGTTGACGCATCCGCAGAACGCCTTCGTCTCGGTCAGTAGCTGGACATGGACCTCCAGCCCGATCACAGGCTGGTACTTGGCAAGAACATCAGGAGAAAGTGTTGTCGTTGTGGACATATTCATCTCGATTCTAGCAATACGACTCAATGGAGTGTCCTGCGAATCACGACTTGTCGAATCAAGGCCTACAATCTTCTGTGTTCTGCGATGGTGTTCCAACAGGTAGACTTAACTCAGCAATGATTCTGCCTTTCGTCCGCGAAGTACTAGCGGACCTTGAAAACTGTGTCCCATTTGAACGTGTCCGTCGCCATCTGAGCGCCGGCAGCGGGCGAAGACGCGTGTCCGGACTCACTTTCACTGCACGCGCGCTGTATCTACCGCTATTCACGCGCGCCGCCAACGCGCCGTGCCTCATTCTGGTTGCCGACAACAAAGCCGCAGAGGCACTGCATGCTGCGATTCTCGCTACATGCGAGCTGACAAATGTGATCGCGGCAGACTCCGTTCTGAGACTGCCTTCGCATGATGTTCTACCGTTCGAAAATCTTTCTCCGCACCCTGAAATTTTGGAAACACGCGCCTCTACGCTTTGGAAGATCGCTACCGGAGCGGCACGCCTCGTCATTGCGCCTGTCGAAGCTGCTTGCATGAGGCTTTTTCCGCGCGACCATTATGCAGCCCTCGCACTGCGTCTGAAGTGTGGCGAAGAGTACCTGCCTGAGATGCTGGTGGAGCATCTTCTCTCGGTTGGTTATACACGGGTCGATGTGGTCGATATGCCTGGCCAGGTCACGCTGCGCGGCGGCATTTTGGACGTCTACTCGCCGGAGATGGATCGCCCCGCACGGCTCAACTTCTTCGGCGATGAGATCGAGTCCATACGCCGCTTCGATCCGGAAACGCAGCGCTCTACCTCGATGCTGGATGAGGCACTGCTACTGCCGCTAACCGAAACACCCGTCACCAACAATATTCTTGTCGCGATTAATGCGCGACTTACACGTAGCGGCCTCGCGGGCGCGCAGCTCGAAGGTGGCGAAGAACCAAACGAACTCCAGACCCACGTTGCGATGCGCACGGGTGAAGCTACTATATTTCCCGGTTGGGAGTTCTTTGCTCCCGTCGCGCGAGTAGCCGCACATGCCAATCTCACCCTGTTTGATCTGCTCGGTTCTACCACTCGTGTCTTTGTGGAAGAGCCTGCGATGGTGAAGAACCAGGGCGAGCGTTGGTGGAATAAGGTGGAGCAGCGTCATGAACGCTCCGGCATCGGTTCCCTTATCCGTCCTGAAGACATCTACATCTCACCATGGGATATGGAGGAAAGCCTGTGTAGTTTCTCCGGCTGCGAACTCGATCAGCTCGGATCGGTTGACGTGCTGGATGCAGACCGCAGTAATCTTTCTCAGATCGAATTTAGTACGCGTCCAACTCAACGCTTTCATGGCAATATTCCGGCCCTCATCGAATCGATCAACGCGCTCCTGCAGCAGGAGGCGCGCGTTCTGATTGCTGCCGCGAATCAGGGCGAAGTTGAGCGCCTGGCCGGACTGCTGCAGGAATATCAGGTTGCCTATCGCCTCGGTTCGCGTACGCAAGCACCGGGAAGTTCCACTATTTACAGCGAATCCAGCTACCTTGCAGGAGACTTCCGCACACCGGTTATTCTTCGCACAGCCATCGCCAACGGTGTGCAGATGCTTGACCTGCGCGATGCAGATGGTCGCGCTACAGCACGTCAGATTGTTCTCTTTGGAGCAAACGATTTGGCGGATGACGCAGATGTGCAGGCCCGTCCGGTTGCACGCACGAAGTCTAAAACTTCTGCCTTCGTATCTGATTTCCGCGATCTAGCCGTAGGAGATTACGTTGTTCACGTAGAGCACGGCATCGCCCAGTATTGCGGTCTGCGCGTAATCGAAGAACCGAATCAGCCACCGCTGGAACTGATGATTCTTGAGTTTGCCGACGAGGCGAAGCTGTACGTTCCGCTCACACGACTCGACCTCATTCAGAAGTATCGCAGCAACGAGACGGGTCCACCGCCTGAACGCAACAAGCTGGGAACACAGGCATGGCAGAAGACGAAGGCACGCGTAAAAAAAGCAATGGCCGATATGAGCGCCGAGCTTTTGAAGCTCTACGCGCAACGCAAGGCCGCGGTCGGCACTGTCTTCTCCCCAGACAACAACATGCAGCGTGAGTTTGAGGACGCATTCGACTTCAACGAAACTGACGATCAGATAAGCGCCATCGCAGACATCAAGCATGACATGGAGTCGCCACAGCCCATGGATCGCCTTCTTTGCGGTGATGTCGGCTACGGCAAGACCGAGGTGGCGATGCGCGCCGCTTTCAAGGCCATACAGGATGGCAAGCGGGTTGCCGTACTGGCGCCAACCACCGTTCTTTGCTTCCAGCACTTCGAAACATTCAAGCGTCGCTTCGCCAACTTTCCTGTCAATGTCGAGATGATCTCCCGTTTTCGCACCGCGAAGGAGAAGACCGTAATCCTGGAGCGAGCCGCAACCGGCAAGATCGACATTCTGATCGGAACGCATGCCATATTGGCGCAGAAGCTCAAGTTTCAGGACCTTGGCTTGCTGATTGTAGACGAGGAGCAGCGCTTTGGCGTGCGCCACAAGGAGCGGCTGAAGCAAATGCGCGCTCAGATCGACGTTCTGGCCATGTCTGCCACTCCGATTCCGCGTACGCTGCACATGTCGCTGGTCGGGCTGCGCGACATGTCGATCATCGAGACACCACCGAAGGACCGCATGGCGATTCAGACGATGGTTGCCAAGTTCGACGAGAAGCTGGTGCGCACAGCGATCGAAATGGAACTGGAACGCGGCGGCCAGACCTTCTTCGTCCACAATCGCGTGGAGACGATCTACGAACTGGCAGCGAAGATACGCGAGCTTGTCCCACAGGCGCGCATTGCCATCGGACACGGACAGCTTGCAGAAGCCGAGCTGGAGCGCGTGATGCTGGCCTTCATGAACCACGAGTACGACGTGTTGGTCGCCACATCCATCATCGAGAATGGACTTGATATTCCTCTGGCCAACACCATTCTGATCAACCGCGCTGATCGCCACGGACTATCTGAGTTGTACCAGCTTCGTGGCCGTGTTGGCCGCAGCAATCGCCGCGCATATGCTTATCTGCTGATTCCTCCGCAAACCGAGCTGACGGAGATTGCGCGTCGGCGCTTGGCTGCGTTGAAGGAGTTCAGTGATCTTGGCGCAGGCTTCAAGATCGCTGCGCTCGATTTGGAACTGCGTGGCGCAGGCAATTTGCTGGGCGGTGAACAGTCTGGCCACATCGAGGCTGTCGGATTCGAGTTGTACACTTCGATGCTGGAAGAGGCTGTGCGCAAGATGAAGGGCGAGGAAGAGAAGCCAGCGCACGCGGGAACCAGCATCAACCTCGGCATTTCGGTACGCATCGATTCCAGTTACATACCCGAAGAGAACCAGCGTCTGCGCATGTATAAGCGTATTGCCGCTGCAGAAGACATGACTGCGCTTGCGGATGTGCGCGCCGAGTTGGAAGACCGTTACGGCGAAGCACCAGAACCTGTTCTGAACCTGCTGGCTGCGGGCGAACTTCGCCTACTGTGCGAGCGGTTGGGCATTTCGCAACTGGATCGCAAGCGCACGCAGATCGATACAGCAGCGCCAAAGCCTGCGCCGCAAGCGGCTTTCTCGCGCCGCGCGCAGCCAGCAAAACCCATGACAAAGACCTTTGTCGAGATGCTGCACATACGTTTTGCAGCGGCTGCTGCGGACACTTCGCAGCAAGATAGCAGAATGCTGTCGCGTAGCGCGATTGATCCTGCAGCAATGATGAAGCTGGTAAGCCGCAACGCGAAACGCGGTGCACAGTTCACGGCGCAAGGTGTTCTTCGTTGGCCTCTGACTTCAGCGAAGGCGGAAGACGTGATCGCAGAGACGCGAGCTTTGCTGGAAGAGCTGAGTCCGCGGGAATCCTGACGAAATGTTGCTTCATCGTTTTCCGCTGAAGCTGTGAATGAGGCGGCGATCGCGTTTTGTCGGTCTGCCGGAAGATTGTGGGCCATCGATTGGTGCGAGCAGACGGCGAGCTTCGGCGTCCTTGCGACGGAGTTCGACACTATCTGGCGTCTCGCGAAACATGGTTTGCGCGATGGCGGCTGAAGCGCGTTGATGGTTGAGCGTGAGAACCTCGATGACGAACTCGGCTGTTTCGTTTTTGATGCGCAGCATGTCTCCGATGCGCACCTCGCGGGCGGGTTTGGCGCGAACGTCGTTGGATTCGATGCGACCCATTTCGCAGGCTTTAGCGGCGAGCTCGCGGCTTTTGAAGAAGCGCGCTGCCCAGAGCCATTTATCGATGCGCGTACCGTCCATGCTGCAACTCTACTTTCCAGGGTACCCCCTCCCTCTATTTCTGCAAAGTATTCAAAACATAGAGAAAAGTATATATACCGGGGGTATACGGCATATG
>Ga0316222_1000347_pt1 | contig 73042 bp, 68 predicted proteins | sample TBH18011metaG_FD_206008 | JGI IMG/M metagenome (GOLD analysis project Ga0316222, IMG submission 206008) | Freshwater microbial communities from Trout Bog Lake, Wisconsin, USA - TBH18011 | ecosystem: Environmental > Aquatic > Freshwater > Lake > Hypolimnion/Profundal zone | place: USA: Wisconsin... | reverse complement strand
CCCCCCTGGTCGTCTCGAACTTTGAAAAGTGTACGAGCGGCGCCCTCTCATGTACAGTGACCAATTAGTACAAAGCAAAGTTTGAATATAGACATTCGTCTATAGAGGAGGTCACCGATGGCAATCACCGTCCGAGAGTTGGCCGGCCTCCCCCATCTTCGAATCGAGGTTCTCGGCGGGGAGCAGGGTCTCGATCGCGTGGTCACATGGGCGCACTCGTCCGACCTCGACGAGCCCTGGACCTGGCTCACCGGTGGTGAGTTGCTCATGAAGAACGGGCGCACGTTCCCCACCTCCGAGGCCGACCAGGTCACCTTCCTCGAGGGGCTCTCCTCGGCGCGCGCGAGTGCGCTCATCATCGGCGCCGATCCCGCTCTGCCCGACATCACGTCGCGGGCGCTGGCCAAGGCTGACGAGCTCGCGCTGGCGCTGCTCAAGGTGCCCTATTCCATGAGTTTCATCGTGTTGAGTCGTACCGTCGCCGACGCGCTGTCCAACGAGGAGGCCGCGCGCGTCGCGCGCACCGAGCGGATCTACGACACCATCCACGCCGCGGTCGCCGGTGACGCCCCGTCGATCTTCCTCGCGCGCCTCCAGGCCGAACTACGGTGCGAGCTCTTCGTGGTCGATACCGAGACGCTTCGCCCACTCCTCGACGCGACACCCGCCCCGAGCCCCGCGATACGCAACGAGATTCGCGAGCGACGCGGTCACGCCGGAGGCCTCGTCCCCGGGCCCCTCCGCTTCCCCCTCGCGAGGCGTGGCGAGGTCATCGTCGTCGAGGTCCCCTACGAAGAACCCACGTTGCTCATCGCGTCCTACACGAATCGCCAGCCACACGATTTGACCCTCCTCCAACACGCCGCGGCGGCGGTGGCGATCGAGGTGGCCCACGGATCGCTTCGCGCGGACTACCAGCGCCAGATCGGATCTGAACTACTCACACAGTTGATCGATGCCCGTCTCGACCCTTCGGTCGGCAACGCACAGTTGATGGCGCACGACATCGATCCGGTGAACGCGCGCATCTACGCCATCGAGGGCACCGAGCCCAGTGACGACCGACACCTGCACGTTGGACTTCGTCGCCGTGACATCCCCCATCTCTTGCTGCGTCGCGATGGACTGCTCTTCGTGCTCCTACGTGACGCCTCCATCGCCGATGACGTCGCCGGGGCGACGGTGGGCGAGTTCGTGCGAAAGCGACTGGTGCGCCACTGCACGATGGGAGTCAGTAATCCCCTGCTCGACGCCAGTCGGGGCGTCGAGGCCTTGCGTGAGGCTTTGTGGGCAATCGCCGACGCCACCACGTCGGCACCTTTCATGGAGTACGAGCACGCGGCGCCACTTCCCGCTCTGCAGAATCCCGGGGAAGCACAGGCCCTGGTCACCCGCGTGCTCGGCGCTCTCATCGACTACGACGACGCCAACGGCAGCGACCTGCTGGAGTCGCTCGGCGCCTTCTTCGAGTCGCAGCGCTCGTGGCAGCGTTGTGCCGAGCGACTGAACGTCCACCGTCAGACGGTGATCTATCGAATGCGGCGCGTCGAGCAGTTGACCAATCGATCGCTCAGCGAGACCGGCGATCTCGCACTCCTGTGGCTCGCGCTCAGCGCCTACGGCGTGCTTCGATTGCGAAACGGACTGTGACGAACCGATAGTCGGTGATTCCGACTCCGACCTACGTGTCCCTGCCCAGAAGTTCGTCGACCAGTTGACGTACGCGCGCCTCCACTTCGTCTCGAATGGTGCGGACCTCGTCGACGGGTCGTCCCGCGGGATCCGTGAGTTCCCAGTCGACGTACCGCTTACCCGGGTACACCGGGCACACGTCACCGCAGCCCATCGTGACGACGACGTCGGCACTCCGACCCATTTCGCCGGTCAACTTTCGAGGTGCCTCGTTCGAGATGTCGATACCCTTTTCCAACATGGCGCTGACGACAGCGGGATTGAGCGTCTCGCCGGGTGCCGAACCCGCCGAATGCACCACGATCCGGTGCCCACCCATCTGTCGGGCGAAACCAGCGGCCATCTGCGAGCGCCCGGCATTGTGCACACAGAGAAAGAGGATCTCCGGACGCTCGTTCATGTCGTTTCCTCGCCAGTCGATGAAGTCGTGAAGAAACGACGCTTGGCCCAGAGCGACACGTAGACCAGCCCCACCAGTACCGGAACCTCGATGAGCGGACCCACGACACCAGCCAGCGCCTCGCCGCTCGTGACCCCGAAGACACCGATGGCGACGGCGATCGCCAGTTCGAAGTTGTTGCCCGCGGCGGTGAACGCCAGCGTGGCCGTCCGGTCGTAGGGGAGTCCAATGGCTCGACCCAACGCGAAGGAACCAGTCCACATGATGGCGAAGTAGCAGAGGAGCGGAATGGCGATCCGAGCGACGTCACCGGGTCGTGCGGTGATGGTGTGGCCCTGCAGCGCGAAGAGGATGACGATCGTGTAGAGCAGGCCGTAGAGGGTGAAGGGACCAATGCGCGCCAGCAGGCGCGTCTCGTACCATTCTCGGCCACGGGTCCGCTCGCCGATGGTTCGGGTCAGGTAACCGCCGACCAGCGGGATGCCCAGAAAGATCGCCACCGTCGCGGCGATCCTTCCGATTGACAGGTGGAGCCCCTGCGTGCTGAGACCCAGCCACCCGGGGAGCACCTCGAGGTAGAAGTAGCCGAGGATCGCGAACGCGACGATCTGGAACAGAGAGTTGAGCGCGACGAGCACCGCCGCCGCCTCGCGATTCCCTCCCGAAAGATCGTTCCAGATGAGCACCATGGCGATGCAGCGGGCCAAGCCCACGATGATCAAACCGGTGCGGTAGGTGGGCAGGTCGGGCAGGAGCAGCCAGGCGAGCGTGAACATCACCGAGGGTCCGACGATCCAGTTGAGGATCAGCGACGACACCAGCATCCGTCGGTCGCGGGTGACGGTGCCGAGTTGGTCGTAGCGGACCTTGGCCAGCACCGGGTACATCATGACGAGCAACCCCACGAAGATCGGCAGGGACGTGCCCGACGTCACCTGGACCGAGTTGAGGTGCGTCGTGAGGCCCGGCACCAATTTGCCGAGCCCGATGCCGACGACCATCGCGAGCAGGATCCAGACCGGAAGGAACCGGTCGAGGAGCGAGAGGCGCGCGACGACCGGCACGACGTGGTTCCCCTCTGCGGTCGCGTGACCCGTGGTCATCGCTCCGCTCGCTTCGCTCCGGCCATCAGCAGCACGCGGCGCTCTCGGGTGTGGCGTCCGACGCCGGAATGCAGCAGGCCTCGTCACCACTCGCGAGCTCGGCTCCGGCGTCATCGGCGAGCACCGTGTAGACCTCCCATCGCGACCCGTCCGGTCCGTCGACCCACACCTTGTTCTGGACCGCGTAGCAGCACGACGTCGCGTTCTCGATATCGGTGACGAAGCCCTCGTCGCCGAGGTGCTTGGTCGCCGCGACCACGTCGTCGGGGGAGAAGACCTCCACCCCAAGGTGGTTGATCGTACCGCCGGCCTCGGCGTTCTCGAAGAGCACCAGCTTGAGCGGTGGTTCCTCGATCGCGAAATTCGCGTAGCCGGGGCGCAGTTTCGTGGGCGGCGTGGAGAAGAACCTCGTGTAGAAGTCGACCGCCTCCTCCAGATTCGAGACGTTGAGCGCGAGTTGCAATCTTGACACGGTCGACTCCTTTACATTGACGTTTGTCAATGGCGAGACTAGCCAACACATTGACCAATGTCAATAGTATGATGATGTGATGTCGCATCCCAAGAGCATCACGATCGATGAAGGTGTCGTGACCTGTTGCAGCCCGATCGGCGTCGGTGCGCTGTCCGAAATCGAGGCCGGCGATCTGGCTCAGATATTCGGGGCGCTCAGCGACCCCGCTCGGCTACGGATGCTGTCGCTCATCGCGTCCGAGGCCGAGGTCTGTAGTTGCGCTCTCGAAGAGCCGCTCGGCAAGAGCCAGCCGACCATTTCACACCACACGAGGATTCTCGCCGAGGCGGGCCTGATCACTGGCGAGAAGCGTGGGCGATGGATGTGGTGGCGCGTCGCACCCGAGCGACTCAAGCTGGTCGCTCGGGTCCTCTCGCAGTAACTGGACCCACGACTGCTCACGAATCCGTGTTGCTTCGACACTCGGCGACTGCGCGACATCTCTCACATGCCGCTCGTCATCACAGCGACTTCGCTCTAGAGCGCGAGCGTCCACGCCGCGGCCGCCGCGGCCGCGCACGCAGCATCTTGACTCGTCGTTCCGCCACTCACCCCGACCGCGCCGACCACACGACCGCCAGACCAGAGCGGCACTCCGCCGGCGAAGATGACGTATCGTCCGCCCCCGTTGGCATGCAGGCCGTACAACTCGCCCCCTGGCGAGCAAAGTCCGGCGAGTTCCTCGGTGGCGATTCGATGAGAGACAGCAGTGAACGCCTTGTCAACGGCGAGCGTCGGCCCTGCGATCTCCGCGCCGTCCATCCTCGCGAAGCTGATCAGGTGACCACCCGCATCGACCACGGCCACCGAGACCAGTGCGCCATGGCGACGGGCCTCGTCGAGCGCCCGGCGACAGAATTCCTCGGCGATGGCGAGGGTGACCTCGCGGGGCGTCTCCAACTCTTGGTCTAACGGAGCCATTTCGAATTGTCCTCTCGGTCGCAGGTCGTCCATGTGCGTTCGTCAAGCCAGGTCACGTCCACTCCGTCTGAATCTCGATCAGACGAGAGTACGCGTCGAACTCATGACGAAGGACTTCCTCACTCCATCCGAGCAACGGTGCCATCAACCTCGCGACCTCGAGCGCCACACTCAACGCGTGATCGGAGTGTTCGATTGAAAGATGCGTCCTGCGCTCGAGGACATCCTCCAGGTGCAACGCACCCTCATGGCTGACCGCGTAGACCACCTCGCCTCGCAGGTACGCGTCGCCGGCGACGAGTGGTATCCCGAGTTCGGGGTCCTTCACGATCAAGGAAAGCAACTCGCTCGTATGCGATCCATAACGGCCCAACAGATGCTCAAGGGTCGCCTGATCCAACCCGTGGCGCAACGCCAGCTCGCCTCGCTCCGCCCATAGTCGCGACCAGCCTTCCGCACCGACAAGCGGTACGTTCTCCGTGCGCGAGACCGGTGCGCCGCCGCCCAAGTCGGCGAGTGCCTGATCAACAGCGTCACGGGCCATGACCCGGTACGTCGTGTACTTCCCACCAGCCACAACCGTGAGACCAGGCGCCGGACTCGCCACCATGTGCTCGCGTGACAGCTTCGCCGTCGAATCCGCAGTCCCCGTGAGCAACGGGCGAAGTCCCGCGTACGCGCCTTCGATTTCATCCGGACGAATGGGATCGACCAACACCGCGTTCACGTGCGCAAGCACGTACTCAACGTCCTCCTTCGTGGCGACTGGATGCAGCTTGTCGCCCTCCCACTCCGTATCGGTCGTGCCGATAAGCCAGTGAGCACCCCAGGGAATGACGAAGAGGACCGACTTCTCGGTTCGCAAGATGAGACCGGTCGACAATGAGAGGCGCGAGCGAGCAACCAGCACGTGTACGCCCTTGGACGCACGGACGTGGGTTTGGTTTTCGCGACCGGCGAGTTCGTAGGTCGCGTCCGTCCACACCCCGGTGGCGCTGATCACCCTCGTGGCGCGGACCACGAATTCAGTATCGGTTTCGAGGTCGAGGAGCCTGGCTCCCGCGACGCGGTCGCCGGAGTACTCGAGTGCAATCATGCGGGTGCGACTGGCCGCCAGCGCGCCATACCCCTGGGCCGTGCGCACCAGCGTCATGGTGTGACGCGCATCGTCGACCTGTGCGTCGTAGTACTGGAGCGCTCCAATCATGACGTCGGGCTTCAGCGAAGGTGCCTCGCGCAACGCCCCACGCCGACTCAGGTGGCGATGACGAGGGAGACGCGGTATCGAACGCGCACCCGCCGCCATCACGTCGTAGAGCGCTATGCCAGTACCGACGTAGGCACGCTCCCACACGCGGTGCGAGAGAGGATAGAGGAAACGCACCGGATGCACGAGATGCGGAGCAAGGCGATGGGCGAGTAATCCACGCTCGTGCAACGCCTCTCGCACCAGCGCGAAGTCCATCATCTCCAGATAGCGCAACCCGCCATGGATGAGTTTGGACGAACGTGACGACGTCCCGCTTGCCCAGTCCTGGGCTTCTACGATCCCGGTTCGAAGTCCCCGGGTCGCTGCGTCGAGGGCGGATCCCGCTCCGACCACCCCACCACCGATCACTAGGACGTCGAGCGGCTCACCTTCGCGCATTTCGCGCAGGGCGCGATCACGTGAAACTCGATCAAGATTCACCGACGTCGTCATGGGCGGCGGTTCACTCTCAACTCGAAGACCCCCGGAACATGCCACTCGGTCGACGAGACGATTGGCTCACCCATTCGGGTTTCATCGACTTCATGGAGGTGCAGCAGCGCACTGCCGATTGGTACTTGCAAGAGCGATGACAAGCGCTCATCGGCGACCACCGGGGTCAACACCGCCACCGCGCTCACGACAGTCAGGCCCACTTCGTCGAGCGCGTCATAGAGCGACTGGTCGAAGCCGTCCGGAGCGATGTCGGCAACCAGTCGTTCGGGGAGGACATCGATCGAGTAGATAACGGCCCGCCGGTCTGCCGTGCGCAGCCGTTCAAGGCTCCGCACGAGTTCGCCTTGCTCGAGTCCCAGATCGGCGGCCTCGACGGGGCTCGCGACGCGGGTCTCGACGCTGAGCACGTGTAGATCTGGTTTCATCCCGGCTTCGGCGATCATCTTCATGTAGCTCAGCGTTGTGTCGAGTGAGTGATACGGACGAGGCAGGCCCGCCACGTACGTTCCGGAGCCGTGACGACGTTCCAGGTACCCCCCCGAGACGAGCGCGGACACGGCCTCGCGGACAGTGGAGCGGCTCACATCAAATTGAGTGGCGAGCCCCTCCTCATTGACGAGCTTGGCGCCCATGGGAAAGACCCCCTCGGCAAGGTCCTTCAAGATGCCGAGGCGGACCTTCTCGATAAGGCTCTTCCTCGCGTGGGTCGTCATTCGCCACCTCGACACTCAGCAAAGCATCGCGACAGCCCTTGGTCATCACATCGCGCGCAGCAGGAACGACGGGACGACGTCATACCCGCGATGCGACTTGGAGGACGTGACGGACCTGCGCGGCGACATCGGGTGCTCCGGGAAACACCCCGTCGAATATCGCGCTACCGATCGTGAAGCCCCAGACGCCGGCCGAGGCGAGTGTCTCAATCTGGGCATCGTTGACCACCGACCCAGCGGCGATGACGGGGCCCGACGAGGCTTGCACCACGGCGCGCGTCAGTTCTGCGATGTCGGCGGTCTGATGGCGGTAGGCGAGAAGGTCGACGCCGTACACACCCGGCATGGACGTGAGAGCAGCCGCACTCGAGGCGATCTCATCGATCGTGCCCTCGAGAATGCTCGGATGCCCCACAACGCGTCCGGGGAAAGGACAGTAGCGAATGCCGGTCCCCTCGAGCAGGGGAAGCACTGCGTCGGGTTGGGTGCCCCCGAGCACCCAGTCCACGCCGGCCGCCACTGCGGCGTGCACCGAATTGATCTCGGCCTCGCGCGACGTCGATACCACCTCCAGCATCGTCTCGAACCCAGCGGCACGGGCGGCTTGGGCGATGGTTCGTTGGCGTTCGGGAGTCGCGCCGATGTCCTTGAATCCGATGTAGCGAAGGCCCGTGTCGGCAAGGACGTCGACGTAATCGAGCGCGTCGTCAATGGTGCTGTCCGCATGGGTGAGCATGAAGATGAAATTGGTCATGGTGTCTCCGTTGTTGTTGGTAAGAGGTCGAGGAGGGTGCGCGCGACGAAGTCGGGGCGCACAGGTGACGACGCCAGGGCGGTGAGGTCGGTGGCGCCGGTCAGCACCAAGATGCCCTTCATGCCGAGCTCGTGCGCCATTGCGATGTCAGTGAGCAATCGATCGCCGACCATTGCGGCCTCGCCCGGCGCCACCCGCAGACGATCGAGGATGACGCGACCCATGTGCTCGCTGGGCTTGCCCACGATTGCTTCGGCGATCGCTCCCGTGCACGCCTCAACCGCGGCGAGCATCGCCGCACAGTCGGGCAGTCCGCCATCTGGCGTCGGGCAGAATGGGTCCGGATTCGTCGCGATGATGACCGCCCCGTTGCGCACCGCGCGGTACGCCGCGAGCAATTTGTCGTACGAAAAGGTCCGGTCAAATGAGACGACGACGACGCCAGCGGCGAAGGGATCACTCACAACGGTGAAGCCCGCGCCACGCAGCGTGTCGTCGACGAGCGTTTCGGCGACGGTCAGGATAGCGCTCGTGGGATGGCGATCACGGAGATAGTGCACCAAGGAGTCCAGTGGGGTCACGACGTCGTCGACGCTGGTCGGAATCCCGAGCATCGTCAACTTCTGTGCGTAGGTCGCCGCGGTGTCGAGGGGCTTGTTCGTCACGAAGACGACCCGACTCGTCGCGCGCAACCGCGCGAGCGCCTCACCGGCACCCGTGAGAAGCTGGTCGCCCAAGTAGACGGTGCCGTCGAGATCGAGGGCGTAGCCCGCCATGACCTCACTCGGACGTGGCGGCACAATGGTGCTGTTCATTGACATTCCCGACATTCTCTTCTCCGACTGGCCCAGCATTGATCGCATCGGTTGGTCCCGTGACGTTTCATCGGGCGAGCTCTCGCTGGTCTCGTAGCATCGCCGACACGTCGTGCGGTTCCCACGCTCCGATGAGTTCGGCGAGGTCGACCACGGTAAAGCGGTCGCGCATCAAGTGGCAGTTCGCGACGGCCCACGTGACGACGTCGGAGTCCGGTGCCGGCGAGAGTTGCGCGAAGTCCACAGGAGCCTGCGCCCTTGCCAGCATGGACGCGATTTCACTCGCGGGCACCAGGAGTTCGCCGACGACCTCGTCATGACTCGGCCATTCGCGAACGATCCTCACGAGGTCGTCGTGGTGGGAGCGGAGCCACACAAGTTTTCGTTCATAGGCGCTCCAGCACTCTGCGGCGGTCGCTCCCGAGTCGTCGAGGTGCGCGAAGGCCTTCAAGACCCGTTCGCGCACGTCATCGCCGGGGTTCGCCACCTCCGCAGTCCCTTGCGCGAGCCTCTCGCGAACCCGCTGCCACGCGAGAGCCGCAAACACGCTGGAAACACCCACCGTGGAACCGTGCGATGAGGAGGGTGCTCCGGTCGCGTCGGCGTGCATCTCCAATAGATGGCTCACCACATGTTCAGTACCCGACGACGGGGCCGTGCGGCCAGCCATTCCCATGGCCAGCCCCCCGCTCGTGAGCAATGAGGCGAGGACGCCCACCGCCTCGGGCTCGCCGCTCCCGAGTTCACTCGACTTCAGCGCCAGTTGGTCGAAGTCTCGACGCATACGCGCCACCAGCGTCGACGAGTAACTGTGGTCGAATCCGACGGCGTTAGATAGATACCAATCAGCCGCCGCGGTGAACATCGACAACTGGTCACCGAGGCCCGAACGATTCATCTCCGCTGGCGCTTCGACCAGCACCGACGTGTCGATTATCAGGGCATCGGGCCAGCGGCTCGGTGTCGTTCGTTTCGCACCGTTGATGAGAAGCACCGATTGATCGTCTGCGAAACCGTTGACGCTCGCCGCCGTCTGGACAACGATGTGGCGCAGGTCCAGCACGCCAGCCGCCACTTTTCCGATATCGGCCATCGTCCCCGATCCAACCGTCACTAGCACCGCGGGCGCACCCGCTCGGACCCGCTCGATGGCGGACGCGACCGTCGTTTCGTCGGCGTGCACGATCGGGGCCGGTGCTGTGGGCGCTACTCGCACGATCTCGACGCGGTAACTATCGCTGAGACAGGACTCCACGACGGCCAGAACGTCCTCGCCTTCGCACCACTTGCCCACCGTATCGGCGAGCACGCAGACCGTCGAATCCCCAGCGACACCGAGGCGGCCGATCAGTTCCGTCAGCGTCTTCACGGCGCCGCGACCTCGAATGATCTCGCTGATGCCGATGGGCTTGAACGAGGAACCGTCGGGCGACTCGTTCTTCAACGATCGCCATTCGTTCAGATTGTCAACCATGAGAGACTGTCCGTCGTTCACGCGAGGGCTCCTTCCACTCCGTCGAAGAGCGCTCGATAGCGTCCGTAGCCGTCGTCGTAAATGGAACGGTTCCTCGGATCGGCAACGTACGGCTCGTCAGCAACCTCCACCGTTCGATCCACCGCCTCTTGCAGGTCGCTGAATATCTCTGCGCTCACGCCGGCGAGCAGAGCCGCGCCCAGCGCGGTCGCCTGCTTCGCCGCGACACTGCGTACCGGCCGATTCGTCGCGTCGGCCTTGATCTGCATCCAGAGTTTGCTCGCACCGCCGCCGCCGACAACGCGGATCTCGTCGTGACCGAGTCCTAGCTTCGCGAACCTATCGGTGATGTCACGAAGGGCGTAGGCGCAGCCCTCGAGAACTGCGCGGGCCATGTCGTGTGCCGTGTGCGACATGGCGAGTCCGGCGAAGACGCCTCGCATCTCGCCGTTCCACCTCGGTGCCATCGCGCCCGAAAGCGCGGGCAGGAAGAGAACACCGTTGGACCCGGCAGGAGCGTCACCGGCCATGTCGAAGAGGTCGGACTGGCTCACCTGCAACACCTCGGAGAGCCATAGCGTGCTCCCACCCGAGACGAACCCGGGATTCTCGATCAGATACATGTCGTCCACCGCATGTGCGTGGGTCTCCACGAGGCCGAGAGCGTCGAAGACGAGCGTCGACGACGCAACGGTGACCGGTTCCGCGGTTCCAGTGATATCGGCGATGAATCCCGGCGATATCACGCCGGCGCCGATGGAACCGGCGTGGTCATCACCCGTGCCGACGAGCACCGCGCACGACGTGGGAAGACCCGTGGCCTGGGCGGCACGCGGACAGATCATTCCCGCAATCTCGGAGGCGTCCAAGATCTGACCCATCTGTTGCTCTTCAACTCCCGCCGATTCGAGCAACTCCGGCGACCATGATCGGGCACGAAGATCATAGAGAAGACTTGACGACGCATTGGCGTGATCGATGGCGAGCTCGCCGGTGAGCCAGTGCAAGAGGTAGCCCGCAGCGGGTGGGAACGCGACCGCGCCCGCGAAGACCTCTGGACTGTTCTCGCGAAGCCACATGATCTTCGGACCCGAATGTGAGGCGTCCGGGATAAGGCCGGTGATCGCGCGGAGGCGTTCCTCGCCAACCCCATTTGCGAGCGCACCAGCCTGGCTTTGGGCCCGGCGGTCCAACCAGATGATCGCGGGGCCAACCGGGTCACCGTCCGATGAGATGGGTGCGACCCCATCGACCTGACACGCGAGACTGAGAACTGCGACCTCGTTACCGGCAACCCCCGCACTGGCAAGCGTCTTGCTTATCACCGCAACAACGGCAGATTCCCAACTGCGCGGGTCTTGTTCGGCCCACCCCGCATGGGGGTGGGCCATCTCAAGACCGCTTGAGGCGGAACCTCGAACCACACCTTCGCCATCAAGCAAGACACCCTTGACGCTTTGCGAACCGACATCTACTCCAAGGACGAAGGGCACTCTACGGACAACTCTCGCTCAACGAATTTCTGGTGGGACGATTTCGTTGTATTCAACGGAGAACTCGTCATCCGCCGACGCCATCACGGCACCCGCGATTGCCATCTCCTTCGGGCGCACCTTACCGAGCCAGAACGCGACCGCTCCGACGATGACGACCCAGCCAATGATCACCCATGGAAAGTACTTGTAGGGCGCAGTGTTGTTCTCGATGATCTGACCGACCAGCAGCCCCGCCATCAGTAGCGCACCCAACGCGGGCATCAAGACGTGGTAGAAGAACTTGAAGTCACCACTTCGACGGAGGTAGCGAATCGAAGCGACGTTCGTCATGATGTAGACGGGAAGGATGCCGAGCGTCAACAGGTAGCCGAGGTAGCCGTACACGTTGCTACCACCCAGCGGCTGGCGCAGTCCACCGGAGACCCAACCGACCAGGAGGGTGATGACGATGGCGAACCCACTCTGAACGATGACCGCCTTCGTTGGCGTCTTACGCTTGGCATCGACGTGTCCGAAGAAGTTCGGAAGCAACTTCTCACGGCCCATGGCGTGCAGAATGCGGATGATGCCGTTGTTGGAGTTCACCATCACGGCAAACATCGACGACACCGATGCGACGACGATGAACCACGTCATCCAGGGGGCGAACTTCGTGGCCAGCATGTTCCAGGGCGTCGATGCACCCGTGAGATGGTTGGTCGTCGCGATGCCCAGGCCGTTCACTTCGGCCCAGATGCAGAACACGTAGAGCAGACCGACCGCAGCAACGGCGATAAGGACGGCCTTGGGGACGATTCGTCGTGGCTCACGGACTTCCTCACTCAAGGTCGAGGCTCCCTCGAAGCCGACGAAACTCAAGGCAGCGAACACCGCTCCGGTGACCAGACCGTGCAGGCCATTCGGCGATGCGCTCGGCGAAAGCGGGTGCAACGTGAGTCCGTTGCTCGCGACACGAAAGACAACGATGAGTGACATCCCAAAGACCACGACCACTTCAGCGGCGAACAGAACAAGGGCGGTCTTGATGCTCGCGGCGATGCCATGAAAAGCCAGCCAGGTCATAAGCAGGAATGGCACCAGGCCAATGACCCACCAAGGGATGTTGACGTTGAACTGGGCTTGAAATGTCGACTGCAGATAACTGCCGATCAGACCAATCTCCGCAGGTGGGAGCAGGGCGTACGCGACAAACATGAGTCCACCCGTCACGAATCCCGAACGAGCTCCAAGACCACGGGTCACGTAGGTATAGAACGCGCCGGCGCTGGGTAGTCGAGCGGCCATGGAAATCACGCCACTGGCGGCGATAAGGATCGCAATCAGGCACGCCAAATAGACGAATGGCGTTCCCGCACCAGAGAAAGGAAACGAGAACTGTGGGTTGAAGAACGTTGAAACGGCTGGACCCATGATGGCGGCGGACATAATGACCGCCCCTGGGAGCCCTATGGCGTTTCGCCTCAGCCCGGATTGTATTACCGGCACTTCATTGGTTTCAGACAAAACTCCCCCTCAGTAGTCGTTGCCGCTCGGTTTGCACGAGCCACTCTCTTCAACTTCGATCCACGGCGGACCGAGTGCAGACTAAGTCATCAGATGACTTCTGTCAAGGACGTCGCATGGGTTTCCCAGACCACACGCCAGACGAGTCCGAAATGGCCTCGACATCTGGAGGTGTTCTCGTCACAGCCCCTTTGACGAATACGAATTCATCTGCCCGGCCCGACTCTCTTCGCCTCGCCACCTGCGGCGGAGCTCGACGCTGCGAACCATCGCTCACGATTGGTAGGACGGGCTCGAGTTGCGAGTCCGCAAAGCAGCGTCAGCGAGGCCCCACGGATGACGCGATGCTCGCCGCGTCGGCGAGATCACCGGCGACCTGCGCAAAGTCCCGTGCGACGAGCCCAACCGTGATGCGTAAGTGTGCAGTTCCATCATCGCGAGTGACGAAGGGGCTTCCCGCGGCGGTCCCGATTCCACGACTCGCCAGCAGTACCAGTGCGCCCGTCTCGTCGTCGACCGGCAACCAGAGGTTCAGTCCGTCGCCGTCACCGGTGCGAATCCCTCGCCGTCCAAGTTCTGTCGTTACCATCTGACGACGGTGAGCGTACGCGGACCTGGCTCGCTCCACCTGCGTGCGCGATTCATCACGCGTGAGCAGGTCGAGCAGTACCGCTTGGAGCAATCGGCTCGTCCATCCTTGACCCAGTAGGCGTCGCTCTCGGATCCCGTCCAGGATCGACGCGGGTCCGCTCATCGCCGCAAGGCGGAGGTCGGGGCCGTGGGATTTCGAGAAGCTTCGGATGTGCACTGTCTGTTCGGGAAGGAACCTACCGAGACTTATTGGCGGCGTCGACGCTATCGCCCCCGCCGAATCATCTTCCACGACGAAGACCTTCGTCGCGCGCACGAGCGTCGCGAGCTGCGATGCCCGCTCGTCGCTCATCGACACGCCCGACGGGTTCTGGGCCCGCGGTTGGAGGAATATCGCGCGCGGGTGCATCGTCAACGCATGTTCCAGCTGGGCCGGAATTATCCCCTCGCTGTCCATATCGACACCGATGGTTCGAACGCCAAGGGCGTCGAGGAGGTCCAGCATCGGAGGGAAGCTCGGGTTCTCGACGATGACCGTGTCCCCGAAGTGCAACAGGTGCGTGGCGACCTGATCGAGAGCGTCCATGGCTCCGTCGACCACGGCGAGTTGGCCCACTTCGTAGGGCCAGTCGGCGCGCAACGCATCCGACAACCCGGGGATTATCGGGTCATCCAGGTAACTCCCGGAGACCCACGCCTGTTGCAGGCTGTTGAGCGCTGGCTTCAGATCGGGCAGCAGCGACGCGTCGGGCACTCCCGTCGAAAGGTCCAGTCCGAAGGGGATGGACCGCTCGAGGGCGCGTCGGTAGCGCGTCGGTCCCGGTCCACCTCTCGTCTTGACCACGGTGCCGTGGCGTCCGTCGGATCGCAACACGCCGGCCTGCGCGAGCGTCTTCCACGCGGTGCTGACGGTACTCGGTGACAGTCCGAGTTCGCTCGCGACGATTCGGATCGGCGGGAGTTTGCTCCCTTCGAGGATCGTGCCGTCGCCGATAGCCACACTGAGCGCATTCACCAGTCCCTTGCTGGTTCGCTGCGTCAACCGCGCACTGATCGAGTCAAGTATCTTTGTAACCATACAAAGATACTATTGTATGACTGTCCAACCATATGTACTATTTCGACCATGAGTACATACATAAGTCATTGGATCGGCGGAAAGCCGGTCGTCGGATCAACCGCGAGAACGTCGCCCGTCTACAACCCGGCGACGGGCGAGCAGACCGCGCTCGTTCCGTTGGCGTCGGTCGAGGAGATCGATCACGTCGTGAACGTCGCGAGCGCTGCCGCCAAGGCGTGGGCCAACGCCCCGCTCGCTCGCCGCGCCGCCGTGCTGTTCGCCTTTCGCGAGCTTCTCCACGCCCGCAGCGGCGAGCTCGCCGCGATTGTCACCGCCGAACACGGCAAGGTGCTGTCCGACGCCGGTGGCGAGATCGCGCGTGGGCTCGAGAACGTCGAGTACGCCACGTCGGTTCCCCAGCTCATGAAGGGTGGCTACTCCGAGCAGGTGTCGACGGGTGTCGACGTCTACTCGATCCGCCAGCCCCTCGGCGTCGTCGCGGGCATCACGCCCTTCAACTTCCCGGTCATGGTGCCGCTGTGGATGTGCGCCAACGCGATTGCCTGCGGTAACTCGTTCATCCTCAAGCCCAGTGAGAAGGACCCCTCGGCGGCACTCTTCCTCGCCCAGTTGTGGAAGGACGCGGGACTTCCCGACGGCGTGTTCAGCGTGGTCCAGGGCGACAAGGTCGCGGTCGACGCGCTCATCAACCACGAGGACGTCGCGGCTTTGAGTTTCGTCGGTTCCACACCGATCGCGAAGTACATCTACGAGACCGGCACCGCCGCCGGCAAGCGCATCCAGGCCCTCGGTGGCGCGAAGAACCACATGGTGGTCCTTCCCGACGCCGACATCGACATGACCGCCGATGCCGCGATCTCCGCGGGCTACGGCGCCGCCGGCGAGCGCTGCATGGCGATCTCGGTCGTGGTCGCCGTGGGTGACATCGCCGACAGTCTCGTTGAAGCCATCGCCAAGCGGATCCCCGGTCTCGTCGTCGGCAACGGTGCCGACGCCACGACCGACATGGGACCGCTCATCACTTCCGAGCACCGCGACAAGGTTGCCGGCTACATCGGCGCCGGTGCCGACGCCGGTGCCACGATCGTGGTCGATGGACGCGACGCTGCGCTTCCCGACGACGGGTTCTTCCTCGGTGCGACTCTGCTCGACGACGTGAAGCCCGAGATGACGGTGTACCGCGACGAGATCTTCGGACCTGTTCTCTCCGTCGTGCGCGTGGCGGACTTCGACGAGGCCATCAAGCTGATCAACAGCAACCAGTTCGCCAACGGCACTGCGCTCTTCACCCGCGACGGCGGGGCGGCGCGCAAGTTCCAGCACGAGATCGAGGTCGGGATGATCGGGATCAACGTCGCCATTCCGGTTCCGGTGGCCTACTATTCGTTCGGCGGGTGGAAGGCCTCGCTCTTCGGTGACAGCCACATGTACGGTCCCGAGGGTGTCAACTTCTTCACCCGCGGCAAGGTCGTCACTTCGCGCTGGCCCGACCCGGCGACGTCCACGATCAACCTCCACTTCTCACAGGCAAGGTAAGCAACATGAGCGAAACAACTATCTCCAAGTACAGTGCCAGCCACCTCAGCGTCGACGAGGTCACGCGCCTCGACCATGACCACGTGTTCCACTCGTGGTCGGCCCAGGAACTGATCAGTCCCCTGCCCATCGCCTCGGCGAAGGGTGCCTCCTTCACCGACTACCAGGGCCGTGAGTATCTGGACTTCTCTTCACAACTGGTCAACGTCAACATCGGCCACCAGCACCCCAAACTGGTGGAAGCCATCGTCGAGCAGGCTCGTCGACTCTGCACGGTGCAGCCCGCCTTCGCGGTTGACGCCCGTAGCGAAGCCGCGCGGCTCATCGCCGAACTCGCTCCCGGTGACCTCAACAAGGTCTTCTTCACCAATGGTGGGGCCGAAGCGATCGAGAACGCGGTCCGGATGGCCCGCCTGCACACCGGTCGCCACAAGATCTTCTCCACCTACCGCAGCTACCACGGCGCCACCGCGGGAGCGATCACCCTCACCGGCGATCCGCGCCGCTGGCCGTCAGAGCCCAGCCTGCCGGGCGTCGTGCACTTCTGGGGCCCCTACGCCTACCGATCATCGTTCCACGCAGAATCCGAGGCGCAGGAGTGCGAGCGGGCGCTGGCACATCTGCGCGACACGATCACCTTCGAGGGTCCCCAAACCGTCGCCGCCGTCGTGTTGGAGAGCGTCGTCGGGACCAACGGTATTCTCGTGCCGCCTGACGGCTACCTGGCCGGCGTGCGTGCACTGTGTGACGAGTTCGGGATCGTCATGATCGCCGACGAGGTGATGTCCGGCTTCGGACGATGCGGCGAGTGGTTCGCCGTCGACCACTGGGATGTGGTCCCGGACCTCATCACCTTCGCCAAGGGCGTCAACTCCGGCTACGTACCGCTGGGCGGCGTGATCATCTCGGAATCGATCGCCGCGACGTTCGCGACGCGCCCCTTCCCGGGCGGACTCACCTACTCCGGGCACCCACTGGCCTGCGCCTCGGCGGTTGCGTCGATCAACATCTTCCGTGAAGAGGGGATCGTTGATCACGCACGCCACCTGGGCACCGACATCATCGCGCCGGCACTCGCCGCGATGGCCGCGAAGCATCCGTCAATCGGTGACGTGCGAGGTCTCGGCGTCTTCTGGGCCATCGAGTTGGTACGCGACCGGGCGACGCGCGAACCCTTGGTCCCCTTCAACGCCGGCGGTCCCGCCGCCGCACCGATGAACGACTTCGCGAACGCGTGCAAGGAGTCGGGCCTCTGGCCCTTCATCCACTTCAACCGCACCCACGTCGTGCCTCCGTGCACCATCACCGATGACGAGTTGCGCTCCGGGCTCTCGATCCTGGATGAGGCCCTCACGGTGGCGGACGGGTTCTACACGGGTCAGTAGGTGAACGAGCAGCGCCCGTCGGGCGCTGCTCGCACCCACCGGGTTGCTCATCGCGCGCGGTGCGCGATGCCAACTGCCATGATTGACCAAGACGTGCGCCCTCGTGGAGCTCGTGGGTCGAATTCGGATTCGTTGGTGAAGGGCCGTCATGCGCAAGCTCAGGTGGTGGAGAGGACTTCCGAGGTCGGTTTGGGTCCTCGGGCTAGTGAGTTTCTTCAACGACACGGCGAGCGAGATGCTGTACCCGCTGCTGCCGATCTTCATCACGCAGGTACTGGGGGCTCCGGTCGCGGTGCTCGGGCTGATCGACGGAGCCGCCGAAGGCAGCGCGGCGCTCTTCAAGACAGTCTTCGGCAGGTGGTCCGACCGGCTGGGTCGACGTAAACCGTTCGTGTTCTTCGGTTACGTGGCGTCGACACTCTCGAAGCTCGTGGTCGCCCTGTCCAACACGTGGGGCCTCGTCTTCGTCGGAAGGGTGATGGACAAGTTCGGCAAGGGCATCCGAACCGGCGCCCGCGACGCACTCCTCCTCGACGCCTCCAACGACACGAACCGCGGACTCGTCTTTGGCGTTCAGCAGAGCCTCGACAGTGCGGGGGCGGTCGCCGGACCACTGCTGGCCCTCTTGCTCCTTCGGGTCTTCTCCAATGACGTGCGCACGGTCCTGTACGTCGCAATCCTGCCGTCGATCGTCAGCGTGTTGGTCGTGAGTTTCGTTCGCGAAAGCGGTCCGCGAGCCGCGAGGGTCGCGAGGGCGCGCTCCGACGAGGTGCGCCCTACCGGCCACGCGAGCCGACTCGACCTCACGGGACTCCCGACCGAACTAAAGACCTTCCTCGTCGTCAGCGGACTGTTCGCCTTCGCCAACAGCTCGGACAGTTTCCTCATCCTGCGTTCGAGGAGCGTTGGGCTCAGCCTCTCGCTGGTGATCCTCGCCTACGTCCTGTACAACGTCGTGTACAGCGTCGCCTCCACGCCAGCCGGGATGCTGGCCGACCGATTCGGACCTCGTCGTGTCTACGCCGCCGGCGTCGCCCTCTACGTGCTCGTCTACGCGGGCTTCGCCGTCAACTCGTCGCGCGCAGCCGTATGGATCCTCTTCGCTGTCTACGGTCTCTACATCGCGCTCACCGACAGCGTCGCACGGGCGCTGGTCGGCAGCTTCGTCACCGACGAACGCCAAGCCGCTGGAATCTACGGTCTGCTGCAAACGGTGGTGAGCGTCGGTCTCGTCCTAGCGTCGGTCGTCGGGGGCGTCCTCTGGTCACTCGTCGGATCGTGGGCGACATTCGCCTTCGCTAGCGCGTGCGCGGCGGCGGCACTCGTGGTCTTCGTCGCGACCGACCTGCGTGCCTCGTCGCGACCGTCCCAACGCTGATCGGGGGCCATCGGGCCCACGTGCCAACATGGCGCCATGGAAACAACGCGACTGCAGGTCGGCACCTTCACCCGGTCGTTGCTGATCGAGCTCGCCCGCAACAATGGCGCGTTCGAACGGGCGGGACTTGAGGTCGTGGAGACGTCGGTGACATCGTCGCCCGCGCAGTTCAGTTCCCTCGAACGAGGTGAGTTCGACGTCATCCTCACGAGCCCCGACAACGTGCTCGCCTACCGGTTCCTCACGAGCAATCCACTGAGCCGCAATCTGCCCGTCACGATCCTTCAGGCGATCGACCGTGGCCTCGGACTCTCACTGTGGCGGGCGCCGTCACTCACCAACGACGACCTGCGCGACTCCACGCTCGCCGTCGACGTACCCGGGTCTGGTTTCGCCTTCGTCGCCTACGCGTTGATGGCGAGGCTAGGGCTGGAACCCGGTGACTATGACGTCGTGGCGCTCGGATCGACGCCGCAACGGGCCTCGGCGCTGATCGAGGGAGCGTGCGCGGCGACGGTCCTGAACGCCGGCAACGAGCTCCGGGCGCGCGGCGCGGGCTGCGTCATGCTCGGCACGGCCACCGAGCTCGGTCCATACCTCGGCACGGTGGTGGCGGCCCTCGTGACCCACGACCCGACCGACGTCGCCACGCGCCGTCGGTTCAGCGACGTTCTGCGTGCCACCAGCGACGAGGTGCTGTCGGGCGGGCTCGAGCGCGAGGTCGTTGACGGCGCCATGCGGCTCCTCGGCCTCGACGACGAGCAGGCCCGTGAACACTACGCGTGCCTGCTCGACCCCTCAACCGGTCTCGTCGCCGACGCAAGGGTCGATCCGGCATCGGTCGCGACACTGATCGAACTTCGTCGCCGCTACATGGCGTCCCCGGAACTCGACACGATACTGGCCTCACTGGGCGACGTCGTCGCGGGTGACGCACTGGCATGATCGAACCGGCTGGAGCATCACCGACCGACGACTGCGACGTCGCGGTGTCGCGGCGCCAGTGCGCCGCGTGAAGTTTCTTCAGCGAAAACAGGAGTCGTTCATCGATAGAGTGAACAAAAACCTGCGTCGGGCGCCACGTGGGCGTCCTTGCGGAGAGGACCGGATGACCATGGACCACGAGCGTCCCGCGATCGACTCCAGCATCACCGACGAATTGTTGCGACGTCGCCCGGTCTGGGGCTCGTTCATCGCCGGCGCCTTCGTGCTCGATACCGCTACGACGACGTTCGATGTTCTCGAGGCCGCCAACGGTCGCACGCTCGCACGCGTCGCCGTCGCCGACGACGCGATGGTCGATCGGGCGGTCTCCGATTCGCGGCTGGCCTACGAGGGCATCTGGCGCTCACTCTCGCCCAAGGAGCGCGGGGCGCTCATGCGCCAGGTCGCCCAACGGATCCGTGAGCACGCCGAGGAGCTCGGAGAGCTCTGCGCGCGCGAGGTCGGCAAGCCCAAGCGTGACGCGCTACGCGTCGACGTGGTCTCGAGCCACTCGAGCTTCGACTATTACGCGGGTATCGCCGACACCGTGCACGGTCAGATCCTCGACCAGGGACCCATTGAAGCACGCGTCACGTACGAGCCCTACGGCGTCGTCGCGGCGATCCTCCCCTTCAACTGGCCCCCGATCCATTTCTCGAAGAAGTGCGCCCCCGCCCTCGCCGTCGGCAACACCGTCGTGATCAAGCCGGGCGAGCAGGCGCCCCTCACCGTCCTTCGACTCGTGGAAATCGCGAACGAGGTCCTGCCGCCGGGCGTCATCAACGCCGTGTCGGGCATGTCGTCGGGTCCCGCCCTCGCGTCACATCCTCGCGTCGAGCGAATCTCGTTCACCGGCGCGACCGCGACCGGGCGACGAGTCATGGAGAGCGCCGCCAAGAATCTCACGTACGCCACGCTCGAACTGGGCGGCAAGAACGCGCTGCTCGTACTCGACGACGCCAATCTCGATGAGGCCGTCGCGATCGCGATCGAGGGGATGTTCTACAACCAGGGCGAGGCCTGCACCTCGACGTCGCGCATCCTCGTGCACGACTCGCTCTACGACGAGTTCGCCCGCCGCTTCGTCGACGAGACCGCCAAACTCAGGATCGGCGATCCCCTCGAGGCGACGACCGACATAGGACCCCTCGTCGACGCTCGCCAGCGAGAACGAGCGGCGCACTACGTCGCCATCGGGATCGAGCAGGGGGCGACGCTCCTGTACCAGGGAACCATTCCCGATAGCCCCTCGTTCGCTGACGGGTTCTTCCTCGCCCCCTGCGTGCTCGGTGACGTGACCCCGCAGATGACCGTCGCCCAGGAGGAGATCTTCGGGCCCGTCGCGTGTCTCATGCGATTCGGTTCCGACGACGAGGCCGTCGCCATTGCCAACGGCACCGAGTACGGGCTCACCGCGGCGATCTGCACGAGCGACGAGGTTCGGGCCAGCCAGTTGGCGACCCGCCTCGAGGTCGGCATGGTCTTCGTCAACAACTACACCCGGCGCACCTTCATCGGCTCACCGTTCGGGGGCGTCAAGGGCAGTGGGTACGGCCGCGAATACGGCCCCGAGACCCTGCACGAATTCGTGCGGGCGAAGAACGTCAGGTTTCCCTCGGGGCGCGGCGTGATCCCCGGATGGCCACCGCGCCCCTAGGCAACGGTCACTTCAGGAGTGTCTGCGTCGTCTTGATCAGGTTCAACAGTGCCTTGGTGGGCGTCGCGACGACCGGCGCGGTGAACGTCAGGACGATGTAGTTGCCCGCGACCCACGCGTCGAGGCGCACGCTGCCAGCCGTGGCGGTTGAGCCGAGACCGTCTTCCTTGCCGTTACCGAAGTCGAGGTAGTCGCTCACGCCCCCGACCGGGGTCTTCTTCATCGCGCCCGCGGCCTGCTTGACCATGTACGCCATGTACTGGATCGACGTCATCGTCGGCTTGGACGCCGCGGCGGAGAGTTTCTTGATGTCAGCGGGGCTGACGCAACCGATGACCAAGGCCTTCGGCCCGAAGTCGTAGGTCGTTCCGAGTGCATTCGTCGCGTTCGCGGACGCCTTCGAGTAGTTGTACGGTGTGATCTTCGGACCGGTGGCGCCGGCGTAGCCGTCGGCGACGATCACCGCCTTGGTCAGCGTGGCGCACGACTGGGCCGTGGTGGACGCACCGGCGACCGACGTCACGCCTAGGCCCGCCGTGAGCGTTCCCGCGATGAGTAGCCCGGCGGCGAGTGGGGAGATGCACGAGAGACGACGCATTGGAATCCTTTCGAGTTCGATGCACCACCGGTCGAGCTCGCATGGTCGCGGACAGGCTCGGTGACGCCGTGACAAACACTAGGACACCAGTCGTAAGCGAAGCCTCTACGAAACATAAGAACTTCGCCAACGAGACACTTTCGAGTACCACGACCCGAGCATCGCCATGTAAGTCGCCGAGCCCGACGGACAATGATGAAGGTATGGGCCAGATCGACGATACGTCATTCCGACATCTCGTCCTCGAGCACGGACCGGCAGTCGGGAACTACCTGCGTCGCCGCCTCTACCCTCTCGCAGCGGGCGAGCTCGATGACCTGGTGGAAGAGACGTTCATCGTCGTGTGGAGGCGCCGCGACGCGATACCGGTGGGTGCAGAACTTCCCTGGATGATCGGGGTGGCACGCAACGTTCTTCGAAACGCCCGCCGATCGCGTCAACGACGTGACGTTCTCGAGTCCTCGCTCCGGACCAACGCCAGCGACGCCTCAGCCGAGGACTACGTCGTCGCGGATGCTTCCGTGCGCGAGGCACTCGCCCAGATGAACGACGGCGATCGTGAGATCCTGATGTTGAACGCGTGGGACGGCCTCGACGTCGTCGCGATCGCCGCCACCCTCTCGGTGACCACCAACGTGGCGGCGGTCCGCCTCAACCGCGCCCAGTCACGGTTCCGGGGATTCCTCGCCGCCCTCGAAGTCGTCTGAAACTCCGGTGCACATCACGACACAGACAAGTTATGAAGGAGGTGGGCGATGAACGATAGTGACGACCGTCTACGACGCGCAGACCCCGTCGCCGGCCAGCCGTATCACCACGCCAACATCGGACAGATGATCTCGCGCATCACCACTGCACGCTCTTCGTCACACGAGCGTCAATGGCGCCTCTTCAAGTTGCGCATGGCGTCAGCCGTCGCACTCGCGTCGGCGCTCACCGTGGGTGCCGTCTCATTGCTGGCCGGCGTCGGTTCGGGTCTGCCCGTGCTCGAGCTCGGTGCCGGCAGTGCCGCACCGCCCGGAGCGACCAGTTCGATGATGATGATCTGGGCGAGGTTCCAGTTCTCACCCGGTCCGAATCTCAGCGCTGACGCGGCGACCGGTACCGCCTACCGAGTGCAGGCTCCGGGTGACGCCTCCAGAGAAGCCACGCGGTTGGCGTCGATCTTCGGCGTCGATGGACCGGCCCAGGACGTCAACGGTGACGCGACGAATTGGACGGTCACGGACCCGTCCGGTGCATCACTGAACTATCAGGCAACGGGCGCCATCGCGAACTGGTGGTTCAGCACGTCCACGTCAGCGGTGACGTCGAGCATCGTCGGACCAATGGCGGACGCCACTTCCCCGTCGCCGTCGTCGAGCGCCACTGGTGCGGTCCCGTCCAAGGCGAGCGTGGCGAGAGACGTGCAGTCCTACCTCTCGCGGATGCACTACGACTACACGCTCGCCAATCCCAGTTTCTCCAGCGATTCGACGACCTCCTCCAGCCCTGGTGCCCCCGACGCCACCATCGATGAGGAGATCGTCAACTACGACGTCGTCGTCGACGGCGTGACGACGGATCAGTCCGCCCAGTTCGTGATCGACTCGTCGAACCACCTCGTGAGCGCATCGGGCCCAGCCTTCGACATCACAACGACCCGGGACTACCCTCTCCAAAGTCCCGTCACCGGCGTCGCCGTGCTGAACGCCGAGCAGATCGCCAGATTCAGCGCGCCCAACGGCGGACCAGCCACGCCCGCAGCGGGTCAAGGTGTCAGCGGCGGGTCACCGGGACCTTCCGATGCGACGCCATCCGCAACGACGACGACCATCGCGGCACCACCCCTCATCTCAGTCGCGCTCAACGATGCGGCGTTGCATCTGACGGCGTATCAGCTGAACGATGGTTCCACCTGGTTGATCCCCGTCTACAACTACACCGGCACAGCATCCAATGCCGACGGCAACTCGTACGCCGGCACGTGGTCGACGATCGCCGTCGACCCGGCCTACGTGCACCTCGACCGGACCACCCGGGGCGTCATCAATTACTGACGATCTAACCCCAGAGTTGCAGCGTCGCCACCGCGCTCACCATTGAGAGCGGTACGACCCAGGCACCGATCCGACTGGCCTTCACCAGTGAGGGTTGCGCCCCGGCGGTGCGTGCGGCGCGAAGCCACAGCAGCCACGCGAGCGAACCGCTGACGCAGAGATTCGGACCGAGATTCAAGCCGATGATCAGCGCGTACGGGTGCGTCGGCGCACGGGCCGACAACAGCGAGGCGGCCGGAAGATTGTTCATGGCGAGTGCGGCGAGTGCGGCGAGCGCCGATGTCCCCCAGATAGTCAGGTGAACCAGCAGCGTGCTCGGCGAGGACCACGCGCGTCCCAGTGTTCCGAGGGCCACCGCACTGGCGAAGAGCCCCGCGAGCACCGGGATCCCGAGCACCTGCGCCACGTGGGCGATCGTCGTCCTGCGTTGAAGGAGTCGGCGCCCGACGACGAAGGCCCCGACGAGCATGACCGGTAGCGCGGGCGAGGCTATTGCGACTACCAGAAGCGCCGACGACACCACCGCAAAGAGTCCGAGACCCAGTCTCGGTGCGGCCACGGCCACCACGTCGGTGGAACCGAGGCGCAGTTGGCGTCGCTCGAGCACCGCGATGACGGCCGCACTGACCAGGAGTGCGACGCTCGCCGGCGCCCACATGTGCGCGATGAAGCCAGCCCCGGTCAATCGCGTATGACCCAGGACGATCAGGTTGGTCAGGTTCGATCCCGGCAGGAACAGTGAGCCGGCGTTCGAGAGCATGAGGCATCCGTACAGCAGTGGCGCCTCACCGCCGCCTCGGCTGCGGGCGGCGTAGACGAGCACCGGCGTGAGGAACGCGACCGACGTGTCGAGGTTCAGCACGGCGGTGACCGATCCGATCAAGAGCGCCGCCCCCATGAAGAGGACCAACCCGTTGGTCGAAAGACGGGCGAGTCGGTTCCCCGCCGCTTCGAACAACCCGTCGTCGTTCGCGACGAGGCCCACGAGCAGGAGCCCCGTCACCAGGACGAAGGGTGGCCAATCCTGGCCCGCCGCCGAAACGGCATTCGCGGGCGCGCTCACCACCGCGATGACGACGCCGCAAAGGGCGACACCGAGCGCGAGCAGCGCGAGCCGTCCCGGTCTCTTGGCGCGGTCTCGCGCCACCCTTCGAGGTCGATTCACTTGCGTAAGTATCGCAGGTGTCATCCCGAGCGAAGCGACGGGCCCATCGGTACTTCGCGCACACACGCCAAAACCGGCGATACTTGCATCTGATGAATTATTCACCCGACGAGGCGAACGAACGACCCGCGCAGGCTGCGGGGGTGGGGGTACTTCGTTCCCTCGGGCTCACGTCGCACGACGACGTCGCACTGGGCGATGGCTTGTACCTCGGTCGGGTCAGTATCGTGCACGGAGCCACCGGCGAGGTGATCTGGTGCGACGCCGAGGGAGAGGAGTCGATCTCGACCTGCCATTTCTCACCTGGCTTGGGCCTGCGTCCCGTGGCCGGTGACTGGGTCGCCATGCGCGACGGCCAGATCGTCGAGGTACTCAGCCGACGCAGCGCCTTGCGTCGTCCGGACCCGAATGGTCGTGATATTCAGGTTCTGGCGGCGAATCTTGACCTGGTCCTCATGGTCGTGCCCATCAACCGGCGACTCAACGTGCGGATGCTGGAACGTTTCACCATCATGGCCTGGGAGAGCGGCGCTCGCCCCTTCGCGATCCTCACCAAGGCTGACGAGGCCACCGACGTCGAGGGCGCCCTCGAAGAGACCAGGCTCGCGGTGCCGGGCGTCGATGTGCTCACGACCAGTTCGCAGAGCGGCCAGGGCATTGACCAGTTGCGCCGCCTGCTCCACGAGGGCGTCACCGCCGTCATGCTCGGGGCGTCCGGCGCCGGAAAGACGTCGCTGTTGAACGCTCTCGAGGGAAGCGACGAGGTCACCAGGACCGTGAATCGCAGCGGGGAAGGGCGCCACGCCACGACCACCCGCAAGCTCTACCGCCTGCGCTCCGGTGGCGTCTTGCTCGACATCCCCGGCATTCGTCTGCTCGATCTCATGGTCGGCCAGGACGGTGTCGACGAGACCTTCGCCGATATCGGCGCCATCGCGTCACGGTGCCGATTCCGCGACTGCAGCCACAACGGCGACCTCGGCTGCGCGGTCGAAGAGGCGGTGCGCACCGGCGAGCTACCCGCCCGCCGACTGGAGAACTACCGACTCATCAAGGCGGAACTCGCCCACCAGGAACATCGCCGAAGTCCCGAGGAGATGCTGAAGCAGCGTCGGCGCGGTCGTCCAGCGCCGAAGAAGAAGTAGCGGCGCGAGACAGTACTGTCGAGAACGGTGGCAACCTCCTCAACACACAGCGCACCACAGGCTCGCCAGTGGTCGATCGAGATCGCGGGAGAGGGGAATCCCGCTGTCTTCTTCCTGGCCCCCGATCGATTCGACTCGGCCATGCGAACGCTCGACTCCTTCTCGATGACCCTCGAGAATGGCGGCCTCTTCGGCGTCGCCCTCGGTCCCGCGCCCCCGGTCGATTCGCGCTGGTCGAGTTGCATCGTCGCCGACTCGGCATTCGGTACGCGGCTCGACGAACTGCACGTCGACGACTTCTGGGACTTCTACTCGGTGCACACTCCTTCGACACGGGTCGACGGCGACGTCGTCACGCTCACCGACAACGCGGAGATCGCCGAACTGCTGCAGATTCACGCGGTGGACTCTTCGGTATGGCCAGGCGACCCCGAGGTCGTCGCCTGGTACGGGTTGCGTGACGAGAACGACGTGCTCGTGGCGCTCGGCGCGCTCGTGCGCTGGGAGTCGGGCATGCACGTGCTCGCATCGATCACGACGGTCACCGAGTTGCGCGGGCGAGGCTACGCCCAGGAACTCACGCAGGGCATCGTCGCGCGAGCCCGCGAACAGGGCATCACCTGGCTCGGGCTCGGCGTCGCGCATTCGAACGTGGCCGCGCACCACGTCTACGAGAAGGCTGGTTTCGAGCTCCGCGCCCGTTTCAGCGTCTACGACGAGGCCGTTCGACCCCGGACGCTCAGAGGTGATTGATCACTCCGTAGTGTTGGACCAGTCGCCCACGAAGGAGTTGTCATGCGTATCTTGATTGCCGGAGGAACCTCGTTCGTCGGACGCGCCATCGCGTGGTCCGCGCTGCAGGCGGGCCACGACGTCACGGTCATCAATCGCGGCGTGACGCCGAGCGACCTTCCCGTCAGCGTCCACCGTTTGGTCGGGGACCGTACGGGCGATCTCAGCGCCCTCGCGGGCCACTCGTTCGACGTCACCATTGACACCGTGGCCTACCTCCCGCGTGACGTCGAACTCCTCGCTGCGGCGCTGGACGGTCGAGGCGGGCACCACATCCAGATCTCCTCGGTCTCGGCCTACGTCGAACCCGAGCGACCCGGGGCCACCGAGGCGAACGCGACCCTGATCGACGATCCGATGTTGGACCTCGACGGGCCGGTCACCGCAGCGACCTACGGACCGCTCAAAGCGGCCTGCGAACGCAGCGCCGCGGCGCTCTTCGGCGCCACCACTACCTTCGTGCGTCCGACCTTCGTCATCGGTGCCCACGACGCCACGCTGCGTTTCCCTTACTGGGTGGAGCGCGCACGGCGCGGCGGCGTCATCGCGGTACCCGGTCCACGGACGATCGCGGTCCAGTACGTTGACGCGCGCGACCTCGCCGCTTTCGTGGTCGGGGCCGCGGAGCGTTCGCTGGTGGGGGCTTTCCACGTGGCCGGTCCCGGTCCGGACAGCCACTTCGTCGAGATGATCGAGCAGGTCGTGCACCACATCGCCCCCGCCGGCACGACCCTTCGCGAGATCGCCTACGAACGCATCGTCGGGGAGGGCCTGGAGGGAAGATTCCCGCTCTGGACCGGTGAGCACAGCGAGAATGCGCTGGCCCTCGACAGTTCGCTCGCACTCGCCAACGGCCTTCAGCTGCGCCCCCTGCGCGAGAGCGTCGACGACGTGGTCCGTTGGTGGGGCGATCGCGCGTGGCCGTCGCACTGGTTGGCGCCTGAACGCGAGGCATCGTTGCTCGCGCTCTGAGGTGACTAGCGGCGCTCGATGAGGTCCATGTAGTCGTCACGCCAGAGGTCGAAATACTCCTCGGGCAACATGACCGCGTGGGTCGGCGCGAGCGCCTCGACGAATTCGCGTTCGTGGCTCACCGCCACGATCGTTCCCGTCCACTGGTGCATCATCACGCCCAGCGCCTCCACGCTGGCGGGGTCCAGATTGTTGGTCGGTTCGTCGAGCAGCAGGAGATTGGCGTCCGACGCCGCCAGGATCGCCAGGGCCAGCTTCGCTCGCTCGCCACCCGACAGGGTTCCCGGCATCTGGTGCGCCGCCGATCCCTTCAGACCGAAGGCGCCGAGCAACGCACGGCGTTGCACCTCGGTCTGGACCGTGGCGTTCTCCAGGTGATCGAGTACCGACCTTGAGAAGTCGAGTTGCTCGTGCTCCTGGGCGAAGTAGCCGACCTTGACGTTCGCGCCGAACTTGACGTTGCCCATTTGCGCGCCCTGGGTTCCGGCGAGACAACGCAGCAGCGAGGACTTGCCCGCGCCGTTCTTGCCGACGATCAGGATACGGTCGCCCCGACGGGTGATGAAGTTCACGTCCTTCAGGACGTCGACCGTTCCGTATCGGACACCGACGTGCTCGACGGTCATCGGTACATCGCCGCTGCGCGGAGGGGCGGGGAGTTTGAAGGTGACTTTCCGTTCCTTCTTGGTGACCTCGACCCGGTTGTCCTCGAGCTTCTCAACCTTGCGGTCCAGAACCTTCGCGAGACGTGCACGAGCGGCGGTCTGTCCACGCATCGAGTCGGCGAGGCCCTTCATTCGTCCAATCTGGTCGTCCTGATGGGCGGCCATCTTCTCTTCGCTCAGTCGGCGGGTCTCTTCTTGCTCGAGGAACTTCGTGTAATTACCCTTGTACTCGCGCATCTGGCCGTCGCGAAGGGCCAACACGCGGTCGATCGACTTGTCGAGCAGGGGGAGGTCGTGGCTGATCACCAGGACGGTGCCACGGAAACGCTCCAGCTCGTCGAAGAGCCAGCGCTTGGCCGCCTTGTCGAGGTGGTTCGTCGGTTCGTCGAGCACCATGGTCTCGGGCTGCTCGTAGAGCACCCGCATCAGGTCGACACGGCGTCGCTGACCCCCCGAGAGCGAGTTCAGGTCCTCGAGCAGAAGTCCTTCGTCCAGACCGAGTCCCGCGGCGAGACGCCCGACCTCGGATTCCGCTTCATAACCGCCACGTTCGCGAAAGGCCTCCTCGAGACCGGTGAAGCGTTCGATGGTCTCCTCGGTGGGGTCGGCCGCCAACTCGTGGCGGGCGTGCTGCATATCCGCGTCGAGTTGATCGAGACCGCGCGCCGACAAGACGTGCGACAGGCCGATCGGTTCGACACCGAGGCCACCGGCGACCGGCTCCTGGGGTAGGTGACTCACTTTGCCCTGGTGCTGGACCGACCCCGTGACGCGCAGGTGTTCGGGCTTGTAGCCCAGCAGCACCGACAGCAACGTCGACTTCCCGGCTCCGTTGCGACCGACCAAGCCGACCTTCTCGCCGTTGCCGACCGTGAAGGACACCGGCTCGAGAATACGGCGTGCGCCGATCTCTATTCCCAAATCTCGGACTATGAGCATTTAGCGACCTAGCAACTCAGCGGCGGCGGCGAGCTCGTCTCGGAACTGGGGGTGGGCAATTGAAATCATGGCGTTCGCTCGTTCTTGCACTGTGCGTCCGCGCAGGTCGGCAGACCCGTATTCGGTCACAATGACGCCCGTGAGGTGACGTGGAGTGGTCACGACGGAGTGCGGAGTCATGTCTCCAATGATACGGCTCTTTAGTTCCCCGTTGACCACGGCGGTGGACTGCAGGCAAATCAGCGACGTGTGCTCCAGTGAAAGACTCGTGCCTTCGACGAAATCCATATGTCCGCCCACGCCCGAGTACTGGCGTGGACCAACGGTGTCGGCGATGATCTGACCGTGCAGGTCGACCTCGAGGGCCGAGTTGATGGAGACCATCCGGGGGTTGCGCGCGATGACCGAGGGATCGTTCACGTACGAGACCGGAGCGAAACCGACCGATCGGTTCTCGTGGAGGAATTCGTACATCTCGGCCGAGCCCAGTCCGAAGGTGATCACCGAGGTCCCGCGATGGGCCGACTTTCTCAGGTTGGTCACCTTGCCCGCCGCGCAGAGCGCGTAGAGGCCGTCGGTGAACATCTCTGAATGGACCCCGTAGTCGCCGCCGTCGCGCTCCACGAGGGCGTTCGCCACCATGCTGGGCACCGCCCCGATACCGGTCTGCAGCGTGGAGCCGTCGCGCACGAAGGCGGCGGCGAAATCGGCGATCGCGGCGTCGTTCGCAGTCCCGATCTCATTGGGCAACACGGTCGGATGTTCGTCGGTGTAGACGACCACATCGATGTCGTCCAGGGATATGTGGTTGTCGAAACCGTCGAGGGCCAGGGTCCTCGGAAAGTGCGGCGAGCACTCCACGATGAGCAGGCGCGAGGGGTCGCGACCCGCCGCGAGGTACTCGTCGAAGTGTGCGCCGTTGTAGAGCGAGAGGCTCACGTTGCCGTCGGCGTCGGGCATCGCGCCCTGCATCATCATGACCCTGGGGGCAAGGTGCTGGATCAGCAGACCGTAATGGCGAAAGAATGAGGGGACGAATTGGATGTCCGCTCCCTGAGCCTGATAGTGGCGCTCCCCGCCCCCGAGGAACGTCGCACGGTAGTGGACGTTCGGGTGCAGGAACACGTCGTAGACGCCGAGCAGGAGGCCTCCGCTGAACGTCAGGTCCTCCCAGTCCGTGCGAAGCGACAGTTGTTTCAAGAGCCCTACGGGCGTCGCGGTGACCAGGCCCAGTCCAATCGCGTCCACGGGGCGCACCAGTCCAATCGCCTCTTCGACACTCAGCTCTCGCGCGGCCATCGGGATATTCTGCCCGAAACCTGCGCCTGTGGCACGATTATCTGATGAATGAACCTTTCTTAATGGAAATATGGAGCGATGTCGTCTGTCCGTTCTGCTCGTTGGGCGCTCGTCAACTCGAGGTCGCCCTCGACCGCTTCGAGTTCCGTGATGACGTCGTGCTTCGACACCGGGCGTTCGAACTGGACCCGCAGGCCCCCACCGACTACAACCTCTCGTTACCCGAACTGCTCGCGAAGAAGTACGGCATGCCCGTCGAGCGTGCCCGCGAGCTCAACGAGAGGCTCGAGGGCGACGCCCGACTGCTCGGGATGACGTGGTCGATGAAACGAGCTCGGCCCACGAACACGTTCGACGCCCACCGAGTGATCGCGCTCGCCACGACCCAGGGCCTCGACCACGAGATGAGCGATCGGCTCTTCCGTGCGTACTTCAGCGAAGGTCAGCTCGTGAGTGACCACGACGTCCTCTCGGCCTTGGCCGAGGAGGTGGGTGTCGTGGGCGTCGAGGGGCTGTGGTCCACGGACGCGTTCGTCAGCGAGGTCCGTGCCGACGAGGAGCGCGCCCAGGAACTCGGGATCACGGGCGTGCCGTCACTGCTGCTCGACGGCAAGTTCATGGTCGTGGGCGCCCAAGGTGCCGATCAGATCCATGACGTGCTCGTGCGGGCCTGGGCTCGACGAGCCTCCGTCTAGCCCTCGTCCTCGTCCTCGGCGGGAACCACCGCTGCGGTGGCGACCGAGTGGCCCTCGTCGAGGTTCATCACCCGAACGCCCGTAGCGTCGCGTCCCTGTGAGGAGACCTCGCGCACCGGCGTCCTGATGAGCACCCCCCCGCTCGAGGCGAGGAGAAGTTCATCGTCGAGATGGACCATGAACGCGGCGACCAAGAAGCCGCGCGCCGCCGACAGCCTGATGGCGCGAACCCCCTGGCCTCCCCGGCCCTGACGGTTGAAGCGCTCGACCTTCACCCGCTTGCCGAAACCGGTGTCGGTCACGATGAACAGGTCTGCATCGCCTCGAACCACGTCGAGTGAGATCGCCTTGTCGTCGTCGCGCAGCTTGATGCCGCGTACGCCCATCGAGTCCCGTCCGACCTCGCGGACCTCTTCTTCGTTGAAGCGAATCGACATGCCGCGGAACGTGACGACCATCAGATCGTCGGTGCCGCTCGTCGCGACCACGCGCACGACCTCATCGCCGGGACGAAGGTTGATGGCGATCCATCCCTCGCGTCGCGACTTGTCGTATTCGCTGAACGCCGTCTTCTTCACCGTGCCGTTCGCGGTCGCGAAGACGAGGAACTTGTCCTTCGGGAAGTCGGTCGTCGTGACGATGGCCTGAATCCTTTCGCTCGGCTGCAGGTTCAGGAGGTTGACGATGGCGGTGCCCTTGGCGGTACGTTCCTTCATCGGGATCTCGTGCCCGCGTAGTCGGAACACCCGCCCTCGGTTGGAGAACAGCAGCACGTAGGCGTGCGTCGTCGTGTGCACGATCTGCTCGACGAAGTCCTCGTCCTTCAGCTTCGCTCCCTGAACGCCGCGACCACCGCGACCCTGCACCCTGAACGCATCAGCGGCGACGGATTTCACGTAACCGGCCTTGGTCATCGTGATGACGATGTCCTCGTCCTTGATGAGGTCCTCGGCGCCGAGTTCACCCGGGTCGTTCACGATCTGGGTGACCCGGTCGGTGGCGTACTTGTTGCGGATCACGAGTATCTCGTCTGAGATGATGCTGCGCAACTTGACTTCGCTCGCGAGGATCGACTGCAGCTCCGCAATCGTCTCTCGCAACTTCGCCATCTCGTCCTCGAGCTCGAGGCGTCCGAGTCGGGTGAGTCGCCCGAGGGTCATGTCGAGGATGTGGTTCGCCTGTTCCTCCGAGAACTCGAAGGGGGAACTCATCAGGGCGATTCGTGCGGCGCCGCGGTCATCGGATCCGCGAATGGTCGCGATGACCAGATCGAGCATGTCGATCGCCTTGAGGAGACCCTCGACGATGTGCGCGCGGGCCTCGGCCTTGCGAAGACGGAACTGCGTACGTCGGGTGACGACTTCGATCTGGTGGGCGATGTAGTGCGTCAGCGCCTGGGCCAAGGTCAACGTGCGCGGCACGCCGTCGACGAGAGCCAGCATGTTGACGGCGAACGTCGTCTGCAGCGTCGTATTCTTGTAGAGCTTGTTGAGTACGACGTTGGCGTTGGCGTCGCGCTTCAAACGGATGATCAGTCGGGGCTTTCGTCCGGCGGAGTCGTTCTGCACCGCAGAGATCCCATCGAGTTCGCCGTTCTTGACCAGATCGTAGATCTTCTCCTCGATCGACTCGACCGAGACCTCGTAGGGGAACTCGGTGACGACGATACGAATGGCCTTCTCGTTCTCCTCGATCTCGGCGACGGCGCGCATCTTGATGGAACCGCGACCCGTCCTGTAGGCATCGAGGATTCCCTGGCGCCCGAGGATCTGGGCGCCCGTCGGGAAGTCTGGTCCCCTCACGAACTCCATGAGGTCGTCAGAGGTCGCGTCGGGATTCGCGAGTAGGTGCAGCGTGGCGTCGATGACCTCACCGAGGTTGTGGGGCGGGATCTTCGTCGCCATACCGACCGCAATCCCCTGGGAACCGTTCACGAGGAGGTTGGGGAAGCGTGACGGCAGCACCGTTGGTTGCTGGGTCGAGTTGTCGTAGTTCGCCTCGAAGTCAACCGTGTCCTCGTCGATCGAGTCGAGCAACTCGAGCGCCAGCGGCGCGAGACGACACTCGGTGTAGCGCATGGCGGCGGCGCCCTCGTCAGGACCCGTGCCACCGAAGTTGCCGTGCCCGCTGATGAGCGGGTGTCGCATGGCGAAGTCCTGCACCATTCGAACGAGCGCATCGTAGATCGCGCTGTCACCGTGTGGGTGGTAGGTACCCATGACCTCACCGACGACCTTGGCGCATTTGGCGTGGGGTCGGTCCGGGCGAAGCCCTTGGTCGAACATCGAGTACAGGATGCGACGGTGAACGGGCTTCAATCCGTCGCGCACGTCGGGCAGCGCGCGAGACACGATGACCGACATGGAGTACTCGAGGAACGAGCGCTCCATCTCCAGGTTGATCTCGATCGGCTCGATGTAGCCAATGACGCCGTCGTCACCCGTGCTGTCGGAGCTGGAACTTGTGTTTTTTCGTGCCATGTTTCCTTCTTCCCTAGATGTCTAGGAAGCGAACGTCTTTTGCGTTGGTTTGAATGAAGTGACGACGTTGCGGGACGTCGTCACCCATGAGGATCGAGCAGACCTCGTCCGCGAGAGCAGCCTGCTCCACGGTGATCTGCAGCAGCGCGCGCTTGCTCGGGTCCATGGTCGTGTCGCGGAGCTCGTCGAAGTCCATTTCACCCAGACCCTTCAGGCGCTGGAAGTCATTCTTGTGATTGGGGTTCTCCTCGAGGAACTTCGCCTTGGCTGCGTCGTCGCGCAGGTACTCCTTCTCCTTGCCGACCAGCGTCGAATACAGTGGTGGTTGCGCAACGTAGACGTGGCCGTTGTTCACCATCTCGGTCATCTGTCGGAAGAAGAACGTGAGTAGCAGCGTACGGATGTGACTGCCGTCGACGTCCGCGTCGGCGAGAAGGATGATCTTGTCGTAGCGGACCTTCGTGACGTCAAAATCGGCCTCGACGCCGGCGCCGATCGCCGAGATGAGGGCTTGGATCTCCGTGTTCTTCAAGATTTTGTCGCTGCGAGCCTTCTCAACGTTGAGGATCTTCCCGCGAATCGGAAGGATCGCCTGGTTGCGCGGATTTCGCGCATCCTTGGCCGAGCCGCCCGCGGAGTTTCCCTCGACGATGAACAGTTCGCACTCGCGAGGGTCGTTCGACGAACAGTCGACGAGCTTGCCCGGCAGACCTGCGCCATCGAGCGCGCTCTTGCGTCGAGTCAGGTCGCGAGCTTGTCGAGCCGCCATGCGTGCACGCGAGGCCTGCGTGGCCTTGGCGACGATCTGACTGCCCTCCTTGGGGTTCTCCTCGAGCCATTCGGCCAGCTTCTCGTTGGTGGCGCGCTCGACGAGCGATCGAATCGAGACGTTGCCCAGCTTTCCCTTGGTCTGACCTTCGAACTGCGGCTCGGCGAGTCGCACCGCGATGATGGCGGTCAGCCCTTCTCGGATGTCCTCACCGAGGAAGTTGTCTTCCTTCTCCTTGAGGAGATTGCGCTTTCGGGCGTAGCGGTTGACGACGTTGGTGATCGCCTTGCGGAACCCCTCCTCGTGCATGCCGCCCTCGATGGTCGAGATACCGTTGGCGAATGAGTGGATGCTCTCGTAGTAGCCCGTGTTCCACTGAAACGCGACCTCGACCTCCTGGCCCTCCTCGGACTGTTCGTAGGAGCCCACCTTGCGAAAGAGTGATTCCTTCGCGTTGTTGAGGTGGCGGACGTAGTCGATGATGCCGCCGTTGTACTTGTAGGTCTCCTTGGCCTCGCGGCCGGGCCTCTTGTCCTCGAAACGTATCTCGAGTCCGCGGTTGAGGAACGCCATGATCTGCAGGCGCTCGAGAATCGTCTGCGTGCGAAAGTCCACATCCTCGAAGATCGTGGGGTCGGGCACGAAGGTCACCGTCGTGCCGGTGCGACCACCTGGTGCGGCCCCGGTCACCTTCAGTTTCCCCTGCGGCTTCCCGCCGTCCTTGAAGATCAATTCGTGGCGCTCACCGTTGCGGTCGATCTCGAGGACCAGCTCCTTCGAGAGGGCGTTGACTACCGACACGCCGACGCCGTGGAGTCCGCCTGAGACCTTGTAGCCCTCCCCGCCGAACTTCCCGCCTGCGTGCAGCACAGTGAGGACGATCTCCGCCGCAGACTTGCCGGGGTACTGGGGGTGCTCGTCCACCGGGATGCCCCGACCGTCGTCGACGACGCGACAACTGCCGTTGGCCAGGATCGTGACGTCGATGCGGGTGCAGTAGCCGGCCATCGCCTCGTCGACGGCGTTGTCGACGACCTCCCAGACGAGGTGGTGGAGTCCTGCCGGGCCGGTTGAACCGATGTACATCCCCGGTCGAACCCGAACCGGCTCAAGGCCTTCAAGAACGGTGATATCACTAGCTCCGTAGCTGGATGATCCCTTGGACTTTTGGGCCACGAAGGATTCCTTTCGGTAGAGAATTTCGGCGCATTCAGCGCGGTCGACGACAATATTTCGACCTCAATATCCTACCCGCTGTGGTGTGACTCCCGGACCTGAAACTGCAGTATTCCCACAGTCTTTGGCGACTTTCTTACGTCGTGGCCAGCACTGTTCGCACCGCCGTCGGTGCGCGCTCGCCGAGGGATGCCAATCCGCGAAGAATGGTCTCGCGTTCCTGCGTGATTCGCTGCGCAAAGGCTCCTGATGGGACGCTGATCAACAGCACGCCGTTCTTGATGAACTCGGGACGACAGTGCTCGGCGAGCACCGGATCGACGACGGTTGGCCACAGCTGGCGCACCTCGTCGATGACGCGAAGGTCGACTTTTCGCAGTCGTCCCGCCATCGTGTTGAGGAGTTCGCCGAGTTGCTTGGGCGCGTCGCGTCGCTGATTCACGAGAGGGCTCTGGTGAGGTCGATAATGGCGGCCGGCGTCATCCCTGACGGCAACGGTGAGGCGGTGGTCACCAGCGTCTGACCGACGGGGAGCAGTTGGAGCAGACGCTCGCTGCGCAGCGGGTCGAGTTCGCTGAAGACGTCATCGAGCAGGAGCAGCGGGTCGAGTCCGCGTCGTAGCCGCACCAGTTCGTGCCCGGCGAGGCGAAGGGCCAGTGCCAGTGACCGTTGTTCCCCCTGCGAGGCTTGGCGACGTGCGTCGCGGCCATCGAGACGTAGCGCGATGTCGTCGCGCTGAGGTCCGATCGTCGAGTGACCGCGATAGATGTCGTCCTTCAGGCTCGCGGCGAGCGCGGCCTTGAGGGCGCCATTCCACGACCGTTCGTACGAGACGTCGACCAGCCGCTCGTCGCGGGCGAGCGCTTGGTAGTAGTGGGTGACGAGAGGTGATACTTCACTGATCGTGCGCTCGCGTACTGCGACCAGTTGTTCGCTCGCCGAACAGAACTCTTCGTTCCATGTTTCGAGTTCGTACTGCTGTGCGTTGGAGGGAGTCGTACCGAGCATCGCCTTTAACAGGGCGTTGCGCTGGCTCAGGATCTGATTGAAGCGTTCGACGACGTCGCCGGTCTTCGGATCGACGTCGGTGATCAGGTTCGTGAGGAACACCCTGCGGTTCTCGGGGCCCTGGCGAACGATGTCGACGCCCTCGGGGGTGAAGATCGTCAGGGGCAGGACCTCGGCGAGTGACGCGCGCGAGGTTGGTCGCTGCCCGTTGACCAACATCCGTTTCGTGGTGTTGCGCGCACCTCTGGTCAGGGTCAGGTCAACCTGGATCCGCCGTTCGTGTTGGAAGAGCACGCCGTGTGCCTCAGCGAGGTCGTGGCCGGTCCTGATCATGTCGCTCGCGGTGCTGGTACGAAAGGACGAGGCCGTGGCGAGCGCGTACACCGCCTCAAGCAGCGTCGTCTTTCCGGTCCCGTTGGGCGACAAGAGGACGGTGATCGCGTCATGGTCGGGTTCGAAGGTGAACTCGTCGAACAACCGGAAGTTCGTCAGTCGAAGTTCGTGGAGGCCCACGAGCGCTACTCCTGGCTACTGGACGCGGACGGGCATCAAGAGATACCGGAACCTCGTGTCGTCCACTCCGTGGACCATGGCGGGCCGCACCGAGTCCGACATTTCGAGAACGACCTCATCACCCGGGACCGCTTCGATTCCGTCAATGAGAAAACTCGGGTTGAAGGCGATGGTGATCTCTTCCCCGCTGTAGTCGGCGTCGACGTTGTCCTCGACGTCGCCCGCGTCGTGGCTCTGGGTACGGATTTCGACCGCCTTGTCCTTCATGGTCAGCCGCACCGATGACGTCGAATCCTTCGCGAGGAGCTTGGCTCTCTTGAGTGAGGTCAGGAGGGTGTCCTTGGCGATTCTGAGTTGGTTGGGGTAGCTCGCGGGAATGAGTTGTAGCACCGACGGATAGTTTCCGTCGATGAGGCGCGAGGCGATGGTTGTTGTACCCACCACGAAGCAGATCTCGGCGTCGGTAAGCGTGACACCGATCTCGGCGTCTGACGCCAGTGACGAGGCCGCTCGCTGCAGTTCCTGGAGCGCTCTTGCGGGCACGAGGAGGTCGTGCGAGCCACCGATGCCCTGAACCCCCGGAACGTCGCGAACGGCGAGTCGGTAGGAGTCGGTGGCGATCAGCCGTAGCGCGCCGCCGTCGGTGGTGAAGAGGACACCCGTGAGGAGGGGGCGCGCGTCATCGTTGGCCGCCGCACGGACCACCTGGTTCAAACCCGCGATCAGGTCGAGGGCGGCGATTGTGGTCAATGAACCAGTGACGGGAGGGAGTTTTGGGTAGTCCAGAACCGAGAAGGTGCGGAGGGAGAATTTCGCCCTCCCTAGTGACACCACAACGGTCTCATCGCTTCCGTCAATTGTTACGGCCCCTGCCTCGAGGGAGCGAACAGCGTCGACGATGAGGCGGGCAGGGACGACCGTGGAGCCGTCTTCGAGTCCAATGACATCGACGGTCGTTCGCACGGTGATGTCGAGGTCGGTTCCCGTGACGACGAGTTGGTTACCCGTGAGGGTGAGGAGTATGCCTGAGGATGCCCCGATGAGGCGCGTGGCAACAACCCGACTCGCGGCACTGAGTGCCTCAACAAGAATGTCGCGCTCTGACTTGAACTTCATTGGACTGCCTTTCCTTGACTACTGAGGTTACGGTGTCTTGTCGTATGTGGAAACTGTTAGTAGTAGTAGGTCTGTGGAATTGTGGATTGTCGCTTGAGATACCTGATCAAACCCACTTTAACCACTGTGCTTCCGTCCACACCTCTGTGGCTAACTGTCTAAACCTTGCGAACTCAACCCTGAAGTGATGTGCACGAGTGGGTTGTTATCAACCACTACTGCACAACCTGAACCAAAGGTTGCGCACAAACTAATCCCTGCCATCCCCCTGAAGGCGCCGCTTGAGTTGATTGATCTGGGCGAGGAGCTCAGCGTTGACGGCGAGCTGATCCTTGATCTTCTCGACACCGCTGATAACCGTCGTGTGGTTACGCCCGTCGAAGATGCGCGCGATCATGGGGTACGAGTAGTTATCAAGGAGGTCGCGGATGAGATACATGGCCACGTGGCGGGCGTGAACCAGCGGACGCAACCTCTTGGAGCCCCGAACGTCCTCAACGGCAAGGCCGTAGAAATCAGAAACCACCGACAGGATGGTTTCTGGCTTTAGAACCAGTTGCTCCTGACCGAGATTGGTGAGGTGGTTCTTGGCCAACTCGAGCGAGATCGGCTCTTGGCGCAGGTTGGCGAAGGCGCGCAACATGGTGATGGAGCCTTCGAGTTCACGGATGTTGTCACGCACCCGCTGGGCAATCCACTCCGCGACGTCGCCGGGCAGATCAATGCCCTCGCGTTCGGCTTTCGAACGCAAGATCGCGATGCGCGTCTCCAGGTCAGGTTGGTCGATCTCGGTGACGAGGCCCTGGAGTAGACGGCTGCGAAAGCGCTCCTGAAGGCCGGCGAGGTCACGCGGAGAGCGGTCCGAGGTCAGAACGATCTGCTTTCCTTCGCCGTGCAGCGCGTTGTACGTGTGGAAGATCTCCTCGTGGAAGGTCTCGCCCCGGGTCTCCATGAACTGAATGTCGTCGATCAAGAGAACGTCGTTCTCGCGATAACGGTCGTGAAGGGCGAGTTGGGTCCGGGTCTGGATCGCCCGGATGAAGTCGTTGAGGAAGGTCTCGGTTGAAACATAGAGGACCTTCCTGCCTGGATAGTTCTCCTGCACGTAGTTACCGATCGCGTGCAGCAGGTGTGTCTTGCCAAGGCCCGAGTTGCCATAGATCATCAACGGGTTGTACGCCCGCCCGGGGGTCTCCGCAACCGACTGTGCAGCAGCGAACGCGAGCCGGTTCGATGAACCAGGGACGAATGAGTCGAACGTCATGCGAGGATCGAGGCGTGCCGGACGGTCGACGCTGGGCGCGAAGACCGACACGGCTGCTGGTGTGTCGAGCACCTCACCCGGTGTCGTGTTGCTACGCGGCGGGTTCGCGAACTCACTGACGGTGAGCGAGACGGTGATGTTCGAGCCGACGATTTGTTGCGCCTGCTCGGTGATGAACGGGAGGAAGCGCTGCTGGATCCTGAGCAGTTGGATCTGGTTCGGCGCCCCGATGACTAGTTGATCATCGCGGTAATCCACAAGCTGGAGTGTGTTCAGTCCAGCGGACCACACCGCATCAGAAGCGTTGCTACGTAAGGAGTCACGAAGGGCTGACCAGATCTCCTCACCATTTTGCACAGTCTTCCTCCACAGCCATAAACCGAACTTATCCACAAGCAGAACCAGTTGAAATCGAACGGAGTTCAGCTCAGGGAGAGTCACCCTACACCCAATTGGGCGCTCGTACCAAGGCCGAGCCCGCTGTCGGGTAAGATTGTTCCCAGTAGCGCGCCAGCGACCCCTAGGGGGTACCGCGAAGCGCAATCGAACAGTTTGAGAAGAGGTTTTTGTGAAGCGTACCTATCAGCCAAATAAGCGAAAAAGAGCGAAGACGCACGGCTTCCGTGCTCGCATGAGCACCCGTGCCGGCCGCGCGATTCTCAAGGCCCGCCGCCGCAAGGGTCGCCACGAACTAACGGTCTGAGCCGCACGTGCCCGGTCGGGTCACAACCCGACGGCAGTTCGCGCTTTTCACCTCTCCTACGGGGCGTGGCCAGAGTGGACCACTACGAATCAGTTATGTGGCACACGCAGGCGACTCACCTTCAGTAGACGTGGCGTATGCGATCAGCCGAAAAGTCGGAAATGCGGTTACGCGTAACCTCATCCGACGGCGCTTACGGGCACTCGTGGACGACCTCAACCCTCAACCACTCCCAGGAATATACCTGATCAGGTGTGGTTTAGCGACGGGAAGCCTTTCCTATGACGAACTCCAACACCACCTCCGCCAAGCGATGGGTCGGACCCGTGCCCTCTGAGTCGTCCCCCGCGGCCAAGGTGCTTCTGATGGGAGTCCGCGCGTACCAGCGACTGACGTCAGGACGGCCGTCGCCCTGTCGCTTCTACCCCTCGTGCTCAACGTACGCCGTTGAGGCAATTTCGGTGCACGGAGCCCTTCGCGGCTCTGGCCTCGCCCTTCGCCGCCTGAGTCGCTGCCGTCCCTTGGGCCCACACGGCGTCGATCTTGTTCCTGAACCAAAGAAAGCTAGGAGTACGAATCCATGAAGTCCCTAAGTCACAGCATTGGCTCCGTTTTTCAACCGATCTTCCACCTCTTTGGTTGGATCCTGGCTTTTTGCTACGGGTTGATTCCCAACTACGCGGTCGCGATCATCATGTTGACGGTGGTCATCATGGGCGCGCTCACGCCGTTTACGATCAAGAGCACGAAATCAATGATGGCGATGCAGAAGTTGCAGCCGGAGATCAAGAAGTTGCAGCAGAAGTACAAGGGTCCCGAGAATCGTCAACTCTTGAACGAAGAGATGATGAAGCTCTATCGCGAGGAGGGCGCCAACCCGGTCGGTGGCTGCCTCCCGGTGCTGCTCCAGGCCCCATTCCTTTTCATCCTCTACAGCGTCATCAAGGGACTCGCCAATAAGGTCGTGATCCACGGCCATCTAGTGGCGCAACCCCGCTACATCCCCGCATCGTCGAAGATGTACAAGAGTCTGATCGCCTCGAACGGTCAGATCAATGCGTTCGGGATGGATCTGAACCTGAAGACGTTCAGTGTCCACAGTTCTTTTGCCGCGCAGATTCCGTTCATCGGCTTCGTCCTCGTCGCGGTGGTGCTGCAGTACTTCCAGATGGCCCAGATGAACAACCGCAACAAGAAGACTGGCCAGGCGATGCCGAGTCAGCAGCAGGCGATGCAGCGTTTCCTCCCGATTATTTTCGCATACTTCTATCTGGTTATCCCAGCTGCTGTTGTGCTGTATATGATTATTTCAACAGTCATTCGTATAATTACTCAAGACCTCATGTTCCGCGCGGGAGTTTCGAACCCCCACAAGAATGGTGTTCGCGCCATTCCTGCAACGGAAACAAAGGAAACAAAAGTTGAGGATGAACCTTCAACCCTCAAGTCCCAACCACAGTCTCGCTCCAAGGCGAAGCGTAAGAGAAAGGCGCGGTAACCCATGGATTGGGTAGAAACCACAGGAAAATCAATTGATGAGGCGACCGATCGGGCTCTAGCCCACCTCGGCGTGCACCGAGATGACGCCGAAGTCGAGATCATCGAGGAACCGAAGGCTGGTCTTTTCGGCCGCGTTCGAGGTGAGGCTCGTGTGCGCGCTCGCGTTCGTCCCTCCGGTCCTCGACCCAAGCGTTCGCGCCGGTCCGGTGGTCGAGAGGATCGTCCGCGCAGCACCACGCCGCGTGGCGAGAAGCCTCGCACCCCAAAGGGTGCCGAGGGCGACACACCACGCAAAGAGCGAGAGAACAAGAACGACGGCACGAAGCGCACCAAGCAAGGACCACCGAGCAGTGGCCAGCGAACAGAGAAGATCTCAACAAAGGAGGAAGTCATGGCTGAGGGAATCTCTCTCGCTGAGCAGGGTTCGATTGCAAAGGAGTTCCTCGTAGGACTCCTGCAGTCGATGAACATCAAGGCGGATGTGACGGTCAAGGAACTCGATGACGAGACGGTTGAGTTGTTGGTCAACGCCGATCCTCCCACCGAGCTCGGGGTTCTGGTTGGGCCTCGCGGCACAACGCTGCAGGCTCTCCAGGAGGTCACGCGAACGGTGGTTCAGTCGAAGAGTCCGAGCCGAACAGACCGGATCCTTGTTGACGTGGCTCAGTACCGCGAGCGGCGAGTCGCCGCACTCGGCCGCTTCGCCCAGCAAGTTGCACAAGAGGTTGTCGAGACTGGCGAAGAGCGAGCACTCGAGCCGATGTCAGCGGCAGACCGCAAGGCGATCCACGACGCACTCACGGACAGCGATGTAGTCGTCACCCGATCGGAAGGCGAGGAGCCTCGCCGTTTCGTGGTGGTCGCTCCGGCATAATTGAGCAGTGAACACTATTTGGTTGCCCCGCGCCCTCGAGGAATCGAGGGCGCGGGGCTTTTTAGGTCCTGGCGCCATTGAGCCCCACATCTCCCACTCCGAAGGGTTCGCCCTCTGTTGGGAAGAACACTCCCCCACCCCACCACACCGCTTCCTCGACCTCGGAAGCGGCGGAGGTCTACCCGGGCTCGTCCTCTTGGCACGATGGGGCTGTGAGGCCGTGTTTGTCGATTCAATGGAGAAACGGATGAACTTCATACGCGAGGTCTTGGAGATGTCCGACGCCCCCCCAGGCGGAACCGTGATAACCGCAAGGGCGGAAACGCTCGCGAGAGACCCGGAATTCGAGGCATCATTTGACCTCGTGGTGGCGCGTTCGTTCGGGCCTCCGGCTGTCGTCGCGGAGTGCGCCGTTCGGTTCCTCAAGATTGGCGGGAAGCTGATCGTGTCCGAACCTCCGAACGATGACGAACGAATTCGCTGGAACCACAAGGCCTTGACCAAGCTTGGACTTCACGATGAAGGTCGCGTGCGCCACGGCGCCGCGTTCAGGGTTCTCACGAAGGTTAAGCAGACTCCAAGGGAGTACCCGCGAGAAGTGGGTGTGCCGGGGAAGAAACCGCTCTTCTAGGCATCAACCCTGCTGCAGCGCCCGTCGTCGAAGGTCGCCGGATTTCCAGTGGCTCGTTTGCCCGTCGACGCCCTGCACCGAACTCGAGGCACTGGTTCGCTGGGTTCCGATGTTTCACGTGAAACATCGGCCGCTCCAAGAAGGTTCTGACCGGACGTTCCCACTGAGTCAACGATCAGGTCTCCGGGGGTAAGTGGTTCGTAGGACATGTTCGCGCGTTGCTTCAAGCAATGGTGTTATCACCGGACCGGGGAAGAAACCGCTCTTCTAGGCATCAACCCTGCTGCAGCGCCCGTCGTCGAAGGCCGCCGGATTTCCAGTGTCTCGTTTGCCCGTCGATGCCCTGCACCGAACTCGAGGCACTGGTTCGCTGGGTTCCGATGTTTCACGTGAAACATCGGCCGTAGTGGTGAGGAGAAGCGTTCATCACTGGTGCCCCATCAATCTCGCGGGATCTCCGATGCACTCCCTTGTCGTTAATTGATGAACCGTCGACACTCCGGCACTAGGAGCTCTGATACTTCTCACGATGTTCGCCAGCGATTCGCCTCACGACTGTCGCCACAGCACCACTCAAGCGAATCTTGGGCTGTTCAGTGGCGGAGACACCGGGTGGGGCCTGTGGAACCGGCGTGATGGGCCCAGCCGAGCGCGCACTCCTGCGTTGGCGTGTGGCCGACGCACGTATCGTGGCGCGACAGGTTGGGAGGGCATCAGTCGCTCGAGTCGCCCGCTGCGACCACGAACCGGAACAACGAGGCGACGCCGTCGGCGCGCGTAAGAGGTGGCGACAGAAGCCAGGGTGGTGCAGGGTGGATCGGGCAACATCGCCGGCGTGGATGGAATCACGAGTGAGCACGTACTGGGACGTTGTCTCAGGGTCGCATCCCGTCGCCGTATGGACCCACGTCGTACGAGTTTCGATTTCGCCTGATCCCATGTCCCAGGGGGTGCGACTCCCCCGCGGCGTCGACGAAAAGGGGAGAAGGTTGTCATTACTCACGGAACGACTCCTCATGAGCGAGGTCTGCGCATGCCGTCGCCCGAAGACTGTTGAGATTGAAGTGCGACCGTTCGCCGGTGATTGACCAACGTGGGGCGTGGGGACCGAGTAGGTAGGGTTGAACCCCCTGCTCTGGATCCTTCGATTGACCAATAGGTGACGAAGGCGGCGACATTTGATCGTGGTCGGCTGCCGATCTCGCCCCACGGTTGCCCGATCAGCTGGACGGTGCAAATGAGAGAGGGTGGATGGGGGAGCGGTTGACTCAAGAAAACCGTCGTGCCCACGAGTCGATGTTTCACGTGAAACATCGACTCGAAGGAGTCTGTTTCAGGCAAATCCCTTCAAAGACTGTAATGTTGTGAGTACACAGCGGCTCGGTGTTTCACGTGAAACAACTCGCTCGGCTTTGTGAGGCATGTTTCACGTGAAACATCGGTACTTGACGGGCTCGAGAAAACCGTGTTGAATGGCAGGGGTTCGACGCGGTGTCGGGAAGTTGATTTAGTCGGGAAGAGGCTCATGGCGGATGCCAGCACAATGAGGATTTTTGCTGTAGCCAACCAAAAAGGTGGTGTCGGCAAGACGACTACAACTACGTCTCTGGGCGCCGCGCTCGCAGAACTTGACAAGCGAGTACTCGTGGTCGACCTCGACCCACAAGGAAACGCAACCACCGGACTGGGTGTGGACGGTCGACAGTTCGAAAAGTCTGTCTATGACGTCCTTCTCAATGACACCCCGATGGTGGATATCGTCGAGCCGACTGCGTTCAAGAACCTCTTCGTGGCTCCTGCAACCCTTGATCTTGCCGGTGTCGAGCAGGAGTTGACTGCTGTCATATCGCGTGAACTTCGACTGAAGAAGGCACTCGCCTCAGTAGAGGGTGACTTCGACTACGTGTTCATCGACTGCCCACCGTCGCTGGGACTCATCACGATCAACGCATTCGCCGCAGCCACGGATATCCTGGTCCCCGTTCAGACAGAGTTCTACGCCCTCGAAGGACTCACGCAACTGCAACGAATCGTCGATCTCGTCCAGAAGAACTTGAACCCGACGCTGCGAATCTCGAAGGTCGTGCTCACGATGTACGACTCGCGAAACACCCTCTCCGGCGACGTCGCCAGGGAAGTGCGCCGTCACTTCGAGAACGAACTCTGCAACACCGTGATCCCTCGAACGGTTCGTCTCGCCGAGGCCCCCTCGTTCGGTCAGCCGATCACAGTATTCGATCCAACATCCAAGGGTGCCAAGGCATACCGCGCTCTAGCAGAGGAGATCAACAATGGCTAGGAAACCAGGATTAGGCAAGGGCCTCGGTGCCCTGATTCCTGAAGGTGAAGAGGAAGTGGAGACGACGGTCGAGATTTCGGTCGAGGGTCCTCTTCGCAAGGTTCCGGTCAGTTCGATCAGACCGAATCCATTTCAGCCACGAAAGTCGTTCAGCGACGACAGTCTCCAGGCACTCGCCTCGTCGGTACGTGAATTGGGAGTGTTGCAACCGATCATCGTCCGTCCGATTGAGGGTAAGAACGGCGAGTACGAACTGATCGCCGGCGAACGCCGTTGGCGAGCCGCGACGATGGCCGGCCTCGAGATCGTTCCAGTTCTCGTACAGGATGATGTGAATGACCGCCTCTCGCTTGAGCAGGCGGTGGTCGAGAACCTGCACCGCGTCGATCTCCACCCGCTGGAGGAGGCTGCGGCCTACCAGCAGCTGATTGGCGAATTCGATCTCACTCACGAGCAGGTCGCACAGCGGGTAGGAAAGAGTCGAGCGAACGTCACCAACACGCTTCGCCTACTGCAACTGGGTGAGGTCGCGCAGGCGGCACTCGCCAACTCGCAGATCACTGCCGGGCACGCCCGCTCTCTTCTCGCCATCAGTGACGCGAACGCGCAGGCGACCATGGTCGCGAGGATCATCAAGAACGAGCTCTCGGTTCGCGCCACCGAGGAGGCCGTGAAAGTCTTCCTCGAGCCCAAGCCAATCGGTGACACCGACGCCGCAACCAAGGGAGTGTCGGAGAAGCCACGCCTACGACCCGTGCCCGACGCCAGTGTCGCAGAACTTGAGCAATTACTTGAGGATTACCTGGACACCAGGGTCCACGTCGATCTGAAGGGTCGCAATGGCCGTATCATCATTGACTTCGCCGACCTCGATGATCTCGAACGGATCTACATCGCCATCTCTCAGGCGAAGTAACCCTCAACCCTCAACTTCACCCTCACCTTAAAGTTATCCCCAAGTTGTGCATGAAGTTGTGGGTTGCTCTGAAAATCCAGGAAAATGAAGGATAATTGGCTTCCACAAAGGGCATTGACCGACCTTGTCGGCACACTACCTGTGGATAACGTCGTCCAGGACAGTCGAAAGGGCGTCGGCGAGGCCTCGTAGATTGCTTTCAGTGTTATCACCATGTTCGATGTGGAGCGTCGTCATCTTCGTCTCGCGAAGCAGGGGAAGCGCCATACCGGTCAATTCGACCCGAAGAGCAACGTTGCTGCTGGCGAGCGCCGACGCAATCGCGCTCGCGAGGGCCTCGCCCTGGCGAGAGAATGAGCGGTAACTGGCCCAGTAGTGCAGATGAACACCCTCGAGTTGCTCGAGTTGCTCGAGTGAGATCACCAGTTTGGCGTTGTTCTCATTCGCGAACGAGACGATCACACCGACCACTGATGTGTCGAGTGCGACGACGTCGTGGTGCGCACGTAAGGACGATTCGACGATCGGGCGTAACGGGCTGCTCCCGCACAGCACCACCGGTCCGGTTCCGCCTTCACGAAACCCAGCCCGATCGCGGGCCTCGTTGACAAGGTTTCGAGCGGTGGACGACGGCGTGACACGCAAGAGCTCGAGCAAGGTCGTGCGCGTGAGTGTTCCGCTGACCTCGACGCCACAGTTGCGCTGGAAATCGCACAGCGCATGCTCGAGCAGGGGGCCGAAGATGCCATCGATCCGCCCAGGGTCGAAGCCCAGTTGCGCGAGGCGAACCTGGAGCTCGGCGACGTCATCACCACGCTGAAACGGATGTGCGAGGAAGAGAAGACGCTGGCCAATGCGCCACCCGGCCTCCATGAGCCGCGACCAGGTGAGCTCGTCGACTTCTCCCGTGATTACAAGGCCTCTGGCGCGTTGAAAGGCCTCAACAAGAACGACAGTCTCGTCGCCGTAGCGGTCGTTCGGATCAGCGACCGTGCCCAATGCGAGGTCGGCAAGCCTCGTGTGGAGTTCGCGTACACGTTGACCCGTGTCGCCATGATGGAGCGTGCTGAACGGCAGGGGCTGCCTTACAGGTTGGCGGTGATCTCTTGGAGAAGAGCACCCTTGGGCTTGGCGCCCACGAGGCGGGCCACGACCTCACCGTCCTTGAACAGCAACAGCGTGGGGATGCTCATGACGGAGTACTTGGTGGCGGTGGCGACGTTGACGTCGACGTCCAACTTGCCGATGACGAACTTGTCCGACTGTTCGGTGGCGAGCTCTTCGAGAATGGGGGCGATCATCTTGCACGGTCCGCACCATTCGGCCCAGAAGTCGACGAGAATCGGCTTCTCGGCGGCGCCGATGGCCTCGTCAAAGGTGGCATCGGTAAGGGTGGTGATCTGGTCGCTCATGTCTACCTCCAAATGTCGCCGTAGTCGCGGCGTTGCAGGTTCCACCTTAGCGACCGGGGCTAGTACCCCTGCGCTTCGAGCCAACGCTCGGCGTCGATCGCCGCGATGCAGCCAGAACCGGCACTGGTAATTGCCTGGCGGTAGACGTGGTCCTGTACGTCGCCCGCGGCGAACAGTCCTTCGACGGACGTGAACGAACCACCACCGGTGCGCACGTAGCCGTTGTCCTCGAGATCAAGTTGACCGTTGACGAGGGTCGTGTTGGGGATGTGACCAATGGCCACGAAGACACCCGTGACGTCGAGGATCCTCTCCTCGCTCGTTAGAGCGTCGCGAACCTTGAGGCCACTGACGCGGTCCTCGCCAAGGACCTCGACGACCTGCGTGTTCCACGCGAAGTGGATCTTCTCATTGTTGAAGGCCCGGTCCTGCATGATCTTCGACGCGCGCAGTGAGTCACGGCGATGGACGATGGTCACGCTGGACGCGAAGCGGGTGAGGAAGGTCGCCTCCTCGATGGCCGAGTCGCCTCCGCCGATGACGGCGATGTCGTGACCGCGGAAGAAGAAGCCGTCGCACGTCGCACAGGTCGACAGGCCGTGACTCAACAATCGCTCCTCACCGGGAACGTTCATCATGAGCGATCGTGCGCCGGTCGCCAGGATCACGGCGTCGGCGGTGATGCTGGGGTCGACGTCGTCAGTGAGCCACGCGCGAAACGGCCGACGCGAGGTGTCGAGCTTCTGCACCTTGGTGACGCGAAGCTCAGCGCCGAAGCGTGCGGCCTGGGCCCGCATGTTCGCCATCAACTCGGGACCCGTGATGCTCTCGGGGAAGCCGGGGAAGTTCTCGATCTCGGTCGTCAGCATCAACTGGCCGCCGGGCTGGTCGGTAGTGGACGAAGGCTCGCCCTCGATGACGATGGGGTTCAGTTGCGCCCGGGCGCAATAGATCGCTGCCGTCAGGCCCGCGGGTCCGGAACCGATGATGAGGACTCGGGTGTGCTGGGTCATTACTTCCTTAGGTTGACGGGGCGACGTCGACGCCAGATCACGAGACCCGCGACCAACGAGAGAACCCCGATGATCGAATACGTCAGCCATTCGTGGCCCGCAAAGGCGTAGACGTTGAGCAACCGCACGAGACCGATGATCAGGGCCCCGACGAGGACGAGGGCCATGAGCAGCAGAATGAATCCGAAGGCGACGGCACGACCGGCGATGAGGATGGGTCGCAGGACCCGGTCGTGGACGAGATCAAGGACGTGGTCGAACGATCGAAGGATCCTGTCCACGTAGTCGGACTCGCGCTTGGTGTTGTCGCCGCTCACGACTAGAACTTAGCGGCGCGACGGCCTCACGCCTCAATCCAGCAGAGACCGATGATTCCCGGGCCTCCGTGGGTGCCGACCACGGGGCCGATGTCGGTCACGATGATGGGGAACTCGGTCGGGATATCGGCCGCGAGCGAAGCCAGCGCCTTGACCTCGCCGGAGTCGCCGTGGACCAACGCCAGACGACGCAGGGGAGCGTGGGTCTTGACGGCCTCGACGATGGCCGCGAGCGCCTTGGCCTTGGTGCGCTGGCGCCCGGCCTCGGCGACGACGCCGTCGTTCAGTTCGAGCAGCGGCTTGATGGAGAGGACTTGACCGAGCAGCGCCCGGGCCCCACCAACCCGCCCACCCTTGACCAGGTGTTCGAGCGTGTCGAGCATGGCGACGACCCCGACCTTGGAGGTCAAGGCCTCGGCACTCTCGGCGAGCTCGGCGAGAGTGGCTCCGGCGCGTGCCTGTTCGGCGATCTCGATCGCCAGGAGGCCCTGGGCCATGGAGACGGCCTTGGTGTCGATGACGCGTACCGCGATGGCGCCGGCGACGGCCTCGGCGGCGAGGGTGGCGGACTGGTGCGTCGCCGAGAGGGCGGCGGACAGGGTGAGGACGATGACGCCATCACAGCCGTCGGTCTTCGCACGCTCGTAGGCCGCCTGGAATGACCCGGGCGACGGCGCGGCCGTCTCGGGTAGCGTCTTGGACTTCTTGCACTTGGCCCAGAACTGCGACGGCGTGAGGTCGACGCGGTCGGTGAACTCCTCGTCACCGAATCGGATGCTGAGCGAGACGATGTCGATATCGAGGCGTCGGGCGATCTCGTCCGGTATGTCGCACGCACTGTCGCTGATTATTCGAATACGAGCCATGGCCCCCCTTAGTACTTCTTCAGCCTTACATCTTTTGTGCTCCGCCGGCCAGTGCGGGCGTGTGCGAGCAGCACGACGACGCCGAAAGTGAGCACGCCCAGGGCGACAGCCAGGCAAAATCGAGCAATAAGGCCCAGTCCGCTGGTCCAGGTGGGAATGGAGTAGACCACCGCCATGACCAACGAGGCCGCGAGTGACGCCCGCACACTGCGTCGCACGTGCACCGACCACACGGCTGCACCGATACTCACACGGTGACGAGCGAGCGCCAGCACCGCGAGCGCTGCGGCGGCGGTGTAGGCAATGGAGACGCTCGACGTGAGTCCCGCTATCGAATGGCGCCCCAACGCCACGCAGAGCGCGATCGTGAGGACGTTCTGAATGGCGTAGAGCACGAACACGTCGCGGGCCCGTTGCATCGCCTGCAAGCCACGCACGCAGAGTTGGAAGACGGTGAATCCGGGTAGTCCCGCGGCGAGCACCGCGAGCACCGTCCCCGCGGCGAGGCGATGACTCGCGTTCACGTGGTGCAGCAGGATGCCGACGATCGGTTGGGCGAGGATGATGAGTACCAGGCTGCACGGAATGATGATGACCAGCGACTGGCGTAGACCGAAACGGAGGCGCTCTCCCAGGCCGGCGTAATCCCCGCTCGTCGCGAGTCCGGCCAACTGGGGTGTGAGTGCGCCGAGTACCGAGACCACCACGACGGCGTAGGGCATCTGCATGAACGACCAGCCGTAGGTGTAGGCGCTGACGAAGCCCCCATTGGCACCGATGCCGAAGGCGTAGGCCAGCACCACGTAGAGCGAGAGCTGATTGGCCACGACGACGAGCAGCGTCCAGCTCCCGAGGCGACCAACCGCTCGAACGGCAGGGTCCTTGCGGTCGAAGCGCAACGACAGTCGCCAGAGGTCACTTCGCGCCAACGAGGGGAGCAGGCAGAGGAACTGGATTGCGACGCCCAGCGTCGTGCCGAGACCCAGCCATAGGAGGTCGTGTGAACCGGCGAGTGCGCCGACGCTGGGCGAGGGGTCGACCAGGTGAAACCAGATCAGCACCACGACGCAGACGACGTTGTTGGCGACGGGGACCCACGATGCGACGGCGAAGCGCCCCCGAACGTTCAAGAGGGCGGTGGCGATGCCGATGATGCCGTAGAAGAAGATCTGGGGGACGAACCATCGCAGCAATGACGTCGCAACGACACGCTGCTCGTGCAGGGATGCGATTGAACTGGTGGAGGAGGCATGACGCAGGAACGTGAAGCCGTCGATGATCCAGGGTGCGGCCCACCACGCGATGACCGACGCACCGCTCAGCACGACGAGTGATCCCGTGATGACGCTCGAGATGGATTTCCAGGCGCGCCTCTCGCCGTCCAGGGCCAGTCGTTCGACGAAGACCGGAATGAAGGTGGCGCTCGCGATTCCGCCGAGTACCAGGTCGAACAGCATGTTGGGGACCGTGTTGGCGAGGTTGAAGGCGTCGGCGATGGGGGAGTAGCCGAGTACCCACGCCAGCACGAGGACCCGGAAGAGTCCGGTAAGGCGTGAGGCGAGCGTGCCGCTCGCCATCGAAAGTACGCGCGACCCGTGCGTACTCATCGAGCGTGTTGACCCTTGGATTTGCGACGGTGCGTCCTGATCCACCAGAAGCCGAGCACCACGAGTGAGCCGGAGCTCAGGAGGTAGCCGACGACCGAGTTGCCGGCGATGCGAACCTGGATGGCCGCCCGGGCCAGTATCAACTGGCCATTGGGTGAGGTCACGACCACTTGCAGTGTCAGATCACTGCCACGGTGGTTGGACGTGGGGATTCGGATCGACTTGGTCGACGAGTTCAACAACACCGTGACGGTATTGCCCTTCGGAAAGTCGAGTCGGTCGGTGATCAGGTGCACCACGGCGGTCACCGGGTACGTGGCCCGGCTCAGGAGGGTGATCGGGAGTGCCGTGCCCGGACCCGTGAGGGTGATCGTGCTCTGGTCCACCGAGAAGTTCGTCAATTGGGCGTCGAGGAGTGCCGCCGCCGAGTTGAGGGCGGCTTGGCGACCACCGGTATCGCCGCGAGTCTCAGCACTCGCCAGGGCCACGTCGAGCGTGTCGGTGAGGCTGGGATCCGCCGCCGCCTGATTGAAGGAGTTGAACTGGTCGATCAGTGCTCTGAGCGTCGCGACGTTATGTGATGACCAGATACTCACCGCAGTGCTCGCGAGGGTTCGCGTCACCGGCGCACCGTTGCTGGCGACGAGCGATGAATTGAACGAAGGGCTGAGGCTGGTCACCGTCACGTAGGGATTGCTCCTGAAACCGCTGAGAAGGTCTGTGACGAACTGGGACGAGTTGCTCCCGATGGGCACGATCAGCACCACCGTCCGGGCGGCCGGGGTATTAGGCGCTTCGTAGTGGAGGAACGCAAGGCTCGCGAGCTCCAGGGCGGCCCGGCGCCCTGGCTCGATGGCGCGGTCTGTGGCGAGTTGTTCGAGGGGGGCATCGGTGGCGAGTGCCGTGACGCCCGCGAGACCGGGCAGGTGGAAGGGTGCCCCCCAGTTGAGGGTGGTCGAGGGCACGGGACTGAGTGATTCGTCGGGGACCACGATCTCGCTGACGTGTGCGCTGGCGAGTGCTCGCACGTCAGCGAGTGTCGGCACCCCCGAGAGAAAGACCGGCGCGTCGGCGTAGCGACCCGTGACGTTACGAGCCAACTGGGCCGAGAGGGTGAGCTGCTGGCCGACCTGGGAGGGAAGGTGAATCCTGACCAGTCCGGCGAAGTCGATGGTCGAGGGTGGCGCTTCGATCACGCGGTGCAGCGGACTCACGAGTGCCTTGACGAGTGCCGCGCGAACCCTCGAAGGACGGGTGCTCGACGACTGATCCAAGGCGGACAGCGACTGGTAGTCGGCGCTGAGGGTGAGCGGCACTGATGGATTCCTCGCGATCACGTCGAGCACGCGCGCCGCCGCCACGCTGTCGGGCGGGGTCGAGGGGTCGAGTGTCGCGACGACGTCGACGTGCAAGGGCCGCGCGACATCGCTGGCACGCACGGCGATGAGTGACCACTTGACGGTGGTGATGTTGTCCACCGTGACCGAGAAACTCAAGGGGTAGACACCGTCACACTGACTGGTCACGCACGCCAGGTGGAGCCGAGCCGGACGGCTCTCACAATGAGTGCTTGGCATGCGCTGGGGTGTGGTCTGGAGTTGCACCGTGAACGTCGCCTCGTCGTGCGCCACGCAACTCAGTGCGAAATCCCCGGTGCTGGATGTGAACGGGCTCGAGAGACCGGCACCGTCCAGGATCGGTGCGAGCTGGGAACGTTCGATGACGCGGGGGTAGATCGAGACCCGTACCAGTGGTGGCGACGAAGCCGCCGAAGTGTGAATGGTCGCACTGAACCGTGCGTCGCCCCTCGGCGACAGGGATGTGAAGGCGGACTGGTGCACGACGGTGAACGAGGGGGTCGTCCCAGCCTGCGCGGCCGAGGGCCACGTCACCGTTGCGAGGCTGAGGAGTACGACGCTGAGCGCCCGCCACCAGGTCGGAAATCGGTGGAACATGCTGCTACAGGCTACCTTCGGCGACGCGTCAGGTCCGGCGCACTACCCTCGTTCGCAATGACTTCATTCGAACAGGTTCAAGAACGGCTCAGCGAGATCGCTCGTCTGTCGGGCTCGCTCGCTCGCGCCTTCGCCGCCGAGGGCTTCTCGCTGTACGCGGTGGGCGGGTCGGTCCGTGACGCCGTGCTCGGCGAAGAACGTAGTGACGACTACGAAATCGACTTCACCACCAATGCTCGCCCCGACGACATCGCGAGGCTGATGAAGCCTCTGTGCACCTCGACGTGGGAGCAGGGTCGCGCGTTCGGCACCATCGGTGGCGTTCTTCGCGAGAGCCAGATCAAGGCTGAAATCACAACCTTTCGCAGTGAGGCGTACGTTGATCATTCGCGCAAGCCCTCGGTGCAATGGGGTGATTCGCTCGAGGCGGATCTCAGCCGACGCGACTTCACCATCAATGCGCTGGCCCTTGACGTCGTAGCGCTCGAGGCGCGGACGCCCGGCGTGCAGACGCTCTTCGACTTCCATCACGGTTTCAACGACCTTCAGGACCGGGTGCTGCGCACCCCGATCGACCCCGAGGTCCTCTTCAGTGATGACCCGCTTCGCATGCTGCGCGCCGCCCGGTTCGCCAGCCGGTTCCACCTCAGGATCGACCCGTCCATCGAGGCGGCGGCCACGAAGATGGCGGCGAAACTGGAAATCGTCTCGGCGGAACGGATTCGAGGCGAGCTCGACCTGTTGATGGTGACCGACATACCGTCGCGTGGTCTCGATTTCATCGTGCGCACCGGGCTCGCCGACCATTTCATTCCCGAACTCCCGAAGCTGCAGTTGGAGCAGGACCCGATCCATCAGCACAAGGACGTGTTGAAGCACACCTGGGCGGTCGTCGACAAGACGTCGCCGGAGCTCGTGCTGCGGCTGGCGGCACTCTTTCACGACGTCGGCAAGCCCCGGACGAGAGCCATCTCGGACGAGGGTGTCACCTTTCGGTTTCACGAGGTCGTGGGTGCGAAGATGACCCGCAAGCGCATGGTGGCCCTGAAGTACTCCCAGGACATGGTTGACGACGTGAGCATGCTCGTCGAGCTCCACCTTCGTTTCCACACCTACAAGATGGGCTGGAGTGACAAGGCGGTGCGGCGATACGTTCGTGACGCCGGCCCACTGCTCGATGAACTCAATGAACTCACGAGGTGCGACTGCACGACGCGCAATGCCCGAAAGGCCGCGGTGCTCGCGAGTCGTATGGACGAGCTCGAGATCCGCATCGCCGAGCTTCGCGAGCAGGAGGATCTGAATCGCCTGCGTCCGGCCCTCGACGGGTTGGCGGTGATGGAACTGCTCGGCATCGGACCGAGCCCGGTGGTCGGTCGAGCACTCGATTTCCTCATGGAGATCCGTCTCGACGAAGGCGAGATCACCCCGGTCGAGGCGGGGGTCCGTCTTCGTGAGTGGTGGGATGAACAGAACGCCTAAAGAAGAAATCCCCGTCGTAGCGACGGGGATTTCTTCTTTACGTCAGTGAGCCTACGGCCAGACAGGGTTGTCGGCGCCGTCATTGGCGAACGCACCGACCATGTCGTGGGCCACGTCATCGTGGAATTGCACCGGTGGCGACTTCATGAAGTACGCCGACGGCCCGAGGAGCGGTCCGCCGATACCACGGTCGAGCGCGACGCGCGCGCAACGTACGGCGTCGATGATGACCCCCGCCGAGTTGGGTGAGTCCCACACTTCGAGCTTGAGCTCGACGTTGAGGGGCACGTCACCGAAGTTGCGGCCCTCCATGCGGATGTAGGCCCATTTGCGGTCGAGCAGCCACGGTACGTGGTCGCTCGGGCCGATGTGGACATCGTCGGGATCCATGGTGCTGGTCTCGATCTGCGAGGTCACGGCCTGGGTCTTGGAGATCTTCTTCGACTCGAGACGGTCGCGCTCGAGCATGTTCTTGAAGTCCATGTTGCCACCGACGTTCAACTGGTACGTCCTGTCGAGGGTGAGGCCACGGTCCTCGAACAAACGGGCCAGCACGCGGTGCACGATGGTCGCGCCGACTTGACTCTTGATGTCGTCACCGACGATGGGCAGGCCCGCGTCAGTGAACTTCTTGGCCCAGACGGGGTCCGAGGCGATGAAGACCGGGATGGCGTTGACGAAGGCACAACCGGCGTCGAGTGCGGCCTGCGCGTAGAAACGCTGCGCGTCCTCGGAGCCAACGGGCAGGTAGGAGACAAAGACCTCCGCCTTGGCGTCGCGAAGCGCTTGCGCGACGTCGACGGGCTCGGCCGGTGATTCCTCGATCGCTTCGCGGTAGTACTTGTTCAGACCGTCCATGGTGGGTCCGCGCAACACCGTGACGCCGAGCGAGGGAACGTCGGCGAACTTGACGGTGTTGTTCTGCCCGCCATCGATCGCCTTGCCGAGGTCGTTGCCGACCTTGGAGGCGTCGACGTCGAACGCCGCGACGAACTCGAGGTCGCTGACGTGATAGCCGCCGAGCATGACGTGCATCAAGCCCGGAACGCTGTCACCTGGTTTAGCGTCCTTGTAGTAGGTCACGCCCTGAATGAGTGAGCTTGCGCAGTTGCCAACGCCCGCTATGGCCACACGAATCTTCGCCATGGCTCTCCTTTCCTACTTCGCTTCTCGCGCGAAGGTCTGTTGATTACTGCGTTCGGTGGCCAACAAGCTGTCGATCCACGCGAGGTCCAACTCGACGCCCTGAGCCGCGTGTTCCATGACGCTGCGGGCGTAGGTGTCGAGCTGTTCGTTGTTCGCCCCGACTCGCACCTCGGCGAGGCGTTCAACAAGATCAGTCCTGCGTCGCTCCAAGAGTCCGACGCGAAGGTTGGGGGTGAGGTACTTCGCCAACGCCATGCGCAGCGAGAAATTCTTGCTGTCGTCGAGGGTCGCCGTGTCACCGAGCATCCGCACGAATTCCTGACGACCCTGTTCGGTGATGCGGTACACCTTGCGACCGCGTCGACCGAGGCCCTGGGTTGCTCGCAGCGAGCGCAGTGAGGCGCGCTCGCCCGACAACGAACCCGTCGACAGCGAACTCACGCGCGGCTCACTCAGCGTCACCGCTTCGACGAAGCCGTGGCGTTCGAGACGGGCCAGTGCCGGATAGATGGAGCCGAATGAAACGTTGGCCCAGACGCCCAGACGGTCGCGGAGTTGGCTCCGTATCTCGTAACCGTGGTGATCACGGTCCATGAGCAGTCCTAGGATGGCAATGTCTAACACGCGATTCATCATATCACTTCGATATATCGAACGTGACGCTCGGGCCGATCTTGAAGTCGACAGCTGACTGGGGGACGGTAGTGTCACCCCTAATGGATAAGACGTTTCGCACCAGCACCGCCAACGGAGCGGTTGTCGAGTTCGGTCTCGTTCGCCACGCCCTGCTGGAAAAGATCGCCCAGGGAGTGTTGCGATATGAGGACATCTGCGATGCCCACCCCGAACTTCTAAGGGCGGCGAAGAACATCGGACGAACGACCGGCGAGACGTGCCCGGTGTGCCGTGACACCGAACTCGTCGAGGTGACCTACGTGTTCGGCGCCCGCCTACCGGCCGGCGGGACGTGTCCCACGTCGAGAGCGGAACTGCTGAAGCTCGAGCGACGCGAAGAACCAGTCCAGTGTTATGCCGTCGAGGTGTGCGTGGCCTGTTCGTTCCACCACCTCGTTCGCAAATGGTCCGCCGGGGGACGTCGTGCCCGTCGCGCACCCGTTCGCCAGCAGCGAAAGGTTGGCGAATGACGTTGAGTGCGCCTCAGATTCGACGGCGGAAGCGACGCGACGGTGCTCTGCCCATAGTGATGGTGACCGCCTACGACGAACCCAGTGCTCGTTACGTCGACGCCGCAGGCGTTGACATCATCCTGGTTGGTGACTCCGTCGCCAACGTCGTGATGGGCCACGAGGACACGCTGCACGTGACCGTCGACGAGATGTGTCACCACGTTCGAGCGGTCGCGGCCGCCCGGCCGCTCGCGCACATCGTGGCGGACCTCCCGTGGATGAGTTACCACGTCGACGTGCCCGACACCCTGCGCAACGCCGCGGCCCTCGTGCGTGCTGGTGCGCAGAGCGTGAAGCTCGAAGGCGGTCGTGTCCGACGCGACGTCGTGCGAGCCCTGCTCGACGCCGAGATTCCGGTCATGGGACACCTCGGACTCACGCCCCAGAGCGTGCTCGCCTTCGGGGGCTTCAAGGTGCAGGCGAAGACGCGCGAAGCGGCGGAGTGGTTGCTCCAGGACGCGACGATGCTCCAGGACGAGGGCGTCTACGCCATCGTGATCGAGGGCGTACCCGCGGTCGTCGGTACCCGCGTCACCGAAACCCTCGATATCCCGACCATCGGTATTGGTGCCGGTCCGGACACGGATGGGCAGGTGTTGGTCTTTCACGACATCCTGGGGTTGACCAAACGCCCGCCCGCCAAGTTCGTGCGTCAGTATGTCGACCTTGGTTCCCTGATCACCGGGGTGATCAGTGACTTCGCCCGCGACGTACGTGGCGGTGACTTTCCCAACACCGACGAGGCGTACGACAATCCCGAGGATCTCCTCAACTAGCCAGATTTCGGCGCGTGCAGTAGAGTTGTCTTTCCCACAAGCGTGGGAAGTTTGAAATTAACCCTGCTCTGTCTTCCGCAGAGCCCGGCGTAGCCGGACCAGAGGGAAAGGAACCGGCCATGAGGCCTTATGAAACCATGATTGTGTTCGACACCGCAGTCGACGCACAGTCCATCCAGATCGCTCTCGATCGAGCACTGGAAACCATCCGAACAAACGACGGAAACCCTGGCGCTATCGACCGTTGGGGCAAGCGTCCCTTGGCGTACGAGATCAACAAGCGCAAAGAGGGCTACTACGTTCTGGTGGAGTTCAGTGGCGAGTCGGCAACGGTTGTCGAGCTCGACCGAATCCTGACTTTGTCGGACGAAGTCCTTCGCTTCAAGATTCTTCGTCGCAACGAACGACCCAATGCCAGCCGTGTCACGGCTCAGGCGTAGGTTCGGACGCCTAGCGATTTAAGGAGAAGAGATGGCTGACAACACTATTACCGTCGTTGGGAACATCACCCGTGACCCTGAGTTGAAGTTCCTGAACAGCGGACAGGCCGCACTGCGTCTCTCGATCGCAGTGAGCCGTCGCTGGCAGAATCGCCAGACCCAGGAGTGGGAGGAGAAGACGTCCTTCTTCGACGTGCAGTGCTACGGACCTATGGCGGAGAACGCCGCGAATTCATTCTCCAAGGGGACCAGGGTCATCGTGACCGGCCGCATGGAGCAGCGTTCGTGGGAGACCGAGAACGGCGAGAAGCGCTCCGCATTCGAGATTGTGGCCGATGAGGTCGCACCTTCGCTCCGCTGGGCCACTGCAGTAGTAACCAAGACACCCCGCGCTGAGGGTGGCAACTTCCAGTCGAATGACCGACCGGCCGCCGCCCCGCGCTCCAACGAACCAAGTACCTACGCCTTTGATGAGGAGCCTTTCTAATGCCACGTAAGAATATGCCTACCCTGCCCAAGAGGGCACCGAAGATCGACACCCGTCGTGGTGCCAAGAAGAAGCCCTGCTCCTTCTGTCAGCACGGCGTCGCCCATGTTGACTACAAGGACATCGCTCAGCTTCGCAAGTACATCTCGGACCGCGGGAAGATTCGCGGCCGCAAGGTGTCGGGTAACTGCCAGCAGCACCAGCGCGACGTGACCGATTCGATCAAGACCGCCCGCGAGCTCGCACTTCTCCCCTACACCCAGCGCACCGTGACCGAGCGTCGCGGTGGCCGCGGTAACCGTGACGACCGTGGACCCCGTGGTCCGCGTCCCGATCGTGACGCCGCCGAGGCGACCACCGAGAGTGGTGCCGAGGCTGATGTCATGCTCGAGGATGCCAGCGTCGCCGCCGAGATGTTCGAGAACGAGAGCAACCAGGAGGTCGGCGAATGAAGGTACTCCTGCGTAGCGACGTCACCGGCGTAGGCCGCCGTGGCGACATCGTCGAGGTAGCCGCCGGGTACGCCCGGAACTTCCTGCTCCCCTCGGGAGCGGGATTGAAGGCGAACACGACCATGGAGATTCAAGCTGCGTCGATGCGCAAGTCTCGCGACATTCGCGACGCGCAGAGTCGCCAGGCCGCGGAGACCCAGCGTTCGCTCATCGAGCAGGCGACGATCACCATCGCGGCCCGTGCGGGCGCCAACGGTCGTCTCTTCGGTTCGGTGACCGAGGCGGACATCGTAAACGCGATCCGCACGGCGACCAACATCTCGTTGGACCGTCACATGATCACGATGGCCGAGCACCTGAAGGAACTGGGCAAGGCGACCGTCAACGCCACGCTTTTCGATGGCGTGATCGCCAACGTGACCGTGGAGGTCGTGGCCAAGTAGCCACCTCGTTTCAACTGTCTTTCCTACTGCCGGGGCCCTGCGCCCCGGCAGTAGTCATGTCACACCCCTGTGAGAAGTTCGTGGTGAAGTAGTTAGACACAGGTATTTCCCCATGTTGTTGTTCTTGCGACACACAGGCACTATCGACAACCGTTGAGGTCTTATGACGCAATTAGAAACAGACCGCAGCCGAACCGCTCCAGGCGGCGGACGAATACCACCGAGCGCCATCGAAGTCGAGGAGTCACTCATCGGCGCCATGTTGCTGTCCCAGGAGGCGGTGAGCATCGCGTACGAGAACGTGCAGGCCGAGGACTTCTATCGCCCGCTGCACGGACAGATCTTCAGCGCCATCGTGGCGTTGGCCAACGCGGGTGAGCCCGTTGACTACGTCACGGTGCAGGCGAAGTTGCAAGAGCGCGGCGCGGTGGCGGTGGAGCTCGGCGTGCTGTCGTCGCTGCAGATGAACACGCCATCGGCGTCCAACGCGCAGCATTACGCCGAGCTCGTCCGTGAGAAGGCGCAGCAGCGCCGACTGATCTCCGTTGCTGGTGAGATTGTTGACGACGCCTATGTCGCCACTGATGATGTCGTCGGGCTTATCGACGAGGCTGAGCGGAAGATCAACCAGATAGGTGATGATCGCAAGACCGACAGCGTCTCGGCGCTCCAGCGATTGCTCCTGAACGAGGCCGATATCCTCGAGCAGCGCGGTGAGACGCGTGGTCAGTTCAACGGACTCGAGACCGGCTACAAGTCGCTGGACCTCGTTCTACAGGGTCTGCAGCCGAACAGTCTCACAATCGTCGGCGCACGTCCGGCGATGGGTAAGACGGCGTTCGCGTTGGGAATCCTCGTGCACGTTGGTGCCGTGGTGCAACGTCCGGCGTTGTTCTTTTCGCTCGAGATGAGCCGTCAGGAGTTGGCTGAACGAATCCTCGCGTCGACGGCGCGCATTGACTCCTCCAAGTTGCGCACCGGCGACCTCAGTGACTCCGACTGGAACCGCGCCCACGAGGCTTTCGGCTACCTCCAGTCAGCCAAGGTCTTCATCGACGACAACCCGAGTCTGACGGTCATGGACGTTCGCTCGAGGGCGCGGCGCATCAAGCAGCAGAACGGTGACTTGGGGGTCGTCATCATTGACTACTTGCAGCTCATGAGTTCGCGGGGTCGCTCGGAGAACCGGCAAGTCGAGGTCTCTGAGATGAGTCGTTCCCTGAAGATTCTCGCCCGTGAACTCGGTTGCCCGGTGATCGCTCTCTCCCAACTCTCACGAAAGCTCGAGGAACGCGCTGACAAGCGCCCGATGATGAGCGACCTCCGTGAGTCGGGTTCGCTCGAGCAGGACGCTGACGTGGTCCTGTTCCTCTTTCGCCCCGAACAGTATGGCGAAGTCGCGAATGACAAGAAGTCAGAAGCGGAGATCATCGTGGGCAAGAACCGAAATGGACCGACCCGCACGGCGCACCTGACGTGGCGCGGCGAATTCGCCCGCTTCGACAATGTGGCCGAGGCCCGCGAGATATAGCTCTAGGGAGCCAGTGAACTCGATCGATGGCTTCTCGTTTGTAGATTTGGCGTTACCGAGTTGTTGCAGGCGGCTCAATGGAGTGCCAAGACCAGGCATCTAACTCGGCCGGAAACCCCTCAGCTGCACTTTGTGGGTCGAGAAGTTCGCTGGCTGCACCATCGAGCCAAATTTCGCACGGCGCACGGAGTGTGTCGGCGACCGACTTCACTCCCGATGCCCAGAGTCTGTTATTCGAATTGACGCTGTCGCACGGCTGGCGATTCGGGGTCCCCAACGCACTCTTGCGAATTGGGTCGCGGACCGTGGCGACACGATCTGGTGCAGCCCGCACCATTGACTCCTGTGTCGTCTCCCTATGACATTCGTGGGACAGTAACTGCCGGTTCACGAGATCGGGACTTGACCCAGCGATGTGGTCCATTTCGCTTGCGGGACTCCCACGTCCTCTGAGGGCTCTGTTGTCTCGACGAATGATGGCGTTGCGGTTATCCGGTGGAAGGCTTCGCTCGCGCTCGTCATGACCTCCGGCAGCGACTCGCAGGTCAAGCGGCTTAGCAGGTGGGGTCCGGCCACCGGGGTAGGGGCGCTCAAGCGGGGACGTGCGCATTCGGGACCGTAATCTGACTGAGGAACTGCGCATGATGCACGACACCCGAGGGTGTTACGTCGGCCTGTCGTGATCACCTTCATCGAAGCCGACCGGACCTGTGAATGGCAGATGGACCCACTGGGCCGACTGGCCCCCGGTCCTCGGTGGGTCCGTGCGCACCGACGAGGTCGACTACTCGAAGATCGGGTAGGACTGTTGGAATATCCGGTCGGTGAGGTCTGGGATCCGGTCGTAAATGGTCGCCTCGCGACTGTAGAGGTCATGGGTCGCCGCGTCGGGGACGAACTCCCTGTCCCACGTCACCATGTGATCGATCGCGTCGTCCCAAGAGTCATGGACGCCGAGACCAACGGCTGCGCAGATCGCCGAACCGAGCCCGGCGGCGTTGGACACCCGAGTCCGAGATGCCGGGATTCCGAAGACGTCAGCGAAGATCTGCATGAACTGGTCGGAGCCGGCTCCACCCCCCGAAATCACCAGCCGACGGAAGGGTGTACCCAGCTCGTTGCTCATGGCCGTGGCGCAGCGATAGATGGTCAGGGCGATCCCCTCGAGAATCGCCCGGTAGACGTGGTAGCGCCCGTGACGAACATCGAAGCCCACCATGGAGCCCTTCCGGTACGGCGCATCGGTCGGAGCGAGCCAGTCGAGGACCACCATCAGCCCGTCCGACCCGGGTGGCACGAGGGCGGTCTGGCGATCGAGGTGCTGTTCGATCGACTCACCCCGGTTCGCCGCCGCCTGGGCGAGCTCGGCGCCGAGCACGTCGCGCCACCAACTCACGGTCCACATCCCTCGGCGGATACCCGAACTCTCGTAGAGGTACTCGTGGGGCTGGCTCGCGAAATTTGCCCAGAAGTTGGTCGCGCCCGTGTAGTTCCGGGTGCCCGTCGTCATGCTGGCGATGTACGTGCCGAGCGACACCAGAAGGGTGTCGGAGGACCTCAGTCCGCACCCGAGCGCCTCGACGGCCTTGTCATTGGCGGTGGCCACCACGGGGAGGCCCTGGGGAATCCCCGTGTGTGAAGAGGCCTCGGGCGTGACGCTCCCCAGGACCTCGCCCGGCATCACCAGGTCGAACAGCATGTCGCGGTCGATGCCGAACTCGGCGAATCCCTCGTCATCGCGAAGCCATTCCCATCGGTCCGTGCTGATGGGCCACACGCCCGCGTAGTTGGCGGCGGTGTCCCGTCGCTCTCCGGTCATCCGGCCGCTGATGTAACCCGACGAGGTGGTCACGTATCGCACGGCGGGATCGACGTGCTCGTAGGGCCGCGAGACCCGCGCATCCATCCAGCTCATCATGGGGCTGGCCAGGGTCCCGTCCGCCTTGACCAGGGCCCGACAGAAGCGAATGGTGCACAGTCCCACGCCCACCAGCTCAGAGAGATCGCCGGGGAAGGCCGCGAGGGCCTCACGACTGGCTACGCCGATCGAGTCCCACACGTCGTCGTCGGGGTGCTCGACGACGCCGGGTCGGGGTGTGTCATTGGCTCGCAGGGCCTGACGGCCCTGACACACGATCGCGCCGGACTCGTCGAAGATCGAGACCTTGGTGCTCTGCGATCCATTGTCGATACCGATGAGGTAGCGGGCCACGGCTACGCCTGGGGTTTGAAGATCGTGCCCTTGTTCATGATGCCGCGCGGGTCGAAGGCGTCCTTGAGCGTGCGGAGCATCATGAATGAGCTCCCGTGCTCCTGCTCGGTCCACTGGGTGCGGTACTTGCCGATCCCGTGATGGTGGACCATGGAGCCTCCGAAGCGCAGGGCCTCCTCCACGATGATGGCGTTGATCGGGATGTGGTACTTCTCGATCTCTTCACGTGGCTCGCAGTTGATCGTGTAGTCGTAGACGAAGTACAGGTTGGTGCCGGTCTGGTAGCTGTGCGACGAGTGCGCGCCCAGCATCCGGATGTCCCCCGCGTAGGGATACTCGTTGCGAATACGGTGCATGACCGAGTCGTAGATGGCGACGATGTCGCTCCAGTTGGCCGAAATCTCAGTGGTATAGCCCAGCCAGTGCTCGGCCAGCATGGCGTCCTGCTCGGCGCGAATCCGATCCGGGCCCCAGTTGAGGTTCATGAACCACTTCTCGATGATGGCGCCATCCACCATCGTGTGGGGATGACGGGCGACGGCTAGGTCGATCTCCTCGGCGGTCGCCGCCACGATAGCGCGCGGACCCTCGCACACGAAGATGAGGAGCGCCTTGCCGGTGGCGAGGTCACCGAAGTGTTGGCCCGCGTCCTCCTCGGAGTAGAGGCGGCACACCGAAGGTCGGAACCCACCGGTCACAACCTCGCGCAGAACCGAAATGCCGGCGACCATGTCGTCGACGAGGTAGCCACGGTAGATGTTGTTCTCGGGCATGTAGCGGAACAACTTGACAGTGACCTCGGTGACGAAGCACAGGGCGCCCTCGTTGCCGATCACGATGTGGCGCAGGTCCGGTCCCGCGGCTCGACGGGGAACGTTCTTGATCCGACAGACCGATCCGTCAGGGAAGACTGCTTCGAGGCCGACCACGAGATCTTCAATGCCGCCGTAGAGGGTGGAGAACTGTCCGATGGAGCGCGTAGCGACGAGGCCGCCCATCTGGGCGATGGGCTTGGACTGGGGCGAGTGGCCGGTGGTGAGACCCACGGCTCGCACCGCGTCCTCGAGCACCTCCAGCGTCACTCCGCACTGGGCCGTGGCCATCATGTTCACGGGGTCGATGTGGATGATGGCGTCCATGCGCGAGCCGTCCAGGACGATGGTGTTCTCGACGATCGTTTCGAGGCCCCCTTCGGTGCCGGTGCCACCGGTTCGTGGTACGACATTTATCCGATGCTCGTTGGCGAAGTGGAGCACCCGGGCGACGTCCTGGGCGGACGTGGCGAAAACGATGGCGGCCGGGATGGGGCCGTCGAAGATCTGGTTGACGGCTTGGTATTTCTTGAAGCGGTCCAGACTCGCCGCGTCGAGCTGTGCTTCGTCGACGCAGACGTGGTCACTTCCGACGAGGGCGATCAGGCCCTGTCGGATCCCGTCGCGGTCCAGATCTGATTGTGATGTGAGCATGAACTGTCTCTCCTCCCCCGGTTTCACCCGAGGTCTTCTTACGGCTTCGCTACCGAACCAGATATCCGCCGTCGACGGCCAGAACGTGGCCGTTCACGTAATCCGACGCCCGGCTGGCGAGGAAGACCGTCGCCCCCATGAGATCGGCGACGTTGCCCCAGCGGCCGGCGGGGATGTGGTCGAGCACCCGCTGGTTGGTCTCGGGGTTCGAGCGCGTCTGCGTCGTGATCGCCGTCGCGTAGTAGCCCGGGGCGATGGAGTTGACCTGGATGTTGTACTGGGCCAGCTCGTCGCAGTACGCCTTGGTGAATCCGGCGATGCCGTGCTTGGTGGCGGCGTAGGCCGGTGACCACTGGCCCCCGAGGAAGGAGAACATGGATCCGATGTTGATGATCTTTCCCGAGCGCTGGGCGATCATGATCTTGGAGGCTTCGTAACTCAGCTCGAACGGTGCGGTCAGGTTGAGCGCGACCATCGGATCCCACTGGGCCCGGTCGAATTGATCGACGCTGGCGATGTTGCAGATGCCGGCTGAGTTCACGACGATGTCCATCGTGGAGAAGGTGGCGACGCAGTGCTCCACTATCTCCCGGGGCGCGCCATCGCGAGTGATGTCGATGGTGAAGACCTCAGCCTTCGAGCCACACTCCTCGATCAGCCGCACGGTCTCCCCATCGTCGTCGGTCACCGTGGGAATGAAGATGTTGGCACCGGCCTTGGCGAGGGCGAGAGAGAAGGCTCGTCCCAATCCGGTGTTGCCACCGGTCACAATGGCGGTCTTGCCCGACAGTGAGAAGAAGTCGAGTGAAAAGTCACGAATGTCCATGGTCGTCCTGCCTACGGGTCGGTGGTCGCAGTCCTGATGCTATCGCTCCCGTCCATTACTTGACAGTCGCCCGAGCGACTGGTAGACATCAAAGAGCCGTATAAAAACCAAGTAGTCCGTATATGGACCTAGGCCTCAAGGGGGGCGCCATGGCAAAAGACAGTGACAACCTGAGCGAGGTCGAGTACCACGCTTTCCAGATGCTCAGGAGCGGTCGGTGGAGCCGACGCGACTTCATGAAGCACGCCGGTGCCATGGGCATCGGCGCGGCGATGGCCGGCACGATCATCGACGCGGTCCTGCCCGGCGGCCTGGCTGCGGCGGCGACGCCCGTCAAGGGCGGAGTCGGGCGCATCGGCATCGACGTGCCCAGCGCCCTGCCCGACCCGGTGACCATGGCCGACGAAGGCGCCATCGTGACGACCCAGATCGCCGGTGAGTACCTCGTCTACCCGGACACCAACTGGAACCTCCAGCCGATGCTGGCCACCAGCTGGTCGAGCCCGAGTGCGACCAAGTTCGTGTTCAAGCTGCGCCAGGGCGTCAAGTTCCACTCGGGCCAGGAGATGACCTCGGCCGACGTGGTGGCGACCTTCCAGACCCTGTGCAACCCCTCGGGTGGCTCGGCGGGCCTGTCGGCCTTTGCGGGCATCCTGGTGCCCTCGGGCGTGGTGGCCACGGACACCTACACGGTGACCTTCAACCTCGAGTCGCCCTTCGTGGACTTCCCCTACCTGCTCTCGCCCTTCAGTTACAACTCGATCATCCTGCCGGCGAACTACAAGCCGGGCACCTTCATGTCGACCCCCCAGGGCACCGGCGCCTACATGGTGTCGTCCTACACCCCCGCCCAGGGCGCGACCTTCGTGGCCAACCCGAAGTACTGGGGCTCGGGCGGTCCCTACATGACCGGCATCAACCTGACCTACTACTCGGACCCCTCGACCGGCGTGCTCGACATGGTCGGAGGCCAGTATGACTACTTCCCGTCGGTCACCTACGCCCAGGGCCAGGAGCTCTTCTACACCTCGGGCATCAGCATCCAGGCGCACAAGTCCTCGGGATACCGCACCATCCAGATGCGCAGCGACATCAAGCCCTTCGACAACGTGTACCTGCGCCAGGCCGTCGCCAACTGCCTCGACCGTCCCGGCATGGTCGCGTCGCTGATCGGTGGCTACGGCACGCTGGGCAACGACAGCTACTTCGCGCCGGTCTTCCCGGTGTCCAAGTTGGCCATCTCCAAGATCCCCCAGCGCACCCAGAACATCCGCCTGGCCAAGCAGCTCCTGGCCAAGGGCGGCAAGCCCCGCGGCTTCGCGGTCACGCTCACGACCGAGGACTACCAGGAGATCCCCCTGCTCGCCCAGACCATCAAGGCGAACTGCGCACTGGCCGGCATCGACGTGAAGCTCAACGTCGAGTCGCAGGGTGCCTACTACGGCCCGGACTGGCTCAGCGTCCCCTTCGGCATCACCGACTGGGGTGCGCGCGGCGTGCCCAGCCAGGGTATCGCCCCGGCCTACACCTCCAAGGGCACGTGGAACTCGGCCCACTGGAAGAACCCGCAGTTCGACAAGCTGTTCACCCAGTTCAACTCCGAGCTCGACGTGACCAAGTCCGAGCAGCTGGCCGAGAAGATGGCCCTGCTCATGCACACCCAGGTGCCCGACGCGATCGCCTACTGGCTCGACGACACCCAGGCCTACCGCAAGGGCGTCAACATCGGCTACGCGCCGTCGAACTTCGTCAACGTGACCAACATGTGGCTTCCGGCATAGTCGCCGGATCCACCAAATCCCCCAACCCGGGCGCGACCCGGCCGACCATGCAGGACGATCAATGACCATTTACATAGTGAAGAGAGTGCTCTTGGCGCTCATCACCCTGGTTCTGGTCTCCCTGATCATCTTCGTGGCGGCCGAGGTCCTGCCCGTCAACATCCGTTCTTTGACGGAGCGGCGCCGGTCCCGCCTCGCGCTAGTCTCCAGTTCCACGCCACCGGAGATCGGCGGTCGTTGGTCGAACGGACGTCGAGTCAACGGCTCGCCGACCCTGGCGCACGTAGGAGGATGACGAGGTGACGACGAGGACCCCCAAGAGGCCCACTGCACCACGGGCGAGCGTAGCGCTCGATGAGCGGGAGTCCGAGGAACGCTTCTCCGCTCCGGCGGTCGCCACCGCATTTCGAATCCTGGACCTGCTGACCGAGCGGTCCGGACCGACCCGTTTGAGTGAGGTCACGGCGGAACTGGAGATTCCCAAGACCACGGCGATGCGCGTTCTGCAGACGATGGCCAGTCTGGGAGTCGTTCGACGTGATTCTGCGAGCGGGGCCTACCAGGTGGGACCTCGACTTCTCGAGTACGCCTACTCGCTGAGCGGGATCGAGGACGTGCTGTCCCACGAGTTCCAGCCGATCGCCGAGCAGGTGAGCCGAGAACTGAATGAGACGATCCAGCTGGCCGTTCTGGATGGGGTCAATGTCACCTTCATCGCGAAGGTCGACTCCTCGCGTCCAGTGCGCCTAGTGACGTACGTCGGACGTCAATTGCCCGCTCACGCCACCGCCGTGGGCAAGGTGGTGCTGGCGCACGAGCCCGACTCCGTGGTCCGCAAGGTCATCGACGCGGGCCTGACCAAGGTCGGCCCGAACACGATCACCGATAAACGCCGGTTCCTCGCGGCGCTGACCGAGATCCGTCGGCAGGGCTACGCCACCGAGGTGGAGGAGTCCACGGTCAATCTCAGCTGCTACTCGGCTCCCGTCTTTGATGCGCTCAACCGCGTGGTGGCCGGCGTGACCATCTGCATACCCACCACCGAGATCCCAGTGAGGCGTCGTCGCGAGATGATCGCCGCCGTGCGCGATGTCGCCAATCAGGTCACGGAGAGCCTGCGCGGCGACGGCGTAGGCGGCGAGGCTGGTGATCGATGATCTCTCGCTTCGATCAGGACGCCTGGCGTGGTGCCCCCACTGGATTGCAGATCGGGGGAGAGTGGCGTTCAGCGACGGACGGGCGAGGTTTTGGCGTGATCAATCCGGCTACGGGCGACGAGTTGGTCCGTGTCGCTGACGCGTCACCGGCTGACGCCGTGGCCGCACTAGACGCGGCCTGTCTCGCGCAGGCGTCGTGGGCTCGCACGTCGCCGCGCCAGCGCGGTGAGGTGCTGCGCCGCGCGTACGAATTGATGATGGCTCGCCAGGATCAGTTGGCGTCGGTCGTGACCACCGAGATGGGTAAGCCGTTCGCCGAGTCCCTGGGCGAGGTCGCCTACGCAGCCGAGTTCTTCCGTTGGTTCGCCGAAGAGGCGGTTCGGATCGGGGGCGAGTACCGGTTGGCGCCGTCGGGCACGTCGCGGATCCTCACGACGGGCCAACCCGTTGGACCGTGCCTGCTCATCACCCCCTGGAACTTCCCGTTGGCGATGATTACCCGAAAGGTAGGACCGGCCCTCGCCGCCGGTTGCACCGTCGTGGTCAAGCCGGCCCACCAGACGCCGCTGTCCGTGCTCATGCTCGCCGACGTGCTCGCCGAGGCGGGGGTCCCCGCGGGGGTCTGCAACGTCATCGCGACGAGCGACCCGGTCGAGGTCGTGGCGGTGCTCCTGCGCGATGCCCGGCTGCGCAAACTATCGTTCACCGGTTCGACCGGGGTCGGCCGACGGCTCCTGAGCCAGGCGTCGAACAACCTGCTGCGCACCTCGATGGAACTCGGTGGCAACAACGCCTTCATCGTCCTCGAGGACGCCGACGTGGACGCTGCGGTGGAGGGCGCCATGGTGGCCAAGCTTCGCAACATGGGTCAGTCCTGTGTGGCGGCCAATCGCTTCCTGATTCACGAGGCCCGATCCGATGAGTTCGTCTCGAAGCTGGCGTCGCGATTCGCGGCCCTGCGCGTGGGGCCCGGCGGAGACGAGGGGACCGATGTGGGGCCACTGATCGACGAGGTGCAGCTGAACCGGGTCGCTCGACTGGTCGATGACGCCGTGGCGCGCGGTGCTTCGGTCCTGGCCGGCGGGGAGGCTCCCGAGGGGCCGGGCTACTTCTATCCCCCCACGGTCCTGACCAACGTGGAAGAGGATGCGGCCATCAACTCCGAGGAGATCTTCGGACCCGTGGCGGCGGTACGCACAATGGCCAGCGACGCGGAGGCGCTGGCCGAGGCCAACGCGACGGAGTACGGTCTGGCGGCTTTCGTGTACTGCCGGGACCTGACCGCCGCGATGGCGGCGGTCGACACGCTGGAGTGCGGCATGGTGGGCGTCAATCGGGGACTGGTCTCGGAGGCCGCTGCACCCTTCGGCGGCGTGAAGCACTCCGGCCTCGGCCGTGAGGGAGGCCGCGAGGGCATCGAGGAGTATCTCTCGACGAAGTACGCCGCGATTCAGATGTGAAGTACCGAGACAGCAAGGAAGGACATACATGCCGGTTCCCAGCGACATCGACGGTCGCATCGCCCAAGGTTGGGGCGGTCTCAAGCCCAATGGCGTACACGTCAATGTGATCCTGGCGCGTCGGGGCAGCCCGACGGCCGCCGCAATGACCAACGTCTACGCGACGCCGTCGCCTGGTTTCACGCCGATCCTCGTTAGCGCGGGCGTCGACCAGCCCTCCTACGAGACGATAAACCCACCGACCATCCTGTTGAACAAGTCGGCGCCCACCAGTGCCTTCATCGAGACGCTGATCTTCGGGGCGGTCACGGTGGGTACCGGCCAGGCCGTGCTGGACTCCGTAGCCGACGGACTCCTCGCCGCCGACCAGGAGAGTGTGGTCTTCGTCTCGGTGTGGGTCGACAGCGACGCCACGGACGAGACGGCAATTCGTCACGCCGCCCGCCAGGCCGTGCGCGCGGGCATCCGCGAAGCGGTCGAAGGACGGGTACCGGGTGCCGCCCAGGCACTCGTGGACTCTCGCGAGACGATCACCCACCCCTTCTACGGTGGTGAGTGATCTACCCGGTGGCGATTCGCCGGCGTCGTGGCAGTACCGAATGCAGTAACAGCGAAAGGAAAGTGCGATGCGAGTCGGATTCATAGGCCTGGGTCACATGGGGTCGCCCATGGCCACCAACATCCTCAAGGGCGGCTACGAAGTCGTCGTCTACGACGTCAGCGAGCAGGCAACCGCGACCCTGGCGGCGGCCGGAGCGACCGTGGCGGCGACCCCGGCCAGTCTGGCCGACGACGTCGACGTCGTCGTGACGATGCTCCCGGGGCCGGTCCAGGTCCGAGAGGTTGTGGCCGGCCCCAACGGCGTCCTCGAGGGGATCAAGTCGGGCGCCACGTGGATCGATATGAGCACGAGCTCGCCCGGGCTCGGCCGGGAACTGGCCGAGCGAGTGGCCGAGTTGGGCGTTGGCCAGTTGGATGCGCCGGTGAGCGGCATGGCCAAGGGGGCGATTGCGGGAACGCTGCAGATCTTCGTCGGAGGCGACGCGGCCACCTTCCAGGCCGGTCGACCCGTCCTTGAGACCATGGGTGATCCCGCGCGAATCTTCCACGTCGGGCCAGTGGGCGCGGGGCACACGGTGAAACTGCTGCTCAATCTTCTCTGGTTCGACCACGCGGTGGCGGCGGCGGAGGCCTTCGTGATGGGAAGCTTGGCCGGAATCGACATCGACGTGCTCCAAAAGGCCCTGGTCGCCAGCCCGGCCAACAGTCATTTCATCGAACACGACATCAACTCGGTCTTCGTCGGTGACTACGACGAGTCGTTCGCGTTGCGCCTGGTCTGCAAGGATCTTGGCCTGGCCGTCGACATGGGCCGTGACCTGGGCGTACCGGTGGAGATGGCGGCCCTGGTCGAGCAGATCCACCGTCGGGCTCTGAGGACCTATGGTCCCGAGGGCGGCGAGATGCTCGCGGTGAAGTTGCTGGAGGACCTGACGAACGTGTCACTTCGTCACTGACCGGGACGCCCACGACGGTGGCAGGGTTACTCCCATTACCTACTGACCTGAGTGGTTTGGTCTGCCTTTGCATTACTTGACAGTCGCCCGAGCGACTGGTAGACATCAAAGAGCCGTATAAGAACCAAGTAGTCCGTATATGGACCTAGGCCTCAAGGGGGGCGCCATGGCAAAAGACAGTGACAACCTGAGCGAGGTCGAGTACCACGCTTTCCAGATGCTCAGGAGCGGTCGGTGGAGCCGACGCGA
>Ga0316222_1000338_pt1 | contig 74839 bp, 81 predicted proteins | sample TBH18011metaG_FD_206008 | JGI IMG/M metagenome (GOLD analysis project Ga0316222, IMG submission 206008) | Freshwater microbial communities from Trout Bog Lake, Wisconsin, USA - TBH18011 | ecosystem: Environmental > Aquatic > Freshwater > Lake > Hypolimnion/Profundal zone | place: USA: Wisconsin... | reverse complement strand
ACAACCAGACCAACATCAAGGAAAAACTGGCGGTATCGACACTGGCAGCCTTAGTCCATCTGGCGCTGCGCAACGGCATTATCGAACAGTCGTAATCCCGGATCAGGTAATACGTTAATCCAGCTCTGCCGACGCGTTCTTTTTGCCGCCGAACTGACAGGTAAACCCTATCCAGATTCCTCTGGGCAGTGAAGGGGTAACGGCCAGCTCGCTTTGCGCTGTGTACATATTTTGACCAAGAATGCCAAAAGTATTGTAATTCCGGTTAAACAAGTTCGTTACCTTGGCATAAGTTTGCCAGCTTGGAGTCATGTTGTAATGACTGTCCAGGTTCACCACAGCAAAGCCACCCAGCGGGCCATTAACATCCTGATTATTTTCATCGCCGTGCGCGTACTGACCGCTGCTGACGATCAGGTTACCGCCCATACTCCATGCCGGCGTAATGTCATAGCCGGCCCTGAATTTCAGGGTTTGCCGCGCAATGCCGGGAATCTTGTCGCCCTTGTTGACCGTAATCATGCCGTTACTGTCTGCGCTGCTGTTTTGCGACGACGCTTCCATAAAGCTTGATTGATACGTTGCCTCAACCAAACCATAATTTGCAGCGAGGGTAAGACTATCGAATTTCCCGTACAGGCCGAATTCCAGTCCGCGGCGCCGTGTTTCACCGACATTCTGAAAGAATCCCGTCGCGCCGTTGTTAACCGGATTAGAAATAAACTGGATGTCATTCTGGTTCAGTGTGTTATAAACCGCAATATTCCAGCCTGTCTCAGCTGAAAAATGACCGCGAGCGCCGCCTTCCCAGGTTTTCGACACGATCATGTTCAGATCGGGATCAGACGCAAATCCGGTCGGCAGCGCGCACTGGATAGCAGGATTGGCACAAGACAATTCGACCGGAGACGGTACGCGCATTCCTTCGTTATAGCCGCCGTAAAGCGTAAGCATTTTCGACGGATTAAAATTCAGCCCGACAGCAGGATTGAAACGGTGAAAAGTGTGATTGCCATTCAGGCTGTTTTCACCGCCCAGACCGTCATAGTTGACGCCCGACAAATCGACGATGTCATAATTGTAGCGACCCGACAGCGTCAGATTCCAGCGCTGGTCAATAGCGAAGTTGTCGGTGGCATAAATACCGTAATAAGTGCTCCTGGTCGAGAGATTTACCCCGCCCTGATTGTAAACATTGGCTGGATTGATCGCATTGACGGGGCCAATATTGTAAACATAATTGCCGATCAGGTTAGCGCCATAAGTGCTGCTGTCATAGTTGACGCTGCTGGCATCAAGCGAAGTGCCGATGGTGAAGCTATTCTTGTGCCCTATCAGATCGCCTAGCAGACTCAATTGAATGGCAGCCCCGGCACCACGCTGAGCGGTGGAGGCAATCACATTGGACACGGACATATCACCGGCACTCTGGTTTGCCACGCAGTTTTCCGGCGAGTTGACGCTATTGGCGCACGAGGCGTTGCTGTTAGCATTGACGGCGTTACTGGCACGGTAATAGACATTGCCTTCCAGCAATTTATCCTCCGCAAGAAAATGCGAGCCTTTCAAGGCGATCAGCGCATTCTTGTTGCTAACAGAGTCCGGCGCGGTATAGGCCTCGCTGGGATTGCCCAGCATGGACAACGGCAAAACGGACGTGCCATTCATGGTATTGTCGGCCAGCGCCATACTGAAATCCAGCGTGTTATTGCTGTCGTGCCAGCGCGCCTTGCTGAAAAACTGTTCTACATCACTGTTGCTGTATTGGCGGTAGCCATCCTCATGAAAGAGAGTGGTGGCAAAATAATAGTCCACATCATGCGCTGCATCCTGTCCGCCATACTCCGCCTCAAACTCACGCCGCCCCCATGAACCGCCGGAAACTGATGCCTTGACGCCGGGATTATCCGCACCGTTCTTGGTATTGACCGCAATCGCGCCCCCTAAGGTATTTAGCCCGAACAACGGATTTGATCCCGGCATCAAATTAAGACTGGCAATGGCATTGGTCGGAATCAGATCCCAGTTGACGATATCGCCAAAGGGTTCGTTGATGCGCACCCCGTCCATGAATACCGACAAACCTATCGCCGTGCCCAGAACCGGCGAGGCCGTAAAGCCGCGATAGGAAACATCCAGCTGGTAAGGATTCCCCACGCTGTTGCTGGAATTAACCGAACCCAGATTATTGTCCAGAAACTCGCCCAGATTAAGCGATTCCTGCTGGTTAATTTGTTTCGAGGTGCCGATCTGCACGTTAGCCGGAACCTCGTTTAACGGTGTACCGATCAGGGTTAGCGGTGCCGTGCCGACGACAAGTATAGAAGGCAGCTCGAACTCGGCCTGTGCGGTAGCTGAACACAGCGCCATGCAAAGGCCCAGCGGGATGGCGCGCTTTGATCGCACAGGCTTAAAACAGGTATATTTCATGGTATTCACTGTAAAAATGCATTGGAGACAGGGGATCAATGATACGGCTAGTGCGCCCTGAACAACAGGGAATTTTTCCCGCCGTTAACTACATTTTCTGTGCAGAAAACGCTATCCCCCTGCTAGAATACCCGCCTTCAGTCGCAGTCACAGCGCGCCCTCTGCCGCTTGACCTTGCCTGCCATCTTAAAGAGGATTTTCCTTCATGAATACACGCACTTTTAGCAACCACGAGAGATATACACTGCCGGCGATTGTGCTGCACTGGCTGATGGCCATAGTGATAATCGGACTGCTGGGTTTAGGTTACTACATGGCAGACCTGCCGAAAGGCTTTCCGAATCGCGCTGATTTCTTCAACCTGCATAAATCGCTCGGAATACTCGCCGGGATATTGATCATATGCCGCATATATATACGCCGCAGACATCCGGCACCGCCACTGGCTGCTGACCTGCCAGTCTTTATCCATCAGGCGGCAGCCTGGAGCCACCGGTTGTTGTATGCTTGCATGGTACTGCAACCCCTGAGCGGTTATTTGTCCTCGTCGTTCAATAAATACGGGGTGAAGTTTTTCGGCCTGGCTCTGCCCAAATGGACTGAGGAGAATGCCAGCTTATCTCATCTTTTCAAGGAAGCACATGAACTGATTGCCAGCTTGCTGGTGGCGTTGATCGTGCTGCATGTGCTGGCCGTCTTATGGCACAAGTATATCGCTCACGACAATATTTTGCAGCGCATGCTGCCATACCGGTGAAAATAATGTCAGCTCAGCTCAACTTGAGCTGCCAGCGTTTTAGCCAGTTGCAGTAATTCGGTTGAATTTTCCAGACCGTCCAGCAAGCGCTGCGGGATGCCGGACAAGCCCGCAGAGGCACCGGCCAGGGCGCCGGTGAGAATCGCCCGCGCCTGGTTTTGCCCGCCGCCATTCACGGCATGCAGCACCGCAGATTTAAAGTCAAGGGGATAACGCGCCGCCAGATAGTAGGCGGCTGGGAACTGGTGATACACGGCACAAGGCATGCCGTATACCAGCGAGACCTTCCAGGCAGGCTCAATGCGGATATCCGGATCACGGGCAGCACGTGCAATATTGGCAGGACTCAACAGCGCATCAGGGGAGGGAAAATGTCCCGCAACGGGGGCATCGGCAAGCCCGGCTAGGGGTGCCTGCAGTTTGCCGCTGGTGACGGCATGAAACGGCAGCTCGCCGCTTTTCACCCGGGCCATCAGCTTGTGCGATATATCCTCATCCAGGTTATGCCCCTCCACCAGCATACCCAAGACGGCGGCAAAAGCCGTGCTCATCGCAAGCACCGTGCCGTCAGTTTGGCTTAATACAATGTTGCGGGTGACAGCGGATGCCAGCATCTTCGGTGCCAGCGCATAACGCACCGCAATCGCGATGATCCGCTCCGCCGCTTCCGTGGTGTCCGCATTGCCGCCCGTCTGTCCCCAGGGCTTCCCCTCTAGAACGCGACGACGCCACAGCTCGCGTATCGACTGGCTGGTATAGCCACCCGGGCCGCTCATCGGCACCCCGTCGATCAGCGGCAGAAAATCCTCGTCCATGCGCCGGCAAAAATCCCTTTCATCGTAGCCACCTTGTGTCACAAGAGAGCGCAAGGTGAGCTGCAACAGGATGCCGGCCTGTGAGGACTGACCAGCTTTGAGCCCCGCGTGATAACGCCCGGGCAAAGGGTCGGTATAGCCGGTGATCCACTCCCCATAATCACGATGCTGCTCCGCCAGATCGTAGTACCAATGCGGCCCTAGGGCTAGCGCATCACCGATAAAAGCGCCCATCAGTGCACCTGCGGCGCGGTCTTGAAGTTGAGTTATCACATAAACCTTTCATAAAATGTACTGACGAGCAGCAAGTATTAAAGCAAGCACAGGCAGGATAGTTACAAGCATCATGCCGCCTGCGCCCGCAGTGACTCGTAAAGCCCGGCGTTATTGAGCAGGATGTCTTTAATGCCGCTCTGTATGTCAGCGGAATTCAGCGCCTGCGTACTCATTAGCGCGTGGGCATCCAGCGCAATGGCGTTCATCAGCTCGGTTTTAAGGTCAGGCGAATTAGCGAATTGCTCACGGCTGTTGTTGCTCGCTTGCTGCCTCAGCTTTGCCGACGCCAGCAGTTTCCCCTTGATAACAGTGTTCACATAGACCAGCTTGTCCTGATCGGTCAGCTCGCCGTCAAACAGGCTGTTCACTTTTTCGATGATCTCCGCCATATAAGCCTGCTCTTTTTTCTGCACGCTGCCGCTGCCAGCTTCGGTGACAGGATAAAGCTTTTCTGCTTGATCGAAACTGAATGAACGCCTTGCAACTTTCCGCTCAAGGCATGAAGGCGCAGCAAAGGGTGAAATGGATTGGCTTCCAGCAGTTGCAAGGTTTTGAGATATTGTGATCACAGTTCGGGAGGCTTCTTTAACCAGCGCAAAGCCCGCCTATCATAGGATTCCGTAAAAACCAGCACATAACTCATGCCGGCTTTTCCATCCTTGCCAAATGCGCCTCTGCCGATTCTTGAACGAAGCGCCCGGCCGCCAGGTCCGCTTTGGTTTCAGCTAAGGCGGCTTCCAGCTCGCATTCACGCAGGTAGTTATATTGAGCTAACTCCATGACCACAAAACGATCTTTGCCGCGCACCGATACTATCGCTTCTGTATGCTGTGCCAGCATGGCTTCGATGGCAGCCACCCCGTTGGTTTTCAAGTCATTGGCGCTGATATGAGCCATGATGTACTCCTAATTAAACATGTTAGAACGTACATTTAACCATGCGATAAGCCGCACTGTAAAGCTGACTATGAGCCCGACAACGTCTCATCCAACCGAACCGCATCCCACAATGTAGCGCGCGATGTTACGCAAATCCTCCTCTTCCCGCACTGCATGATCGTAATAATTTGCCTGCCAAATTGCCCGCCCTATGGCATGTGCCGAACGCCCTTTTAACAACTGCACAGCTTCGGATAATTTTCCCTTATGCAACACCATCAACCAATGCAAATGATCCGGCATTACAACATAGCAAAGCGTCTCCGCACAGCCTCCCGCTTGCAACGCCATCAACTGTTGCACCACCTTGCGCCCGTTATCCAGCGATGCAAAGTAAGGCATCCGGTTCTGCGTTACCGCCATGATGTGATACACCATACCCGACTGTGAAACGCGCCTCTTGCGTAAATCGTTATCGGTCATCGCTTCTCCGTGGGTCGGGTTTCAACCCGACCTACAAGCCCTTCCCTCGCTTCTTTCTTCGCCGCTCAACGGCACACGACGCGGGTTATGTGACACAAAAAATCTCTTTACAGGGCCGACCTCCCAATGTTCCGGTATTTCACCAAGCCATTCAATGCCGGAATCTTTCATCGGCGCGTTGGGGTTCAGTCCCTTAGTGACAGCGTGGGAGATGACTGCCTGCCGCTTTTCTTTCAGCAGTTCCATTAGTCGCCGCTGTTCGGATACCAGCGCGTCGATATTCGCTGTCTCGCGGTCAAGGAACGCGGCGATTTGGGTTTACTCAGTGAATGATGGGACCGTGATCGCAATCCTTGCCATTTCTGAAGCGTTGATCGCTGGATAGCTCACACCCGTTGAAAGGGAAATAACAGCATCCACAAAGAAGTTGGCTTGCAGTGCGAACCTAGCAAAGTGAGGAACTAAACCTGTGCCGGGACGAATGACAGCAAAGCCAGTGGAGACAATCATGTTTGCAGGGGGTGCGACCACAGGCGCGATTGCTTTCAAGCATGTGCGAACTATTGATGCAATCACGTCGCCATCCCGAACTTTACGGCGAGCTCGTGACGGCGCATTCACAGACAGCAATGTTTCCATCCGTTCGATGCCACCCGTAAATGACACGCTGCCAATATCGACGTATTCGATTTCCTCTTCAGCACTGAACGACTCTGGCAGGACTTCGTCATTGAATGATGCAATTGCTTTCAATGGCTTAATTTCCCAATGCCCCGGCACGAGCCACTCCACGCCGCTGTCTTTATATTCTGAATATCGCGGGAAGCTCATGCGTCGTCCTTGACATTAGGCTGATTTACTTCAATCAGCGCGCGCACGCTCCAGCCTTGATCGGCTGCCTCATTTGCGTACCAGTCACGCGCCTTGATGTCCCCCACCCGTAACAAATTGCGGAAGTGCGACCAGCTTAAACGTCCCAGACCGGATTGGTCACACCGCGTGTGACTTATTGGGAAAGCCAGATAAAACTGGCGGAACAACTTCAGATTGGTGACAGAAAGTCCCTTGCCGAATTCTGCCGAGAGGCGTTTCGCCAGCTCGGCGAGTACACGTTTGCCATATCCTGCGCGGGCTTCGCCGCCTTGCTCGCCTTCGACAATCAAACGCCCGATCTGCCAGTAGGTTTGCACCATCGCATCGTTGACGGCTTGGCGAACGTAAGTGTGCCAGCTGAACTCACGCGGCCTGAAAGTTCCCGCCGCACGCCTGCCGCGCCGGTCTCAGTGCCTCCGGCGCAGCGGTTATTTCAGTCTCTATTCCTCGCCGTCGGTGAAATCGCAAGACTAATCGCGGCACGTGCTGGTCGGAAATACGCGAATAGCGCGCGACCTGGTGGGATAACGGCAGTGCGCATGGCGACTTCTCACCGGTGCAAAGAATCACTGTCGGGCCTTAACGCGGCATAGCGATGCTTTAGGCGGTTTTATTTTCCCGGATCGGTGATGAAGCCGATATGCACTATGCCAGCTTTAGCAGCGGCAGACATCGCCTTCGCGACCAGTTCGTAGTGAGCCTGCCGGTCGGCGCTGATATGCAACTCCGTCAGCGGATTTTTCACCGCTTCTGCGCTAAAACGGGCCGGCATAGTTGATTCATCGACCAGCTTGCCGTTCCAGTAATAGCTGCCATTCTCCCGAATGGCAAGTTCGATATGCTCCGGTTTGCTGATTGTCGGACTGCTGCTGGCGCGGGGCAGGTTAATCTTTACCGAATTGGTCAACAGCGGCGCGGTAATCATAAAAATCACCAGCAGCACCAGCATCACGTCCACCAGTGGAACCACATTGATTTCCGCCATCGGCCCCTGATGCCGGCTTGAATCGAAGCTGCCGAATGCCATTACGACTCCTTGTTAGCAGATTGAACATTTTTGTCGCCCAGTGTCACCAGCGAATATAAATCGTGCGCGAAGTTATCCAGTTCTGCGAGCCAAATCCGGTTGCGGCGCACGAAGGCGTTATAAGCTAACACCGCAGGAATCGCTACGGCCAGACCTACTGCGGTCATGATGAGTGCCTCGCCTACCGGCCCTGCCACCTTATCCAGCGTGCCCTGCCCGCTCAGGCCGATTTGCAGCAGCGCGTTATAAATCCCCCACACGGTGCCGAACAGACCGATAAAAGGTGCGGCTGAACCGGCTGACGCCATCACAGTCAGGCCGTGCTCTACTTTGGCCGCTTCCGTGTCAATACCGTTGCGCAATACACGGGTCAGATATTCCGACATCCCGCCTGCCGCCAGCAATTTTTCGACACCATATTGTTGACCGCTGTTGACCGCGAATGCCCGCTGCGCCAAATCAAAAAACGCATTGCCATCATTGGCTGTTTTCAAGGCCTGTTGCATCTCAGGCAGGGAAGCGGCCTGGCGGAATTGCTTTAAGAAAGCATCCGCACGACTGCGTGCGGCTATATTCGCGATCGCCTTGCTGAAAATCAAATACCAGCTCGCTATTGACAGCAGCAAGAGCAAGGCCAGTACGCCTTTGCCCATCGCGTCGCAATGCGAAATAAAATGCATAATCCCGAAGTTCGCTTCCATCATTCATCCTTCATATAAAATTTAAAGGGTTGCAACGCCACCGTGCGCACCGCCACGCCATTGCGCTGTGCGGGCTTACAACGCCAGGTTTTTACCTTTTTTAACGCCGCTTCATCGAGTAGCGGATAGCCCGAACTGGTTTTAATTTCCACGACCGCCACGCTGCCATCTTCATTCAGCTCCACCCGCAGCATGCCTTTGCCTTGCTGATTCAGACGCATGGCCATTCTGGGATAATCGGGGGCAGGCCGCTCAGGGCAACTCACCGATAAATCAGCGGCCATTATCTGCGGCGATGGAGCGGGTGCGTCCACTGCCGGCGCGGGCCTTGCAGGCGGTGTAGGGAGCGGGTCGTGCAGAAGCGGTTCACTCTCCATCGGCCTGGCGGTTGAACTTGTCAGCTGCACAGCTGGCTGACGCACGCCTGGTTGTGCTACCCGAACAGGCCGGGGCGAATTTTGCTGTTTTACCGGCTTGGGCGGCTCCGTCTTTACCGCTTGCAGCGGCGGACTAATGAAACTTACCATCACAATGACCGCCTTGTCAGGGGCAGGCGATGGCAGGGTGCGATAATTAACCAGGGCAAACAACAGTCCGCCGTGCAGGGCAAACACCAGCAGCACGCCCGCCCATTGCTCCCGCTTCACGCGGCAGACCAGTTTAAGCATCGTTATTAAGCGCAGAGGCGTACATCAAAACTCAGGGAGTGATAACTGCGCTGAGTTTGGGCGGATTGACCAGAGTTTGATAGATGACGCAGTAGCGCTCGGTGAGTTTAATCAAGGTCGCTCGTTGTTCCTCACTCGCATCACTGTCGATATCAAAGCGTAAACGGATGGCGGAGAACCCCACAGGCACATCTTTCGACACGCCCAGCGTACCGCGAAAATCCAGCTCGCCTTCCGCATACACATGCCCTTTGCGCAGGGTAATTCCCAGCGCGGTTGCCACTGCCGTCAAAGTGACGCTGGCGCAAGCCGAGAGCGATTCGAGCAGCATATCACCCGAGCAGGCGGCCAGGCCATCACCGCCTGTCGCGGGATGCAAACCGGCCACCACCCTGCCGGCACCTGATTCAATCTGACAAGTCAGATTAGCTTGATGCAGCGAGCCTTCCGCTTTTAGCACCCATAGCGCGGATTCAGGCTGTTCTTTATAACGCTGTTTCAGTGGCGCTTGTGCTGCGCGCAATTGTTCTGCATCCAAAATACTTCTCCTCACAGGGTCAATTTTAACCGGGCTTAAAACACCTTCCATACCCGATAAGCTGGCAGAAGTTCCAGGCTCAGGGACGATCCAGACTACCCATAGACTTGGGGTAGGTGACGATTCCCCACGGCATGCCGCTGTTAGCAATCCGTTTCGTGACTTCCAGCCGGTTCGCGTCGATCACCAGAATTTCGTTTGATTTGCCGCAAGCGAGCAGAAGCTGCTGGTTATCCGGGGTAAAGGTGAAGTGCCAGCAACGTTCGCCAGTCGGAATATCTTTCAGCTTTTCCCAGCTATTCGTGTCAAAAACCTGCAAGAGTTTGTCTCTGTTACTGGCGACAAAAACGCGTTTCCCTTCGCTGTCAAACGAGACGCCGTAAGGCGCTTTACCGGTCGGCACTTCCTTGATCAATTTGAACTTGTCATTGAGCACCAGCATTTTGTCGGAAAATTCCATCGTGACCACGTAATACTTGCCATCGGGTGACAACTTAATGCCGCGCGGACGCTCGCCGTACTTTGCAACAGAGATATTATTCAACAGCCGACCCGAATGGATAGCATGAATACTGATCGAATTATCCGATTCGTTGGTGACAATCACGCGCTTCCCGTCACTGGAAATCTCGACGCCTTCCGTCTCCGGTTTACCTGTAATATCGACAACTACTTTTCCTGCGCTCAGATCAACCACCGCGATGTGACCCGGCACCTTATCGTCATCATCAGTCGGTTTGACTGCATCATGTTGCGGCATCTTGAAGACGCCAGGCTCAAAAGTCACATAAGCAGTATTGCCCAGCACGCGCACAAATTCAGGATTTTTGCCGATCGCGATCTGTTTAACCAGTTTACCGCTGGCAGTGTCGATGACCGAGAGGTTACCGTCGTTCTTGTTCGCCGTCACCAGCCATTTGCCGTCCGCCGTCACGCCGATGCCGCGCGGCCCCCCGGCTGCAATAGCCAGATCGTCTTTTTTCTCCATCGTTTCAAGGTCGATGACGGTCACCGCGCCCTGTTGATTGGAAACATAGGCTACGCCTGCCGGAAAAGCGCTCAAGGGTAACAGCAGCGCTGCGAGTGAGACCAGAATTCGTTTATCGGACAGCGGGTTCATAGGCAGGTTTTCCTGGGTCAAGATTGAATAGGCGACAACTATACTACAGTTTACTGCCGGCAAGCCGACAAGGAATTGCCGGTTAACGCCGAAAGCCACTCCGGCAGCAAACTTGCTGCCAATTCCCTGCGATTTCCAGCATAGAAGCAGAAGCAGGTCAATTATTATTCCCAAAAAAACCGGCATTAGCCGGCTTTGTTCAGGATAACGCCAAAGTATTATTTGGCCAGTGACAGGATATACTCAACCAGTTCCTTGATCTGTTTCTGCTTTAATTCAGTCGGTTTATTATAGACATTATCATTTGCAAGCATAGGCTGATTACCCCAGTTGCCGTGCCCTCCTGCCGATACTTTTCTGATCAGAAACTGTTCGACAGGCACGTCACCGATCGCATCCTGCACACTCTTACCAGAGGTTGATCGTGCCATTTTGCCGTTGTAAAACTTAGATATTTCCATCCACGAAGGACCAACCGATTTCCCCTCCACCTTATGGCAAGTACTGCAGTAATTACTGCCACGGGCCATCTCAGGCATTTCCGCTGCCATAACGCTGTTTGTAATCAGCAAACATGCCAACGACATTGCCGCAACTTTAACTGTTTTAAGCATTGATTTTTTTCTCATATTCAGGCTCCTATATTTATAAAGTGCAGGCACATCACGGTACTCTAAACAGTTGCTATCTGCAGGCGGATATTAGCGTTGATCGCAGCAGTTCACGATTTAGCACTAAAGATTACCGCCTTGCCCGCTCAAACTTGTAAAAAGGCTTGAAGTTCGGCAGCGCGTCCTGTCATTTCACTGTCTCAAGCGCACTGCCAAAACTCAACCATTAGGCAACAAGGCCTTTGCTGTGCAGCACTTCGATAATTTCCGGAATCACACCCGTATCGTCGATAGTCGATGGCACGACATAGTCCTGTCCGTTGACTATCTGGCAGATCGTCTTGCGCAGGGTCTTGCCGGAGCGGGTCTTGGGCAGGCGCGCCAGCACCACCGTGTCCTGATAGCAGGTAATCGGGCCGATATTGGCGCGAATGCTGGCGATCAGTTCCTTGTGCAACTCGGCTTCAGTAATGGTGGCACCGGATTTGAGCACCACCAGTCCCATCGGCGTCTGTCCCTTGATGTCGTCGTTGCGCGCAATGACAGCGCACTCGGCAACGGCCGGATGGGTCGCAATCACTTCTTCGATTTCACCGGTTGAGAGGCGGTGTCCTGCAACGTTGATGACATCATCTACCCGCCCCATCACGAACACATAACCGTCTTCATCCATATAACCGCCGTCGCCGCTGGCGTAATAGCCCGGGAACAATGACAAGTAACTATCGCGGAATTTGTCGGCATCACCCCAGACCCGGTTCAGGCATGAGGGCGGCAGCGGCAACTTGAGCGCGATGTAACCTTGTGTACCGCGCGGCACATGATGACCGTTCTCATCCAGGATTTCCACATTGAAGCCGGGTACCGGTTTAGTCGACGATCCCAGTTTGCAAGGCATAGGCTCGACGCCTTGCAGGTTGGCGGTAATAGCCCAACCTGTTTCAGTCTGCCACCAGTGATCAATGACCTTTTTCCCGGTAACTTCGCTAAGCCAGATTTCGGTCGGTGAATCCAGACGTTCGCCCGCTGAGAAAATTGTTTTGATTTTGCTCAAGTCATAAGGCTTGAGGAACAAGCCCTCAGGATCTTCCTTCTTGACAGCGCGGAACGCGGTCGGTGCAGTGAACAGAATACTCACGCCATATTCCGCACAAACGCGCCACAGCGCACCCGCATCGGGTGTCATGATAGGCTTGCCTTCATACACGACGGTCGCACAGCCTTGCAGCAGCGGTGCGTAGACGATATAGGAGTGGCCGACGACCCAGCCTACGTCAGAGGAAGCCCAGAACACTTCACCCGGCTCTACATTGTAGATGGCCTTCATGCTGTACTTGAGTGCAACCGCGTGGCCGCCATTGTCGCGCACCACACCCTTGGGCTTGCCGGTCGTACCGGAAGTGTAGAGGATATACAGCGGATCGCTGCCTTTGACCGGCGTGCAACCGACAGCCTTCGCTCTTGCCAGCAATTCGACCCAGTTGTGATCTCGACCGGCAATCATAGACGCCGCAGCTTGCGGACGCTGGAACACCACGCAACTTTCCGGCTTGTGGTCGGATAGTTCAATCGCGCGGTCGAGCAGCGGTTTGTATTCTATGACGCGTTTAATTTCGATGCCGCAAGAGGCTGAGAGAATCACGCGAGGCTTGGCATCGTTGATGCGCAATGCCAACTCCGGTGGCGCGAAGCCGCCGAAGACCACTGAGTGAATTGCACCCAGGCGTGCGACAGCCAGCATCGCAATCACGGCTTCCGGGATCATCGGCATGTAAATGATGACCCGATCGCCCTTGACCACATTCAGATCGGCCAGCATTCCTGCTGTGCGTGCGACAACGTCGGTCAGTTCGCTGAAAGTGTATTTATATTTTGTGTTGGTCACCGGGGAGTCAAAAATCAGTGCAGTCTGATCGCCGCGTCCCTGATTGACATGATGATCCAGCGCCATGAAGGCGGTGTTCATTTCGCCATCGGCAAACCAGTAGTCCAGGCCGTCTTCACCCTTGGATAAAATCTTTTCCGGAAATTTGAACCATTCCAATGTGCGTGCCTGATCACGCCAGAAACCTTCTGCATCATTCACCGAACGGTCATACTCTATTTGATAACTCATGTTTGATTCCTTTCATTATGAACCCCACCCCCGACCCTTGCCGGGGAAGGGAATCCGGAACGATGCGACTTTTTGTTCCCCACCAGACAGGAGGATTATTTTCTAAAACGAAGATTAAAAACTGTCGCCGGGAATACGTACCCAGCCTTCCATCAGCACACGCGCGCTACGGCTCATAGTGACTTTTTCAACTTTCCAGTCACCACCGGTTTCGCTCGCGGCAGCCCCTACTTTCAAGGTACCGGAGGGATGACCGAAGGTCACCACTCGGCGCTCCCCTCCACCTGCGGCCAGATTCACCAGGGTACCCGGAATTGCTGCTGCTGTGCCGATCGCGACCGCTGCCGTGCCCATCATGGCGTGATGCAGCTTGCCCATGGAGAGTGCGCGGACGTTCAGATCAATCGCATCAGCAGTGATCACTTTGCCACTGGATGAAGTGTAGTTTTTTGCAGGGGCTACGATGGCCACTTTAGGGGTGTGCTGACGACCGGCAGCTTCCGCTATGTCACTGATCAATCCCATTTTCACAGCACCATAAGCGCGGATGGTTTCGAACATGGCCAGTGCCGCAGGGTCGCCGTTGATGGCGTCCTGCAATTCGCAACCGGTGTAGTTGATATCCGTCGCGTTCAGGAAAATGGTCGGTATTCCTGCGGTGATCATGGTGACCTTGAAGGTGCCAACACCCGGCACTTCGAGATCGTCAACCAGATTGCCGGTCGGGAACATCGCATCCTTTGCGTCTACCGGGGCGATGAAGTCAATCTGCACTTCAGCCGCCGGAAAGGTGACGCCATCCAGTTCGAAATCGCCGGTTTCCTGCACCTGTCCGTTGCTGACCGGTACATGGGCGATGATGGTTTTCTGAATGTTCTTCTGCCAGATGCGCACCACGCAGATACCGTTTGCCGGGATGCGGGCAGCGTCGACCAGACCGCTGGCAATGGCGAAGGAACCCACGGCTGCGGTCAGATTGCCGCAGTTGCCGCTCCAGTCCACGAAAGGCTTGTCAATGGAAACCTGCCCGAACAGGTAATCGACATCGTGATCCGGCTGCGAGCTTTTAGCCAGAATGACGGTCTTGCTGGTGCTGGAAGTCGCCCCGCCCATTCCATCGGTTTGCTTACCGTAAGGGTCAGGGCTGCCGATCACGCGCAACAACAAATTGTCACGCGCGGCACCCGGCACTTGCGCGGCTTCCGGCAGGTCGGTCAGATTGAAGAACACACCTTTCGATGTTCCGCCGCGCATATACGTGGCAGGTATCCTGATTTGCGGAACCTGAGACATTATGCCTCTCCTTTGAGGAAGTCCTGCGCAAAGCATTGAAGTACACCACCCGCCGTGTACACGCGAACTTCAGCAGCGGTATCCAAACGACAGGTGACAGGAATGCGCACCGTTTCTCCAGTTGCACGGGTCATCACCACAGTCAGGTCGGCACGCGGGGTAATCTCGCCTTCGACATCATAAGTCTCAGTACCGTCAATGGCGTAGGTCTTGCGGGTGTCGCCCGCCTTGAATTCCAGCGGCAGCACGCCCATACCGACCAGATTGGTACGGTGGATACGCTCGAAACCTTCGGCAACGATGGCTTCCACACCGGCCAGACGCACGCCTTTGGCCGCCCAGTCACGCGAGGAACCCTGACCGTAGTCGGCACCAGCCACGATGATCAGGTTCTGACGGCGTTCCATGTAGGTCTCAATCGCTTCCCACATACGCATGACCTGGCCGTCCGGTTCGACGCGGGCAAGAGAGCCTTTCTTCACTTCACCATCGATCACGGCCATTTCGTTGACCAGTTGAGGGTTGGCAAAGGTGGCGCGTTGCGCGGTCAGGTGATCCCCACGGTGAGTCGCGTAGGAATTGAAATCTTCTTCCGGCAGACCCATTTTCGCCAGATATTCACCGGAAGCCGAGTTGGCCAGAATCGCGTTGGACGGCGACAGGTGATCAGTGGTGATATTGTCCGGCAGTACGGCAAGCGGACGCATCCCTTTCAAGGTGCGAACGCCAGCCAGTGCGCCTTCCCAATAAGGCGGACGACGGATGTAGGTGGACATTGGACGCCAGTCGTACAACGGGCTTTTCGCCACTTCAATTTCACCCAGATCGAACATCGGAATGTAGATCTGCTTGAACTGTTCCGGCTTCACGCAGGAGGCTACGACCGCGTCGATCTCTTCATCGGCAGGCCAGATGTCTTTGAGCATAACCGGGTTGCCCGACTTGTCAGTGCCCAGCGCATCCTGCTCAATGTCGAGACGGATCGTGCCCGCGATAGCGTAAGCTACCACCAGTGGCGGGGACGCTAAAAAGGCTTGCTTCGCATACGGGTGGATACGCCCATCGAAGTTACGGTTGCCGGACAATACAGCGGTGGCATACAGGTCGCGGTCTATGATTTCCTGCTGGATCTTAGGGTCGAGTGCGCCTGACATGCCGTTACAGGTGGTGCAGGCGAATCCGACGATACCGAAGCCCAGTTTTTCCAGTTCCGACAACAGACCTGCTTCTTTCAGGTACAGCTCGGCAACTTTGGAGCCTGGCGCAAAGGAAGTCTTTACCCAGGGCTTGCGCAGCAGCCCCAGTTCATTGGCTTTCTTCGCCAGCAGTGCGGCGGCTATCACGTTACGCGGGTTGGAGGTATTGGTGCAGGAAGTGATGGCCGCGATGATAACGGCACCATCCGGCATCAGACCTTGTGCTTCTTCGGCCTTAGCGGCGGCAAGCTTTGCATGGTCAGCAATGCCGCGCTCTTGCAAGGCGGAGGTAGGTAGACGACGGTGCGGATTGGATGGACCTGCCATGTTGCGCACCACGCTGGACAGATCGAATTCCAGCACACGTTCGTATTCGGCGGCAACCATCTGATCCGCCCACAGACCCGTGGTCCTGGCGTAGTTTTCCACCAGAGCAACCTGCTCAGGCTCGCGACCGGTCAGTTTCAGGTAGTTGATGGTCTGACCGTCGATGTAGAACATCGCGGCAGTCGCACCGAATTCCGGACACATGTTGGAAATGGTCGCGCGGTCGCCGAGGGTGAGGCTATCAGCGCCGTCACCAAAGAATTCAACGTAGGCACTCACCACACGTTCGCGTCGTAAAAATTCTGTCAGGGCCAGTACGATGTCGGTGGCAGTGATGCCAGGCTGACGACGGCCTACCAGTTTGACGCCAATGATGTCCGGCAGACGCATCATGGACGGGAGACCCAGCATGACGGTTTCGGCTTCCAGACCGCCAACACCGATCGCTAAAACGCCGAGCGAGTCGATGTGCGGCGTGTGGGAGTCCGTCCCGACGCAGGTATCAGGGAAGGCGATGCCTTCGCGCGACTGGATCACCGGGGACATCTTTTCCAGATTAATCTGGTGCATGATACCGTTACCGGCAGGGATCACATCAACGTTCTTGAACGCAGTCTTAGTCCACTCGATGAAGTGGAAGCGGTCTTCGTTACGACGGTCTTCGATCTCACGATTTTTGCGGAACGCTTCAGGGTCGAAACCGGCAGCTTCCACAGCCAGAGAGTGGTCAACGATTAACTGAGTTGGCACAACAGGATTAACCAGGGAAGGGTCGCCGCCCTGGTCGGCGATTGCGTCGCGCAGACCGGCAAGATCGACCAAGGCGGTCTGACCTAAAATGTCGTGGCAAACAACACGGGCGGGATACCACGGAAAATCCAGGTCGCGCTTGCGTTCGATCAACTGTTTCAGTGCATCGGTTAATAATTCCGGTTCGCAGCGGCGCACCAGTTGTTCTGCAAGTATTTTGGAGGTGTAGGGCAGTTTGGCATAAGCGCCGGGCTGGATGGCTTCGACTGCGGCCTGAGTGTCGAAGTAGTCGAGTTTACTCCCGGCTAAAGGCTTACGGTATTGGGTATTCATAATGTCCTTTTGTGAGAACGTGTACGAGGATGCGAGCGGGAGAAGGGTTGGGGAAGAGGGTTTTCATTTAAAACATCCACAGTCCCTCATCCCCAATCCTTCTCCCGCTCGCGGGAGAAGGAAGTGTTTAACGCTTCTCGATTGAAACCCAGTCCAGATTGTCAGGACCGATGTAATTTGCACTCGGGCGGATGATCTTGCCGTCGGCGCGTTGTTCCATAACATGCGCGCCCCAACCTGTGATACGTGCAATCACGAACAGCGGAGTGAACATCATGGTCGGTACGCCCATCATGTGGTATGAAACTGAAGAGAACCAGTCCAGATTAGGGAACATTTTCTTGGTTTCCCACATCACGCTTTCGATGCGTTCAGCAACGTCAAACAACAGCATGTCGCCTTTTTCTTCAGACAACTGGCGAGCGACGCGTTTGATGACTTCGTTGCGAGGATCGGAGATGGTGTAAACCGGATGACCGAAACCGATGACAATTTCCTTATTGGCAACGCGGGCACGGATGTCGGCTTCCGCTTCGTCAGCACTCTTGTAACGGCTCTGGATACGGTACGCTTCTTCGTTTGCGCCGCCGTGTTTTGGTCCGCGCAAGGCGCCGATCGCGCCGGTGATACAGGAATACAAGTCGGAGTTAGTGCCGGCAATTACGCGCGCCGTAAAGGTGGACGCATTGAATTCATGTTCTGCATACAGATTCAAGGACGTGTGCATCGCGCGAACCCAGGATTCTGAAGCTGGCTTGCCGTGCAACAGAGTCAGGAAATGTGCGCCGATATTGTCGTCGTCTGTTTCAACGTCGATGCGTTTACCTGAGGTGCTAAAGTGATGCCAGTACAGCAGCATCGAACCTGAGCTAGCCAGTAAACGGTCAGTCAATTCACGGGTAGTAGCTTCAATATGTGCTTCAGGTTCCTGTTCGCAAGTACCCAGTACCGAACAACCTGTGCGCATCACATCCATTGGATGTGCGTCGGCAGGAATTGCTTCCAGTGCCTGTTTGACCGCTTGTGGCAGATTACGCATGCCTTTGAGCTTGAGTTTATAAGCTGCCAGTTCCACCTTGTTAGGCAGAGCGCCATGAATCAAAAGGTGAGCGATTTCTTCGAATTCCGCTGACTCAGCGAAGTCCAGAATGTCATAGCCGCGATAATGCAAATCGTTGCCGGTACGGCCTACAGTACAAACAGCGGTATTACCTGCAACGGTGCCTGACAAGGCAACAGATTTTTTTGGTTTTGGTAGTGTGCTAACTTCGGTCATTTTAAGGCTCCTTTAGTGATGAATTATTCAGCGCCTTGATCGGCGAACAGGCTGTCGAGTTTTTGCTCAAAGGCGTGGTAGCCCAGGTAGTCATACAGCTCCATGCGCGATTGCATGTTGGGGATAACATTGGCCTGAGTGCCATCGGCCAGGATGTGCTGGTAGACATTCAGTGCGGCTTGACTCATGGCACGGAAAGCTGACAGCGGGTACAACACCAGCTTGATGCCCACGCCAGCCAGTTGTTCGGTAGTGTACAGCGGTGTCGCACCAAACTCGGTGATATTGGCTAACACCGGTACGGAGACGGTACGGGTAAATTCCGAATATTGTTCCAGTGTCACCATCGCTTCAGGGAAGATCATGTCGGCACCGGCTTCTACGCAAGCGTGAGCACGGTCGATGGCGGACTGCATGCCTTCAACGGCCAGCGCGTCAGTACGCGCCATGATGACGAAACTCGGATCAACCCGTGCATCGACTGCTGCTTTGATACGATCGACCATTTCGGCCTGGCTGACAATCGCTTTGTTCGGACGGTGACCGCAACGCTTTTGCATGACCTGATCTTCAATATGGAAGCCGGCAGCCCCTGACTGGGCGATTTCGCGCGTGGCGCGGGCGATATTGAAAGAACCACCCCAGCCGGTGTCGATATCGACCAGCAATGGCAGACCGCTGACAGCGGTGATGCGACGTGCGTCTTCACACACATCATGCAAAGTGGTAATCCCTAAATCAGGAATACCGAGCGAAGAAGCTGCCACGCCGCCGCCGGAAAGATACAGCGCCTTATGACCGGTCTTTTCCGCCAGGATGGCGCAATAAGCTGTCACCGCACCAACAACTTGCAACGGATGGTTCTGTTCAACTGCGAGACGAAATTTTTGTCCGGGTGTGCTGTGGGTCTTGTTCATGTTTCCTCCTGGTTAACGGCTTCACTGATGCTGCGCCATGCCCCTTGGATATGGCGACGCATCAGCATTTCTGCGAGTTCGCCATCACGCTGAGCTAAAGCCTCGACGATCTGACGATGTTGTTTTAATGCGGGATAGGTGCGCAGTGCATCGCGACTGGTGTGGTAACGACACATGCGTAATAATTGATATTGTTCGACGCCCAGCATGTCTATCAGCATCTCGTTGCGACTGCCGAGCACGATCCGGTAATGAAAATCAAGATCGCCTTCGCTTTGCGAATAGATGCCGCCCAGTTCTGCGATTTGCTTTTCGTGGCGGTCAAGGAGTTGGCTTAGCTGATTAATTTCTTCATCAGTCATCTGGATGGCCGCGATACGACAAGCCATGCCTTCGAGTACTTCGCGAACGGCATAGATATCGGAGCGGGTCTTGCGATCAAGGACAACAACGCGCGTGCCGGCGTTGGGGATGCGTTTAACCAGACGCAGGCCTTCCAGATGGCGCAACGCCTCCCTTAACGGACCGCGCCCCATACCAAAACGCTCGGCCAGCTCAGCCTCGTTCAGCTTCTGGCCTTGTGCCAGTTCGCCGGTGACGATGCTGTGCGCCAGTCGGTGTGAGGCGACATCGGCTAAATTAGCTTGTTTGAGTGGATGGGGCAACGTGGACTTTCTTCCAATTGTCGACAACTTCGTGAAATTGTAGCACTCTCAAGAAAAATATGTGGGTATTATTCAACTAATGTCAACAATACCAGGAATAGCGGGTGATTCAGAAACGCAACTGGCGCTATGCGTTGCCTCAGCGCACGGGAAACAGGTACACGCCTGCCAAGCGCCGCGATGAACGGTTCGAGTCTAAAAAGTGACACATACCTGAACGCCCGCTTTTTGCCCGGCTTTTCAATCAAAAATCAGTCTGCGTTAGCAGCGTTGCCCTTGATAAAGTTGCTTTATCAGACAAAGGCCGTGCTGACTTACACTGCCACCGGCAAAATAGATTTTGAAGTCTATGTGTCAAAATTATCGCGCAGCTAGCATCCTACTGTATTTGTCGGATATTATAGTAACCTGTCTCAAATTGATGGAGCGACTACGTGCTACAACTCAATTTCAATAACCGTTTCGTCAGCGAATTACCCGGAGATGCCTCCGGAATCCAGAAATGCCGGCAAACGCCAGGCATGTGCTGGTCTGCTGTCAGCCCGACGCAGGTCGAAGCTCCCCGCCTGTTAGCCAGCTCCGCTGAAGTACTGGCTTTGCTGGACCTGACAGAGGAAGATTCCCAATCGGCAGCTTTTGCAGCGGCTTTTTCCGGCAATGTCCTGCTGCCAGGAATGTTTTCCTACGCCAGTTGTTACGGCGGACATCAGTTCGGCAACTGGGCAGGGCAGCTGGGTGACGGGCGAGCCATTGCGCTGGGTGAGGTGATTAACAGCAAAGGCGAACGCTGGGAGTTGCAACTCAAGGGTGCCGGCATGACACCCTATTCACGCAATGCCGATGGCCGTGCGGTGCTGCGCTCCTCGCTGCGCGAGTTTCTCTGCAGTGAAGCGATGCATCATCTGGGCATCCCGACCACCCGCGCTTTGAGTCTGATTGCAAGCGGCGAAATGGTGATGCGCGACATGCTGTATGACGGCAATCCGGCACTGGAACCCGGTGCTATCGTCTGCCGCGTATCGCCCTCCTTCATCCGCTTCGGCAATTTCGAAATTCTGGTTGCACGCGGCGAGCATCAATTGCTGCAACAACTGATAGCCTTTACCATCCGCCGCGATTTCCCTGAGATTGATTCGGAAGCTGAAGATGCGCTGAAAAACTGGTTCAAACTGGTATGCGAGCGTACCGCGCACCTGATGGTGGAATGGCTGCGGGTCGGCTTTGTGCATGGCGTGATGAACACCGACAATATGTCAATACTCGGGCTGACCATCGATTATGGACCTTACGGCTGGATAGACAACTTTGATCCCGGATGGACACCTAACACGACCGATAAAGACTGGCGACGCTACACGCTGTCTCAACAACCGGTGATGGCGCGCTGGAATTTGGCGCGCCTGGCTGATGCACTGGCAACGGTCGCGCCTGCCCGTGCAGGACTGGACGAAGGGCTGGCGCATTTTGATAAAATATATCAAGCCAGCTTATCCGGTATGCTGGCCGCCAAGTTTGGATTAACAGAATGGCATGATGAAGACGCCGAACTGGTGGAAACCGTGTTTGAACTGATGCAGCGCGCAGAAGTGGATATGACGGAATTTTTCCGCAAACTGGCCGATATCAAACAGCACGCACCCGATTTAAACATCTTACACAGCGCGTTTTATCAGGAAAATCTTTATCAGAATCACCGCGCCTTGTTCAACAGCTGGCTTGTCCGTTATGCCACTCGCCTGTCCATGCAAGTTGGGAGCGATGAGACGCGCCGCATGCGCATGAACCTGATCAATCCGCGCTTCGTTTTGCGTAACTATCTCGCCCAGCTGGCGATTGATGCGCTGATGCAAAATGATTTTTCCGTGCTGGACAAGCTGATGCAAGCCGCTCGCCATCCTTATGATGATAACATTCCGCCTGAGTTGACAGCAAAGCGCCCTGACTGGGCTCTCAACAAACCCGGCTGCTCGATGCTGTCGTGCAGTTCCTGACAGACACTTACCACTTACCACTTACCACTTACCACTTTTTAGGAGCTTATGATGTTAGCGTTATTCAAATTGTTCCATCTGTTGTCCGTGCTGATCTGGGTAGGCGGAATGTTTTTCGCTTATGTCATGTTGCGTCCCGCCATCGTGGAAATTCTTGAACCATCACAACGCCTGCGCCTGTGGAATTCGGTATTCCGGCGTTTTTTCAGCTGGGTCTGGGTATCCATAGGCGTGCTGCTGGCCAGCGGGACTTACATGATTTATTTACAAGGCGGAATGGCGCATACAGGAAAACATGTCCATATCATGCTGGCGTCCGGCAGTGTCATGATGGCGATTTACGGTCATGTCTATTTTGGCCTTTACCGGAAATTGAGCCGTCTGGTTGGCATTCAAAACTGGAAAGATGCGGGTGAAACGCTGGTCAAAATTCGTAAACTGATTGCGGTCAATCTGGCACTGGGTATATTTACCATTTGCGTTGCGCTGACCGGGGCAATACAGGTTTATAGCTGACCTGCCTTTACCAAAATCGTGAACCATCAGCCCGGTTTGCACTTCAAACGGGGGGTGGCACCCTGACTGTTTGATCGTAAATTGTCTGCCGATTTGATCAGCATCTCAAGGGACAAGGCAACACGCATCGCCCTCATTCGTTAAGGGTTGACACTCTATGTGCAATTGCATCGCGGCAGCCTCCACTGCGGCACGCATAGCAATACCCCCCTGCTGAGATTCAACTAGCGGAATATTGATCAGAACTTCATCAGAAAACTTGTGTAATGTTTCGCAGTCACTATCTGCTTTACACGGAAGAGCCTGAAAATAAAGCATTCCTCCGCGGAATCCGGCTGCCAGCAGATATTGCCCGCCACTATCGTGCAACTTAAATTGCAAGCTGGCAATATCTCCCGTGGCGGTAAATTTCCCGGCGATCTGCCCGATTAAATCTTGCACACGCCCCAACTGCGGGGCTAAGGTTGCGTGATATAAACCCGCTTTATGAATGATCAGAGGACGGCCCTGTTTCACTCCCGGTCGAATTGCCAGAATCACCAATCCCGCCAGCGTTACGAGTATAAACGCCTCATACACGGTAACCGGCCATTAACCGCGATGAATCACTTGTTCCTGCGCCTTGCTGCTTTCTATCCATTTTTTGATGCGATTTGCATCGCCTACCCGGCTGCTTTTGCCAACTGAGTCTAACAGCACAATGATGACAGGACGCTGATGGATGTTTGCCTGCATCACCAGACAATGCCCGGCCTCATTGATAAAGCCGGTCTTACTCAAACCAATTTCCCATGTGCCACTCTTCACCAGCGGATTGCTGTTGTTATAGAGCAATTCGCGCCCCCGCATTCCTTCGACCAAATGTGTAGCCGTCGTCGTGTATTGGTGTATCAGCACATAATTACGTGCAGCGTCGACCATTTTAACCAGATCGCGGGCGGTAGAAACATTTTCACAATTTAAGCCCGTCGGATCGCGAAAGGTGGTGTGCGTCATACCCAACTGGTGTGCCTTGGCATTCATCGCTGCTACAGCCGCCACTGTTCCTCCGGGGTAATTACGTGCCAGCGCCGCTGCGGCACGATTTTCCGAGGACATCAGCGCCAGCCTCAACATCTCGCTGCGAATAAAAGTCGTACCGACGCTCAAACGAGAAGTGGTCCTTTTCAAATGATCGGTATCCACTTCATCCACGCGGATATTTTCATTCAAATCCGGCTTGGCATCCAGAATCACCATGGCTGTCATCAATTTGGTAATTGAAGCTATCGGGGTAATGGCATCCGGGTTTTTGGTATACAGGGGGCGCTGTGTTTCCAAATCGTAAATCAGCACAAATGATGACAACAATTTAGGACTGGAAGCGGGCTGAAAGGATTCGCCCGATGCGGGGACGGACAGCTCAGTCTCCAATTTACCCGCCACGTGCTGAGTTTCTGAGGCCCGGGGCAAAGAGCGGGCGCTTTCAGCAACTGCGGCATTTTTCACATGATGATGGTGGTGACGATGATGTTTCACATGTTGCACGTGTGCGGCAGGGTGTTTGGCATGATGTTTGTGATGAGCGCCTGCAGCGCTATTTTCACCCGCATTGGCGGCTATGCCATAGCATGCCAGAATACATATTAACAGTAATTTTTTCATTTTGTTCTCACTCGACTCCTGATAGCCGGAAAGCATACCCCAAAATAAAAACAAATCAATATAAATCAATATAAATCAACAATCAGGCAACTCCTGCTCGACACGTTTCTGAAGATTCCACATTTGTTCGTACAAGCCACCCAATCGCAACAGTTCATGGTGCGCCCCACGCTCGACAATACGCCCCTTATCCATCACCAATATCTGATCTGCGTCCACCACCGTAGACAGGCGGTGCGCAATAATCAGAGTCGTGCGATTTTGTGCAATTGTGCGCAATTCCGCCTGAATGGCCTTCTCGGATTTGGAGTCCAGCGCAGAAGTCGCTTCGTCAAAAATCAATACCGCAGGATTTTTTAATAGCGCCCGCGCTATCGCCACGCGCTGCTTTTCACCGCCGGATAATTTCAAGCCGCGTTCGCCTACCTGCGTCTGATAACCTTGCGGCAGTGATTCAATAAAATCATGAATGTGTGCCGCCTGTGCCGCTGCAATCACCGCTTCATGCGCCGCCCGTGGCTTACCATAGGCAATATTGTAATAAATTGTATCGTTAAACAACACCGTATCTTGCGGCACGATGCCGATAGCGGCACGCAGACTGCGCTGTTGCACGCCTCGAATATCCTGTCCGTTGATGCGCACACAACCCTCCTCCACATCGTAAAAACGGAATAACAGGCGTGACAGGGTGGATTTGCCTGACCCGCTCGCCCCCACCACGGCCACGGTATCTCCTGCCGGAATCGTGAAGTTAATATCCTGCAAAATTTGTCGATCCGGGTTATAGCTGAAGCTGACATGTTCAAACTGCACACAGGCTTTTTGTACAATAAGTTCCGGCGCACCGGGGAGATCGGCAATTTCCCGCTCCTCACGCAGCAGCCCGAACATTTTTTCCATATCCGCCAGCGCATGACGAATTTCCCGATAGACGAATCCCAGAAAATGCAACGGCATATATAACTGCAACATGAACACGTTAATCAGCACCAGGTCGCCGACCGTCATCACCCCTTTAACCACCTCATCAGCTGCCAGCCACATCAGGATCGTAATACCGACGGCAATAATCACGCTTTGCCCGGAATTCAAAAAAGCCATCGAAGTCTGATTACGCACCGCAACGGTTTCCCAACTCGCCATGCTGTGATCATAACGGCTTGCTTCATACTGCTCGTTGCCGAAATATTTCACGGTTTCATAATTGATCAGGCTATCAATGGCACGGCTGTTGGCGATCGAATCCAGATCGTTCATGGTGCGGCGTACTACCATGCGCCACTCTGTGACAAACAAGGTGAAAGCAATATAGAAAAGCAGCGTGACAAAAGTGATTCCGGCGAACCACGGATTATATTTTTTAAGCAGAATACCCGCCACCAGGGCGATTTCCAGCAAAGTAGGCAAAATATTGAACAACATGAAATTGAGCAAAAACCCGATGCCGCGCGTGCCGCGATCAATATCACGCGATACGCCGCCGGTTTGCCGGTCAAGATGAAAGCGCAGACTCAAACTGTGTAAATGCTCAAACACCTGCAGCGCCACGCGCCGGATCGAGCGCTGCGTCACCTTGGCAAATACCGCATCGCGCAACTCGCCAAATAGTGTGCTGAACAAGCGTAGCACACCATACGCGACAACCAGCGCGACAGGCACCATCAGCACCGCATGCGATTTATCCAGGGCATCAATGATGCGTTTTAATACCAGCGGCACAGCGACATTGGCAAGCTTGGCAAGAAACAGCAGGCTCATCGCCAGGATTACCCTGGCTTTAAATTCCATCAGATAGGGCAGCAGCGAACGCAGCGTCTGCCATCCGCCATGTACATCGTGTTCCGGTGCAGAAGTTCGCATAATTTACAGGCAAAATCGATAAGTGCTGATTATAGCCCCGGCTGTCAGGATAAAAACATCGAATCCAGCGGCCTCTATTTAAGTCGTGCTGGTGGTACGTTCAGCGAGTGCCTGACCGCTGCAACACAGACGAGTGTTCCATTTTGCAACACCTGTCTTACAGTGTAACGTTCCAGAATTGACAATGGCGAGCTCGTCATTGCATTCAATCCTGATTCATACCTACGTTTACCTGCATTTTAAAGGCTGGCATCAAACTTGCTATTTAGTTGGCACTGCACCGCAGTGTGAAATTTCATCATCAGTCTAATCACAACAAAAGAGGAGATACAAATGATCTATGCAGCCCCGGGCGCCGTTGGCGCCATCGTCACTTTCAAACCACACTATGATAATTTCATCGGTGGTAAATGGGTAGCTCCAGTCAAGGGTGAATATTTCGATGTTCTTACCCCGATCAATGGCAAGCCTTTCACCAAAGCCGCCCGCTCTGGCGCAGAAGATGTTGAACTGGCACTTGATGCAGCACACGCCGCTTTCGAAAAATGGGGCAAGACCTCACTCACCGAGCGCTCCAACATATTGCTGAAAATTGCTGACCGCATCGAAGCCAATCTGGAAGTACTGGCCTACGCCGAAACAGTCGACAACGGCAAACCGATCCGCGAAACACTGAATGCCGATATTCCTTTGGCTGTTGATCACTTCCGTTACTTCGCCGGCTGTTTACGCGCCCAGGAAGGCGGTTTGTCTGAAATCAACGAAACTACCGTTGCTTATCACTACCACGAACCTTTGGGTGTTGTCGGACAAATCATCCCCTGGAATTTCCCTATTCTTATGGCCGCATGGAAATTGGCACCAGCCCTGGGCGCCGGTAACTGCGTAGTACTGAAGCCAGCCGAATCGACACCTATCAGCATTCTGATACTGGCCGAATTGATTGGCGACCTGCTGCCCGCAGGTGTACTTAACATCGTCAACGGTTTCGGACGTGAAGCAGGTATGCCTCTGGCGACCAGCAAGCGTATCGCCAAGATCGCGTTCACCGGCTCGACTACCACAGGCCGTGTAATCGCACAGGCTGCTGCAAACAACCTGATTCCAGCTACACTGGAACTGGGCGGCAAGTCTCCTAACGTCTTCTTTGCCGATGTCATGGATAAAGACGACGGCTTCCTCGACAAAGCAATCGAAGGTTTAGTCCTGTTTGCTTTCAACCAGGGTGAAGTTTGCACTTGCCCGTCGCGCGCCCTGATTCACGAATCCATTTACGACAAGTTCATGGAACGCGTACTTCAACGTGTTGCCGCCATCAAGCACGGCAACCCGCTCGACACCGATTCCATGATGGGTGCTCAGGCTTCCAAGGAACAGCTGAGCAAAATCCTGACTTACCTTGACCTCGGGGTACAAGAAGGCGCTGAACTGCTGATCGGTGGTTCACAAGCTCATCTGGGCGGCGATCTCGAAGGCGGATACTACGTGCAGCCAACGCTGTTCAAAGGCCACAACAAGATGCGTATTTTCCAGGAAGAAATTTTCGGACCAGTTCTGGCCGTCACTACCTTCAAGGATGAAGCGGAAGCATTGGCTATCGCCAACGACACCTTGTATGGTCTGGGGGCTGGCGTATGGAGTCGCGACGGCAATGTAGCCTATCGCATGGGTCGTGGCATCAAGTCCGGTCGCGTGTGGGTTAATTGCTATCACGATTACGCAGCTGGCGCGGCATTTGGTGGTTACACCGGCAAAGAATCCGGTATCGGCCGCGAAACACACAAGATGATGCTGGATCACTACCAGCAAACCAAGAATCTGCTGGTCAGCTACAGCGAACAAAGACTCGGTTTCTTCTGATCGGGACTATCCCCCCTATCGCCTTCGGGCGGCTTTTCCGGGGCGGGTAACCGCCCCACAATTCATTAAGGAGAACAAAATGGTCGAGAAAGTGATTGCGACTGAAGCTGCGCTGGAGCTAATCGAATTTCTTAAACAGAAACACGGCGTGCTGATGTTTCACCAGTCAGGCGGTTGTTGCGACAACAGTGCCGCCAATTGCTATTTGCCTGGCGAAATCACTATTGGTGCAGGCGATGAATATCTGGGTGAAATCGGCGACTGTCCTTTTTACATCAGTAAAGCGCAATATGAATACTGGAAACATACTCAACTTATTATTGATGTGATCGAGGGACGTGGCGGCACCTTTTCTCTGGAAGGACCGGAAGGTAAAGCGTTTCTTACCCGGTCACGCCTGTTCACCGATGCCGAATGGGCCGAATTACAGAAACATTAACCGCACCTGAGCAGCTGAAATTCAGTTGTGTTTACCGTAGCCCAAGATGCCGATCATCACGCGTATCAGTGCATAGCTTAATTGAGCGACCCGCTGTGCGCCCCAGCTAAACTGATTCCAGCGCGCCAGCTTGATGTGCCTGGCATCACTTGAGATTGCCGCAAAAAGCTTGTCACGCAAAGCAGTTGCAAAAGCGGCATTTGTTACGACAAGATTGGCTTCCCGGGCCAGCAACAAACTGAAGGGGTCAATATTCGAAGAGCCGACCGTGCTCCACAAGCCATCAACCACCGCAACCTTGGCATGCAGAAAGCCGGCCCGATATTCGTATATTTCAATCCCCGCTTCCAGTAATTGCAAATAAAGCGCATGAGTCGCATAGTGAAGCAGACGATGCTCCACCTTACCCTGAAGCAATAACACCACCCGCACACCGCGCCGCGCAGCCAATATCAACGTGCGGCGAAAAACATGCCCCGGCAAAAAATAAGCACTGGCGATCACCACTTCAGAACGGGCAACACTAATCGCCATTAAATAGGCATGCTCAATGTCGCGGCGATGGCTTAAATTATCGCGCAGCAACAACGCAATATTTGGCTGAGAATCAGCTTTGACGCTGGCGTATCGCTCCCTGTGCAAGCCACGCGCCCAGGATACGGCCATCCACATATGACGCATGACGACATGTATCTCGCTCGCTAAACGGCCCTCGATGCGCACTGCAAAATCAAAACGGGGCGAGATGGCACGACCATTTCCCGTTAAATCATCAATAATATTAATGCCTCCGATAAAAGCCACCTTACCGTCCAGCACCACCAGTTTGCGATGCAAACGGCGCAGGCGATGACGACGCAACTTGAAACGATATATTTCACGCCTGAATATACGCACCTGCACGCCTGCCGTTTGCAACTCATCGAGCCAGGATTGCGGAAAATCATCCGACCCGAAACCGTCCATCAGCAGGCATACAATAAGCCCGCGTAACGCTGCTTTTTGTAAGGACTGAGACACTCTACTTCCGGCCTTGTCTGCGGCAAAAATATAACTTTCCAGATAAATATAGGATTGCGCAGCATCAATATCGGCGCAAAGTTGCGGAAAATATTCAGTCCCGTTTTGCAGCAGGGCGAGCTGATTGCCATCTACTGCAAAAATATCAGACATGCAGCTGCAAAGTTGCCGAAAGTGCTGCATGATCGGACAAACGTTGCCATGCGGCGCCTGCATGAACCTCGCTATGCATTACGGCAAAGCCGCGCACATAAATTCGATCCAGACAAAACACCGGCAATCTGGCAGGAAAGCTGCGTGCGACCTTTCCGCCGTTCAGTTGAAAGGTATCATGCATATTGAGTTCTGAAGAAATGGCAGCACTCAGCTGATTATTCCAGTCATTGAAATCGCCGGCAATAATCACTGCCGCATCCGATGGAATTTCATTCCTAACATACTCAATCAGCGCAGTGGTTTGTGCGCGTCGTCCTTTGGCAAATAAACCAAAATGTGCGCAAAGACAATGCACCCGCAATCCTGCCAATTCAATTTCACAATGCAACAGGCCTCGCCGCTCAAAGCGGTGTGCCGATATGTCGGTATTTAAGGTACGTAAAATAGGGTAATGGCTAAGCATCGCGTTACCGTGATGCCCCGCTGCGTATACCGCATTTTTGCCGTAAGCGAAAAAAGCCCAGCGTCTGTCCGCAATATATTCGTGCTGTGCGCCTTCAGGGTAGTTTGCAAAACGCCGGGCATGCAAAAGATGCTGGCCCTGCACCTCCTGCAAAAACACGATATCCGCATTTAACTCGCGCAGTCGTTCGCGCAACTCGTGCATCACCACGCGGCGGTTAAAATGCGAGAATCCTTTATGGATATTATAAGTGGCGACTGTGATCGTTTGCATAACCCGAAAATCCTTTGTCCCGGTAATATTTGGCGCCACATGAAATCAAACGGATAAAGTAAAAACGCCAGAGAGAAAACGGGCTCCATATCACGACCAATTGGCTGTAATCTATCATCATGAAGGCAAACGTCAAGGATAATATTGCAACACAAACTTCCCGCGGATAACGAAAACTTCGCCGGGGCATCACCAGCCCCATGAGCCAGCAATGTGCAGATCTTTTCACTGTATCAAATTCAGCGTCAGTTTACCCTCACAACGCCTGATTTTTGATGTATCCGGTATTGACGGAACAGACCATTAGCGGTTGCTCCCCGCAGGACGCTCAGAGCAGGAATGGCAAGGCCAGTTCATCCGTATCCCTGGCCGTCCCGCTCCACTCCCGGCAGAGGGCAATAAAGGTTCGCACCGCCGCGCCGACATGGCGTTGACGGTGCGAAGCGAAGTAGAAATGCCGGCTCAGATCGAACTGGGGCGTGGGAATTTCCACCAGACTGCCCCGCCTGAAAGCCTCACGCAGGGACAAGCGGGAGAGGCAACTCAGACCCAGGCCGGATTCCACGGCCCGCTTGATGGCCTCTGTGTGCTGCAATTGCAAGCGAATATTCAGGCAGCCCAGAGGCTGAGCCACTGCGCGGTCAAACAGCGCCCTTGTGCCGGAGCCCTGCTCACGCACGATCCAGGCCTGAGCCGCCAGAGTTTTTGATGACACCGCCCCCGTCCCCGCCAACACATGGGAAGGAGCACAGAACACCACTAGTTCGTCTTCCAGCCAGGGTTCCAGCACCACATCCGAATCGTTCGCTTCCCCTTCGATGAGCCCCAGATCCAGTTCGCAACGGGCCAGGCTCTGCAACACGTTCAAGGTATTCGAGACGCGCAAATCCACGCGGGACTCCGGATGACGGCGCAGATATTCCGCCACCACTAGGGGCGCCAGGTAATTGCCTATGGTCAGCGTTGCGCCCAGGGCCAACGGTTCCAACACCCCCCCGGAGAGAAAGCCTTCCACCTCGGCAGCCCGGGCCAAGAGGTCTTCGGCCTTGGGCAAAAGACCCCGGCCCATGCCGTTGATGCGCAGCGACTTACCCAAGCGATCGAAGAGCGGGCAATCGAACTGGCGTTCCAGATCCAGCAGTGCACTGCTCACCGCCGACTGGGACAGGTACAAGACTTCTGCCGCCCGGGACACATTTTCGCTTCTGGCCACGGCGGCAAAGATCTGCAATTGGCGCAAACTAAGTCTCATATTGAATAAACCGATAACAGAAAGCGAAATTATCCGCTTATGATTCTATATGGCAAGGCCTATGATAAGAAACATTCTCGGGATTCATCCTGACCTACAAAATTATTCGGAGCCCTGCTATGAGCAATCTCGCCACTGAAACCGTACTTTCCGTGCATCACTGGAACGACACGCTGTTTTCCTTTCGCACCACGCGGGATCGCAGCCTGCGTTTTCTCAACGGCCAGTTCGTGATGCTGGGCCTGGAGGTAGATGGCCGCCCCCTGACTCGCGCCTACAGCATTGCCAGCGCGAATCACGAAGATCACCTGGAATTCTTCAGCATCAAGGTGCCCAACGGCCCGCTGACCTCCCGACTACAGCATCTGAACCCGGGAGACCCGGTGCTGGTGAGCAAAAAGCCCACCGGAACGCTGGTGCTGCGCGACTTGAAGCCGGGCAAGCGCCTCTTCATGTTCGCCACTGGCACCGGCCTCGCCCCCTTCATGAGCCTCATCCACGACCCGCAGGTCTACGAAAGTTTCGAGAAAATCATCCTGATTCACGGTGTGCGCTGGACGAATGAACTAGCCTATCACGACTACATAGAACAAGAACTGGGCAAGCACGAATACTTTGGTGAACTGGCACGGGAAAAGCTTATCTACTACCCAACGGTGACGCGGGAACCCTTCCGCAACGAGGGTCGCCTGACAGAACTCATAGAATCCGGCAAGCTGTTTGCCGACCTGGGACTGATGACGCCCCTGGACCCGATGACGGATAGAGCTTTGATCTGTGGCAGCCCGGCTATGCTGGCGGACACCGCTTCCCTCCTCGACTCGCGGGGTTTTCACATCTCTCCGCGCATCGGCGAGCCCGGTGACTACGTTATCGAGCGGGCCTTTGTCGAAAAATAAGTCAGAGGCAGTGGCATCACGCCGGCTGAGAGCCAGTGAAAAATTCAAAAACTGGCGCAGAGATGTAAAGTTATTGCAAAGAAGGGATTGGCACTTTACTGTTAAAGGCTCCTGTGTAGCATGCTCGTGCGGCTGGCATGTCTACCTTTCCTGAGCGATGATGCTGAGTCGATTGAATATCGGCATCACGAATTATATTTTTCCCCGCGCAAGTGGCGATTTTGCAATAGTTTAAAAGGACTGCGCTGATTGAGTGTGTCCACATAGCCGGCAAGCGCGCAGCTCTCCTGCTTTAAATAATCCTCTACCGCCTGGGCAAACTGAGGATGTGCCAGGCTATGGGCAGAGCGTGTGGTGACAGGCAAAAAGCCGCGCGATAACTTGTGTTCGCCTTGCGCGCCGCCTTCAAACGTTTTGATGTTGTGTGCGATGCAAAACTCGATAGCCTGATAGTAGCAAGTTTCAAAATGCAGCCCCGAGTGAAATTCAAAAGTACCCCAGGAGCGTCCGTACATCACTTCATCGGTAATATAATTAAGCGCGCACGCAATCGGCACGCCTTCACGCAAGGCGATGACCAATAGCGTGTTTTGCGGAATTGCGGCACCGATGCGCTGAAAAAAATCTTCATTCAACTGATGCGGCGAATTGTGCAGTTGCAGGGTATGCAAATAACAGGAGGCAAAAAAGGCCCACTGCGCGGGCGTAGCGCAGGTGACGCATTGCAATTCGATGCCGGCCTCCTTCACCCGTCGCCGCTCCTGCTGGATGCGCTTGCGCTTGTCACGGCTCAGGGCAGCCAGGAAATCATCAAAATCACGATAGTTCGCATTCTGCCAGTGAAATTGCACATCCTGACGCAGCATCATCCCCTCTGCCTGCGCTACCGCCGCATCGGCGTCATTCAGAAACAAACCATGCAGCGAAGATACCCCTGTCTCCTTTGCATAATTTAACGCCGCTCTCAGCAACAATCGCCTGACTTCATCAGACGCCGCCAAAAAACGCCTGCCGGTGACCGGGGTGAAGGGCACGGTACAAACCAGTTTCGGATAATAATCCAGCCCGTGCCGGTGATACGCATCGGCCCAGGCAAAATCAAACACGTGCTCGCCATAGGAGTTCATCTTCAGGTAAAGCGGCATGGCACCCGACAGCTTGTCACCCTGCCACAAGGTGATAAATTGCGCGCGCCAGCCGTATTGCGGCATGGCACATCCGCTTTCTTGCAGCGCATAAAAATAGGCATGCGAGAGCAAAGGATCATCTTTAGCCAGCGCATCCCAACTCGCAGCACTCACATCCGCAAGATTTTCAACGATTTTGAGTGTGTACTGATCCATGCTGTCACGGCGCCGGGTTGATCCACACGAAGCGCACTATGCTTCGGCGTGCACTGCGTCCAGCGCGTCTTTGAGGGTATCCTCTCGCAAGGCATTGAGGCTTTCAGACAATCTATCCGCAGCTTGCACCACTTCCTGCGGCAAGTTTTGTGCGGTTGCATGCGAAATCAAAATTGCTGCAGCACCAGCCACATTTAATAACATTGCCCGCTCCTGCATCAACATTTCAATTTCTTCACCCAACAAAGCTACTTCCTGACTGTTCACTCGCATCTCCTCAATTCTAAAAATGGTTTAACCTGAAAACCGCAGTTGCCCACCAATTGGTTTTGGCAGGGATATTACCGCAGGGCAATAACTCGCAAAGACACTAAAAAACACGAACAAATACAATGTGATATTTATTTTTAGACCGTCACCTGTTCGGTGAGTCAACTAAACAAGGTTTTGATTTATTTGCGAGTTATTGCACTGCAATAACTCTGCTTAACCCGTTTCGTGAATTTCGTGTTCTTCGTGGATGAAACGCTTTTTTAAGGTTTAATGCTTCTTGACCGCAGCTACCGCCACCGCACTCATGTTCACGATACGCCGTACCGTCGCAGTCGTCGTCAAAATATGCGCAGACTTATTCGCCCCCAGCAGCACAGAGCCGATAGCAACTCCGCCAGCTCCGGTCATTTTCAGCAAATTGTAGGATATATTCGCGGCATCCAGATTTGGCATGACCAAAAGATTTGCGCTGCCCTTCAATTTAGATGCGGGGAAAATCTCGTTGCGCATGCTTTCAGATAGTGCCGCATCACCGTGTATTTCGCCTTCCACTTCCAGCTCGGGTGCAATTTTTTCAAGCAGTTCACGCGCCTTTCGCATCTTTTGTGCAGAGGCATTTTCGTGACTGCCAAAACTGGAATGCGACAACAGGGCAACCTTGGGTTGCAGACCAAAACGGCGCACTTCTTCCGCCGCAAGCAGTGTTATTTCTGCAATTTGTTCAGCGGTAGGATCCAGATTGACATGCGTATCGCAAATAAACAGCGTGTGCTCGGGCAGCATCAGAATATTCATCGCCGCATAAACAGAATTTCCCGGGCTATGCCCGATCAACTGGTCGATATACTTCAGATGCATCAGCGGCTGAAAAATCGTGCCGCACAACATCGCATCGGCCTGATCCAGGCGCACCAGCATTGCAGCGATCAATGAAGTGCGACGGCGCATTTCGCGTTTGGCCGTATCCAGCGTCACGCCCTGACGCTGCATCAGATGATGATATTCAGTATAAAACTCACGGTAACGCGGATCACTTTCAGTATTCACCAACTCAAAGTCAACGCCCGCACGGATGCGCAAACCCAGACGTGCGATGCGCGCCTCAATGACAGCCGGACGGCCAACCAATATCGGCCTGGCAATTCCTTCATCCACAACAGTTTGCACGGCATGCAACACGCGCACGTCTTCGCCTTCCGCATACACCAGACGTTTGGGCGACCGTTTGGCGGCCTCAAACACCGGCTTCATCAGCATATTTGAATGGTAAAGAAAGCCTTCCAGTTGCTCTCGATAGGCTGCCATATTGGTAATCGGTCTTGTCGCCACGCCTGAATCCATCGCGGCCTGAGCAACGGCGGGTGCGATACGGGTAATCAGACGCGGGTCAAAAGGCTTAGGGATCAGATAATCGACGCCAAAGGTAATTTCATCATTGCCATAGGCGCTGGATACCTCATCTGACTGCTCAGCCTGGGCAAGTTCGGCAATGGCATGCACTGCGGCTCGCTTCATGGCTTCATTGATAGTGGACGCACCCACATCCAGCGCCCCCCGGAAAATATAAGGGAAGCACAGTGCGTTGTTGACCTGATTCGGATAGTCAGAACGGCCGGTCGCCAAAATCGCATCCGGCCTGACTTCACGCGCCAGTTCCGGAAAAATCTCAGGAGTAGGATTGGCCAGCGCAAAAATCAACGGTTGAGAGGCCATTTTCTTCAGCATCTCAGGCTTTAATACGCCACCTGCCGATAAACCCAGGAATACATCCGCACCGTCAATCACGTCACTCAGTGTACGCGCATCTGTTTCCACCGCGTAGCGCGCCTTATTGTCATCCATCTCCAGGACTCGTCCCTTATAGACCACGCCGGCAATATCCGTGACGGTAATATTCTCCATGCACACGCCCAGATTCACCAGCATATCCAGACAGGCCAGTGCCGCAGCGCCAGCTCCGGACACCACCAGTTTGATCCGTGCGATATCCTTACCCACCACTTTCAGACCGTTGAGCAGTGCAGCGCCGACAATAATGGAGGTGCCATGCTGATCATCATGGAACACCGGGATCTTCATCCGTTCGCGCAACTTGCGCTCAATGTAGAAACACTCAGGTGCCTTGATATCTTCCAGATTGATACCACCGAAAGTAGGTTCAAGCGCAGCGATAATGTCGACCAGTTTGTCAGGATCGCGCTCGTCAATTTCCAGATCGAACACATCAATGCCGGCAAACTTCTTAAACAGCACGCCCTTGCCTTCCATCACGGGTTTGGCAGCCAGCGGCCCGATTGCACCCAATCCCAGCACTGCCGTGCCATTCGTAATCACAGCGACCAGATTGCCGCGTGCTGTCATGTTGCGCACTTCAAGCGGATCTTCCACAATCAATTCGCAAGCCGCCGCCACGCCGGGAGAATAGGCCAGCGCCAGATCACGCTGAGTAATCATCGGTTTAGTTGCATTAACGGATATTTTTCCGGCTGGTGCCTGGCGATGATATTGCAGCGCTGCTTCACGTAATTGCTTGTCCATGATGAGTCCGAATGATGAATTAAAACCGATTATAGCGCATCTTAATTACAGCAGACGACTTAGATCACCTCTTTCAAAACCTGTTAACGTACCGGTAAAATTTTTACCCAGCGCAATGACTTTAAACAATTCACCCATTTCTGCAGGGCTGGTTAACTTTTGCAGCTGCGCCGAGAGCGGCAGATATTCAAGTAAATCCTCCGGCGAAGTATCTTTAAGCAATCCGGCAATACCCGCATTGATGAGAAAATATGCCTGACTGGTATATCCGAGCAGTTCCAGCCCGGCATCAATACCGGTTTCTGCAATGTCAGTAAAATTCACATGCGCCGTAATATCCTGCAATCCGGGCATAAAAAAAGGATCGTCATGTGCACGGTGGCGGTAGTGACACATCAATGTACCTTTTGTACGTTGAGCATGGTAGTACTCACCCGCACCAAAACCGTAGTCAATGAACAGCATTGCGCCTTGCTTCATGCAACCGGCCAAACTGTTAATCAGGCCGCGTGCAGCCAGGCATATTTCACTGATATATTCCCCTGACACATTTATTTTTTCAACTGCTTGCAGCAGTAGCGGGTCATTGATCTTGCGCTCCTGCCACACGAAACCCGCTTCAGCAGTCGCAACACCCATTTCATTAACGGCATTCTCCTGCCAGTGCAGCAGATGAACAGGTAACGCATCCAGTACTTCGTTGGCAATAATGGCACCACAAAAATTGTCAGGCAACGCATCCAGCCAGCTAATCCGGTCAAACAAATGCGGTACACGCTGTTGCAAGCGCCATTTCTGCCGTTCGCGCAAATCGGCGCTCACTTCAAGAATATGATAATGCTCAGGCAGATTGCCACTCAGTTCCAGCTCAGCCAAGATATCTGCGGCAAGTTTTCCACTGCCCGCGCCCAACTCCATGATGCAGGCTGCACTGCCGGCCATAATCCCGGCCACTTGACCGGCCAGCGTACGCCCGAATAACGATGAGAGTTCAGGTGCGGTGATAAAGTCACCTGCGGCACCGAATTTATGCGCACCTGCTGTGTAATAGCCCAGCCCTGGCGCGTACAAATCCAACTCCATATACCGTGCGAACGATATCCAGCCACCCTGTCTTAAAATTTCATTATTGATTAATGTAGCCAGTTGTTCACTGTGCTGCACGGCTTGAGAATCGGGTGTCGGTAATAATGTCGTCATGGTCAGGTATAATTCTCTAATTGAGACAGTCTAATGGAGGGCGCAGTGCAAGGCAAAGTTATCTTAGTCACCGGCGGCAGCCGCCGTGTCGGCGCAGCCATATGCCGCCGCCTGCATGCAGCCGGAGCGAACATTGCTCTGCACTACCGCAACTCCGCTACAGAAGCGCAGGCTTTGCAAGAAGAGCTGCTAAGTCTGCGTCCTGACAGTGTCGCCACCTTCCCCGCCGATCTGCTCGATACTGCCGCATTACCGCAACTGATTACACAAGTGATCCGGCATTTCGGGCGACTGGACGGATTGGTGAATAATGCTTCAAGTTTTTATGCAACCCCCTTAGCCGGCGTGAATGAAGCACAATGGCTGGATTTGACCGGCACCAATCTGCACGCACCGCTGTTTCTGGCACAGGCAGCCGCTGATGAATTGCGTCGGCGTCATGGCTGCATCGTCAATATTGTCGACATTCATGCCGAACGCCCGATGCACGGGCATTTGCTCTACAGCGTCGCCAAAGCCGGGCTGGTTGCCTTAACGCGTAGCCTGGCACAGGAACTGGCTCCGCAAGTGCGCGTGAATGCAGTCGCACCGGGTGTCATTATCTGGCCCGAAAACTGGGAAGATGCTGAAGAACAACGCAAAATCATTGCACAAACTTTGCTCAAGCGCGAAGGAGAACCGGATGACATCGCCAAAACTGTCGCATTTTTGATTCAGGATGCACCCTATATTACAGGTCAAGTGATTGCAGTGGATGGCGGCAGAAGCATCAATTTTTAAATTGCGGCCGTGATCGGCTTCCAACGCTCCGCGCGCTTTACCCCCCCAAATTTGTTAACCGAGTAAATATTTTATGAACACAATCGCTCAGCCTGTCCATTTCGACCATTCCGGCAACTTCAACAAACTTAAAAACCGTCTGGAACATCAGGTAGGCAAAGCAATCTTTGATTTCAACATGATCGAAGACGGGGATTCCGTGATGGTTTGCCTGTCAGGAGGAAAAGACTCCTACACCTTGCTGGATATCCTGATCACGCTGCGCAAACGCGCACCGATCGATTTTCGCATCGTGGCGATGAATCTTGATCAAAAACAGCCAGGCTTTCCCGCAGAAATTTTGCCCGCTTATCTCAAAGCGCTGGGTGTCGAATATCACATTGAGACACAAGACACTTATTCGATCGTCAAGGAAAAAATTCCCGAAGGAAAAACCACCTGCTCGCTGTGTTCAAGATTGCGCCGCGGCATCATCTACAAGGTCGCAGGCGAGTTGGGTGCTAACAAAATTGCGCTGGGACATCACCGCGATGACATGATCGAAACGCTTTTTCTGAACATTTTCTTTGCCGGCAAACTCAAGGCGATGCCGCCCAAACTGGTTACCGACAAGGGAGACCATATCGTGATCCGTCCGCTCGCCTATTGTGTCGAAAAAGACATCGCACGCTACGCGCGCGGTATGGAATTCCCGATCATCCCCTGTAATCTGTGCGGCTCGCAGGAGAATTTACAACGCCAGAATATTAAGGAAATGCTCAACAACTGGGAGCACCAGTATCCGGGACGCAGTCAGACGATATTTACTGCCATGCAAAATGTTGCGCCTTCACATCTGCTCGACGGAAAATTGTTCGACTTCAAAAACATGCTGACAGGACAGTCCGTTGCGGAAGGCGATATCGCTTTTGACGACGCGTAGACATGCGCCAATTCAAAGGTCGGGCCTCTCATAGTATGGTCCGTTATTTCTGAGTGCGACCTTTGGCCGCAATGCATTTTGCCAGCCGGGCGAGTCGCATTGTCACGCCATTGGAAACTTGCTCGCCCGGTTGAAATACCCGTATGATCCTGACTTTTATCCTGTTTTTACTATCCGCAGCGGCCATTTATCTGGCCTGCGAATATTTCGTCAATGGCATCGAATGGTTCGGACGCCGCTTGAACCTTGGCGCCACCGCTGTAGGTTCGGTGCTTGCCGCATTTGGCACCGCGTTACCTGAAAGTGCCGTCACCTTTATTGCCGTTTTTTTCGGGAAGACCCCTGAACAACGAGATATCGGCGTCGGCGCAGCCATGGGAGGTCCGCTTGTCCTCGCCACCTTGGCCTATGCCGTGGTGGGCCTGGCGTTGATTTTCCACCACCGCCGCCTTGAACGTAAAACGTATCATGTCCGTGTCGATTGCATACGCATGAGCCGCGACCAGGCGGCCTTTCTTGCAGTCTTTGTGGTAAAGGTCGCTTTGGGATTGATGGTTTTTGCCTTCAAGCCGTGGCTCGGTGTATTGTTTCTTATAGCGTATGCAATTTATGTGTGGCGCGAAATTCGGCAGAGCGACACCGCACCTGAAGAAGAAGAGATTGAACCACTCAAGATTCGCCCCTCAGTAGCCGAACCATCCTTGCCATGGGCCGCACTGCAAGCCGCGTTGGCACTGTTAGTCATCGGCATTGCATCCCATATCTTCGTAGGACAGCTTGAGAGCATAGGCACCGCACTGCACTTGTCGCCGCATCTGGTCGCCTTGTTGCTAAGCCCGGTAGCAACAGAGCTGCCGGAGACAATGAACGCGCTGATTTGGGTACGGCAAGGCAAGGAGCGCCTGGCACTGGCCAACATTTCCGGAGCCATGATGATTCAGGCCACCATCCCGAGCGCTCTGGGCATCTTTTTTACACCCTGGCTGTTTGATGGCCCGCTGTTGGCTGCCGGCATCGTAACCGCATTGGCGATAATCTTTCTCTGGCAGCTTTTTCGGCGCGGCGCTGTCGATGGTCGTGCATTAATCATCGTCAGCTCACTGTATGGTGTTTTCGCCTTGCTGCTTACCTTCATTTTTCCGCATTAAAGGGGCACTTGACGAAAAAGCCAGGGAAAGCACTGGCGAAAAAGTGCCGCCTTTGAATTCCGCTTCCATTTATCAGCGGATAATCAGCTTGAAAAAGCGAATGGAATTAACAGATTGCTTTTTTCCCGGAACAAACAGCACAATGCGGGTCTTGCTGGAAATGACTTTTTTTGATCGACATATCGAGCGCATCAACGGTCAAAAGTTTACCACTTAGTCCTGTTTTGATCCCCGCCAACAGCTTAAGTGTTTCGGCCGCCTGTATCGTGCCGATAATACCCGTCAACGGGGCGAAAATGCCCGTGGTGGCACAACGCAACGCCTCTGACTCGGCATCTTCAGGAAACAGGCAATTGTAACAAGGCATCCCGGCCTGACTAAAATCAAATACGCTGGCTTGTCCTGAAAACAAAATTGCGGCACCGGACACAAGCGGCTTACCGTGATTCAGACAGGCCCGGTTAATGGCATAACGTGTGGCAAAATTATCGCTGCAATCGAGCACCACATCTGCATCAGCGACCAGAGCATCAAGGTGATCAGGCTTTACCTGCAAAGCGACTTCAACACAAATTATTTCCGGATTGATGTTCTGCATGGAGATGCGGGCGGAGCTGACCTTGGACTGCCCGATAGCAGCGGTACTGTGCGCTATCTGACGCTGCAGATTACTCAAATCAACCACGTCATGGTCGCATAATGTCAGTTGACCGACGCCGCTGGCGGCCAGATAAAGCGCTGCGGGTGAACCCAGACCACCTAAACCGATGATTAATACACGGGCATCAAGTATCTGCTGCTGACCTTCAATGCCAATCTCATCAAGCAGGATATGGCGACCATAACGCTGGAGTTGCGTATCATTCATTACTCGTATTCACGCAACTCAGGTGGTTTTCCTGCGAGCTCAGGACGCACATGCGCTTCGTGTACGCCGATAAAAACCTCTTTTTCATTTTTCTTGGTTATATGTCCGCGAATTTCCATATTATGCCGGCAAGTATCTTCACAGTAGTAAACAAGATGACGCCCCAGGTGATGAAAAAAATCGTGAGCCAGTAAAAAGCCTTCCCGTTCTAATGCCCGTTCCAGACCCGCCAGGGTATAGTCCATAAGACTATAATGGATTTCCAGCGTATTCGGTTCAGCTGTCCGGACAACCTGCAGGCCTGGCAACCCGCTCAATATCATCAGCGCACGTTCTACCTGATCACAAGGCTCAGACATAAATCTGAGTACACGATTTTTCATCAATTCAAAAGGGTTGATCATGAAATTCTCCTGTTTATTTGCCTTGCAATATTTTCATCCCTTTTAGCAGGTTGAGCGCTTGATTGAGTTGATAATCATTCTTTGCACCAAATTCAACTGCGGGTTGCTTTTCCGGGTCTGTCCTGGGCACGGCTCCTGTCTTCGGCGTAACCTTGTCTTCAGCTTGCTTATCGTTAATTAAATGATTATCCAGATCCGATTCACGCAGCCCTAGTAAATTGTCTGATGGTGAAGACGGGTCTTCAACTAAAATATCAGGCACGATCCCCTTGGCCTGAATAGAACGACCATTTGGCGTATAGTAACGCGCCGTCGTCAGTTTAATGGCGGTATTATTGCCAAGTGGCAGCACGGTTTGCACGGACGCCTTGCCAAAGGTCTGCGTACCCATGATAACGCCGCGCTTGTGATCTTGCAGGGCGCCCGCAACAATTTCTGAAGCAGAGGCAGAACCGCCATTGACCAGCACGACCAGAGGAACACTCTTGAGTGATGCGGGAATATTCTTGACGTAGTCATTTTTACTATTACCGCGCAGATAATATTCAGGAGACGCTGTTAATCGCATCTTTGCTTCTTCTGTTCTCCCCTCGGTATAGACGACCAGCGCATCTTTTTCAAGCAAAGCGGCAGAAACAGCAACCGCGCCATCGAGCAAACCGCCCGGGTCATTGCGCAAATCCAGAACAAGGCCATTTAACGAGCCTTTATTATCCTTAATCATCTTTTCCAGCGCAGTTGCCAGATTTTCTCCGGTATGTTCCTGAAATTGCGTGATGCGCACATAACCGTAACCTGGCTCAATCAGCTTGGCTTTCACACTCTGCACCTTGATCACAGCGCGTATAACGGTGAGCGTGAGCGGTTTCGGCGTGTCTTTACGCAGAATCGTCAGGATGATTTTACTTCCCGGCTTGCCGCGCATATGCTTGACGGCATCATTGAGTGACATGCCTTTCACCGGCGCTTCGTCCAGCTTGATTATCAGATCACCCGCTTTAACGCCAGCCTGATAGGCGGGGGTATCTTCAATCGGTGAGATCACCTTGATCAAGCCATCTTCAACGCCCACTTCAATGCCTAAGCCGCCAAACTCTCCCTGAGTGCCAACTTGCAAGTCTTTAAACGCATCCGCGTCAAGATAAGCCGAATGCGGATCAAGCCCGTTCAACATGCCTTTAATCGCTTCTGTAAAAAGCTTTTTATCCGAGACGGGATCAACATAACTGCTTTTTATTTGGCCGAAGACTTCTGTGAAAGCACGTAATTCTTCAAGCGGCAGCGGTGCTGCACTCTCCTTATCCGCCATTGCCGCGAAATGCAGGCTAATGAAAATACCCGCAACCAAACCTGTCCCGACCAAACCCAGCTTTTCCATATGACGCATACTCACCTCTCGTTATTTCGTTGCCATCCACTTTAATGGATCGAGCGGGCGACTCTCGTGGCGCAGTTCAAAGTATAAACCGGATTCATTATTTCCGCCGCTGTTGCCGGTGGTTGCGATGATGTCACCGCCACGAACTTCATCACCGACTTGCTTCAAGAGCGTCTCATTGTCACCATATAAGCTCATGTAAGCCTTTCCGTGATCGACAATCAGCAAGTTGCCAAAGCCGCGCAACCAGTCTGCGAAGACCACCCGTCCTGCTGCCACGGCTTTAACTGACTGGCCACTGCCGGACTTAATAAAAAGCCCCTGCCAGAGCACCGTGCTGTCCGGGCGGGTTGTGCCGAATTTATTGGCAATTTCACCTTTAACCGGCAAGACCAGCTTTCCTTGCAATTGCTCAAAGGGTTTGCCGTCGAAGCGATTGTCGGGAAGATTGTCATTATGAAACAAGGACTTTGACTTAGGCTTGGCCAGCATCCTGGCGATTTTTGCAACCAGATTGGTGAGCCGACTTTCGTCATGTTGCAATCGACCTACCTCTTGCCTTTGCGAGCTTAACTGCCTGGACATCTGAGCTAAAACCACTTGCTTTTCCAGTTGTTTTTGCTTGAACTGCTCTTGCTGAGCGATTTTTTCTGCACGTAACTGCTGCAGCATGACACTTTGCGTATGCGCCTCAGTGCGGACACGATCAATTTCTTTCAGCTCGCCGCGCAAATTGCCCAGCAAGGCTGCACGATCACGGGCGATATATTGATAGTATTGTATATCTCGTGCAATCTGGTTTGGATCGCGACTATCCAGCATAAGCTTGATATATTCATGCTCGCCGCTCAGGTATTCCTGATAGAGCAGCTTCCCGAGCAAATCCTTATGCCTGGAAATACTGTCATTTATGTTTTGCTGCTGCCCTTGCAGCGCATTGAACTTGATATTCGCAGCTGATTGTTGCTCTGTCAGCTGGAAAATTTTTCGTTTGATGTCGCTGATCGCCCGTTCCGAAGCATACAAGGCATCCGCTGCCGCTGTTTTGGTTTCGCTGGTTTTGCTGATTTCGTTTTGCATGTCGACAATACGCCGACGCAGGTTATTGAGTTCTTCCTGCTGGCTTGCGGCACACACAGAAGCCGCAAGACTGAGAATAACAAACAGAATATAGCGAAAAATAGCCCGGTTCAGGTATTTAACCTGTCTGTCTGTTATCTGCGGTCTGCTGGCCAGGGCGCAGGCAGGAGGAATGTTTGTCATCTGTTCTGGGTTAGCTCAATCAGACTGCGCCCTGTCATTTCTACCGGTTGTGGCAGACCCATCATATACAGCAGGCTGGGTGCCAGATCCCGCAGTGAACCACCATCTGACATTTTGGCCGGACGACCGACATACAGGCAGGGAACAGGATTAAGCGTATGTGCCGTATGTGCCTGATGAGTCGTGTTATCCATCATCTGCTCGGCATTGCCATGATCTGCGGTCAGAATCACTTCGCCATCAATGGATTGCATTGCCTTGACTACTCTCCCGATACAAACATCCAGCGTTTCAATCGCTTTGATTGCCGCTGCCATATCGCCGGTATGCCCGACCATATCGCCATTGGCGAAATTGCAAACAATCAGCGGGTACTGGCGACTTAAAATAGCTTCTTCGAGTTTTTCGGTCACGATGTAGGCGCTCATTTCCGGTTGCAGATCATAAGTCGCGACTTTCGGTGATGGCACAAGAATACGGTCTTCACCCGGATAAGGTTGTTCTTTGCCTCCGCTGAAGAAATAAGTGACATGGGCATATTTCTCGGTTTCGGCGATACGCAACTGTTTCAATCCCAACCCTGAGACATATTCACCCAGATCATTGTGTATCGCTTCAGCAGTATAGGCAGACGGAAAGGTGAATTCAGCGCCGTAATTGCTCAAGGTAACGTAACGGCCAAACTGGGGTAAATAGTTGCGCTCGAATCCGCTAAAAGCCGGGTCCGTCAAGGCCCGGGTAATTTCACGCGCACGATCAGCCCGAAAATTCATGAAGACCAGCACATCGCCATCCTGCATGGTAATCGGCTGTTCGCCATCGGCCTGAATGCGGGTAGGTTTGACAAACTCATCGGATTCACCGCGTGCATACGCGTCCTCCAGGGCACTTAGCGCATCGCCGGCAAAATAATCTGCGCGGCCTTGTGTCAGCAATTCATAGGCAGGTTGTACGCGTTCCCAACGGTTATCTCTGTCCATGACATAAAAGCGTCCTGTAATGCTGGCAATTTCCCCCACTCCCAGAGTGGTGCATTTGTCCTGCAACATGACTAAGGATGGTGCTGCGCTTTTAGGCGGTGTGTCGCGACCGTCGAGAAAAGCGTGCAGATAAATCTTTTTCAGATCATGCTTCGCCGCCATTTCCAGCATGGCGTAAATGTGATTTTCATGGCTGTGTACACCGCCGGCTGAAAGCAAACCCATAATATGCAACGCGCTGTTATTTTGTCTGGCAACCGAGATAGCATCTAGCAAGGCAGGATTGGCAAAAAAGCTGCCATCCTCAATCGCGACGTCAACACGACTCAAATCTTGATAAACAATGCGCCCGGCACCGATATTCAGATGACCCACTTCAGAGTTCCCCATCTGATTTGACGGCAAGCCGACATGCTTTTCCGAGGCATTAATCAAGGTATGCGGGTTATCGCGCCAGAGTGCATCCCAATTAGGCTTGCTTGCGGCAAGTATTGCATTCGAGTCGGATTCTTCCCTGTAGCCGAAGCCATCCAGAATAAGCAGTAAGACAGGAGTAACGTTCATTGGAGTTATATATATAATGGTGGGGATTTTGACGGATGTATTTTAACCGAATTGGCTTTGTTAGGTGTTATTAAGGAAAAAGCATGAGTAAGAGAGTCATTGACAGGGAAGAAGATATACAACTCGCCTCTAACGCGATCAAGGCAATTGCACATCCTTTACGCTTGAAAATTTTATGCGTACTGGATGATCAGGAAGTGAGCGTGCAGGACATTGTTGAACAAGTAGGCACCTCTCAGAGCAATATTTCTCAACATTTAGCCATCCTGCGTCATAAAGCTATTCTAGCAACCCGCAAAGACGGGAACAGGGTTTACTATCGGATTGGCGATTTGCGTATGCTCAAGCTGGTGGGTATGATGCGCGAAGTTTTCTGTACGCACTGACTGGTAGTCGTACATTAAGGCATATTAATACTGCAATGATCATTACGTACTTTGCCTGTGAATATGAGCCCTTTGATTTAAATGAATTAAAACAGTGATCGTAAATATGAATGCAGAACGCATTGTCCGGATTGTCGCAGGCACTTTTGTCATGCTGTCCTTAGCGCTGGGTGCTGACGCCAGCCCGCTGTTTATCAGCAGGTATTTTTTGTGGTTCACCGGTTTTGTCGGGCTGAATTTATTCCAGAGCGGTTTTACTGCCCTCTGCCCGTTAACCGGCGTCCTCTCAAAATTCGGCATCAAGAGCGGCTCTTGTTAAAAACACGCTTGCAAGACATTACTTACATGAGTCTGTTTTTTGTCGGACTGATGTGGGTATTGCCCTTCCTGAATTACCATCATCAATATCCGCTGACCACCTTTGATCAGGAATGGTGGAGCGCCTTGCTGGGCGTGCTGTCGCTTACCGCACTGCTAACGACAGACTGCTGGCAGCAAATTCCCCGCATCGTTCGGCTGCCGGCAGGATTGATGACGCTGGTCATATTGCAAAGCGCGCTGGGCATGATTGCTTACCGTGAGCAGGCGCTGCTTTATCTGTTGTATTTTCTGTTTGGTATGTTGTTGATGATGTTGGGCGCACAATTGCGCAGGCGTTTTGCTCTCGAAACCATGGCGCTGGTGCTGTCCTGCTTCTTGCTGTCCGGCGCTGAAGCGAGCGCGCTGATCGGCGTTTTGCAACATTTCGGCTGGCACACGCCGCTGGACTCGGTGGTGGTCGTGCAGATTTCCTCAGGTGCGTATGGAAATCTCGCGCAGCCAAATCATTTCGCCGATTATATCGCCCTGGGTCTGATCTCGCTGGGACTGTTGTTTCAGCAGCGAAAATTGCCGGCGGGTTTCATTATTCTGCTGGCGGCCCCGCTGCTACTGGTGATGACCCTGAGCGGTTCACGCAGCAGTTGGTTGTATTTACTGATGACTACCCTGCTGGCATGGGTGGGTGCGCGAAGATTACCTGAACTGCGTCCGCTGTTTCGATACAGCCTGTTATTGCTGGCTGGATTTGCTCTGATGCACGGCGTGGTGGAATTGCCTTTTATGCACGGAGCCGCCAAAAATTACGACATCATGCACCGCATGTTCGCTGATACCTCATCAGGAAACATTCGTTTATATTTATGGCAAGAGGCCTGGTTGATTTTCCGGCAATCCCCCTGGCTGGGTGCAGGATTCGGCCAGTTTGCCTGGCAGCACTTTCAACTGGGCCCCCTGTTGCAAAGCAGCAATATCGTTGGTCTTTACAACAATGCGCATAATCTGATTTTTCAATTGGCAGCTGAAACCGGCATTGCAGGCTTGCTGGTATTATTTGTCTCGTTAGGAGCATGGCTGCACGGACTCCGCAAAACAGTGCTGTCAGCCGCGCACTGGTGGGCTTATGCCATATTGGGCGTACTGGCCATACACAGCTTGCTGGAATATCCGCTTTGGTATATGTATTTTTTTGTGATTGCTGCAATCTTGCTGGGCGCACTGGACGAAACGCATTACCCGCTTGAATTACGCGGCGCAGGAAAAATATCCGTCGCAACGATCTTGTTGCTTGGTTTGCTCACGCTGTTTCAATTGAAAAACGGCTATGAATTACTTAAAACCACACTGGCGATACCCTCTGGCGCACATGGGCTTGAACGCACTCGCGACGGCCTGATCGCCCTTGGCAGCGTCCCTTTGTTGTCACCTTATGCGGATTTATTCATGAGTTCATACATTGAGGTCAGCGCCGAACACCTGCAAAGCAAACTTGCGCTTAATTCAAGAGTGATACGTTATATACCGATTGCACAGGTAGCTTATCGACAGGCTTTTCTGCTGGCACAGAATGCTCAATATGAGTTGTCAAAACAGATTTTAATGCAGGCGATATGGTCATACCCTGAAAATATCGCGGCACATAATCAATTGATAAAATTAACACAGAAAGACCCCGCTCATTTTGCCGCTCTGCTAGAATTCGACCTCAAAACAGAACGGGAGTATGCAAGTGCAATTCATCACAATTAATTTTTTTCCAATTGCTACGGCCTTAATGAGCGGTGCAATGATTTTATGGTCTATATTTGGCAACACGATTCGCGGCATCAAAGATGTAGATACCAATGGCGCATTGCAACTGATCAACCATAAAAATGCTTTTATACTGGATGTTCGTCAACCGGATGAGTATAAGGGTGGACACATCATCAATGCACAATTGATTCCGCGGGGTGATTTACAGACAAGAATTGGGGAGCTGGCAAAATATAAAAGCAAGCCTGTCGTTGTGGTTTGCCAGAGCGGCAATCGTTCAGGTTCAGCGTGCGCGACACTGGCAAAACAGGGATTTACCGAGGTTTATAATTTGGCGGGTGGTATGACTGCATGGCAAAAAGCCAGTTTACCAACACGAAAATAGGATTAAAATTGGCAAAAATTACCATGTACACGACAGAAGTATGTCCCTATTGTATTCGTGCCGAGCAACTGCTGGCGCGCAAGGGAATCACCCTGATCAATAAAATCAGAGTGGACTTATCACCTGAATTACGCATCGCAATGGTGGAACTCACGGGCAGACGCACCGTGCCACAAATTTTTATTGATGACCAACATATCGGTGGTTATGATGATCTGGCCGCTTTGGATCAGGCCGGTTTATTAACTGCATTACTTGCTAAATAAGGAAAAAACATGACTGAAGCAACACAGGATCAACCCGTTTTTAACATTGACAAGCTCTACGTAAAAGATCTTTCACTGGAAATCCCGCATGCACCGCAAATATTTCTGGAACGTGAAAATCCGCAAATCGAAGTTCAGTTGCATACCGTGTCAAATCCGGTTGATGACGGTGTATTTGAAGTGAATGTGACCGCAACAATCACGTCCAAAGTAGGCGAAAAAGTGATGTTTTTGATTGAAGCAAAACAGGCTGGCATATTTACCATACGCAATATACCTGCAGCCGAAATAGAACCGATTCTTGGTGTAATGTGCCCGAATATTCTGTATCCGTACTTGCGTGAAGTCATATCTGATGTAGCTGTTCGTGCCGGCTTTGCTCCTGTGATGTTGAACCCGATCAATTTTGAAGTGTTATATCAGCAACAGATTGAAGCCGCAAAAACGACCACTCACTAACAGGCACGGCAAAGAGGCCACTCCTGACAATGCAAATGATTCTCGCAGGGTTATTGCCCTTCAGTGCAATAACTCGCAAACTTTCCATGCTTGCTCTCCCCTATCCAGCGTTCCCCCGCAAGCGGGGAAGAGCATAGTAAGGGGCACGGGCAAATGAACGCTTGCGCAAGTGTCACCTTCAGGTCTGTATTCACTGTTTCGCGTGCCTTCGGGTTTTGCCTGTTGTGCGTGGCGAATCTGGCACAGGCAATAGCGCATGTTTCAGTTGGCGAGAGCAGCGCAATTCTTTATGACGCCCCCTCTCTTAGGGCCAAAAAATTGTTCATCGTGAGCCGTTATATGCCGTTTGAGCAGGTCGTCCTGCTGGACAAGTGGGTCAAAGTACGCGATCATTCCGGCCGCTTGTATTGGCTGGAAAAACGCGTATTGAGCAATAAAAATTACGTTTTTGCGCTGAAATCCATCGTTGACGTTTATTCGCTGCCGGATGCTGCTTCTCCGCGATTGTTTCAAGTGCGCGGGCAGGTTGCTTTGGAATTACTGGAAGCGGACGGCAATGGTTGGTTAAAAGTGCGTCACAAAGATGGGGAATCAGGGTATGTGCGCAGCAGTGACGTCTGGGGAAATAATTAACAATTCAAGATATAAGATTCAAGGTACAAGGGCAGACTGCGTCTTGCTTGCAACTTGCACCTTGTATCTTACACCTGGCCTATGAACATTACCGTTATCGGCGCAGGGGCTTGGGGAACCGCACTGGCAATCAGTCTGACAGCGCGTCATTGCGTGACACTTTGGGCACGGGATGATGTTCAAGCAACTGCCATGCAGTCCACCCGATGTAATCAGCGCTATCTGCCTGATGTTAAACTGCCTGACAATCTGCAAGTTAGCTCGGATTTTTCTTCCGCGCTTGCAAACACGCAATTAATTATTCTTTCAGTGCCGACAGCGGCATTGCGGGTAACGCTGGAACGACTGGTTGCCTTACCGCTTGATCTGCCGGGTGTAATCTGGTTATGCAAGGGTTTTGAGGCGGAAACTTCATTACTGCCACATCAGGTTGCTGCGGAAATATTACCATTGAATGTATCGTGCGGTGTGTTGTCAGGGCCTAGCTTTGCTATGGAAGTCGCGTCCTCCCTGCCAACGGCACTGGTGCTGGCATCGACGGATGATGCCTTTGCACAGCGCATTACACAAGCATTGCACCACTCAAGATTAAGAGTGTATGCCAGCAATGACGTGACTGGCGTTGAAGTCGGCGGTGCCATCAAGAATGTCATGGCAATCGCAGCCGGCATCAGCGACGGGATGGCGCTGGGCAGTAACGCGCGCGCAGCACTGATCACGCGAGGATTGGCCGAAATAACCCGACTGGGTTTAAAATTAGGCGGTCGTCAGGAAACATTGAGCGGTTTGTCAGGCGCAGGAGATTTGATTCTGACTTGCACTGGTGATTTGTCACGGAACCGCAGGGTTGGCATGTTGTTGGCGCAAAAATTACGTCTTGATGACATTTTGAGCAAACTCGGGCATGTGGCTGAAGGGGTGTATGCTGTTCGGGAAGTGCACAGACTTGCAACAACTTTGCAGGTTGACATGCCGATTTGCGAAGCGGTTTACCGTGTACTATATGAGAATATATCCGCTACAGCAATGGTTACCTCCTTACTCAATCGCACCACAAGCCTGGAATTTAATTAGCAAAAAACATATTCACCACCGGCAGTTGAATATCCGCTGTCATAAACACCACATCAAAACCATTCCGGCAAGCAAATAATTATATGTAGCCGACAAGGATTCTGTGTAGACGGTGACATCGTCTGTGTTGACGCCGATATAGTTTGTATAACAGGCAGGGATTCTTGATAGACAACAGTTTGTGTAGCCGAAGGATCAATATTTCGAGACCAGAAGTCACTTCCCGGGAAAAAAATCATGTTTCGGCGGCAGTAGTCATTCTTTGGGAAAAAAATCATATCTTTTTAACACAAACCCGGATTCTGTCTACGCAAACTGTCTCATTGCCTACAATGAATCATTTTTCTGTCCGGAATAGCCATTTTTTTACACAGAATTATTTCCCCGCTACAAAAAATAATTTACCGCCGCAAACAATGATTTTGCTGCTACAGAAAATAATTATTCAGAGGATTTGACGGGTCAAAGGGCATTGGTCAGGCATCATTCACTTCGTCGAATCACGCATTAGCAATGGCATATTGGAAGGGATTAACAGCAAGGTGCCGTTGGCAAAGAGACGTGCCAGGGATTACCGAAATATGGGAAATTTTCCCGAGCAACGGGAAATTTTTCCAAGCCACGGGAAATTTTTCCAAGCCACGGGAAATTTTTTCGAGCCACGGGAAATTTTTCCAAGCCACGGGAAATTTTCGCGAGCCACGGGAAATTTTTCCAAGCTACGGGAAATTTTTCCGAGCCACGAGAAATTTTTCCGAGCAACGGGAAATTTTTCCAAGCAACGGGAAATTTTTCCAAGCAACGGGAAATTTTTCCAAGCCACGGGAAATTTTTCCGAGCCACGGGAAATTTTTCCAAGCAACGGGAAACTTTCCCAAGTCACGGGAAACTTCCGCGAGCCACATTCAATGCTTCTCAAGCTTCATGCACCACGAAATCGCGCCATCCTGATCCGTTTTAAGCTGTCAGTGTCCGGAACGATAGCAACCGGCACTCGCAGTTAAGGAAAAAACAAGCTAATTTTCGTGGATGAAAGCGATTAATTTAGATATTGGAATTAATACTTTACCCATGCTAAATCACATAGAAGCAAATAAAAATCAGATTTATTGTGGCAGCGTTTGCTGTAAACATTATCGCAAACGGCCGTTATGCCGGAATCGTGCAGCCCCGCTTGCTTAAGTTTCGTCACCCTTTTCCAGCCAGTTAAGCAGAAAATCCCATTGTCCCAGTTCGCGAACAGCCTGATAGACGGGTAAATCGAACAACGATTTACCCTCAGAAGCCGCATTGACATACACCTGTGTTTCACGCAAATAGGCCAGGATAGGCAGTGCTGATTCTGTCAGAAAATCTTCAAGCAAGCTGGCTGCCCGCGTGCGCGCATTCATACGCATGCCAACCACGCCGATCTGGCATCTTCCGGCTCGCACTTGTTTTTCTTCAGCGAGGATTTGTAAAAAATCGCGACTGGCATTCAAATCAAATAATGACGGGGAAACAGGCACGATGATCTTGTGTGCCAGTTTAAGGGCATGAACGAGGTTTTTGCCGCGCAATCCGGCAGGTGAATCGATTACCAGATAATCATTCAGGCAATCTTCCCCCTCACTCGAATCCAGCGTGACAATTTCCGGCAAATCGTCGGGTCTGACGGCAACCCAAAGCGATGCAGATTTTTGCCGGTCCAGATCCAGTATGGCCACCCGCAACCCTTGATTCGCCAGGAATCCGGCGATATTAACCGACAGCGTCGTTTTTCCGCTGCCACCTTTGGGGTTTGCAATTAGTATGGTTTTCATCTCAAACTTCCGTGAACTTATTGCCGGTTAACAGGCTAAACAGTATGAACTGATTTTATTGCCGCGTCAGCTGTCTGACTCATAAACTGAGCATAGAGGATTACATAAGCCGTTGAAAATGATAACATCAGGCGATCATTATTTGGGGAACAATATGGCCGGACATAGCAAATGGGCAAATATTCAACATCGCAAGGGTAAGCAGGACGCAAAACGCGGCAAGACTTTCACCCGATTGATCAAAGAAATCACTGTTTCCTCACGCATGGGCGGATCTGACCCTGCGGGTAATCCGCGCCTGCGTCTGGCCATGGACAAGGCGTATGCCAACAACATGCCAAAAGATAACGTCGAGCGCGCCATCAAGCGCGGCAGCGGCGAACTCGAAGGCGTGCAATATATGGAAATTCGCTACGAAGGTTACGGCATTAACGGTGCTGCGGTGATGGTCGATTGTATGACCGACAACAAGATGCGCGCGGTGGCCGATGTACGCCATGCCTTTACCAAATACGGCGGTAATCTGGGTACGGACGGCTCGGTGGCATTCATGTTTAATCATTGCGGCCAGCTGATTTTCGCGCCGGGCACCGATGAAAACGGGCTGATGGAAATCGCGCTGGATGCGGGCGCAGAAGATATTACGACCAATGAGGACGGCAGTATTGAAGTCATCACTTCGCCGCATGATTTCATTAACATCAAACAGGCGCTGGAAACAGCGGGTTACCCTGCGGAATTCGGCGAAGTCATCATGAAGCCGGCCACTGAAGTGATTTTTACCGGCGACGATGCCGTAAAGATGCAAAAATTGCTGGATGCACTGGAAGATCTTGATGATGTGCAGGAAGTCTATACCACGGCGGTGATAGAGGAATGAGAAGGGAAAAGGATAAAGGGAGAAGGGTAAAATCTGCCGCGCGCCGATGAATCACTCTTCCCTCTCCCCTCTTCCCTCTTCCCCTGTGCGAATCCTGGGCATTGACCCCGGGCTGCGGATTACCGGGTTCGGTGTGATAGACAAGGTAGGTCAGCAACTGCATTATGTCGCCAGCGGCTGCATTAAGACGCCGGCAGGTGAATTACCGGAGCGGCTGAAAGTCATTTTAAATTCGCTGGGGATGGTTATTGCACAGCATCAGCCCAATCAGGTGGCGATCGAAAAAGTGTTCGTCAACGTTAATCCGCAATCGACGCTGTTACTGGGTCAGGCGCGCGGCGCGGCGATTTGCGCGGCGGTACTGGCGAATCTTTCTGTTGGCGAATATACCGCGTTACAAGTCAAACAAGCGGTGGTCGGCAACGGTCATGCCGATAAGGAACAGGTACAACTGATGGTACAACGATTATTGAAACTATCCGGCACGCCCAGTCCTGATGCAGCCGATGCCCTGGCTTGCGCGATTTGTCATGCGCATGGCGGACAAGGCCTGGGCGTATTGGCAGGACTTCATGTCAAAAATGGAAGATTAATCTGATGCCCGAAGAACCCTCGCTGGCGACCCTGCAAAACCCCGTTGTACGCTATTTCACCGCCACCCGCCCGGCTTTTTTGACCGCCAGTTTGATGGCATGCCTGATCGGCCTGGCGATTTCCTGGCACGATGGTTTTATTCCTGATATTGCGCTGGCACTCGTCACGCTGCTGTTCGCCCTGATGGCTCATGCCGGGGCGAATGTGCTGAACGATTATTACGATGCCATCAACGGCACGGATGAACAGAATACGGAACGGATTTTTCCATTTACCGGCGGCAGCCGCTTCATTCAGAATGGCGTGCTGACTGAAATTCAGACGCGTAATTTTGGATTTACGCTGTTGACAGGCGTCGCAATAGCCGGAATCTGGCTGATGTCACGCACCAATGCCGGATTGATTTACATCGGGCTGACAGGGCTATTTATCGGCTGGGCGTATTCCGCGCCACCGTTTCGTCTGAACAGTCGCGGCTTAGGTGAATTATGCATCGCAGCGGGATTTTTATTGATTGTAGCAGGTAGCGATTTCGTGCAAAGAAACGGCTTTTCTGCCGAACCTTGCATTGCCGGTTTGTCTTTCGCGCTGCTCGCAGCCAATTTATTGTATATCAATCAGTTCCCGGATCGCACGGCGGACATAGCAGCAGGTAAACTGCACTGGGTAGCAAGGCTGGAAGTGCGACAGGCGCGCTGGGGTTATCTGCTGATTATGCTGCTGGCGTATGCCTGGTTGATTCTGAGTGTCATGCTGACTTGGCTGCCGGTGCCAGCGCTGATCGCCCTGCTGGCATTACCGTTGAGCGTCAAGGCGGCGCTTTTGTTGTTGCGCCAGGCAGCACAGCCGCAGCAGTTGGCACAAGCGATTCAGCTGACCATCGCCGCGATGCTGCTGCATGGCGCCTTGTTGTCGATGGCACTGGTCATCAGTAAATAATCTCGTTCAGGCTCAGGCAGGAATGACAAGAAAGGTAGTTTGAAATGATTGGTCGTTTAAGCGGAATACTGCAGGAAAAAAACCCGCCGCAAATTTTGCTGGATGTGCAGGGTGTGGGTTATGAAATCGACGTGCCGATGAGCACCTTTTATAATTTGCCGGCACTTCATGAAAAGACGGTGCTTTACACACAGTTGATTGTGCGCGAGGATGCGCATCTTTTATACGGCTTTGGTTCGAATGAGGAACGCACAGCGTTTCGAGTGCTGCTCAAAATCAGCGGCGTCGGAGCAAAGTTGGCTTTATCGGTGTTATCGGGTTTAAGTCTGAATGATCTGGCGGATGCCGTGGCGAACAAGGAAGCAGGCAGACTGGTCAAGATACCCGGTGTGGGCAAAAAAACCGCCGAGCGGTTATTGCTGGAACTGGAAGGAAAGTTTACCTCGACAGGCACGACTCAGATGCATGGAGCTGCCATCTCTTCCGCCGGCAGCGATATCATCAATGCCTTGCAGGCGTTAGGTTATAACGATAAGGAAGCGGACTGGGCGGCAAAACAGCTGCCAAAAGAGATGGGCGTGTCAGATGGTATCCGTCAGGCGCTCAAATTATTATCGAAGGCATAAACTGCCATAGCAAACAGGGGTAAGCGATGAAGCAAATGCAAGCATTGACTGCAGCCGAAATTGATGAACTGGATGACTTTTTAATGTCCGACGATACGCCGGATAATTGTATGGATATTTCCGCACTGGATGGGTTTATGGTCGCGTTAATCCTCAATCCGGATGTCATCATGCCGAGTGAATACTTACCCTGGGTATGGGACATGGAAGAAGGAGAAGCACCGCCTTCGTTTGCCTCGGTTGAACAGGCCAATCACATCATGCAACTGCTGCTGCGTTATTACAACAGTGTGCTGGAGGCGATTGCAAATGATCACTTTTCGCCGCTGTTTTATATTCTGGAGGATGAGAGCTACGACGCACAAAGCTGGTCTGAGGGCTTTATGCGCGGGGTATATTTGTTCAGTGAGCCCTGGATGGAGATATTTGAAAAACATCATGCCTTGATTGCGCCTATGGTATTGCTGGGTACCCAATCCGGCTGGGAAATGCTTGAAACGAGATCCGACAGCCAGCAGGCGATCGAAGAGGCTTATGAAGCCATTGCAGATACCGTGGGTCTGCTTGATGCGTATTTCCGCGAGTTAAGGGCATCGCTGGCCGGCACACCACCGACAGTGCACTGAGTTAAGTTTTTTCAATTTCATAAAGTTATACATGATCCATAGCGACAATCTCACCAGCGAACCGCGTCTGACCACCCCTGCTGTCGCATCCAAACATGAAGAGGCACTGGAGCGCGCGCTGCGCCCCAAGCAACTGGATGAATATGTCGGCCAGGAAAAAATCCGCGAGCAGCTGGAAATATTCATTGAAGCCGCAAAGCGCCGCCAGGAACCGCTGGATCACGTCCTGCTGTTCGGACCGCCAGGCTTAGGCAAGACCACACTGGCACAGATCATCGCACGCGAGATGGGCGTGAATCTGCGTCACACGTCAGGTCCTGTGCTGGAGCGTGCAGGCGATCTGGCGGCATTATTGACCAATCTTGAACCCAACGATGTGCTGTTCATCGACGAAATTCATCGCCTCTCGCCGGTCGTCGAGGAAATCCTCTATCCCGCGCTGGAAGATTATCAAATCGATATCATGATCGGTGAAGGCCCGGCTGCGCGTTCAGTCAAGCTCGACTTGCCGCCGTTCACGCTGGTGGGTGCGACGACCCGTGCCGGCATGTTGACCAATCCGCTGCGCGACCGTTTCGGTATCGTCTCGCGCCTTGAGTTTTACAGCGCGGCTGAATTGCAGCGCATCGTGATGCGCTCCGCAGGTTTGCTGGAAATGAATCTGTCCCATGACGGCGCCATGGAAATTGCCAAACGTTCGCGCGGCACGCCGCGTATCGCCAATCGGCTGCTGCGCCGCGTGCGCGACTATGCCGATGTCAAAGCCGGTGGTGATGCAAGCCGCAGCGTGGCAGATAAGGCACTGACCATGCTGGACGTCGATTCAGAAGGGCTGGATGTAATGGACAGAAAATTGCTGCTGGCCATCATCGAGAAATTCATGGGCGGCCCTGTCGGCGTCGACAATCTGGCCGCCGCCATCGGTGAGGAGCGCGACACCATCGAAGATGTACTCGAACCTTATCTGATTCAACAGGGATATTTACAACGCACCCCGCGCGGCCGTCTGGCCACCGCGATTGCCTACAGGCACTTCGGCAAGGAAGTAGCGAGTCATTTGTCCAACGGAGATTTGCTGGACGAACTGATTTGACGACCGCTTGAGCCCGCCTGACTTGAGCTGCGAATGGCGCGCTAGGCTCGTCGTTTTCCGCATTAAAAATCAAACAGAATGACGTGAATTACAAGTAATTACAATTAATTGATTGTAATTTATTTTTAAATATGAAGAATGGGAACAGGAATAAGAAATGAATGAACATCAGGTTTTCAACTGGCCGGTACGTGTGTATTTTCAGGATACCGATGCAGGTGGCGTAGTTTATCACGCAAGTTATGTGAACTTTATGGAGCGCGCACGGACTGAGTGGTTGCGCACTCACGGTTATAGCAATGCAGGACTGATGACAGCGTTTGGCGTCATGTTTGTGGTGCGCAGCATAAAACTTGAATATTTAAGGCCGGCGTTGCTCGATGACATGCTGGATGTAACCGCTCAAGTGCACGAAATCGGGCGTAGTCGTCTTAACATGCGGCAGAGCGTACGACGCGGCGATGAAGTCATGACGACAGGTGAAGTAAATCTGGTCTGCGTGTCACGGGAAACCTTCAAACCGGTTAGCGTGCCGGAAGCTTTGCTCTTAAGCTGGAAAATTTAGGGCATCAACGCTGTATATTGGATTAATTTTGAAGGGCGGTTATGGAAGTTACGCAGGATTTATCGTTTGTACATCTGATCAGTAATGCCAGCGTGCTGGTGCAATTAGTAATGGGTTTGCTGTTGTTCGTGTCCATGATGTCCTGGTGGTATATCTTCCTCAAACTGTTTGCGATTCGTCGGGAAAAAAGACTGACAATTGAATTTGAGGAAGTCTTCTGGCGCAATCCTAACCTGAACGAAGTCTACAAGTCAGTCAGCAGCACGCCCAGGTCGGATCAGGGGGCACTGGAGCGCATCTTTGCGGCAGGCTTTGTTGAGTTCGTCAAATTGAAAAAACAGCATGGCGTGGATGCCTCTGCCGTGATGGAAGGGACGCGCCGCGCAATGCGTGCCACTTATCAACGTGAAATGGACAGACTGGAAGCGCACCTGGCTTTTTTAGCGTCAGTAGGTTCAGTCAGCCCTTATGTTGGTCTGTTTGGTACGGTATGGGGCATTATGAATGCCTTTCGCGGTCTGTCCAATGTAGGCCAGGCAACCCTGGCACATGTCGCCCCTGGTATTGCTGAAGCGCTGGTGGCAACCGCGATGGGACTGTTTGCCGCGATTCCGGCCGTCGTTGCCTATAACCGCTATGCCCATGACATCGACAGACTGGCAACCCGCTTTGAGAGCTTTACTGAAGAGTTTTCTAACGTACTGCAGCGTCAACCATGAGCATGAGATCAAGCATGCGCAACAAAAATCGCCTGATGAACGACATCAATGTCGTACCCTACATCGACGTGATGCTGGTTTTGCTGGTAATTTTTATGGTAACGGCTCCAACCATGAACCCGGGGCAGGTTGATTTGCCTCAGGTGAGTTCGTCGGCAACGCCCGCACCGGCACCGCTGGAAGTGATCATCAAAAAGGATGGCTCGCTGGCTTTGCGTGATCATTCCAAGGGCGATGCGGAGACAAGTGTGTCAGACAATGAAGAACTGGTATCTATTTTGCAATCAAGACAAGCAGTGCTGTCCGATCAGCCGGTGGTCATTTCCGCCGATAAGCGCGTGCGCTATGAAGTTGTGATCAATGTGATGGATGTGCTGCAACAACAACATATCAAAAAAGTCGGTCTGTTGACACGGGCAAAATGAACGTTGATCAGGATCCTTTCAAGTTACCAGCCGCTATTCTGGCGCTGGCAGTGCACCTCGCATTTTTCGCGCTGTTGTACTTCGGCTTTTCGTGGCATACCAGCCCCGCTGTGATTGCCAGCGTGGAGTTGTGGAAAAGCCTGCCGGATACGGCACCGGTAGTCATTGAGCATAAAGTTGCCGCGCCGGCTCCCCCAGCGCCGCCTGAAAAAGAAGCGGCTCAGCCCAGCGTGGAAGAAGTAATCAAGCCTGACATCGTGATACCTGTGAAGAAGCCGAAAAAAAAACCAGAGATAAAACCCGAGAAAAAGCCGGAGAAGAAGCCTGAGAAGGCGCCGGAGAAGAAGCCGGAGAAACAGCTCCAAGCGCGAGAAAAAACACCAGAAAAACCGCTGCAAAAAACAGCCAAAGAAGTGAACGTCATACAGGAAAAAAAGCTTGATGTAACAAAGCTGCTGGGAGCGCTCAAATCACCTGTTCAGACCGCGCAACCTGTGGTTTCTGCGGCAGATCAGCAGGCGGCGCATGATAAGATCACCCAGGAAGCATCAAGCGGCAAAACGGTGGATGAGTTTGTGGAAAAAATACGCAGCAAAATCAGAAATAACATCGTGCCTCCGCCGGATGTGGCCGACAATGCGCAGGCTGTATTTCTGGTGACGGTATTGCCTGGTGGCAATGTGTTGCCGCCCAGACTGCTAAAATCCAGCGGCAATACGATGTATGACACGGCGGTGGAGCGGGCAATATTAAGATCAGATCCACTGCCGCTGCCTGCTGATGCAGGACTGTTTAGCCGTTTTCGTGAATTAAGGCTGAGTTTTAAACCGGTTAAATTGAAAGACAATTAAATGTTGAATATTATACGAACTGTCCTAATGATTTTGATGCTGGCGCAAGCCTCTGTGACAAATGCTGCGCTGGATATTGAGATTATCGGTGCCGGAGAACACCAGATTCCTGTTTCACTGGTCCCCATGGGCGGTGATCTTCAGCTAGGGCAGCAGATCAATGAGGTTATAAGCAGTGATTTGCAGCGGACGGGGCTATTTCGCATGGTCGATACCACCGGCAAGTCGCCGCATGAAACAGCCGAAGTGAATTATGCCGACTGGCAGGTGCGCGGCGCAGTGGCATTAGCCATCGGTGCGGTCAGTAAACAGCCGAATGGCCGCATTGAAGCGCGCTTTCATTTGCTGGATGTGATCAAAAAAACCGAATTGGCCGGGCAGGCTGTGTCCGGCGGGGATGCGCAGCTTCGTGCAGTGGGTCACCGCATCGCTGATTTGATCTATGAAAAACTGACCGGCGACAAGGGGGTGTTCAGCACACGCATCGCCTATGTGAACCGCCAGACCAAGTTGTTTAGTCTGATCGTAGCTGACAGTGACGGATACAATGAACAGATCGTGCTCAAAAGCAAAGAGCCGATTATGTCGCCATCCTGGTCGCCTGACGGCAGTCATCTGGCTTACGTGAGTTTTGAAACAGGTCATGCCGCTGTCGTTGTGCAATCGCTGTTTACCAACGCACGCCGTGTCGTTGCAAATTTTCGCGGTAGCAACAGCGCGCCCGCCTGGTCGTCGGACGGCAAACAGTTAGCCGTGGTACTGACGCGCGATGGCAGCTCGCAAATTTATCTGATGAGTCCTGAGGGCAACGGTATTCACCGCATCACCTTCAGCGGCGCAATAGATACGGAACCTAGTTTTTCCCCGGATGGGAAATCCATACTATTTACCTCGGATCGGGGTGGTAGCCCGCAAATTTACCAGATACCCGTTGAAGGTGGCGCTGCGCAGCGCCTGACTTTTGCTGCCGGCAATTGCTTTTCACCGCGCTATAGCCCGGATGGTAAATCTTATACCTTTGCCCATCTGACCGGAGGCCGCTTCTATATCGCGGTGCAGGATTTTCAAACCGGACAGATGCAGACATTAACTGAAGGTGGCTGGGAAAAAAAACCCAGTTTTGCGCCTAACAGTAAAATAATCCTGTTTGCCAGCGAAGCGCGTGGTCGTGGTATATTGGCGACTGTGTCCAGTGATGGCCGTGTCCAGCAGCATATGTTCACGAAGAATGGTGATGCCCGGGAACCCGTATGGGGCCCACAGCCTTAATTTTTTATCAATCCAAGGAGACGTTATTATGAAAAAACTTGTTATCAGTATCGTGTTGTTAAACCTGCTGGCCGCCTGCGCCAGTCAAAAACCTAAAGAAATGGCAGCGGCACCTGCGCCTGTACCTGCACCAGTCGCCGCTGTTGTAACCGCGCCAGCAATGGCAGCACCAACAGCGATGGATCCGCTCAATGACCCTAAGAGCATTCTGGCTGGTCGCAGCGTTTATTATCCATTTGATATTTCTGCTGTACAAGACGCAGACAAGCCACTGGTGCAAGCTCATGCAAAATACCTCAGCGAAAACGCAGCTCGCAAAGTGCGTCTTGAAGGCAATTGCGATGAACGCGGCAGCAATGAGTACAATCTGGGCCTGGGTCAACGTCGTGCAGATGGCGTAGAAAAATTGCTTGAATTGGGTGGTGCACAAGCATCTCAGTTGACAACAGTCAGCTATGGCGAAGAAAAACCTCGCGCGACAGGTCATGATGAAGCAGCATGGTCACAAAATCGTCGTACTGATCTGAATTACGCTCAGTAATCATGACTAAGCTCCGTGCCTTAATATTGTTGGGTTTATGTTTTGCCGCTCCCGTGCAGGCGGGGTTATTTTCGGATGACGAGGCCAGGCAGAGTATTCAGCGGGTTGAGGCGCGGCTGCAAAAACTTGAAGATCAAGCCCGTCAACAGACTCAATCGGTTCTGGATTTGCAGGGGCAGATTGATGTAATGAACGGTCAGCTCCGTAGTTTACGCGGACAGAATGAAGAAACCGCGCATGGCTTGCATGATGCCGAGAAACGCGAAAAAGACTTTTATGTCGATCTGGATACGCGTTTGCGCCATTTCGAATCCCTCGAAGCTGCGCCTAAACCGGCGTCGAACGTTGCAGATGCTGATGATCCTGCCGCTCAAAATCGCTCCATAGAGGCGGCTTATGCTCTGGTTAAAGCCGGAAACTCTGTCGATGCGATCAAAGCCTTGTTGGATTTTCTCCAGAAATATCCGGCTTCGGTGTATGCTCCTGATGCCACTTTCTGGTTAGGCAATGCTCAATTTACCCTCAAGGATTACAAATCTGCCTTGTTAACCTACCGGACACTATTGAAAATAGAGCCTGACACGAGTAAAACCCCGGACGTGTTATTTAATATTGCACTTTGTCAGCTTGAGCTGAAAACAACCGGACAGGCCAGAGTGACACTCAAACAATTGCTTAGCAAATATCCCGATAGTGCCGCAACGGCCAAAGCGAAAAAGCTGCTTGACGCTTCGAAGTAGTTGCCATGCAAAAAATCAAATTGGATGCGCATTTGCGCATCACTGAAATATTTTTCTCACTGCAAGGCGAGACCGCCCGCGTCGGATTGCCAACGGTATTTATCCGTTTGACCGGATGTCCCTTGCGCTGCGTTTACTGCGACACCTCGTATGCGTTCACCGGCGGTAAAAATTACGCGCTGGCAGAAATTATTCAACAGGTAGCCACCTATCCGACACGCTATATCACCGTGACAGGCGGCGAGCCGCTGGCGCAGAAAGCCTGCCTGCCCCTGCTTACCGCCCTGTGTGATGCCGGCTACCAGTTGTCCCTGGAGACCAGCGGTGCGCTGGATATCAGCGCTGTTGACCCCAGAGTGATGCGCGTGGTGGATATTAAAACGCCCGCCTCCGGCGAAGTCGACAAAAATCGCTGGGCTAATCTTGAATTACTCACCCCGCATGACGAAGTAAAATTCGTTTTGTGCGACGAAAATGATTATCACTGGGCCAGGCAAATACTGCATCAACACCAGCTGACCGAAAAATGTCCTGTGCTTTTTTCACCGGCACAGGGAACACTGGATGCGACACTGCTGGCCGACTGGATTTTACGCGACGGCCTGCCGGTACGCTTCCAGTTGCAGCTGCACAAGCTATTATGGAACAACGAAGCAGGACATTAATGAAAAACGCAGTCGTATTATTATCGGGTGGACTGGATTCAGCCACTGTACTGGCGATGGCAAAGTCACAGGGCTTTATCTGCTATGCGCTCAGCGTGGATTATGGCCAGCGCCATCATTCAGAACTCGCTGCCGCCAAACTGGTCGCACAAACGCTGGGCGCGCGTGAACATCGTGTGGTCAATATCGACCTGACCGGCTTTGGCGGTTCAGCTTTGACGGATAGCAGCATCGCCGTGCCTGAAGCGGAATCAACCGGTATTCCGCTCACTTATGTGCCTGCGCGCAATACCATCATGCTGTCGCTTGCACTAGCCTGGGCTGAAGTGCTGCATGCACAGGATATTTTTATCGGTGTAAACGCGGTCGATTACTCAGGCTATCCTGATTGCCGCCCCGCTTATATCGAAGCGTACCAGCGTATGGCCAATTTAGCCACTCAGGCGGCTGTGGAAGGTGCACCGTTAACCATCCATGCGCCGTTGTTACATCTTAGCAAGGCAGAGATTATTCAGCAGGGAACACGACTGGGTGTCGATTACGCGACCACTGTTTCCTGTTATCAGGCCAACCAGCTCGGCGAGGCATGCGGCTTATGTGATTCCTGCCGCTTGCGACGCGCAGGTTTTGAAGCTGCCGGCGTGATCGATCCTACTCGTTATAGTCATTAATACGAGTTAAATGAAATTAATACTTGACAGGGCGCGCCACACAAGTATAATTCGCCCTCGTTGAAGCGGGTCGATAGCTCAGCCGGTAGAGCAGCGGACTTTTAATCCGTTGGTCGCGAGTTCGAATCTCGCTCGACCCACCAATGAAATTTGCAGTATGTTACATAACGCCGCTTTAGCTCAGTTGGTAGAGCAACCGCCTTGTAAGCGGTAGGTCGTCAGTTCGAATCCGACAAGCGGCACCAATAAAAACAAGGGCTTACAGAAATGTAGGCATTTGTTGTTTCTGGGTTTTGAAAAGTTGTAACCATTTTGTAACCACTCTTTATCAATCCCGCATCATCCCACCACCACACAAAAGAAAACCGCCAGCCTATACCAGCGCCAGCGGTCAACTAATAACCCAGCCGTTACACATCAGTTGCAGGTGCGTAAAGTTTCATTTTTTACCTTTCTGATTTATACTATATTCATCCCCACGGCACGCTTAGGGCGTAGAGGTTTCGGTGTAAAAAGCAGAAACCCCCGTGGGTACTTCATTTTTGTTTGCCTGCTTGCTGGCGGTCACGATGCGGTCATCATGCCCCTTAATGCCCGGCTGCGCATGAATTACTGCGGTCACGGTCAATTCCCCGCCCTGGCGTTCATCGCCTTTTCTGCATCCACCAGTAACTTATAGAGCGTTTCGGCATTGGTGCGGGCTTTGGTGCGTTATTTTGTGCATCTTTGCCTTCACCAAAGGGGGGCTTTGGTGCGGGCTTTAGTGCGACAAAAAGCCGCTATCCATCACAGATAAGCGGCTAGTTTATAACCTCAGTTCAGGTTAAGGCTTATGCGTAAATAGTTCGGGGTATTTGAGTACGTCTTGAGCCGCGCCGCCTAACCACATCAGGCCGTTGATTGTGTCTAGTTGTGCCGATATGGAAAATAATAGGGTTGATATACTGCCCTTATCTTGCAGCGCCCCGCTTCTCTCGTCTGAGCCAATCAAACACCCAACACCTTCCAATACTTTTTGGAGGTTGTTAGATTGCTGTAGGGCGTACTCATTCGCACGCGTGAACCACTCTAAATCGCCTGTGCTTAAATTATGGCTAGCCTTATCCCATAACATTTGCGTCATAGTGCTGGTGTCGAATACAGCACTGATTTCGTGCCCTGTCGAACGGGCGTTCATGCTGCCACCGCCTTTCTGCCTGCATCGTAGAGCCGCTTGTTCGATTCGCTGTGGTAGTTGCAGTCCACCTGCTCCGCTTCGCTGTTAATGCAGTTCTCAATGTCCCTTGCCTTGCCTAGAATCGCATGAACTGCATGTGCAATAGTTATCCGGTCTATCACCGCGCTCGTTTCCAGTGACGTGATAATTAGTTCCGCAATGGCGGTAATGCTCGAAAAACCTTCTTGCGAGAGGCAATCTATCAGGTTGATTGTGTTGCGTAGCGTTTTTGTTTGATTGTTGGTGTTTTGGGGGGTTGTGTTCATTTTGCATTTACTCCTTGTTGAGATTAGACCCGTTTTGAAGCGGGCGGGCAGGATGTTCAAAACCCCAACAAGAGGGCGTGCAGTTTTCCCCTTTCGGGTCTTGTATCACTACACCATCCCGCCCATGGACAAAACCAATAGGCGTAAAAAAATCACTGTGTCGGTGTGATTGCCGCTTGTTGAGGTGTTTTGAAGCACCTGTGCAAATACTACCCGCCCTGAGCTGGCGCTGTAAAGCTGTTTTTTGTGTCCAATGCCGTTTCAGGTGCGTTTCAGGTGCGTTTCAGGTGCGTCCGTCCATACATTGCAAGCCACTATCCCTGTAGTAGCAGGAAAAATTTCCCGCTACTATGTCCGGTGAATTGTGGTTTTGTGGTGACGCGTGATTGACTGCGAGTTCCATCACGAAGCCACACCCGCACCAAACAGGGCAGATAGGGCGGATATACCCCCATTTTGCGTAAAGTATTCTAGTAACACTTCCTTAGAGACTTTACCTAAAGTGCCATTCATCCGCCCTATCTGCCCTAAATCAGAAGATTGAAACAGTATGAAAATATTATTTTTCATAGCTATAACCCCCGCTGTTATTGGCATTAAGCGACATTCCTACCCAATACCTTTTATTACTGCTTTTACGTCCGGCATAACCACGCTCTGACAGTCTCCGGCCTAGTGATACCTTGCTGGCAGGTTTTAAGCCTGATTCAAGCGCCCAATTCCGATAACTGGCGTAAAGGTCTCCGGTCTCAACTTCCCCCGCTGTCAGACTGAAACGAAGTCGCGCATTCTCTAATCGCAGTTCCGCCAGTTCGGTATCTGCTTCGTTATCCTTCGCCTTGGATTTCTTGAAACACGGTATGCACAGCGTTTTCCAGTGCTGGTCAGGATAGAAAATCCCGCCACAAAGTTGGCATTGAACGCGCTCATTCATCACGCACCCCCACACCAAACAGTGCAAGTAGTGCAGGTTTACCCCCATTTTGAGTAAACTTTCCTAAGAGTGAAGCTATAGATAGTTTATGAAAACAGCCTTGAAGTTGCACTACCTGCACTGTTTTACCAATTTTTACCGCTTCGGCAATTTGTTGCTTAACCGGTAGATTGTTATTTTCCATAGCTATAACCCCCGTGATTACTGGCGTTCAGAGCTATTCCTTGGCGATATGCTTTCCCGTTGCTCCTTCGTACTGATAAGCCGCGTTCCAATAGTCGTCTGCTCAAAGAGACGTTCGTTGCTGGCCGTAATCCATTTTTTACAGCCCATTCAGTGTATGAGACGTAAAGCTCTCCCGCGTCCACCTCCGACGCTCTGTCAGCCTTGGTGCAGTCACCCAACCATTGGCCGATAATGTCCTGCTCTTGGCGGTAGTCGGCTGTTTGATTTGCGACCACTGCCGGAACATCGGCCAACCCTTTGCGCTGCCATTCCAAACCACCCGCCACCATCCACGCCAGAATGTGAGGCGCTTCAGCTTTGAGCGTATCGAGCAAGTGCGGGTCTCGTTCCTGTTCGCTGAATGTCTTGGTGAACGGCACAAGGCGCACCCTTCGCCAGATACCGTAATCATTACCGCGAATAATCGGCCTGTGATTTCCTAGCATCAGCAGCTTGAAGGCAGGTTGAAACTGCACAGGCCGCGCATACAGTTGACGGGCTGTAATCGTATCGCCTGCCGTGAGAGACTTCACCAGCGATTCAGCAAGGGCGCTGCCGTCCTCTGTCTCACTACTCATTGCAAGGCGGCATCCGATTAAATCAGCGAGGTCGGGACTTGCACCGCCTGCCTGCCGTTTAATATCGGTCAGGGTCTCACTGGCAACAGCGCGTCCATAGTCACCCATTACATATTTAAGCAATTCAGCAAACACGCTCTTACCGTTCGCACCCAACCCGAAAAAAAACAGGAATATCTGCTCTGAAGTTGAGCCTGTCAGCAGATACCCGCACCACCTATGCAACCACCCGATAAGCTCCGTATCACCATCAAACACTTGGTGAAGGAATGCCAGCCACCGCACAGCCTTGGCACTGTCACCAATGGCGCACGGGGTCAGGCTCTTGGTAATGTAATCAGAGGCATCAGCAGGGCGGACAATTCCGGTGCGCAGGTCAATTACCTGGCGTGCGTTATCAAAGCCTATCAGCATCGGGTCAGCATCAATCAGCGCCAGCGATATGCGTATGCGTCCTTGGTCAGACAGCAGGGACACGGCATTATCTATGGTGCGGACACTCTGACTATTCCGCGCATGTTTTGCGAAGTGTTGCGCCTGTGCCATGTCGAAGTTAGCGCCTTCAGCATAGATACTTACTCCCAACTTTCCGGCGGTCTCACGAACGAATGAACCTGTTTTATCCCAAGTCCAAGCCCCTCCACGAAAGACAGCCCAACCGCTCACCTCCGGCACATAACGCAACACGTCACCATATAGGTCAAGTAATCGCTGCGCATTCCCCAATTCTGTCAGCGGTCGAGTGGTAGCTGTGCCGTCCCGTGCATCAGCCACCGCCAGCGAAGGCGCGTTAAATACTTGCTTGTCAGGTAAGGGGTCAGCATCACCCGCACCACTCAAGGCGCTAGAATCGCATCCTGCAAGGTCGAGCCTTTCCAGTTGCTTGCTGACTTCATCCAATCCAGCGAACTGGTGCAGGTCGTTGAAGTCTCCGGTGTCGCGTCCATCGCTAAACACAGGAAGAATCATTACGCTGTTCGGCATCGCCTGTGCAACAGCGGCACGGGCATATTCCGCACCCTTGCCGTGCGCGTCCAAGTCACCCGCCACCAGAATAAAGCTGTTCGGGTATCGCTGGCGCAGGTCAGCGGCAACAGCGGCGAGATTACCACCTGAAAAACAGTTGACCACCGCACCCACACCCGAAGCAAACACGCTTGCCCCTGTGCTAAATCCTTCCGTCAAAGTGATTTGTTCGCCATCAGTCAGCACACCAAACACGAAGCGCCCGCCTTTCATCTTGGCATCTTTGGCGAACTGCTTACGCTTATCTGGATAGATTTCCTGCACCGATTGCAAGCCACCATCGGCACCATAAACTGGAATAATCAGTTGTCCGCGCTGCCCCTCCTTTACGGTATCAGGCGGAATAATCCCTTTCAGTTTGCAGTAGATATTTTCAACAGTCGCAACAGGCACACCAATATATTCAGCGTAAAGCATCTTGGCTGTTTTGGCGTGTAGTTCTTCCCGTTCGGCTTCGGCCTGCTTCCGCGCTTTGGCTGCCTGTGCTTTGGCCTGCTTAATCTCTTCACCAGAAGGCATAGGCGCACCGTCAATGCGTTGCTGCCATGTGAACGACGTACCGTCCCGCCAGCAACCAAACACCGCGCCAGTGCCATCAGGGAAAGCGAAGAGATAACCGGATTTATCGAGCGATTTACCGTTAGTGCTGAACCTTTCCTTTTGCTCTGGATTGTCTAATCCGGCCTGATTGAGTGCTTCGGCAAGTGTTGGAGTGAATAAAGTGGTGTCGCTCATAGCTGACCACCAAACACGATACAGAACAGCATCCCGGCCAATATCATCAAGTCAGGCTGTACGGCTCCCACAATGCGGATTATTTCGATTGCGGCGCGTTTCATGCCTGCCCCCTTGCATTCTGCCATGTTGCAATCTTGCGGCGGTCTGCACTGGTCAAGTAATAAACGCCGGGCCTGACAGGGTATCCGTCACGGTCTAAAGCTGGCACACGGTCACAAGGGAAGTCCAAACCACGGCGGCGAAGTTCTGCGATTAACTCCGGCCCGTTTGATGCACCGGCTATGCGGTCTATCTCTTCTCGTTTCCTTGCCCTTGCCAGTATTGCGACAATAACGCGCAGGTGTCGCGGGTTATCAGTCCCGGCAAACTTGCTTGCTGGTTTTGCTGTAGAATCCTTGCTGTCAGGCATGGTCAATTCTTCGAACAGTTCGGGGAGTTGGCCTTTTCTCATTTAAGCCCCCTTCGCATTCTTGAAATTGAACGTACCATCAATAATGCAAGCGTCCTCAATGGCAATCACGGCATCATATAAACGCTGGCGGTCATCTGGTGAAGGGGTCGAGCCTTGCGCACCTAGTGCAATCTTGGCTGCTATCAACAGGTTATAGGCTAGTTCTTGCGCTGGCTTGTTCATGCTGTCACCTCGCCATTCAGCAAAGCGCGGATTTCTGATACTTTCCACGCCAGACGGCCGCAAATACGCACAGGGCGAAGTGCGCCATTCTCAAAGCAAGCCCAATTCCTGAGCGTTTGCGGCTGTCTGTTCAGGTAGTGAGCTGCGTCAGCAGTTGGAACCGTGGGGCGTGTTACTTGCTCCAGTGGGGTGAAGATATGCGCGGCGGATGTTGCTGGAAGTGTTGCGTAGTTCATTTTGAACCCCTATCAGTTAAGAAGGATTCATTACGAACTGGGGTGTTAGTAGTGGGGCAACAGGGTATTTATCCCCTACCTCCTGCATAAATATGATGATTAAACATACGTAGACGCGGGGGCAAAGAATGACTTGCATCTGTCCATGCTTCGTTAAAAGGGTCGTCGCCACCACCAAACAATAAAGGATGTTTTTCTTTACACTTCTGTCTCAAAGTTGTTTTACCGCCTTTTTCAATTGCATGTCTGTCAAACTTTAATAAATCACACTCAGATTCTATTGCTCTGATTTGCCTTTCCCTTTTTAACAATCCTTTTTCATCGGGCGGCGTTGCTGGCGCTGGCGGCGGGGCTTTTGATACTTCAAAGGTAACGACTTGTCTTTGTGCTTTCACAGCGTCTAAACTTAGTTGCGCCCAATCATCTGCTATTTTTTCTTTCGCTTTTTTAAGCCACTCGCACATCTTTCGCGTCCTTTCAAAACACACTTTCAAAATAAGGGGCATTGCCAGCGGGTGAAAGATTCCCGTTTTCGCTCCGTCGAGCTAGGCAATACCTAAACTATTACGCCACTACGCGCAAACCTGCTTGCACTGGCTTAAATTCAATTCCGGCCTGTTCCAGTATCCATGCTTCAATCTTAACGTGCCACAGATGCAGCAAGTCGAGTTCGCGCTGTATGTAGTGCTTTTCAGCTATGGCGCTGGGCTTGTGTCCCATAATCTGCGCAACAATACCGGCAGGCACTTCTACCCATTCCGCCAGCGTGCCAAAGGAACGGCGTAGACCGTGCAAGGACAGCGCGGGCAAGGCGGCGGCGGTCAATGCCTTAACGTGCTGTATGCGCGGCTCTTCAATGCGTCCAGACGCGGCAGATGGACTGCTGAATACAAATTCATTCCGGCGCGGCAAGCGTATTATTAAATTTGCCAGATAGGGCGTTAAGGGGATAACGCGTTCGCCTTCCACCTTGTCGTGCATGGTAAGGCTGTTCCACTGAAAATCTACATCCTCCCACTTGAGGGCGGCCAATTCGTTGCGCCGTGCGCCGGTCAATAACAGTCCTTGCAAGTAAGCACTGATTACAGGGTTTCCAATCTTTTGCACGGCTTCAAACCACGGGCGAATCTGCGCGCGGCGAAGGCTGTCATTTTTCTTTACTTGAACAGACGGGACTTTGTTTTTTACCGCATCGGTCTGGCAGGCGGCGGCGTGTACGATTGCGCTGTATGCGTCCTGCTTTGCGCACCATGTAAGGAATGCACGAAGGGCACGGAATGCTTGGGCGGCGGTCGTGGGGGCTTTCTGTGTTTCTTTGTCGAGCCATGCTGCAATCACCTTTGCGTCAAGGTCAGCAATGCGCATGGTCATCAATGGCACCAATACGCCGGGTTGCGTTTCTTTTGATTCGCCGGTACGCGTCCCACGCTTGCGCAATACTCCACCAGTCTGAATAAAATAAGCATGGTGCGCCTTGTGCTTATCACCCCACTCAGGTTTCCCGTCTTTCATAGCCGCGCTGCGTTCAGCGATATAAATATGCCACGCTTCGGCAACCGTCACAGATTCGCGGGTTTGCTGTGCTATCAGTTCAGCGGCGGCGGATTCCTTAGCAACCTTTGCGGCATCCTTGGCAGCGGCTTTATCCGCTATCACTTGGCGCGGGTCGTCTCCGCTATCAATCAAGGTTTGCAGGCGGCGGGCTTCGGCTTCAGCTTTTGAAATGCTCCATGCCTTAACATCACCAATAGGCAGGCGCATCGTTTTACCCTTAACTTTGGCTTGAAATATAAAAGCCTTTGCGCCGGATGGATAGGCACGAACAGCCAGCCCTAACGGGTCATTGCTCCAAAGGAAAGTTTGCAGCTTATCCTTCGGGCATTCAAAGCCTGCAATGCGTCCGGCTGTCAGCTTTACCTTTTCCGCTTTCACTATCTCGATAACCTTAGCCATTGCATCACCCCTAAAAAGTTGTAACCATTTTGTAACCACATTTGCAGTATATAGGCGAATGACAATCAACACAACAAACAGACTGAATTTATTTAAGTAGTTGTTTTGTTGTAAATCAGGATATTTTTAGAATGGCAATCAACACCGAAAAACACTATTTTTTTCCGCCTTGTAAGCGGTAGGTCGTCAGTTCGAATCCGACAAGCGGCACCAATAAAATCAAGGCCTTGCAGAAATGCGAGGCCTTTTGTATATCCGGGATTCGGTTTTGTGCAGGCGCTATGTAAGATTATCCTGATTGCGCGCATCGCGTCACCAGCAAAACGAATACCGCCAGCCTAGCACAACTGTGCAACTCTCATAGCACCGCAAAAAGCGCTCTAACGATGCCACCCTGCCTTTCGTGTGCAAGGAACTACCATGAGTGGATTAAAGCCGCCGTGCCCTCTGCTCGCCTGTCTGGGTTCGCGGCACGATAAGGCCTTTCAAATAGCTCGTTTTCAGAAATTGTGTTTTCTCAGTATACTTTCCACAAAGCATGCAATTTGCAATCCTTTCAGTGCATAGATTTGGACTTGAACTCACTGCGTTTCTCTATGTACCGGATTGCAGCCAGGCTTATTTATTCTTTCCGGCAACAGAAAAGTAATGGTTTTATGTAAATTTCCCCGGTCACCGGTGACTTGGAAAAATTAGCAGGCTGGCACTGCATTCGCTGTGAGCTCTGTGGCTTGAACTGCGGTTTTAAGGTTTATGGGAGGTGCTCACTTTCATGATGTCCCTTGTTTTTCGGACTGCGTGAATTTGTCGGTGGTACACGCCCGGGCGCGTTTGATGCGGGTGGACGGACTGAGGTAAGCGACGAGTTTTCAGTATTCGCCGATGACTTTGTCTATGGCGGGTCTGATTTTTGCGCGATCCTCGGCACTCAGTTTTGCGGCGGGAGATTTGAGCCGGCGACGATAGTGTATTTCAGCTGTGCTGGGATTGGAATAGATATCGAACTGAGCCACAATCAGATCCGGTCGAACTCAGCGCCAGCCAGACCGGTTACGGCAATATCCCTGCCATGCGCCAGCAGCGCTTCTGAATTGCGCTCCGCCCAGGCGCGATTTTCAAATTCCTCCAGAATCCGCACAAGCATCTGCTCGGCCTGTGCTGAAAAATTGACCTGATGCTTGTAGGGTTCAAAGCGATCCAGCAAATCCTGATCGATTGATAAGGACAGGCGGCCTTTTTTAGCGGACGAGGGTAAATGGATTTGCACAACGAACTCCTCAAACTACCCATAATCATACGCATGATTATCGTCACGTCAAGAATGCTGCGGCGGGATTTGGCACGATTTTAAGCACAGTTACTTATTATCTGATGTTACGCACTCGCCATAACACTTTGGGGTTGTTTTTTAAGGTGGCGCTAACCGCATACTGCCCCTGTGCGCCGCCGAAAATAGACGATTAGAATCGTGAGCCGCGTCAGCGGCGCGGCAATCCAAGTTAATTTTTATGGCTCTATGTGAACTAGATTGCCACGGCCTGCGGCCTCGCAATGACGCTGAATTCAATTGATGTCAGGGCTGCCCCGGCGAAGTTGCTGCGAGTGTCTGATGTTACTGCGTAACATCAGTTATTATGAATAAGCTGTCGTTGCGCCCGCACAGTTATTTCATGTCTAACCTGCCTCGATAGTGTAAAGTGACCGGAATCCCAATTTCCCCTGCCAACACTAATGGATATCCTGCAATACGAATCAAAAATCTGGGCGACGGCCGACTTGCTGCGCGGTTGCGGCATCAAGGAATCGGAATGGCCCTCCTTCATGATGCCTTTTTTTGCGCTGGCGATGATAGAAAGCCGGCTGGTGCGCATGTTCGACGACCTCAAGGCCGAAATCGGTGAAGCGGCATTTTCCAATATCCAGAAAGACGACCTCTATGAACTGATCCGTGACAAGGGCCAGGGTTACAACAACTTCATTTTTGAACACAAAAAATCACTCGCCGACATCTGCAAGAACGACAAGTCCTTCGACATCGACTTCGATGCCTACCTCAAAGGCTTTGACGGCGAGACAAAAGACCTGCTCGGCGTAGATGCGGGTGACGGCGAGAAATTTCTCGACATCAAGGGTGTAATCACCAAGCTCAAGGCCAAAAAGGTTCTGCCTCATTACACTCAGCTGTGGGCCGAGATCGATCTAAAACCCTTTAACAATTCGGAAATCACCACCCTTGAAGAACACATCAAGCGCAAGTGGGCCGATATTTCTGCCGAAACAGCCGGAGAGCAGTACACGCCGGACGACGTAATCTCACTGATCGCCGAGATCATCGCCTCGAAAATCGAAGATTCCGACACCTTGCTGAAAATTTACGACTGCACCTGCGGCGGCGGCAACATGCTGTTCGGCGTGGAAGACCGCATCAACCAGAAATTCAAGCGCATGACGCAGACTTTCGGCCAGGACTGGAACGATGCGCTGTATGCGCTGGCCAAGATTGAAAGCCGCTTTCGCCCTGACTCAAAAATCGAACACGGCAACACGCTGGTGGATGACAAGTTTTACAACGAGGAATTTGATGTAGTCATCGCCAATCCGCCCTATGGCGTGAGCTGGAAGGGATACGAGAAAGACATCCATAACGATAAAACCGGGCGCTT
>Ga0316222_1000336_pt1 | contig 74953 bp, 69 predicted proteins | sample TBH18011metaG_FD_206008 | JGI IMG/M metagenome (GOLD analysis project Ga0316222, IMG submission 206008) | Freshwater microbial communities from Trout Bog Lake, Wisconsin, USA - TBH18011 | ecosystem: Environmental > Aquatic > Freshwater > Lake > Hypolimnion/Profundal zone | place: USA: Wisconsin... | reverse complement strand
AAACTAAAATTAAAGATGGTTCGCTCAGTAAAACTGAAGTATTCCTTGATGGAAAATTTATCCTGAAAAATGACAAACCAGAATTTAACCTTGAAATATCAACACTTAATCAATACGTTGGAATTCACTATATAAAAGTTGTGGCTACTACGACAGATGGTACCCAAGGGGAAAATTATACAGATTTTCTTTTGCTTTCAGATTTATCTCCACAAAAGTTATCTTATAAAATAATTAAATCTTATCCTCATAATATTGAACACTTTACAGAAGGCTTAGAAATTAGAAATGGATTCTTATATGAAGGGACTGGACAGGAGGGTAGTTCAGCTATATATAAAACAGATCTTTCTAATTGGAAAGTTATTAAAGAATATAAACTTGAAAATCAGTATTTTGGAGAGGGAATAACTATATTAAATGGGAAATTGTACCAACTCACTTATAAATCCCAAATTGGATTCGTTCGTAATCTCGATTCTTTTGAATTAATAAAATCATGGAATTTTAAAAATGAACAAGGCTGGGGTTTAACTAATGATAGCAAATATCTAATTATGAGTGATGGTACTGAATTTCTTTATTATATTGACCCTGAGACTTTTAAAGAAATTAAGAAAATTCAGGTATGTAATACTGAGGGTACAGTAAAAAATATAAATGAATTGGAATTTATTAATGATGAAATTTGGGCCAATATTTGGACAACAGACACAATTGTGATTATTGATCCTAAAACGGGTAAAATAAAGGCTGAAATCAACCTTAAAGGACTTCTCTCGACTAATCCTTTCAATTCTAAAAATCCTGTAGATGTCCTAAATGGAATTGCATATGATCATCAGAAAAACAAAATATATGTAACAGGTAAACTTTGGCCAAAAATATTTGAAATTGAATTAGTCAAAACAAAAAACTAATTTTAAAACAAAGGTTGTCCATTATCTTTTCTGAATACTCTACCTAAGTGCTTAAATGCCAACTCAGTTGCCACGCGTCCTCTGGGAGTTCGTTTTAGGAATCCCTCCTTTATTAAAAAGGGCTCATATACTTCTTCAATTGTCCCTGGGTCCTCACCCACTGCTGTCGCAATTGTACTTAGTCCAATAGGTCCCCCTTTAAATTTATCAATAATTGAACTTAAAATTCTATTATCCATTTCATCAAGACCATATTTATCAATATTTAAGGCTTCCAAAGAATAACGAGTAATTTCAAGATCTATATCTCCATTCCCCTTAACCATGGCAAAATCACGTACTCGACGTAACAAAGCATTGACTATTCGCGGGGTCCCCCTGCTTCTTCTGGCAATTTCAATAGCCCCATCCTGGTGTATCTTAACATCCAGTATTTTTGCTGAGCGTTTAACTATATCAGTTAGAACTTCAATATCATAATATTCCAAATGACAATTAATTCCAAATCTTGCTCTTAATGGGGCAGTAAGTAGCCCGCTTCTTGTTGTTGCTCCAATTAACGTAAAGCGATTAAGATCCAGCTGAATTGATCGCGCACTTGGACCTTTATCAATCATTATATCAATGCGGTAGTCTTCCATTGCTGAATAAAGATACTCCTCAACAATTGGACTTAACCTGTGTATTTCATCAATGAAAAGGACATCATTATTTTCAAGATTAGTGAGAACACCTGCCAAATCACCTGGTTTATCAAGTACAGGTCCTGAGGTTAGTTTTAAATTAACTCCTAATTCATTAGCAATTATATTGGATAAAGTGGTTTTGCCTAAACCAGGCGGTCCATGAAGTAAGACATGATCAAGTGCTTCTCCTCTCATTACTGCAGCCTTAACAAATATCTTTAGATTCTCGACGATTTTGCTCTGACCACTAAAATCAGAGAACCTGAGCGGTCTTAGTTTATTATCCAATTCATACTCATTATTATCAGTACTATTTTCATCTATAGCAATAATATTATCCATAACAACCTAGCTGCTTTGAAGTTTAATACTTCTATCTCATTTTTATAATTTCATTATTTTATGGCAATGTACCCAATATTTTTCTGAATTTAATAATATCAAAAGGTTTTTCAAGAATATCGTCCATACCTGCATTAATACATTTTTCTCGATCATTGTTTATTGTATTTGCAGTAAAAGCAATAATTGGGATATGACCCAAATTTGGATTTTGATATTCAATATTCCTTATTTGTTTTGTCGATTCAAAACCATCCATTACGGGCATCATGATATCCATCAAAATAATATCAAATCTTTGCTTACTAAAAATTTTAACACCATCCAATCCATTAACAGCTATAGTAACTTTGTAGTTAAACCTAGCTAAACTTATTTTCATAAGACGCTGGTTTAGTTCATTATCCTCAACTAAAAGAATTGACAATTTGTCATCCAAATTCATTTCCGAACAATTATTATTTCATTAAACTAAGGCAAATTTAAACCTAATAATTTAATGTCCAATTTATAATTTTAATCTATTATATTTATATTTATTTTATATATTTTAAAGTGTATTATTTTGATTGCTTGTTAATTTGTTCAAATATTTTTTGTTTTATTCTTGGATTTTTATTTAAAACTATTTGTAATATTTTTATAAATTGTTTTGAACATGTTAATTATTTAACTTTGTGTCTTTTAGTTTTTAGTTAACCAATGTTAATAATATTATTATTTTTTAAAAATAAATGTTTTTTACTATTTTATCATTTTATAAAATTTATTTTTTTTGTGCTTTTATTTTTTTTTCTTTTAATGATTTTTTATTTAATTAAGTGATATATTTTTAATAGTTTTTATCAACTATTAATTAACATGAGTGGAATTGTAATTTGTGATAGTGGTGTTGGTATAAGTATAAAGAAACATAAAATAATTTGCTCAGATTTATATTGAAATTGCACATTTAGCCCATCTTTGTAAGGATGCGAATGTATATTCGCATCCTTACAAATTTTGAAATTTTAAATCATTTGTATTGTTGATATATTTTTGTCTTATTTATTTAATGAATAAAGACATTTTTACAAGGGCAAAAAAATGATAGTTTAAAGTTGTCTGTTTTTTATTATTTCTCTTTTATTTTCGTTTTAGATTTTTTTAATAATTTTTATATTTTATAATTGTATTTTCATTATCTATGAGTTTTATCATTTTGTTTTAAGTAATGGATTCTTCACAATTTTTTTGCATATATTTTTTATTTGTTATTTTTTTATTATGTTTATATAATTCTCTTTTTAATGGTTTTTTGTTATTAATTTAATTCATACTAATTTATTATAAATGAATAGTTTTTTGTTTGAAAGAGAATTATTCATTCCTTCAACTGTAGAAGGTCTAGAGGAATGTTTATGCATTGTAAAACAGATTGGTAATGATTTTAATATGGATTTTGAAAAGAAATTTTGCTTACAGACTATAACTTTGGAATCTGTAGAGAATGCAATTACCCATGGAAATAATAACAGAAGGGAATTAAAAGTAAGATTTAAGATATGGGTTACTCTTTCTGAAGTTGTGATTGAAGTTGAGGATACTGGTAATGGGTTTGATATTAAAACTGTACCTTCTCCTATTTGTAATCTTAATATTAGGAAAGAATCAGGCAGGGGTTTATATTTTATAAAATGTTTTAGTAAAAGATTTTATTTGGTTGGGAAAGGAAATATTATTAGAATTTATATAAAACGATAATGGCTATATTGTTTTTTGCTGATGGAGTAAAAAAACCTAAATTGAAATATAATATTATTAATTTTTGGTTAAGCAGCATTGTGTTATCTTATAATAGTATCACTTGTGAACTTAATTATATATTTTGTAATGATAAATATTTACTTGATATTAATACTAGATATCTCAATCACGACTTTTATACTGATGTTATAACTTTTGATTATTGTTTAGGTAATAATATTTCCGGGGATATTTTTATTAGTATTGAAAGGGTAAAGGAAAATGCTGTTATTTACAATGTTAATTTTGAAGATGAATTAATGAGAGTAATTGTTCATGGGTTATTACATTTATTAGGTTTTAATGATTCCAGTTTAGATGAAAAGGGTGAAATGAGAAAGATGGAGGATGAACTTCTTTTAATGTTACAGTCAGTAGAATATGGACGTTTTAAATGAATATGATATAATAGTAATTGGTGGAGGTCACGCTGGATGTGAAGCAGCATCTGCCTCTTCAAGGTTAGGTTCTAAAGTTTTACTAATTTCAATGGATTTAAACAGGATGGCTCAAATGAGTTGTAATCCTGCAGTTGGGGGTATAGCTAAGGGTCAGATAGTTAGAGAGATTGATGCCTTGGGAGGCAATATGGGGATTGTGACTGATCAATCTACAATTCAATTTAGAATGTTAAACCTCTCAAAGGGACCGGCTATGTGGAGTCCTCGTGCCCAATGTGATAAAATTAGATTCTCAACAAGGTGGAAATTATTGTTAGAGGCCGAAAGAAACATTGATTTTTGGCAAGGAACAGTAGTTAGTTTAATTTTTGAAAATAACATTGTTAATGGGGTTATAACTGATGTTGGTGTAGGATTTAAAAGTAAATGTGTTATTCTGACTTGTGGAACTTTTTTAAATGGACTTATGCATTTTGGTTCATCAAAAGTACAAGGAGGAAGAATTTCCGAGCCTACATCTTTTGGAATTACTGAACAATTGATTTCTAAAGGTTTTGTTTCTGGTCGAATGAAGACAGGAACTCCTGTGAGAATTGATAAACGAACAATTGATTTTTCTAAATTCATTAAACAGGATGGGGATACTTCGGATAATCGTTTTAGTTTTCTTCCTTTAGTTTCTAATGATCTTAAAAAATTACCTTGTTATATTGGTTATACTAATGCCAAAGTACATCAGATTATTGAATCAGGTTTTAAAGAAAGTCCATTATTTGATGGTACTATTAAAGGATTAGGACCTCGGTATTGTCCAAGTATTGAAACTAAATTAATTACTTTTGCTGATAAGGATCAACATCAGTTATTTCTTGAGCCCGAGGGTGAAGATTCGCTCGAGTATTATTTAAATGGGTTTTCATCTTCTTTAAATTGGCGGGTTCAAATTGATGCAATTCAATGTATTCCTGGTCTAGAAAAGGCAAAAATTCTTAAACCTGGTTATGCCATTGAATATGATTATTTCCTGCCTACTCAACTTTACCATAGTTTAGAAACAAAACTTATTTACAATTTATTTTTTGCCGGTCAAATCAATGGTACTACAGGATATGAAGAGGCCGGTGCTCAGGGATTAATTGCTGGAATAAATGCACATTTAAAAATAATCAATGGCGGCCCTTTTATATTATCTAGAAATGAAGCCTATATAGGTGTTTTAATTGATGATTTAGTAACTAAAGGTGTTGATGAGCCTTATCGTATGTTTACTTCCCGAGCCGAATACCGTATGTTATTGCGACAGGATAATGCCGATGAACGGTTAACTCATAAAGCTTTTAATTTAGGCTTGGTTAGTGACATGAGGTATAATAGACTGGTTACTAAGCTTGATTGGAAAAAAAAGATTCAGTTATTTTGTGAGGAATTCGTTGTAACACCAACCTCTGTCCGAGATTTGCTTCTTTATAAAGGCACATCTCCTCTCAAACAAAATTCTAAATTAGATGCATTGATAAGAAGGCCTCAATTATCTGTTTTTGATTTTATTGATATAATACCTTCCCTAAGAGAATTGTATATGAATATTGATAGTTCTCTTAGATATGAAGTTTTTATGGCTGCAGAAATTTATGTAAAATATATTGGTTATATTGAAAGAGAATCTGTTGTGGCTGATAAGTTGCTGCGGCTTGAAAATGTTGACATATTTAATAAGTTTGATTATGATTCGATAGATTCAATATCAACCGAAGCCCGGCAGAAATTAAGTAAAATAAATCCAAGAACAATAGGTCAGGCTTCCAGGATTTCCGGCATTTCCCCGAGTGATATTAATGTTCTTTTAATCTTATTAGGAAGGTAAAATGTTCCACGTGGAACAAAATAGATTTTAATTGAAAATAAACTATGGATCTGGATAGTGTTAAAAAATCGATTCGAAATATTCCGAATTATCCTAAACCAACAATTGATTTTAAAGATGTATCAACTGCTTATAAGAATGGCGAAGTATTCAATTTTATATCTTCGGAAATATACAGAAAATATGTAAATCTTGGAATAACTAAAGTTGTGGGAATAGAATCAAGAGGTTTTATTCTAGGTGGAGTATTGGCAAATAGGCTTAATGCAGGATTTGTTCCTGTTCGTAAACCAGGCAAACTTCCTGCAGACGTCTTTACAAAATCTTATCAACTTGAATATGGATTTGATACACTTGAAATACATCAGGATGCATTGGAACCAAATGATGTTGTATTAATTCATGATGATCTTCTTGCTACTGGGGGAACAATTTCTGCAGCCATTGATTTAGTCAATTTATTCGGAGTTAAATCTATTTATGCAAATTTCTTTATAGAACTTGATTTTCTACATGGATTAGAAAAAATAAATTCCAATGTACCTGTATGGTCTTTAATTCACTTTTAGGATAGAAAAAATGGTAACTGATATTACTGCAATAAGTAAATTAAAGGAAATTGTAAATAATTTGCCTGAGTTACCGGGTGTCTACCAATATTATAATTCTGTAGGTAGAATTATTTATGTAGGAAAGGCAAAGAATTTAAAAAAAAGAGTCACGTCTTATTTCACCAAATATCATGAAAATCGTAAAACGGCAGTACTGGTGAAAAATATTGCTGATATAAAGCATATTATCGTTGATTCGGAGGAAGATGCCCTTCTGCTTGAAAATAATCTGATTAAGAAATATCAACCGCGGTATAATGTATTATTAAAGGATGACAAATCTTTTCCATGGATTTGTATAAAGAATGAACCGTTCCCCAGGATTTTCATAACCCGTATGGTTACCAAGGATGGATCTCAATACTATGGCCCTTATACATCTGTTCAGATGGTAAAAACAATTCTTGATATTATAAAACGTCTGTATAAGGTGAGAAATTGCAATTTAAATCTTTCAAAGGCCAGCTTATTAAGAAGTAAATTTAATGTTTGCCTCGAATTTCAGATCGGAAATTGTTTGGGTCCTTGCGAAAAATTGCAATCGGAAGAAGAATATGGGGAAGGAATATTACAAATCCGTGATATTCTTAAGGGAAATTTGACTTCTGTTATTGCTCATTTAAAGATGAAAATGAATCAATATGCTGAAGCGTACAAATTTGAAGAAGCAGAGCTTTATCGAAATAAAATTGGAATTCTGGAAAATTATAAAAGTAAGTCCACAATTGTTAATTCTTTAATATCTAATATTGAGGTGTACTCCTTAGTTGAAGATGAAAATTATGCCTTTATTAATTTTTTAAGAGTAGTAGACGGGGCAATTGTTCAAGCTCATACCATTGAAATTAAAAAGAGACTCGATGAATCCAAGGAAGATTTATTGGCAATGGGTATTATTGATATAAGACAAAGATACTTGCTTAATTCCCATGAAATAATAATTCCTTTTCCGATTGATATAAAACTTAAGGAAACCAAATTAATAATTCCAAGGATAGGCGACAAGCGTAAACTACTTGATTTGTCGGAGAGGAATGCTAAATTCTATAAACTTGAAAAAAGCAGACAATTATCGCAAAGAACTCCAAGAGAAAGAACGGATCGAATATTGGAACGAATTCAAAAGGATTTAAGACTTCAGGAAATTCCTCATCGTATAGAATGTTTTGATAATTCAAATATCCAAGGTTCTCAACCAGTTGCCGCATGTGTGGTATTTATTGATGGTAAGCCTGCTAAAAGAGAATATAGACATTTTAATATCAAAACGGTTGTTGGACCAAATGATTTTGCTTCAATGGAAGAAGTAATATTCCGTAGATACCAACGTGTATTAAACGAGAAAGGCGAACTTCCTCAATTGGTAGTAATTGATGGAGGCAAGGGGCAGCTTAGTTCTGCAGTTAATATTTTAGAGAAACTTCAATTGCGAGGACAAATTGCTGTAATAGGATTAGCTAAAAGATTAGAGGAGATTATTTATCCCGATGATCCTATTCCATTGTATCTGGATAAAAATTCTGAAACATTAAGGGTTATTCAATATCTTAGAAATGAGGCTCATCGTTTTGGGATTACTTTTCATCGAAACAAGCGGTCCAACGATTTCATTGTAAATGAGCTGACTCAAATTTCAGGAATCGGAGAGAAAACCATAGAAATATTAATGAGAAAATTCAAATCGATTGTTCGTTTAAAAAAAGCGTCTAAAGATGAGGTAATTCAACTGATCGGTGTGGATAAAACTGAAAGAATAAATCGGTATTTTAATAAATTATTATTGGAATAAATAATAGTGGAAGGAAATTAATCATCTTAATACATCATCAAAATAAATGATAACAAAAATCAGATATATTGAATTTTGTATTTGATTTTAATATTTTATCTTCCTCCAATAATTTTGATAATGATTCAAAATTATGTCTTGCATTTACTATTATTTTTAGTGCATAATAGTAAATGGATAAATCTTCTTGTTCAATTTTAAAAAGTGTATTTAAAATAATTCCCTTTTCAATTTCCATTTCAAATGCGAGAGAATATTTTGAAATATCTAATTTATTTTTAAAAATATATTTGGGTGAGTATCCATAGATCCACTTCCAGGATTCAAATCTCTCTTTCATAATTAAATATATTAATTTTTCTTCCTGATCATTTATCGATTTTTCATATGAAGAAATTGAAGTTCGAATTATGTAATTGAAAAGTTCACCTGTAAATTCAATTATAGTTTTTGGGGAATCCAAATAATTTGCTATGTTAGCTACATTGGATTTTACTGATTTAATTGATTTATCTTCATAATTGGTTGATGTGCTATTCAACGATTTGGAAAGATGTTCCAAATTAGCATTAAACAGTAATGTACCATGAGAAAGTACTCTGGTTTTGTAGATATGCATTGCATTGCCGGAAATTTTTTTCGAGTCAATAATCAAATCATTTCTACTATTGAATTTAACGTTTAATCCAAAATCAATTAAACATTGTAATATAGGGAATGTAAATTTGGAGAAATTGACTTGATCAAGATTTCTACAGTTATGGATGAAACTGAAGTTTAAGTTATTTAAATCCTGATAAACTGATCCTCCGCCTGATATTCTTCTGGCTAACTTTATTTTATTTTCATTTACATATCGCAGATTAATTTCAGAAAGAAGATTTTGGTGTTTCCCTACAACAATGCAGGGGTCATTAGTATACAATAAAAATATTTCTTCGGTGCTATTTTTAAGAAAATATTCCTCTGCAGCAAGATTGAAGTATGGATTATGAATGGTGGAAATTAGGCAACGCATTTTAAAGGAATTTTATTTAATGAATAACGGAATAATTTGTAAAGATACATTTCTAGTTAGGGTCTGCTGAAAAACTTAATTTTGACTATACTTCTCTTAGGATCGAACCATTCCAGATCCAGGAAAATGGAGTTGAAAATCGCTCTTGCTGAAAAATTATTCATCCATTTTGGGAGAACACACGGGAGTGCCGTTCCGGCCAATTTGGTCAGGTTAAGCACCAAAATGATGCTGGCAATCCAAGATTCGCTTGTGTTTCTTAGCCTTCCTTTGATGCGGTTTAACCCATACGCTGTCTTTGCCTGGCCAAACTTACCCTCGATCGGAGTGCGTTCTCCCGGACTTACGTGATTGCGTACTGCCGAAGTTCTTCCCAGTGTCTTGGCCAGTAGTTTGATCCCTTTATCCTTAAGGGCTGATCTGTTAGCCCTTGTGTAATAGATTTGCTCAGCCAACAGCTCCCTGGGGAAGCAGCCAAAGCGTTCTTTGTACTTTTCAATATACTCCATCATTTGGCTTCCTTCATTGAAGGCATCCCAGCTAATCTCATCCAGAAATGAAATACCATCGATGATCGAAACATGGATCTTTGCCCCAAATTCTACCTGGGCAGTTGTTTTACCCCTTACAATGGGTCGAACATGAGGCTGATGGATCCTTACAATTCGATCTTCTAAGGTGCGTTTCAGCTGGTCATACATCTCCGTTTGTTGCTGATAAAGCATGTTAATTACCATTAGGTATTTGTAATCTGTCTTCTCCACGGGTATACTGCAAGAGGCCAGGGAGTTCAAAAGTTTATTAATCGAATTTGGATTTGTTTTCAAATAACACAACTGAATTCCAACAGCTGATCGGATTGCCAAGTGAGTCTTATTTTTCTTTTGTGCTGTGTGCAGATACTTTGTCCGAGCAATTTTACGGTATGTCTGTGGTTTCTTTATATGAATTGCCGGATCATGAAGTAAATCGATCAGTTGCTCAGATTTCTTTCTGGCATCGGATAACAGATCCAGATCCGTCGGATAAGCAATTTCCTGCGGACAGGCAGTGGCATCATAAATCACCCTTCCCCTGTGATCATTGTCGTTTGGGACGTTGCTATTTGACGCTGTCGGTTTTGATTCTTTCTTTGGAGACTCAAGGTGAGTTTTCAAAGAGATGATCTTATCGTTGATCGCGTTTATCTGATCAACTCCAAGTTTCTTGCGGAACTCTACAAAAAGAGACGGAGCAAAGGCCGACTGTATTGAAAAACTGGGAAACCCCAGAAAATATTGCATATACATGTTCTCCGAGATCTTATCAACGGTTTCCCTGTCATCCAGATTCAACATATGCTTGATCATCAAAGAGCCAATCCCAACCCAGGGGCTTAAGGCAGGGCGTCCGGTCCTCCTCAGAGCTGCATGTTTCAAGGAGGTGCCACATATCTCATCCCATGGTATTAAGTCGCCCAGAACGACCCAACGATTGCCGTGCTTTAACCTTTGGGCAAATGGGGAGACAAAGTTTTCCAATGATAACTGGTTTGGACTGATGTAACTTGGAGTAGGTACATGCTTTCTTTTGGCTTTTCTCATAATTCCTAGCACTTGGGTTATCCAAATATCGCTATAAAAATTTAAATCTCAGCATTCAAATTGTTTCTAAGCAGACCCTAGTTCGCTTTTTGAAATTATCATTTTGATTATTATGAAAAGTGAGGAATGGATGACTAAATTGGTTATTAAAGCGAAAGGTATTTCACGAGTTCAATATAGATTTATATCGATGAAAAAAGACTTAATTTAGATAAATCTACCCTAACCACTCTATATAAAAAAACCTGTAAATGCTTGATTTACAGGTCTTTCAATTCATTAAGTAGCGGGGACAGGACTCGAACCTGTGACCTCCGGGTTATGAGCCCGACGAGCTACCAACTGCTCTACCCCACAATATATTTTTATTCTTAAAGAACTCACAATCCTAAGAGGCTGCAAATGTAAAGACAATTACTGAGATTTCAAAGATTTTTATAATATTTAATTCCATTTGAATACTTCATAATCAGAAAATATTGCGATTGCACCAAATGGCAATTAAAGTTGATATATCTTCAAATTACTTGTTTAATTCGTATTTTTGAGACATGAAACTTTATGTAAGATAACCTAATTTTCCACCAATGAATAAAAATAGTATTCTGCCAGTACTGCTATTCTATTTTATAGCATGCCAATTAGTTTGTGCTCAGGATAGACGAACCGTACCAAGATTAGCTCCGGAATCTGATGAGAAATTTAAATTAGGAATGGCTGGATACACATTTCTTAAATTTGATATTGATCAAACCTTGATTACCATGGAGAGGGTCAATCTTCATTATCTATGTATAAAGGATTTTCACCTTCCTATAAACAGTACACCGGTGCAGATCAAATCTTTTCTAGATAAGTTAAAATCAAAAGGGATTGTCGGATATGCTGTTGGACCTATTTATATGAAATCAGAATCTGAAATTGATCGTGCTTTTGATTATGCTCATAGAGTTGGTGTTAAGCTAATAATTGGAATTCCGGAATATAAGTTACTGCCTTATATCGAAATTAAAGTAAAAGAATATGATTTCAGATATGCAATACATATTCATGGTGCGGATATTGAAGTATTTCCGGATGCAGATGATGTTTGGAATCATATACAATCTCTAGATCCAAGAATTGGTATTTGTCTGGATATAGGGCATGATAAAAGAAACGGGAAAAATCCTGTTGAGGACCTAAAAAAATACCATACACGTGTTTTTGACATTCATTTAAAAGATGTTACTGCTGCTAATAAATTTGGATATTCTCTTGAAGTGGGAAGAGGAATAATAAATATTCCTGTTTTTGTAAAAATGCTGCGCAAAGTTAATTATTCCGGAGTTTGCAGTCTGGAATATGAAAAAGATATGACTGATCCATTTATGGGTATCGCAGAGTCGATAGGCTATTTTAGAGGGGTCATTGAAGCAACAAAAAAGTAATTGTGGATCGTCACTATCTTTGTATATAGCCTGATTTATACAAAATGTTAACTTTATTAAATTATTAACAATTGATAAATAATTTTAGTGTTGGCTTAGAATAATTTAAATTCGCATTTTAAAATCGAATGGTAATAATTTATTCATCGCATTATTGCCTTCTTAATTAGTTAAAATGGAATCACAAGGATACAAAATAAGACAATCAGAAAATTCAGGTCCAAACTGGAAAAAAATAATTGTAGAGTCGAATGTCCCAATCGAGCTCCAACCTCTTAGAGACTTATCCCGAAATCTCTGGTGGGCATGGAGCGAGCCGGTAAGGGCCCTTTTTAATGAAATTGATCCCATAATTTGGGAAGAGTGTCAGCATAATCCAATTGTCTTACTTGAAGAGACAAGTCTTGAGCGATTTGAAGAACTTAAATCCGACCAGACATTTATACTTAGGATGAGGTCAGCTGAGAAATTGCTGGAACAATATCTATTTGAACGTCAAGAACTTAGGGGGCCTAAGATTGCCTATTTTAGTATGGAATTTGGGCTTCATTCAAGTCTTAAAATCTATTCAGGAGGCCTGGGGATTCTTGCCGGGGATTTTTTGAAAGAGGCAAGTGACTCAAAAGTGGATATGACAGGCATTGGCTTGCTTTACAGGTTTGGCTATTTCAAACAGATTATTTCCGGTCAAGGAGAGCAAATTGCACAATATGACGCAGAACATTTCTCTAAAATTCCGATACAACCCGTTATGGATGAGACCGGTTCGTGGATAACAATTGCGATTGATATGCCGGGACGAATTGTTTATGCGCATGCGTGGTCGGTAAAGATTGGAAGGATATTATTATATCTACTTGATACAGACTTTGATGCAAATCAGGATTTTGATAGGTTTATAACTCACCATCTTTATGGAGGTGATAATGAAAATCGGTTGAAACAAGAGATGGTTCTTGGTCTTGGAGGAATTAAGCTTCTGGAAAAGGTAGGTGTTAAAGCTGATATTTATCATTGTAATGAGGGACATGCTGCATTTATTGGTCTGGAACGGATTAAAAACCTCATTGAGAATGCTGGATTAACCTTTTCAGAAGCACAAGAAATGATCCGAGCTTCCACACTCTTCACAACTCATACGCCTGTGCCTGCAGGACATGATTCATTTCATGTGGACCTTTTCAAGCTTTATATGGGATCGATGGCACAAAAGTTAAAAATCTCTCTAGATGATTTTCTTTTTTTAGGCAAAGCCACAGCTCAGGAAGATCATTTTAACATGAGTTACCTGGCTTCAAACCTATCACAGGAGATAAATGGAGTAAGTATGTTGCATGGAAAGATCAGCAAGGAGGTCCTTTCTGAATTATATAAAGGCTTTTTACCTGAAGAACTGGAAAACATAGGATATGTTACTAATGGTGTCCATTATCCCACCTGGGCAGCTCCTGAATGGAAATCAATTCACGATAAATTTCTAATCCCGGAAGCTCTTGCAGAAGACATTCATGATTATGAAGAGGATGAGGAATCGCGCGCCTGGAGAAATATTTATAAAGTCCAGGATGATCAGATATGGGAAACAAAATCAAAATTAAGAGACAAATTAATTAATTATGTTAAACAAAGATTTTCTGATACACATGTTCAAAGAAATGAAAATCCTAAATATATAGCCGAAGCAACATCAAAATTAAACCCCAAAGCACTGACAATCGGATTTGCACGCCGGTTTGCTACCTACAAAAGAGCTCATTTGCTTTTCCGTAATCTTGACAGGTTGGCACGTATTGTAAATAACCCGGAACGACCAGTTCAGTTTCTATTTGCGGGGAAAGCCCATCCTGCAGACAAGGCCGGACAGGATCTGATTAAATTCATTTTTGATATTTCAAAACGTCCTGAGTTTGTTGGGCGTATACTTTTTATTCAGAATTATGACATGAATCTGGCCAAAATGCTTGTCCAGGGTTGTGATGTCTGGATGAATACACCCACCCGCCCGCTTGAGGCATCGGGGACATCAGGAGAAAAAGGGGTTATGAATGGTACATTACACTTTTCTGTTCTTGATGGATGGTGGGTTGAAGGATATAAAAAGGATGCAGGATGGTCGCTCCCCTTAGAGAGAACTTTTGACAATCAGGAGTTACAGGATGATTTGGATGCTGAAGCAATTTATGGTATCTTCGAAAACGAAATCGTACCTGCCTATTATTATAGAAACGAGAAAGGGATTCCAATTCTTTGGGTTGATTTTATTAAAAATACTTTTGCTGAAGTTGTACCGCACTTCACCACCCGCCGGATGATGAAAGACTATTTTAATCGTTACTATATTCCTTTATCAACGCGTTTAGAAAGACTAAAAGGCGATAACTTTTCTAAAGCCAAGGAAATAGCCTCGTGGAAAGAAAAAGTACTAGATGTATGGGATCAGATTGAAGTAGTCAAGGTTAAACTAGCGGATGGGATCACCAATACTTATAGAATGGGTCAAACCTATGAATCAGATATTGTTTTAGATATCAAGGGATTGTCATCAGATGATATAGGTATTGAAGTGATAATCGCTACCGGATCTGAGTATCAAAGATATGTTGAACGGCATGAGTTTAATCCGGGCAAGACTGAAAATGGCCTGACACATTTTGTTCTTAATCTGACATTGACCAAACCTGGTTCCTATAATTATGGTATACGTATTTACCCTAAAAATCCTGAATTACCGAATCGACAGGATTTCAGGATTTTAAAATGGATTTAACTTATAATTTATTGGAAAGTAATTTGTTAAGTAAATTTTCCTTATGCTTTGGAGAAACTTTTAATAGTTCACCGGTTTTAAGTTCAACCATTCCTCCTGCAGATTTAATGTATCGAACCACATTTTGAAAATTTACTAAATGGCTACGATGAATTCGGACAAAGCCCAGGGGGGCAAGGAGATGCTCAAATTCCAAAAGAGTTCGGCTTACAATCTTTTCAGTGGTATCCTTGAAAATAATTCGTGTGTAATTTCGTTTGCCCTCACACCGGATAATGTCTTCGGCGTTAATAATTGCGAATCCGTTTATTTCAGGTAAGGCAACTGTTTTTGATGCGGTTTCTTCAGTTGATAGTAAATTATCTTTCAATGTTTTAACTCTTACTTTATTATCCACCTGCATTATATGAGGAATCCGCTTGATCGCTTTGGTGAGCTCATCGACATTTAGTGGCTTGATAATATAATCAAAAGCGGAATATTTAAATGCCTTGACTGCAAATTCGCTGTAAGCGGTTATGAATATTAGTTTAAAATTTATTGATTTAAGGTTATCCAGCAGGTCGAATCCTGTCCCATCAGGCATACTGATATCCAATAAAACCAATTCCGGGCTAGTGCCTTCAATTAATTTTACACCATCTGCCACTGTTCCTGCTTCTCCCAATATTTCAATGTTGTCCAGGAATTTTTCGAGCATATCTCTTAAAATCATTCTTGACACATAATCATCATCTATAATAACTGTTTTGAGCATATTTGATTGTTAAAACTGGTTATTCAAGGCAACATCAAGATCATGGACTATCCAACTAAAACACTTAATATTTAACCTATATTGTATACTTAAACAAACAACGTTGGAAAATGATTAAATTTTTTGAATAATTCTCATCTTTGTAAAAAAAGCAAATGGCTCTGATTTTAAATATAGAAACTTCAACAGAAGTATGTTCGGTGGCGTTGGCGCGGGATGGTGTAGTAACTTATCTACGTGAAAATCTGTCAGGTCAGAATCATGCCATGTTTTTAACCATTTTTATAAAGGAAATTTTGGAGGAGTCGAAAATCTCAGTAGATCAACTAGGTGCGGTGGCCGTCTCAGGAGGCCCTGGGTCTTATACTGGTCTGCGAATTGGTGTTTCTGTTGCAAAAGGTATTTGTTATGCAGCTCATTTACCCCTGGTTACAATTACTTCACTGGAGGCTATGGCTCATCATGTTATAGAAAACGTATATCCCTTAAAGACAGATAATACCCTCTTTTGCCCGATGATAGATGCACGTAGAATGGAAGTTTACACTTCATTTTATGATAAAAATTGTGCACAAATCCGGGGTGTACAGGCTGATATTATAGACCACGAATCCTATCTTGAATTTCTTGAGAATAATTTGGTGCTTTTTTTTGGCAATGGAGCCAATAAATGCATGGAAACTATATCGCATCCCCATGCAGTATTTATCGACCATATTCAGACTTCAGCCAGACACATGGCGTGGATTTCGGAACATAATTATGTTAATAAAAAATTTGCTGATTTAGCTTATTATGAACCTTTATACCTGAAGGATTTTGTTCCAACAATTCCTGTTAAAAATATTTTTAAAACTAGAGGGAATATTTAATCCTGTTTTATTCTATTTACAAGAAATTCGAAATGAGTATTAAAACCAAAGTACAGGGATGAAAAAAGCTCTGATTATTACCTATTATTGGCCACCGAGTGGCGGGGCGGGAGTGCAGAGATGGCTAAAATTTGTAAAATACCTTCGGGAATTTGGCTGGGAACCCGTAATTTATACTCCTCTGGAACCTGATTTCCCGATCAAGGACTATACTCTGGCAGCTGATATTCCAGATGATGTTGAATTGATTAGAAAACCTATCTGGGAGCCTTATTCATTTTATAAAAAAATTGTGGGGGGGGATAGTACTCCTAAAATAGATAGCGGTACCTTAAATAACCCTAAATCCCCGGGAATTATAAGTCAGTTATTCGTTTGGATCAGAGGTAATTTATTCATTCCGGATGCCCGTAAATTCTGGATAAAACCCAGCATAAGATTTCTACTCAAATACCTCAGAGAGCATCATGTTAATGTGATTATATCTACAGGCCCACCTCATTCTATGCATTTGATCGCTTTAAAGTTAAAGGAGCAGCTCCATATTCCCTGGTTGGCCGATTTTCGTGATCCATGGACCGATATTGATTATTATAAAGAGATGAAGATCTCTAATTACGCTGATAAAAAGCATAAAGAACTTGAAATGAAGACTATTACAACCTGCGATGCAATGGTGGTTGTGAGCCCGGAAATGAAAATTAATTATGAAATGATGGGGGGCAGAAATGTTCAACTTATTACCAATGGATTCGATCCGGATGATTTGGGTAGCGATCAGGCGATCATAGATACCAGATTCTCCATATCTCATATCGGAGCACTTCCCCCCAGCTTTAATTTAAAGGGTTTATGGCAGGTGCTTTCAGAACTCAGGGAAACACTTCCGGGATTTGAGAAAAATCTTGTGATTAGGCTTGTCGGGAAAGTTGATGACTCAGTAATTGACGACCTTTCAGCTAAAAATCTGGAAAAACTAGTTGAGCTTCCCGGATATGTCACACATGACAAGGCAGCAAATTTTATGAAACAATCTGCAGTTTTACTATTGGTTATAAACCACAACAGTCCCAATGCCAGGGGAATTCTGACTGGAAAATTTTTCGAATATTTGGCTGCGCGCAGACCAATTCTCGCGATCGGACCCACCGATGGAAGTCTTGCAGGAATCCTTGAGGAGTCAGGAGCAGGCAAAATCTCAGTCTACAATGATGTGGACCAGATTAAGAAAATGGTAATGGACTTATATGACAAATACCTTCATAATAAATTGATTAACAGTGGGGAGGGAATTGATAAATTCACCAGAAAAAGACTGACAGCCCAACTGGCTGAGGTTTTGAATGATATTATAAATTAATTATAATTCTGACAATGAACAGGGGTAATTATTGGATTTCCATCAAACCATATATGTTTCAATGACATAATCAAGATTCTTCCATGAAAATCCTATTTTTAAATTAAGTGAGTGGAAATGGAAGAAATCCTAAACAATCGTAAAATTATTAGCAATTTTGTAGTCAAGTTTTAAATTGCATTATGGTGAATTCTATCAAAATGGTTGACCTTCACGGACAATATCTGAGGATAAAAGAAGAAATTGATCAGGCAATATCTGATGTTATTAATTCCTCAGCATTTATAAACGGGAAACCAGTCGAATCTTTTAGTAATGAATTAGCCAATTATTTGGATATTAAATATATAGTTCCTTGTGCAAATGGGACTGATGCGCTTCAGATTGCCTATCAGACACTTGATCTGCGGCCCGGAGATGAAGTGTTGATGCCTTCGTTTAATTATGTAGCTTCCGCTGAAGCCGCTGCTTTGCTTGGCCTTAAACCCGTTTTTGTTGATGTTTGGGAGGACACTTTCAATATAAATGAAAAGCTGATTGAAGAAAGTATAACCCCGGCTTCAAAAGCAATCGTTGTCGTTCATTTATTTGGCCAGTCAGCTAATTTGGAGCCAATTCTGGGAATTGCCCGACATTATGGACTGAAGGTGATTGAAGATAACGCGCAATCTCTTGGAACAGACTATACCTTTTCAAGTGGAACCAAACGGAAGACCGGAACAATGGGCGATATGAGTATTCACTCTTTTTTCCCGACAAAGAATCTTGGATGTTTTGGGGATGGTGGTGCAATATCGACCAGCGAAATGGATCTTGCAGAAAGGGCTAAGATGATTTCCCGACATGGTCAGGGACAAAAATACGCTTACGAATTGATTGGCTGCAATTCGCGATTAGATACCATCCAGGCTGCAATTCTTAGGGTTAAGCTCCGGCATCTGGATCAATATATTCAAAGCCGTCAGAAAGCCGGAAAATTTTATGACCAGTTATTGCAAGACCACCTCCATATTCTCAGGCCCATTGAAAGAATTTGGACTCATCATACATATAATCAATATGTTATCAAGATTGGTGAGCGTGATCTGATTAAAGATACCCTTAATATTTCCGGTATTCCGACCATGATTTATTATCCATCTCCGCTCCATTTACAGAAAGCTTATGCTTATCTGGGATACAAAATCGGAGACTTTCCTGTTGCCGAGAGACTATGTAAGGAAGTTTTAGCATTACCTATGCATACTGAATTATTGAGGGAAGAGCAGGACCAGGTAATTAACTCTCTGATAAAATCAATCAACTCATTATGATACAATATTATGCACATGCTTCAGCAATTATTGATGAAAACTGCGATATTGGGGAAGGGACCAAAATCTGGCATTTTAGTCACATCATGTCCGGGTGCAAGATTGGCAGAAATTGCAATATCGGACAAAATGTTGTTGTATCTCCCCAGGTTGTTCTTGGTGATAACGTTAAGGTTCAGAACAATGTATCAATCTATACCGGAGTAATCTGTGAAGACGATGTATTTCTGGGTCCTTCAATGGTATTTACTAATGTTATTAATCCTCGAAGTGCGATCGTCAGGAAGGATGAGTTTCGAAAAACGATCGTCCGCCGGGGTGCATCCATAGGAGCCAATGCTACGGTGGTTTGCGGCAACGAAATCGGACGCTATGCGATGATTGGTGCAGGAGCAGTCATTACCAAAGAAGTTCCCGCATATGGACTGGTATACGGCAATCCGGCCAGGCAAAACGGATGGGTGAGTGAATATGGCCATAAACTTGAATTCAACAGTGAAGGAATAGGGATTTGTCCGGAAAGTGGTGAGAAATATATTCTATTGGCTAAAGGAGTTAATAAAGTCGATTAATTCGCTAAATTGGGAAGTAAGAATTTAAAGATCAATATAATGGTTATTAAACAAGCCCTATATAAAATCCTTGGAGTAAAGAAATATTTGATTGTAGTAAGCAGACTCTTTTTTATTTCTTATTCTCTTGGGATGTTAAAGAGGAATAAAACCTTTGACTGTCATTATTTTATAAAAAAACTGGTTAAAAAAGGGGATCATATAATAGATATTGGAGCCAATCTGGGTTATTATTCGCGTTTATTTGCCGAGTTAGCTGGCCCAATCGGGAAAGTATATTGTGTAGAACCTGTTATGCTTTTCCGCAAAGTATTGACAATTAATACTTCAGGATTTCCTAATGTGACAATTATCCCTTTTGCACTGGGTGAAGAGGATGATAAATTCATTGAGATGGGGATTCCCAAAGGTAATAAATACCTGCGTCATGGACTTACCAGGGTACTGGATCAGAATGAAACGGGGTCATTTGAATTTACTTTTCCGGAAAAAATGTTTACCCCTGCCACCGTTTTCAGGAATCTGAAACAGTGTGACTATATCAAATGTGATGTGGAGGGTTATGAGATTCATATAATTCCCCATCTCGGATTTTTGCTGGAACATTTTCATCCGATCATCCAGATAGAGATAGAACCAGTTAATCGGAAGGAAATCAGCGATTTTCTTACCCCGTTTTCTTACAGGCCTTTTTATCTCAGTGAAGGATTACTTTATGCAGTAACTGAGGAACGGAGAGAGAGTAACGGAGACTTGTTCTTTGTCCCTAAAGAAAGAATGAAATTAGTGGAACCTTTTATTTCTAAAATAAATGACTGATATTAAGTATTTTGCTCTGATCGGTGCAGCCGGTTTTGTGGCTCCCCGTCACATGAAAGCTATTAAAGAGACCGGGAACAGGCTGGTTGCCGCATATGATCCATATGATGGTGTGGGGGTGATGGACAGTTATTCGCCTGACACAAAGTTTTTTGTTGAATTTGAACGATTTGACAGGTACCTTGAGAAGCTGAAATATGACAAGGGTATGGCGATTGATTATATGAGTATCACTTCGCCTAATTACCTGCATGATGCCCATATCCGTGTAGCTTTACGTCGCGGCGCCGATGCCATCTGTGAAAAGCCTTTGGTGTTAAACCCCTGGAATATTGAGCCACTGGAGCGGGTAGCACTGGATACAGGTAAGAAAATATATACGATTCTGCAGCTTCGGCTTCATCCTGTCATAATTGCCTTGAGGGAGAAGATTAAAACCTCACCAGCGGACAAAGTTTATGATATCGATTTGACTTACATTACTTCCCGTGGAAATTGGTATTATACTTCCTGGAAAGGGGATCTATCGAAATCAGGCGGAATTGCCACTAATATCGGGATCCATTTTTTTGATATGCTTACCTGGATTTTCGGAGATGTCAAAGAGAATATTGTGAATCTGCATACTCACGACAGGGCTTCCGGAATTCTTATGCTTGAAAAAGCACGAATCAGATGGTTTCTGAGCATTAACAGTGAAACGCTGCCTCCTGAAGTTAAAGAAAAGGGAAAAACAACCTTCCGGTCAATTACCATGGAGGGTGAGGAAATTGAATTCAGTGAAGGGTTTACCGATTTGCATACCCGTAGTTATGAAGAGATTCTGAAAGGGAATGGTTTTGAAATTGGCGAAGCACGAAAATCGATTGAAATCGTGTATAATATTCGTAATCAGATACCAATCGGCCTGAAAGGGGAATATCACCCTTTTGCAGGAAAACCGCTGTCATTACATCCATTCTCCCGAATCGATTAAGATCCAAAGTACTATGCAAAAGAAGCTTATCCTGTTTGTATATGTTAATTTCTCTTCCTTTGTAAAAGCAGATTTCGGGATTTTGTCGGATTTTGCGAAAGTCTCAAAATATGAGTTTAAGCCGGGAAAGGGGATTGTGTCCACAGCGATTAAGCTTCTGAAGCAGTTTTTGTTTCTTATTACCAATATCTGGCGCTATGATTCAGTATTCGTCTGGTTTGCTGATTATCACTCATTTCTGCCGGTGTTGTTTGCCCGGGTGCTCGGAAAAAAATCTTATGTTGTGATAGGAGGTTATGAAGTTGCCCGGTTAAAAAGCCTGAATTATGGTGCCCTTTGTTCAGGAATACGCGCTTTTTTTTGTATTAGTTCCATTAAATTAAGCACCCTAAATCTTACGGTTTCGGGTTATGTTGACCGGAAAGTAAAGTATTTAGTGCCACGATCTAAAAGACAATTGGTCCACAATTGTGTTGATCTAACTGTTTTACCGGATTTGGATAAAGCTTTGGATACAGCAAAAGCAGATGTTATTCTGACTGTTGGACTCATTGAAAATCAACGTTCATTTTACCTCAAAGGTATCGATACATTTATAGATGTTGCACGAAAATTACCTGACTATCAATTTATTATAATTGGCCTGGATCAATCAAGGGTATCAGGTTTACTGACAGATATTCCGGGTAATTTGACAATAATGGGCAGAGTTTCCCATTCTGAACTGCCAACGTTTTACAAGAATTCAAAATTTTATTGCCAACTATCCCGATCAGAATCTTTTGGAGTTTCAGTGGCTGAAGCTATGTATTACGGTTGTGTGCCAATTGTTACAAATGAGGGTGGATTGCCTGAATTAACAGGTAGATCAGGTTATATTGTTAAGCGGAATCCGGAAGATATTGCGCGGCTAATTCGGGAATCTTCGCAAATTCTGCCGAAATACAAACATGAATTATCGAGCCGGGTAGAATCGGTTTTTAGCCGTAAAAAGCGGGCAGAAACGATTAAGGGATTATTCTCTTAATATTATTTGATGCAATTATATATCTGGCACAATATCTGGATCCGTTTTATTTGTAGGAGGCGTTTCCGATTATCTTTGCGAGCCATTCAATGTCCATTCTGAAAAGGCTAAAAAAGAGCCCTACCAGGGAACGCAGTTTCCATACCGGTTGTGTCCAGCCATAATGGATAATTGAGTGGATATAATCTTTCCGTGCTCCTTTAAAATCCTTCCGGATTAATTTATAACGCCCGGAACGGGAATAGCTGATAACCAGGCGATTGCGAAAATGATCATCGATCTCCTTTTTAGTCAGGCCATGAGACTCGAATAATGCCGGAAATCGTTGCATGACCGATTGAATCAGAGCATAATAACTTGTCGTCATCTGACCGGTATATGTTTTTGTAACCTGGTTAGGATATATCCTCCAACTGCCAAGCGGTTGGTCCACATAGGCAAATTTACCCTTCATCAGCAGTTCAAGTGTGGTTGGGATATCCACCAAAGGAAGGTTGAATCCTTGAATAAAACCTCCGATTTCAAGCAATGCCTCACGCCTGACCACGATGGTAAGAGCCGGAATAAGGGTCTGATAAATAAATTTTTTCAGGAAAACACCCGGGGGATCGTTGTAAAAAAGATGCTGATCATCGCTATTTTTGGGAGCCAGAAAATAGTTGTAGGAGAGGTCAATTGACGAAAGGTATGCTTTTCCCCAGGAAAGGAGGCAGTCAGGCTGATGCTCCAGTACATCCACCTGAATTGCCAGTTTTTCGGGTAACCACACATCATCACACTCGAGTATTGCAATATAGGATCCCTGACATTGCAATAGTGCGAAATTGTATGATTCACCTAATCGAAAGATTCCTATATTCTTCTGCGTGAATGGTTTAATGCGCGAATCCTTTTTTGCATATTCAGTAGCAATACCAAAGGTTCTATCAGAACTGCCATCGTCAATAATGATCATCTCCCAATTGGTGTAAGTTTGAGCCAAAACCGACTCAATGCAATCTGCAATAAACTTTTCGTGGTTGTAAGTCGGAGAAATGATGGATACCAGGGGCTGAGGATTATTCATAAATTTCTAAAAAGGAAAAATACTGTTTTCTGACGGTTTAAAAGTAGCCATTTTCTCCTAAAAAGCCTCTGTCTACGGGATAATTAAAATCTCAGCAGGATCCCAATTGCGCGAATATTGGGATTGACCTCAGAAAAATTGTTTAATTTTAGCACGTTATTGTTAGTAACAACTTGAATGGGTGTAAGCAATTTAAAGCGAAAGGCTGTAAACGGATTTTTTTGGAGTATGCTGGAGAGCATTCTGAGTCAGGGACAAGGTATGATTTTTGGTATATTTTTGGCCCGGATGCTTTCTCCGGGGGAATTCGGCCTTGTTGGAATGATCACCATCTTCATTTCCATTGCCCAGGTTTTTGTCGACAGCGGGCTGAGTCAGGCTCTTGTCGGAAAACAGAATTGCACAAAACTAGATTACAGCACTATTTTTTGGGTAAATATAGTTATCGGATTACTCACCTATGTGATTATCTGGTTGTGCGCACCACTGATTGCAGATTTTTATGAAAAGCCTGAGTTGATTCAACTTACTCATTATTCAGCCCTTGCAATTCTTATTGGTTCAGTAACGCTGATTCAGCAAACGATATTGATCAAAGAGATTGATTTTAAGACAATTACTAAAATATCCACTGTTAGCACTTTTATATCAGGCGTAGTATCACTTGCATTGGCCTTTTACGGTTTCGGAGTATGGAGCCTGGTGTGGCGGTCTCTGATCAATCAGGCATTACGTAGCCTTATGATGTGGCAACATAATCACTGGCTTCCGCAATTGGCCTTCAGCAAACGGATTTTTAAGGAGCTTTTTGCTTTTGGCTCAAATATTTTAATGATTTCTATCATCGCAGTTATTTATAAAAGCTTCTACAATTTTATCATTGGAAAAACCTATTCAGATACGGTTTTAGGATATTATACAAATGCAGATCAATATAGTGCGATTCCGTCAAGTAATTTGGCGAATGTCACAAGTAAGGTTAGTTTTCCGGTTTTATCCGAGATGCAAACGGACGATATAAGACTTAAGACGAGTATAAGTAAGCTGATAAAAACCGTAATGTATGTCTCATTTATGGTCATGTTTGGGTTGGCATCCTTAGCACATCCACTTTTTTTGGTCCTTTTTGGTGAAAAATGGGTCCCCTCTGTTCCCATTTTTCAGGCCCTTTGCCTCGCCTATGCTATTACACCCATGCAAGTTATAAATCATAATATCTTTAAGGTGAAAGGTCGTACTGATTTATTCCTCCGAACAGAGATTATGAAATATGTCTCATTTGCGCCTTTACTTGTTTTGGGTGTATTTTATGGACTAACTGTATTAGTCATCGGAATTATTTTGTTCTATTGGATAGGGTTCTTTATCAATGCAATGTATGCAAGGAGGTTAATAAATTATTCATTTTTTGCCCAATGCAGGGATTTTTTCCCTATAATAATCCTGATGGGAATACCGGCCCTGTTTGTTCTTGGTATTGGCATAGTTTATCCTATTCGTGCTTTCCCATTATTGGTTATCGACGCATTCGTATATCTTATAATTACAGTTGGACTCTCCTTTATTTTTAAAATTACAGCCTTATTTGAAATTACAGAGATTCTAAAAAATAAGTTTACATTCAATAATATTGTAAAAACCTTTAAAACCTAAAAAATAGTTCTTGATCAAATACAATCATAACTTTTATCTCATTGATATTGATTAACTAAACTTTATTTCCATAACGCAACTTAAAACTAAACTTATTCCCAATGAATATATTGCGACGGTCATGGCAGCGGATAATCCCATTTAAAGTGTTGGCATTTATACGTTTAATTATGGATTCAAAGAGTCAAAAGTCTCGAAGACTTGCGGTACTGGAGTATTATAATAAGATAGATAGAAACAAAATTGATCCTGAAATTCTGGATGGATTGAAATATTTAAAATCTCATAAATATGTATGGTTTCCTTTCCTTTGGGCTCAAAAGTATGAAAAATTTTTCCCGAAGGTTTTTCGCGATTCAGTTCATCAACGGTTTTTTGTCCTTTTTGAGGGGAAAAGAATGTATTTTCCTCAAAAGTTCACAGAATCTTCTGTAATCTGGGCTGTTAGAAATATTTATACCGAACAGGATACTGAATCTCCTCACAGTTATCTCACAGATGGATTTCAAGTTGATATTAATAGTGTAATTATAGATGCCGGCGTTGCTGAAGGTAATTTTGCGTTGTCCGTTGTTGAAAAAGCAAAACGCCTATATTTGATCGAATGTGAAGCCGAATGGGTAGAAGCTCTGAGGTTGACATTTGCCCCCTGGAAAGAGAAAGTTATTTTTGTAGAGAAGTATTTGTCGGATTCAGAGGGTGAACTGACGGTTTCAATCGATAGTTTGCTAAAACCGGTTGATAATGAAAAGTACTTTATCAAGATGGATATTGAAGGATTTGAGCAAAAGGCACTGGCCGGGATAAAAAATCTGGTTGCATCCGGTAATGCGATTAAAATGGACGTTTGTACGTATCATCAGCCAAATGCATTTATGGAGATCAGCGCGATTTTAGATGATTATGGTTTTAATTGTCAGGTCTCAAAAGGATATGTACTTTTCTTTCAACCCGGTGAAGAGCCCTCCTTTCGTAAGGTCTTGATCCGGGCTGAAAAGGTTTAAACAGTTATGCAGATTCATAAAAGATATCCAATCAACGGAAACCCTAATTTTGAAAAAATGAAAAAATTATTTTGGAATTTCTCCTTCGGATTACTTCTTCTCCTTCTCTTAAATCAGTGCACTTTCAACCGTGAAAGTGCCAGAATTATTAAAAACTTTGGAAAAGACTGGAAGTTCCGGCTTGGAAATGCAGAAGGTGCTGAGGATCTTGCGTTTGATGATTCTGCCTGGCGAACACTCAATGTACCGCATGACTGGAGTATTGAAGGTGAATTTAGTGAAAAAAATCCGGCAACACCGGGTGGAGGCGCACTGCCCGGAGGGATAGGCTGGTACAGGAAGTCCTTTAAGATCTCTTCCGATAATTTGAAAGGGTCTGTGTTCATTGATTTTGATGGTGTTTACCAAAAAAGTGAAGTATGGATCAATGGACATTCGGTCGGGAAAAGATTTTATGGTTATAGTTCCTTCAGATACGAAATTACACCATTTCTGGTGTCAGGGAATAAAGTGAACGTAATCGCAGTAAAGGTTGATAACTCATCCCAGCCAAATTCCCGGTGGTATTCAGGATCAGGAATATTTAGAAATGTGTGGCTGGTCACTACCGGTAATACACATATTGATCATTGGGGGACTTCAATAACGACTCCTGAAATTACAGATAATCAGGCAAAAGTGAAGATTGTCACCCGGATAAAGAACAATCTGAAGGGTGATCAAAAGCTGAGGCTGAAAACCGTGATTCTTGATCCTTCCGGGAATGAGATAGCTACCGGTAATATCGAAAGTAACGGAGTCAAGGACTCAATATTCAATGCCTCGTTTGATTTTATCCTTAAAAATCCGGTACTATGGAACCTTGATCTCCCTAAATTGTATCGTGCAGTATCACAGGTTTTTGTTGACGGAGATCTGGTTGATAATTATACCGAACAGTTTGGTCTCCGAAACGTTGAGTTTACAGCTGACAATGGATTTTTTCTTAATGGCAAGAATCTGAAAATTAATGGAGTATGTGATCATCATGATTTGGGTTGCTTAGGCTCGGCGATTAATAAACGGGCGCTTGAGCGTCAGCTTGAAATTCTGAGGGGGATGGGCTGTAATGCGATCCGGACTTCACATAATCCCCCTGCCCCCGAATTGCTCGATCTCGCTGATCAAATGGGTTTTCTCATCCTGGATGAAGCTTTTGACATGTGGAAAAAACCGAAAAATAAGTTTGATTACAGCACAGTTTGGGATTCGATGCACAAAAAAGATCTTCAGGACTTAATTCAGCGTGACCGCAACCATCCAAGTGTGATTGCATGGAGTATTGGGAATGAAATTCCTGAACAGGGTGACAGTACAGGGATAACGATCGCTAAAGAACTTGCTGGGTATATTCGCGCAATTGATCCAACCCGTCCAATTACCTCCGCCTGCAATGAACCAGGGCCAGGTAATTTCATCATTCGTTCAGGAGCCCTTGATTTGGTTGGTTATAACTATCACCAGAATGATTTCAAGGATTTCCCGGGAGCCTTCTCTGGTAAGAAATTCCTTGGGACCGAAACAGTATCCGCACTGATGACACGAGGTGTATACGATATGCCTTCAGATTCTATCAGGCGTTGGCCAACACGCTGGGATATCCCCTTTACTGCCGGGAATAAAGACTTTACCTGCTCTTCCTATGACAATGTTTCAGCACCATGGGGTTCAACCCATGAAGAAACATGGAAGGTAATAAAGAAATACAATTTTCTGTCGGGACAGTTCATTTGGACAGGATTTGATTACCTGGGCGAACCTACTCCTTATACCTGGCCGGCACGGAGTTCCTATTTTGGAATTATTGATCTGGCCGGATTCCCTAAGGATGTATATTACATGTATCAAAGTGAATGGACAAAGAAAGATGTCTTGCATATCTTCCCACACTGGAACTGGACAAAGGGCCAAACTGTTGATATTTGGGCATACTCCAACGCTGAGGAGGTTGAGTTATATCTGAATGACAAGTCTTTGGGAATTAAGAAGAAGAAGGGAGACGATTTGCACCTGATGTGGCGGGTCCCTTTTACTCCAGGGACATTAAGAGCGGTTTCACGAACCGGAGGAAAGCAAATACTGGTTCAGGAAGTGAAGACGGCCGGAGCGCCTGCACGTTTAGTGGTGACACCCGATCGGTCAGAAATAAAAGCTGACGGGAATGACCTCTCTTTTGTGACAGTTGAAGTGGTTGATTCAAATGGCATTATTGTTCCATATGCTGACAACCTGGTAAAATTTCAGGTAGAAGGTTCAGGAAAGGTTGTTGGCGTTGATAATGGAAACCCTGTCAGTCATGAGTCTTTTAAAGCTTCAGAGCGCAAGGCTTTCCATGGGAAATGCCTGTTGGTTATTCAATCCGGGGACCAACCTGGAATTGTCAAAGTAACTGCCAGTATAGCTGGCTCACCAAAAAATACTGTTGAAATACGAACAAATTAATTCTTGAAATTAAAATGAATTTAAGGTCTTATTATTAATTTACTCAACAATATTATTTTTTAATTAATAAATTGTAGTTTGGAATGAATTTATCCATATGTTATTGTATTTAATAGTATATTTGATAAATATTAAATTTACCAATCCATTTTTTAAATTATAATTATTTTATCGATTATTATGAAACTGTTGGCAGTGAATAATTGGAAAGTAATTGAAACACATGTAAATTATGAACATAATACTGAAAAATTCAGTTAACCCAATCTTTTGGATCGGTATGATTTTGATCTTTAATGTCAGCTGCAGTAAAAAAAATGATCTTATAACCAGGATAACCGATCAAGACGGTAATGTTTATAATACAGTAACAATTGGTACACAGGTATGGATGGCAGAAAACCTTAAAGTGACAAAATATAACGACGGTACACCTATTCCGCTTGTTACAGACAATGGAGACTGGGCATATTTAACAACTCCTGGTTACTGTTGGTATAACGATTCTATTTCTTACAAAAACAATTATGGTGCTATGTATAACTGGTATACAGTTAATAGTGGTAAATTGTGCCCTATAGGTTGGCATATTCCTTCACAAGTAGAATGGACTATTTTAACAGATTTTCTTGGTGGTTTAACTATTGCAGGAGGGAAATTAAAAGAATCGGGTAATTTGCATTGGAATCTACCCAATACCGATGCAACTAATATCAGTAAATTTACTGGTTTACCAGGTGGATATCGAAATTATAACGGCGGAGCATTTTTAAGTCTTAATCTTGGAGGTACTTGGTGGAGTTCCACACCAGATATAAGCTCTTCCTCATGGTCAATTGCTGTTGTTTATGATTCAAGTCAGGCATTATTAATTTCTAATAATAATAATTACGGAATTTCCGTAAGGTGTATCAAAGATTAATGAGGTTTTACCGGGAAGCAGTTATTAAACTATCGGCTTTACTTGTAAAAAAGAAGCCTTGACCACTATAAACCGGGCCTAATTTATGGTTAATCATAAATAGTTGATATCACTCTTTTTGGAGATAAAAACATGCCGCATCGCCGTCATTTATATGGTTCAGCCTTTTTGCTTCATTCAACCAATTCTTGACTTGCTTTTTTGAAAATTTGTCTTTTTCATCAAATCCAAGGCCTCTGAGGTACCTCTCGCTTCCAGCAAACTGGAAATCTGTAGAATCATAATCAACATGTTTTAATTTAAGACTGCATTCATTGGCAAGAATAGTCATGCTTTTAACCGTGTGCAGGAAAAAATGGCGGGGAGCATCCAATTGCACCCAATGGGTATGGTATTTTCTCCATGCAAAAGAATTGCCTACAGGAACCCGGATGACTATATGGCCACCGGAATTAATTAAATTATGCAATTGCATAAGTATTTCCTTCGGCGCTTCCATGTGTTCGAAGGAGTGATGCAGGACGATAATGTCATACTTTTCTGTGACATCAAAAATATCCCTTTTATATATTCTTACTCCATTTTCATAAAAGATATCCTCTTTTATATATGGATCAATGCCTGTAAGATTCCGATAACCACTTCTATGCAGTGAGAGCAATTTTCTTCCAGTTCCGCAACCAATATCTAGAATTTTGGAATTGAAATTTGCCATTTTAGGTTTTATCCATAAAAATGGATTTTCAAAATAAGTAGATAATAAAGCACCTAGAACGTTAAAATTTCCAGAATAGTATGAAGCGAGACTTTTTTTTAGAAGAAAACTTAACCCGGTTAATTTTTTCTCGAATAAAGGTGGTTGATAAGAGTAATAATCATTGGAATAATAACGGTTAATATCCTTTGGTATTTCGATAATCTGTATACATTTACAATCGGCACATTCAAAATATTCAAACGAATCATTTAACCCCAGCATACGTTCCTTTGCTGTAAAATATTGATTGTGATATTGATTATGACATATTTTGCAACTTAGTACAGTTTCCATTTTTGTCACTGTTAGTTTAATAATTTAATATTTGCTGTAAAAATCCCTATTTTCCGGAAATTCTAAGATTATATTTCAATTTCGGCTTTGTTTCTCTTTTATCTCACTTTAGGTTTATTGCAAAAATAAGTAAATATGTTCAAATTATGGATACCTGAACTTAATGGGGTCACCTCGACTTTCAAAAATTAAGTACTTTTGTAATTAAACTGTAAAAGATACTGTCATGATGAAGTTTTCGTGGAAAAAGAGTTTACCTCATATTACCGCAATAATTCTATTCCTTTTATTGCCAATCCTCTATTTCTCACCTGTTTTAGAGAATAAACAGTTGAGTCAGCACGATTCACAGACCTATATCGGGATGTCAAAGGAGATCGTTGACTATAATAATAAAAGCGACGACCTGGCTTTGTGGTCCAATTCCATGTTCGGAGGAATGCCTTCGTATCTTATAGGTCTTCCCACCACAACAGTGATTACTTCGGTCTTTACCTTTACAAATCTATATGGCTGGCGACCTGTTAATTTTGTATTTCTCTATCTGATTGGTTTTTATATCGCTTTATTACTCTTTGGCGTAAGTCCCTGGCTGGCTATTGTGGGGGCTCTTTCCTTTGGATTTGGTTCTTATAATTTTATCATAATCGCAGCCGGTCATGCCTCTAAGGCCATTGCAATTGGTTACATGGCCCCGGTTATCGCCGGATTTTATTATGCTTTAAAAAAGGAAAAATGGATTGGCAGTGCAATTTTTTCCATCTTTCTGGCCTTGGAAATTTATACGAATCATCCACAGATTACCTATTACACCTTCCTGATTTTAATGATTATGGGGGTGACAGAGCTGATTACAATAATTAAGGGGAAAGAGGATATCCGGGTTTTACTCATAAAACTTGCAATCATTTTTGCTTTTGCATTTCTTGCCATAGCTGCAAATTCGAATAAACTTTGGACTACCTGGGAATATGGCAAGTATTCGATGAGAGGGAAATCTGATCTGACCAGCGACAAAGAGAATAAAACCACGGGACTTGATCGTGATTATGCAACCGGATGGAGTTATGGAATCGGGGAGACTTTAACCTTATTGATTCCCAATTTCAATGGAGGATCATCTGCAGTTGGATTTTCAGAAGATTCAGAAACCGGGAAAGTACTGAAGAGTAACAATGTTCCCAATGCCGGTACTGTCGTAAAACAACTTCCGGGATATTGGGGATCACAGCCGGGCACTTCCGGTCCTGTCTATTTTGGAGCAGTTGTCTGCTTTCTTTTTATTCTGGGACTGTTTCTCCTGAAAGGGCCTATCCGAATCTGGATTGTGATCGCTACTGTCCTTTCGATTGCCTTGGCCTGGGGACATAATTTTATGCCCCTGACCAACCTGTTTCTTGACTATTTCCCCGGTTATAACAAATTCAGGACGGTGACAATGATCCTGGTTATTGCAGGGTTTACTTTTCCACTCTTTGGATTCCTGACTTTGCAAAAGATTTTGGACCGTGAGATTGACCGCAAGACCTGGCTGAAGCCATTGGCCTGGAGTGTCGGGTTAACTGCCGGAATCGCCCTTATTTTTGCCCTCCTTCCCGGAATCGCAGGTTCCTTCGTCTCTTCGGCCGATAGCCAGTTTCCTAACTGGCTCCAAAGTAGTCTTATTGCTGACAGGGAATCCCTGCTGAGGTCTGATGCCTTTAGGTCTGCAATCTTTATTTTGCTTGGAGCAGGTGTAATATGGGCGTATGTGGAAGAAAAATTGAAAGTTAATGCAACTCTGATCGTATTAGGTGCTCTGATATTGGTGGATATGTGGGGAGTAGACAAGCGATATCTGCATGACGGACTTTTTGTTTCCGACCGTGAGGCAAAAAATCCTTATAAAGCGACTACTGCTGATCTTGCAATACTAAAGGACAAATCAGCTGATTACAGGGTTTTAAACATGGCTGTAAGCACCTTTAATGATGCCAGTACTTCTTATTTTCATCAATCCATCGGAGGTTATCACGGCGCGAAGATGCGTCGTTACCAGGAGCTGATTGATTTCCATATCAGCAACGAGATGACTCTGCTGGCTCAGAGACTTCCCAAAATAAAATCAGAGGCAGGGATGGACTCTTTGTTTCTTGGTTTGAACACCCTGAATATGCTAAATACAAAGTATTTAATTTGGAACTCTGAAGCCGCACCTATTCAAAATAATCATGCTCTTGGAAGTGTCTGGCTGGTCAACAAATATAAGATCGTTGAAAATGCAGATCAGGAAATTGCCGCTTTAAAATTTATTGATCCTTCCAGGGAGGTAGTGATTGACAAAAAATTCGAGCGTCTCATTTCCGGAGAAGTATTAAAGAACGATTCAGAGGCTAAGATTGCCTTAACTCAAAAATCACTGAATAAAATGATTTACCATTACCAGGGCAATGGTAATCAGCTTGCTGTTTTTTCGGCTATTTACTATCCCAAGGGGTGGAATGCCTACATTGACGGAAAAATTACACCTCATTTCCAGGCTGATTATTTACTAAGAAGTATGTTATTAAAGAAAGGGAATTATGATATTGTCTTTAAATTTGAACCGAACTCTTTTGTAGTCGGGCAAAAAATCTCGGTATGGAGTTCAATATTGCTTCTTTTACTCATTACTGGTCTGGTTATAAAGCGGCTTTTCCTTAAAGAGGAGAAATAAGTTGGAGTTTCTAAAACGATATTTACAATGGCAAAAGTTAAACCCAAGAAACTGAAGACAAGCTTATTCGGCTCATATTTTACAACGACTCTTAGTATTTCGATGATTCTCTTTCTCTTTGGATTGTTAGGTTTATTGCTGATCAATGCTCAAAGGCTCTCAGATTTGATGAAGGAAAACATTGGCGTAACGCTCATTTTAAAAGATGGGGCTAAAGAGGTTGATGTAATGAAGCTTCGGAAAACGCTTGAAACAACTGATTTCATCAAATCTACCAAATATGTTGATAAAGAGAGTGCTGCGGCCGAACTTAAAAAAGAACTTGGAGAAGATTTTGTCGACTTTCTTGGATTTAACCCACTGCTGTCGTCAATAGATGTAACTGTTTATGCAGCTTATGCTAATCCGGACAGCCTTTACAGGCTTGAGAAAAAATTACTGAGTCATCCTGAGATTCAGGAGGTTTATTACCAGCGCAATCTGGTGAAGCAGTTGAATTCGAATGTAAAAAAAATAGGCCTTATTCTTGTGATTCTTAGCTTTCTGATGTTCATTATTTTCGCAGCACTAATTAACAATACGATTCGGTTATCGATATATTCCAAGCGATTTTTAATAAATACCATGCAGTTGGTGGGGGCCACCAGATCGTTTATCCGCCGTCCATTTATCTTTAAAAGTGCCTTGCATGGAATATATGGAGGCCTTATTGCCTGTTCAATGTTTCTGGCCCTCTTTTTTTCGTATCAGAATGAGTTAAAATCATTCATAGATTTCCAAAATCCGACTTCTCTTGCGCTCCTCGGGGGAGGCATTTTTATTATAGGAATTTTTATAACATTGATATCCACTTATTTAGCTGTGAATAAATTTTTACGAATGAAGTTTGATCAGCTCTTTTATTGAGCTATCTTCGTAGGTTAGAAATAATATCTTTTTTAAATGGCTACAAATACCGAGAATAAGGAGGAGCAGAGGTTTGCTCTGGGTAAGGAGAACCTCCGGCTTTTAGTGATTGGGGTACTGATAATCATCGCAGGATTCATCTTGATGGTGGGTGGCGGAAGCGCAGATCCCAATGTGTTTAATAAGGAAATATTTGGTTTTCAAAGAATTGTTGTTGCTCCGGTCGTTGTAATGATCGGGTTTGTTTTTGAAATTTATGCAATCATGAAAAAACCGGGATCAGAAAAATAAAGTCTGGGTTATTGATGATACAATCAGATATTCAAGCGTTAGATTTTCAAGAGGGAGAAATACTGGTTTTTGATAAACCACTAGACTGGACTTCATTTGATCTTGTTCACAAAGTCCGGTATATTATTTGCAAAAAGTTAAATATTAAGAAATTAAAGGTTGGTCATGCCGGTACTCTCGACCCAAAGGCAACCGGAATATTAATTTTGTGCACCGGCAAAGCAACTTCAAAAATTGAAACCCTTCAGGCAGACGAAAAGGAATATGTTGCAACGTTGAAATTTGGTGCGACTACTCCCTCATTTGATCTTGAAAGTGCTGAGGACAGATATTTTAGCACCGATCATATATCAAAAGAACTTTTAACTGAAGTATTACAGAAATTTATAGGTACCATTATGCAGGTCCCACCCGATTATTCAGCCGTTAAAATCAAGGGTAAACGGGCTTATGAATATGCAAGAAATGGAATTGCGGTTGAAATAAAATCAAAGGTACTTGAAATTAAAGAGATCGAAATTTTAAGTTTCAATCTGCCCGAGGTTAAGCTCAGAATCGTTTGTGGCAAAGGTACATATATCAGGGCACTTGCGCGTGACATTGGGGAAGCCCTCGAAAGTGGAGCTTATCTTACGGGTTTGCGCCGTACCAGGGTAGGAGATTTCGATCTGAATCAAGCTATTGGTCTTTCAGATTTTTTAAGTACATAGTCAATAGTTATTTGTAAGTAATTGTTTATTAATCACAAACATTAATATCAGTATAAATATTCATCCTCCATGAAGCTTTCAAAATTTAAGTACAATTTACCGGATGAGCTAATTGCTCTCCATCCAACCCAAAACAGAGATGAATCCCGATTAATGGTTTTAAATCGTATTACCGGAGAAATCGAGCATAAAATATTTAAGGATGTAGTTGACTATTTCGGCAACAACGATATCATGGTTTTCAATAATACCAAGGTTTTCCCGGCACGTTTATATGGCAATAAAGAGAAAACAGGTGCCCAGATTGAGGTTTTTCTTCTTAGGGAATTAAACCGCGAACAGCGTTTATGGGATGTTTTGGTGGACCCTGCACGTAAAATCAGGATTGGGAATAAACTATATTTCGGTGACGATGATTTGCTTGTTGCTGAGGTTATTGATAATACCACATCACGTGGACGGACATTACGTTTCCTGTTTGATGGTACCTATGAGGAATTTAAGGATACGCTTTATAATTTGGGTGAAACACCGCTTCCAAAATTTATTAATCGTCCGGTTGAGGAGGAAGATGCACTCCGATACCAGACCGTCTATGCCAAACATGAAGGTGCAGTGGCTGCACCTACTGCGGGGTTGCACTTTAGCCGTGAACTCCTGAAAAGACTTGAAATTAAGGGGGTAAATTTTGCCGATATAACCTTACACGTTGGTCTTGGAAACTTCAGGAGTGTTGATGTTGAAGATCTTACCAAGCACAAAATGGACTCAGAACAGATTTGGATCAGGGATGAGGCAGTTGAAATCGTGAATAATGCCAAACTTAATAAACAACATATCTGTGCTGTAGGTACTACGGTTATGCGGACCCTGGAAAGTTCCGTTTCGACAAATGGGATGTTGAAACCTTATGAAGGATGGACCAATAAATTCATTTTCCCTCCGTATGATTTTTCTGTTGCCGATTGCATGATTTCAAATTTTCATCTTCCCCTTTCCACCCTTTTGATGATGGTAGCAGCCTTTGCCGGTTACGACAAACTTATGAATGCCTATAAAATAGCCATGAAGGAGAAATATCGCTTTGGAACATACGGTGACGCAATGTTGATTATCTAAATTTAAATCAGTTTTTATCTATATAACAAAGGCCGGAAATTTCCGGCCTTTGTTATATAGGATTTAAAATTGCTTATTTTTTTACCCGCTCGTAATAGGATTTATCACGCGTGTCAATCTTAATTACATCACCCTGGTTGATGAAAAGCGGAACCATGATCGTGGCACCTGTCTCAACAATTGCTTGTTTAAGTGCCGTTGACGAGGCTGTGTTACCCCTGTCACCCGATTCAGTGTAAGTGATTTCAAGTTCAATAAATGGAGGAAACTCAACTGTCAGAGGAGTTTCAGTATCAGCATGATACATAATTTCAAGGGTCATCCCTTCCTTCATCAGATCTGAATTATCAACTAGTTCAGTTCCTATGGATACCTGCTCGAAAGTCTCTGAGTTCATGAAGTTAAAACCCATCTCGTCCTTATAGAGAAATTGATACGGCCTGCGTTCAATACGTACCGTATTAATTTTTGTTCCTACTGAAAAGGTATTGTCAATTACCTTTCCCGTTTTTAAATTCTTCAATTTTGTGCGGACAAAGGCAGGACCTTTTCCTGGTTTTACATGTTGAAACGATACAATCTGAAATAATTGATCGTTAAACTCAATACACAGCCCGTTCCGGATTTCCGCTGTAGTTGCCATTGTCTTTTTTATTTATGATATTTATAAACTGGTGAAAAACCCTTCAAGGGAAATTTTTTGCAAATTTAGACAAAACCTTTATATCCCAAAAATAATAATTCTACCCAATTAAGGGGCATATAAATTTTATAAATATATGAAAATCAATAATATAATTTAAAATGGTATAATTTTCCAATCCAGAAATCAGTTGGCATGAACTCATCAGACAGCGTTTTTAGCCTTTTTTAGACCGCCAAGTCATTGACTTTGGCATTATTAATGTTGGTTTACTAATCTTGATTTATCACTGTATTTTATCCTAAATTTGGCGATTGTTAATTATATATTTCTGATGCTTGGACTTTCTTCCCCGCTGGTGTATTCAACTGCTGATTGGGTGTTAATTGTGTTTTGTGCAATGCTTATTGGAATGTCAAAAACGGGGGTTCCCGGTGTCTCGATGATTGTTGTTCCAATATTGGCATTGATTTTCGGAGGAAAACAATCCACAGGTGTTTTACTGCCTATTTTAATAACAGCGGATGTATTTGCCGTTATTTATTACCACAGACATGCAAACTGGAAACATTTACTCAGAGCTCTTCCATGGGCACTGGCTGGACTGATCCTGGCTCTGTGGATAGGATATATGATTAATGATCTGCAGTTTAGACGAATGATTGCAGTTATTGTCTTTGTGAGTATTGTTCTGATGATCTGGAAGGATTATGGATTTAAAAATAGAATCATAGCTGATCACTGGTGGTTTGCTGCAATTCTAGGTATCGCAGGTGGGTTTGCCACAATGATTGGAAATGTTGCCGGACCTATATTTGCGATCTATTTATTGGCTATGCATTTAGATAAAAAGAGTTTTATTGGAACTACGGCATGGTTCTTTTTCATAATCAATTTATCAAAATTTCCGCTTCAGGCATTTGTTTGGAAAAATATCAATATAAACACTTTAGCCATTGATTTAATGGTCATTCCGGCTATAGCCATTGGAGCCATGTTCGGTATCTTCGTAGTAAAGCGGATTCCGGAGATAATCTACAAGTGGCTGGTTGTAGTGATTACCGCAATTTCAGCATTTTTTATTCTTGTCTGATAGGATCAGATATCCAAAATTTTAAATCTATATATTTGATTATCTTATTAATAAAATGTTAATTGTCATTTTATCCTACGGATCTCTTTCTATGCTTGTTCAAATTTTTATAACTTTATCGCCGCACTTATTAATTGGGGTTATTTTATGGACGAATGATCATGGGAGATGCAAAATACTATTTTTAAATTATTTTAGCGATGATATTAAGTAAGAAACTAAGATTTGCAATTTTAATCCCAATCGGGATTTTGATGATTATATCTGTAATTTTTATATCACGCAGGTTAATGCCACAGGCTATAAATTTGAAAGATTGTATTATCATCAGTGCTGACAAGGGGGATATCTATCAGGTTATACCTGCAACCGGGACCGTTGAGGCTGAAAACGAGGTGCTTATCAGAAGCCCATATCCAAGTATAGTTAAACAAATACTTAAGGAACCCGGAAGTAAGGTTCAGCAGGGAGATATTATTTTGGTTCTGGAAGATGGTCCCATTAAAGAAGAGATCAGTAAAATTAATGATCTGCTTGAATTAAAGCGAAACACACTTGAAAAGAACAGACTGAGTGAAGTTAGCACTACGGTAGACCTTAATTACAGTGAGGAAGTTAAAAAATTAAATATTACCTCTCTAAGATCACAACTTGCTGACGAAAGCCAACTGTTGGAAGTTGGCGGAATTTCACCGGCCAAGATTGAAAAGACTAAAGAGGAGATCGCCCTTGCAGAAAAGGATCTGGTGATGCTTAAACAAAAAAACGGGATAAGAGTGAAGCAGTTAAAGGCGGAAGAGGCGGGTCTGGTCCTGGAAATTAACATGCAGCAAAAGGAGTTGACCGATAAAATGAGAATAATGGGTCAAATGCATCTTACAGCACCCTCGAGCGGAATAGTTCTCTCAATTACCAATAAAGTTGGTGAAAAAGTTAATACAGATAATGTACTAATCAGAATGTCAGATCTTTCCACCTTTAAAATCTCGGGGTCGGCAGAAGACAAACTGGCTGAAAACATAAAAACAGGAAGGAAAGTATTCGCAATCGTCGATAATGAGAGGCTTCGGGGAACCATTGGAATCGTCAATCCTATGATCGAGAATGGTAAGGTTCAGTTTAATGTACATTTGGAAGAGAATAATCATCCAAAGCTCCTTTCAAATCAGAAAATAGTCTTATGGGTAGTTGGCAATGAGGCTGAGAATGCAATCAGGATAAAGAACCTGAGCCTATTCGAAAAAGAGAGCCTGAATGCACTCTATATTCTGGATAATGGATCTGCAATACGTCGTGAAATTACTACTGGAATTAAAAATCCCGATTATATCCAGGTGTTATCCGGGGTCGAGGAAGGTGAAAAGATCATTATCCCCAAACGGGGATTGTCTGCTTTTAGAAATGAAAAAAGTGTTGTAATTAACAAGTGAGCGATGGTTCGAACGCAAATCATTTATATATCAGCCATTTTAACTCTCCTCCTGTTTGGATATAATCTGAAAGCTCAGGAAAAAAAGGGGGGAAATGAAGAGGTAAAAATTAAACTGAACCTTAGTCTTTACAATATTGTAGAACTTGCAATAGGGAAATCATCTGCTGTAAAATACGTCCAGAATACAAACGTCAATTCTTTCTGGCGGTGGAAGAACTTTCAGAAAACCTTTCTGCCTAATCTGGTTGTTTCAGGAACTTTGCCAAATTTTAACCAGTCGACGATTCCGGTAACGCAACCGGATGGGAGCATTCAGTTCAAGGCCGTATCCAACTTGATGTCATCTGCTAATCTTTCCCTAAATCAATCCATTCCACTGACCGGGACCTATATTTATGCATCGACATCGGCCAATCGTGCACAAGACTACTATCAGCATCTGACAACTTTTTCTGGAAATCCGGTTTCAATTGGTTTTTATCAGCCAATTTTTGCCTATAATTGGATGAAATGGTCGAAGAAGTTGGAACCAATGATTTATAATGAATCGCAAAAGAACTTTATTCAGGCGATTGAAGGTATTGCTTACAATGCCACATTACGGTTCTTCAATTATCTGCGGATCCAGACCGACTTTAAGTTGGCGGAAAGCGCCTTAAAGAACAGCAATGATAATCTGAGGATTGCAAAAACCAAACAAAAACTGGGTCAGATTTCTGAAAACGACTTCTCGAGAATAGAACTCTCGGTGCTGAACGCTCAAAAAGCCCTGAACTCGGCAGGTATGCAATTAAAAAATTCAGATTTTGAACTGAAGTCCTATGTTGGCATTGACCAAAACCAGGAAATTGAATTACAGATGCCATTGAACATCATTCTATTCGATATCGATTCAAAAAAGGCACTTGAAGAGGCGAAAGCCAATCGACCTGAAGCCGTGAACTTTGAGCGAAGGTTGGTAAATGCAGATCAGTCTCTTACAATAGCCAAAAGAGCATCAGGTTTAGTCGCTACTTTATCCGGAAGCTATGGGCTCTCAAATAGTGGCAATACTTTTAGCGGTATTTATAATAACCCTCAAAAATCGGAAGTCCTCCAATTGACAATGAGCGTCCCAATTTTGGATTGGGGGCGTGCGGCTTCAGCAGTTAAAATGGCGGAATCCCAGCGTGATCTGGCTGAATTTGATGTTCAAAAGGCAAAAGAGGATTTTGACAGAAGTGTGATCGTTCAGGTCGAACAATTCGGACTTTTGAGAGGTCAGCTGGTTACTGCCAAGGAAGCCGACAGAGTTGCGGAAAATGGGTATAAAATTGCCCTTAAAAGGTTCCAAAATGGAGAGATCAGTATCACAGACCTTAATATCGCCCTCTCTGAGCGTGAAAGTGCAAAGCGCGACTATATTGGGTCACTGTCAACCTATTGGCTGGCATATTACAATCTGAGGATTCTTACCCTATATGACTTCGAAACCGACCAAAAAATCAGTTACGAGAATCCTATGCTTGGGTCAGGTTCGTCGCATAAATGATTTAGAATAAAGTTTCCTTAGATTTTTACTTGCAAAAATTCATAAATGGTACAAGTCCGGTTAATCATGAGTAAAATATTTCTGTTGATTTCAGTCTCAACCATTACACTTGTTTTTTCCGGTTGTAATAATTACAAACCAAAAAAAGCGAAGGAGGATCTTAAAATCGCTTTTAACCTTGAATCAACGAACGCGGAAAAATATTCAAAATTTGCCCAGGCGGCCTCGAGGGAAGGCCTTGACACGATTGCTCAACTCTTTGAAGCATATTCTAAATCGGAAAACATTCATGCAGTCAATGATGGGAAAGTTTTAGAGCATTTTGGGGGAGATGCAGGAAATCCTGAGGTTGGCAATTTTGAGGTTAAATCAACTGCTGAAAACCTTAAAGCTGCCATCAAAGGTGAGATCTATGATATGCAAACGATTTATCCCGTGTATATCCGGGACGCTGAACAGGAAAAAATTCCTGAAATTGCCCGATCGTTTACATGGACATGGAATGGCAAAAAGAAACATATTATTTACCTGCGTCGGGCTCAAGATCACATGAATAAAACGAACCAGGCTATTTTGCCATACGCATGGTTGATTTGTCCATTGTGCGGAAATATTTACAGTTTATCAGAAGTTAAGCCAATGTGTGATTTTTGCCTGACCAAACAGGAGAATTTCGTTGGATATCGGAAAACTGCCGATTAATCAAAAAAGCAGCATCATGCAGACGCTGCATTTTTGATTAATGTAGATTTCTCTGATCAGAGATTCTTTACTAAAGTCAATGCAGCTTCATAATCAGGCTCATTGGTTACTTCAGAAACATATTCAGCATACCTGACAATACCAGATTTATCAATCACCACTGTTCCGCGGGCCAGTAAACGGAGCTCTTTGATCACAAATCCATATTTTTCACCAAAATCAAGGTCTTTATGGTCTGAAATTGTAACGATATTGCTAAGACCTTCTGCTGCACAAAAGCGGCTTTGAGCAAATGGCAGATCGCAGGAAATTGATAAAACAATGACATCCTGGAGCTGATTTACCTCAGCATTAAATCTTCGGTTCTGGGCGGCACAAACACTGGTATCAACCGACGGATAGACGGCAATAATTACTGTTTTTCCTGCATAATCTGACAACTTAACCGGAGCAAGGCCGGCTCCGACAGCCGTAAAATCCGGAGCTTTATCTCCAACTTTAATCTCATTCCCTAACAAGGTGAGGGGATTGCCTGCAAACGTAATTTTAACTGAGCTCTCTTTCATTCGAATATAATTTGAATTTAAATTAATGATGTACATGGATAGAAACAGACCGCGGGTTCAAAAGTTTGCAGGAACCAATATTTTAACTGTTTTCTTTTGGAGAATGGCGCATTATTTTTTCCACGAAGGCTGATGCGACCTTCATTATGGATTCTGAATTTTTGGTAATAACATTGGTTACTCCATACTGCACAAAAACCCCTGCAAGACGGAGGAATGGATTTTTTGAATCTCTTACAACCAATATTCTTGAAAGATAACCGGATAAAATGCCCGCAGAGGTTTCAAGAAGCCCTTGCTTTAATTCAAAGGGAGTAAAAATATCAGTAACCGCTTTTCTCAATACATTAAAGGGCTTCAGACTTTCATAGGTAACAGCGAATTGTTCCTTTACCAGGAGTCCTTGCTCAGTTTGCCTTTTTTCAAGTCGGAGAATAGCTGCCCTAAGCGCTTTAACAGATGTTATATTTTGCATAGGAGAATTACTGAATTGTTAAAAGGTAAGTAATTATTGATTTTTTCAGGTGAGCTCTCTTTAAACCGGTAATTCATCCTCATCCATCTCCTCCTCCTTTAAAAGCAGTTTGATAACAGAATTACTCACGGGCTTTTTAATCCAGCTGTTCCTGAAAATATAGATTAAAATGCCTGCCAATCCGTAAAATCCGGAAAGAATCAGAAATCCCATCCAGATTTTGCCGAGTAAATCGCCTATCAATAAAGCAAACCCAATATTTAAATTGATAAAAAGTAAAGTAACCAGGATCAGAATAATAAGGCCAGAGGTTAGGTTGGACAGTACTTCGGCGACCTTATCGGTCGTTTTGAATTTGAATAATTGAATACTCGTTTTGATGTAGGCCTGACCACGTTCCAACAAAACCTCTACAGGCGCTTTCTTCTCTTCCATAGATTGGCTTTAAAATTATAATCTGATCACCTTAGGCTTCCTTGGGCTCCTTTTCAGCAGCTTCTTTGGAGTCTTTTAAAATTGATTCAAATTTATCACTCAGGTCTGCCATAAACACCTTCAGTGTTTCATTTAGTTCCTCCGTAAGATCTTTGCCGTATTTTGCGACTTTCTTGCGGGTTTCACATCCTTTATCAGGAGCAAACATAACCCCCAGTAAGGCTCCGGCAGCAACTCCTGCCAGTACGCCGATTAAAACTTTTCCTGTACTCATGGCCTCAAATTGTTTATTGTTGTTTATCACTGTTGTAACACATTAAATAATAGTCTTTTAATGCGTTAGTGGTCAAAATAATATAGCTATCAAATATACGAAAAAAAAGGAAGAAAAATTTAAATCAGGGAAGAAAAATCGTGAATTACCCTTTAATTTAGACATGACTTTAACTTCGCCGATTTTGAATTTCATGTTATACAACATATATTAAAAGAAACTAATATAAGTATTAAATACTTTTATAGTTTTGTGTCGAATTAACTACAAAAAAATGGAAGGAGAGAATGCCATTTTAATGCTAAGCGAACTTTACAAGCAATATCCAAAGCACTATGTTGCTGTAGACTGTTCGATTTTTGGATACGAAGACGGTGAATTAAAGTTACTGCTTTACCCCCGGGGATTTGAGCCATCTTATGGTAAATGGTCTTTGATGGGTGGATTTGTCCAGGAGAATGAATCCATGGAGGAAGCAGCCCGCAGAGTTCTTTTACAAACTACAGGATTGAAAGATATCTTTTTAGAACAAGGTAAGGCTTTTTCAAAACCTGACCGGGATCCCGGGGCCAGGGTAATCAGCATGACCTTTGTTGCACTTATCAGGATTGATATTCATGACAAAGATCTGGTCAGGGAGAGCGGAGCTCATTGGTGGCCGGTGACTAAATTGCCTGCACTCATCTTTGATCATGAGGAGATTGTGGCCAACGGACTGAAATTGTTGCAGCAGGAGGCGAGTATTGACTTGATTGGTAAGGAATTATTGCCTGAGATGTTCACTTTAATCCAACTTCGAAGCCTCTATGAAGCGATCTTTCAAAAAACTTTTGACCCCGGGAATTTCCGAAAAAAAGTGCTCTCTGTCGGAATCCTGGAAAGGCTTAATCTAAAAAACACCAGGGAATCCAAAAAGGGGGCTTTCTATTACCAGTTTAAATCGGGTGATACCGGTTTGCGCAGCGAAAGAATTGTCAAATTCCCCTGAAAAGACATAATAAAAGTAAATAATACCTTATTAAAATAACACCAATTAATAATTTAATAAATCATGGACAAAACATTTTTGGAACAGTTTGAAGTCTGGTTTGTGACAGGGGCACAGCTGCTGTACGGAGGTGATGCGGTCGTAAAAGTCGACGCACATTCAAACGAAATGGTAAAAGGATTGAACGAATCAGGCAATTTGCCAGTAAAGGTGGTTTATAAAGGGACTGCCAATTCGTCGTCTGAAATTGCAGAAATTATGCGTGCTGCAAACGGAGATACAAAATGTATTGGGTTAATTACCTGGATGCATACTTTCTCTCCTGCAAAAATGTGGATTCATGGTTTGATGGATTATAAAAAACCATTAATGCACCTTCATACACAGTTCAACGAGCAAATTCCCTGGTCAGAAATCGACATGGACTTCATGAACCTGAATCAATCGGCACATGGGGACCGTGAGTTCGGTTTCATTACCAGCCGTTTACGCAAACCGCGGAAAGTGGTAGTTGGTTACTGGAAAGATAAATCAACTCACGATAAAATTTCCGGATGGATGCGCGTTTGTGCCGGATGGGCTGATGCTCAAAATATGCAAATCATCCGTTTTGGTGATAACATGAACAATGTGGCTGTAACCGATGGAGACAAGGTTGAGGCTGAAATCCGTTTGGGTTACCACGTTGATAATGCTCCCATCGCCAAGCTTGTGCCTTATGTAGAAGCTGTTACAGAAGCTGAGATTGACGTACTGATTGCTGAATACGAGAAACTATACGACTTTGCCGATGACTGTAAGAAAGGTTCTGAAAAACATATAACTGTTCGTCAGGCTGCTGCCCAGGAAATTGGGTTACGCCGTTTCTTACAGGATAAAAACGCAACTGCTTTCACTACCAGTTTCAACGAATTGGAAGGAATGTCTCAATTGATGGGGTTTGCTTCGCAACGGTTGATGGCCGAAGGTTATGGTTTTGGGGCTGAAGGTGACTGGAAAACAGCTGCGCTTACCCGTACCATGTGGGTTATGGCTGAAGGTTTACCTGGTGGATGTTCGTTCCTTGAAGATTATGTGTTGAATTTCAATGAGACAAACAGCTCTATTCTTCAATCGCACATGTTGGAAATTAATCCAGAGATTGCAGCAAATAAACCACGCATCGAAGTTCATTTCTTGGGAATTGGCGATGCGGGTGTTTGTGCCAGGTTAATATTCCAGGCTCACGAAGGTGATGGTATTGCTGCTACAATTGTCGATATGGGCAACCGTTTCCGTATGATTGTCAATGAAGTGGAAGTGATCAAACCGGAAGCATTGCCAAAATTGCCCGTTGCCTGTGCATTGTGGAAACCAATGCCAAATCTTGAGATAGGTGCTGGTGCCTGGATTACTGCAGGCGGAACGCATCACTCGAGCTTCTCGTTCTCTGTCACCACTGAAATGATGGAAGATTATGCAGAAATCGCCGATATCGAAATGTTGATCATCGACAAAGAAACCAAAATCAGAGAATTCAAACAAACCATACGTAATAACGAAGTATATTATCTTTTGAACAAAGCCCTAAGGTAACTCCCAATTTACTGTGCATTTGCAACTTCAATGGTTGTCTCTGTATCAGATGGTATTTACGATAAGGTGGAAGATTTACATAAAGCACTCTCATATCAAATTAACCCTGACAAAAAATTATGAATTGGAGTTCACATGAATTTATTTGGCTCGACTGGACAATTATGGGGGTCGGGATATTGGCTGTAGGCTGGGCTGTATGGCGTTCGATACAAAAACACAAACGTTTGCAACAAGGTGCCGACAGCGAAGATTACCTGTTCGGAAAAGGCGAACCATGGTATATCATTGGTGCGGCTATCTTTGCTGCAAACATCGGTTCTGAACACCTCGTAGGGCTTGCCGGCACTGGGGCAAAGGCAGGTGTAGGGATGGCACACTGGGAGATGCAAGGGTGGATGATACTCATCCTTGGCTGGCTCTTTGTGCCGTTCTATCAACTAATGAACATTAAGCTGGGGAAGATAATCACCATGCCTGACTTCCTTAAAAACCGGTACACCCCTGCTACCGGTTCGTGGTTATCTATCATCACACTTATAGCTTACGTGCTGACCAAAGTGAGTGTAACGGCGTTTACCGGCGGTATCTTCATGGAGAGCCTTCTTGGCTTGCCTTTCTGGTACGGGGCTATCGGATTGATCGTGCTAACCGGTATCTTTACCGTTTTGGGCGGCATGAAGGGTGTGATGACTCTCTCAGCGATCCAAACGCCTATTCTTATCATTGGTTCTTTCCTGGTGCTATTCCTGGGATTGGCCGCACTCGGGGACGGGAGTATTGCTAACGGGTGGACTGCGATGATCCATTATTCTCAAACGCTGAGCAAAGGAACAGACGGTGTGGCATACGGCACAAACCACATGTTCCACTTCGAGACAGGTGATCCATTATATGATGACTATCCGGGATTTTGGGTATTTATCGGAGCGACAATTATTGGCTTTTGGTATTGGGCTACCGACCAGCACATCGTTCAGCGTGTGCTTGGACAACGTAAAGGGGAGCCCAGTGACGTAGTGATGAAGCGTGCCCGCAGGGGGACTATTGCTGCAGGTTATTTCAAATTGTTGCCAGTATTTATGTTCCTGATACCCGGTATGATTGCTGCTGCACTGGCCGCTCGTCCCGGCAGCGGCTTTAAATTAGACAATCCTGATACAGCCTTTGGCTCAATGGTTAAATTTGTGTTGCCCGCCGGTGTGAAGGGGATTGTTACCATCGGATTTATTTCTGCTTTGGTTGCTTCCTTGGCGGCATTCTTCAACTCCTGCGCTACGCTGTTTACCGAAGACTTTTATAAGCCGATGTTCAAGAATAAGAGCGAGGCTACATACGTGCTGACAGGTCGTCTCGCTACTGTTGTGGTTGTGGTACTTGGTATTATTTGGATACCAGTCATGATGAGTCTTGGAAGCCTTTACTCTTATCTGCAAGGCATTCAATCACTCCTCGCGCCTGCCATGGTCTCAGTATTTGTAATGGGTATATTTTCCAAGAGAATTACCCCAAGGGCAGGTGAAGCAGGTATGATAGTTGGCTTTTTTTTAGGGATGCTTCGCTTGCTGGCCAACATCCTCACAAATACAGGTAAAAATGTAATGACAGGCTGGTACTGGGAATCCACAAGATGGTTCTGGCATACAAACTGGCTTATCTTCGAGATCTGGCTGCTCGTCTTTATCATGGGGATGATGGTTGTAGTATCGTTTTTCACTCCGAAACCTACCGCTAAACAGATTGAGTTTATCACCTTCACCGGCGACTATAAAGCCCTTATCAGGAATAGCTGGAACAAGTGGGATTTAATTGCCACAGTTGGTGTAGTTATAGCCTGTGCTTCTTTTTATATGTATTTCTGGTAAATAAAAATATAGAATTATCGCCCTTGTTCTGAAAGGGTGTTAATTTTTTCATTAAGACAAATATTTATATATTCTGCCATGTTGTCTGAATTAAAAGAGCTGGTTTTTAAAGCGAATCTTGATCTGGTGAAGTTCAAGCTTGTCCTTTTTACCTGGGGGAATGCAAGCGGAATTGATCGGGAGAAGGGTTTGATCGTCATCAAACCCAGCGGAGTCGATTATGACGTAATGACTGCCGATCAAATGGTTGTAGTAGACCTGGATGGAAATGTTGTCGAAGGCAATCTGCGTCCTTCCTCTGACACTCCAACTCATCTTGAACTCTATAAAGCTTTTGATCATATCGGCGGGGTGGTCCATACCCATTCAACTTATGCAACTGCTTGGGCACAGGCCGGGGTGTCGCTTCCGATCATTGGGACCACGCATGCCGATTATTTTGGGGATGATGTCCCATGTACCCGTGATATGACTGATTCTGAGGTTAAAGGGAATTATGAGCAGGAGACCGGAACCGTCATTATTGAACGGTTTGGGAATCTTAATTCAAGCCATATTCCCGGAGTGCTTGTGAAAAATCATGGTCCGTTTACCTGGGGAAAAACCCCTCACGAAGCGGTTCATAACAGTGTGGTTCTGGAAGAGATTGCCAGGATGGCTTTAATCTCCTTCGGAATCAATCCCAACCTGACCATGAGCCCATTGCTTACAGAAAAGCACTTCAGCCGCAAACACGGTGCAGGTGCCTATTATGGTCAGAAGTGAGTTTTGGATGGCGTTAAACAGGGACGAAAAGCGGGTTAATATTTTACCATAAGTTTTGGCTTATATTATGAAGTTTGAATTTTAAAATTTTTATTCCTTTGCATTCATAGGGTTAAACCAGCTTTATGAAGATGCTAAAGGTTCACTATTAATTAGCCGGATTACAGTTGCCATGAGCAAGCTGCCAGCCGCATTTAGGAATGTACAAATATTAAATTGATTGAACTATGACAACCAAAAAGTATGTGATCGGAATTGATTATGGAACTGATTCGGTCAGGGCAGTGGTAGTAAATGCACTCAATGGGGACGAAGTCGCAACTTCGGTCAGGGCTTATTCACGTTGGGCGGCCGGAAAATTCTGTGATCCTGCCAAAGATCAGTACCGGCAGCATCCGCTTGACTACGTTGAAGCGATGGAATTTTCCGTTAAAGAAGCCCTGAAAATTGCAGGTCCTGAAGTAGCCAAAAGTATCGGCGGCATCTCATTTGATACAACCGGAAGCACGCCGGTACTGGTCAATGAAAGTGGTGTTCCACTTGCTCTGACTGCTGGTTTTGAGGAAAATCCAAATGCGATGTTTATCCTTTGGAAAGACCATACATCAATAAAGGAGGCTAATGAAATCAATGAACTATCAAAAAAATGGGAAATTGATTACACCCAATATGAAGGGGGTATCTACTCATCCGAATGGGTCTGGGCAAAAGTACTTCATGTGCTTAGGGCAGATGAAAAGGTGCGTAAAGCCGCTTATTCCTGGATTGAACATTGTGACTGGATGCCGGCCTTACTGACTGGAACAGTCCTGCCTCAGGAAGTCCTGAGAAGTCGCTGCGCTGCCGGTCATAAATCGATGTGGTTCGAAGGTTGGGAAGGGCTCCCATCCGAATCATTTTTGACGGCACTTGATCCGATTTTAAGCGGTTATCGTTCAAATTTATACGATAAAACCTATACCAGCGACATAAAAGTTGGCTCATTAACTCCTGAATGGGCTGAAAAACTGGGATTGTCTGACGATGTTGCTGTGGGTGTTGGTGGTTTTGATTGTCATTTTGGTGCTGTCGGCGGTGAGGTCACACCTAACGTATTGGCCCGTTCGATAGGAACCTCAACCTGCGATATCATGGTTACCTCTTACGAACAGATCGGAAATAAATTAATCCCCGGAATTTGTGGACAGGTAGACGGATCTGTTATTCCCGGTTATATTGGACTCGAAGCTGGGCAGTCTGCATTTGGCGATATCTACGCATGGTTTAAGAAAGTTGTCGCTTGGCCAATCACTGAAATCCTGGCCAAATCAACCCTGATCGATGGTGCTACAAGGGACAACCTTATGGCGGAAACTCTGGATCGGATTATTCCTGAATTGTCGAAAGAAGCAATGTTGGTTCCAATTGAGGAGTCAACCATAATTGCAGTTGATTGGATGAATGGTCGTCGTACTCCGGATGCCACCCAGGAAGTAACTGGTTCTATAACCGGCTTGAAACTGGGCTCCTCGGCTCCAAGAATATTCCGGGCACTGGTTGAAGCAACCGCTTTTGGATCAAAAGCCATTGTTGACCGGTTTAAACGCGAAGGGATCGCGATTAACGAAATCATCGGTTTGGGAGGCGTAGCGAAAAAATCTCCGTTTGTAATGCAAACTCTTGCAGATGTACTCGATATGCCGATAAAAATCGCAAGTACAGAGCAAACCTGCGCTTTTGGAGCAGCTATGTTTGCATCGGTGGTCGCGGGAATTTACCCTTCAGTAGAGAAGGCACAAAAGGGAATGGGTAAAGGCTTTGAAACAACTTATTTCCCCAATCGGACCAATGTAGAGAAGTACGCCGAGATATACCTCAAATATGCCAAAATCGGCGAGTTCACCGAAAAAGTGCTCTGATTTGGTAAAAAGTTAATTTGCTCTAAACGACAAAGGCATTATTGGACAATTCTGATAATGCTTTTGTGTTTTCTGGTTGATAACCTGTATTCTGAATAACCAAGTCCCCCTCCGAATGGGATAAATTGTCAGAGTGATTTTTTTTAACAGAATTTATTTTCTATATTTGGCCGGCACAGGTTTTGCAGTTCCAATTGAATCTAGTTCGATTGGAACTGTATAATTTATAGCCAACGACTTCATTAAGCGCAAAACATCTTTGTTCTTTTGGGAGTTTTAATGATCTCAGGGGAAACAAATCGGCTAATTGGTCTGATTTCCTGAGCTTAAAATCAACGATCAATAAAATAAAAATTATGGGCAGACCACCTACCAGAGCAAAAGAATATCGGGATGGCTTTTATATTGAAGTTCGCAATAAAGGATCGCTAACCGGAATAAAAATTATCCGGAAAAGTAAGGATGAGATGATGCAGGCCATAAAGGAGTATGAGAAATCAAAGGAGGTCATTATTCTTGGTGAATCGAAAAATGGCAAATGGGCCAACAAACCTGAAACTTATCAAAAGATTGATTCCATTGAACATAATAGTTAATAAAAAAATCGGAACACCTCATACCGGTTTCTAAATTCCTAAAATGAAAATTTTTAATTTATTCATTACCAAGCCATTGGATCAGCTGATGCGCAATGCCCGGGAAGAATCGGGGATGAAAAGAGCGCTAAATGCAACCAATCTTACAACGCTCGGAATTGGTGCAATAATCGGGGCAGGAATTTTTGTTCTGACCGGACAAGCTGCTGCCCAATATGCCGGACCCGCAATTGTCATTTCATTTATTATTTCCGGTTTTGCCTGTTTGTTTGCCGGACTTTGTTATGCAGAATTTGCATCGATGATCCCCATTTCAGGCAGCGCTTATACCTATGCCTATTCGACCCTGGGAGAATTTGTGGCCTGGATTATTGGTTGGGATCTTATTCTGGAATATTTGTTTGCAGCATCTACTGTTTCGGTGGGGTGGTCCGGTTATGTAGTTAGTTTTCTCAAGGATTTTGGGATTTACATACCTCCTCAATTTACTGCTGCATGGCATACCGTGTTGGTTGACATTCCTAATATCGGATGGAAGCCCTTAACCGAACAGTTGGCAGCAAACCTCACATCTACAGGTGTTATCGTGGAACATTTACCCCACATCACCGCAATCTTAAATCTTCCTGCCATGTTTGTTGTGGCGGCGATTACGCTCTTACTGGTGATCGGAATTAAAGAATCTGCAAGCTTCAATAATGTAATGGTGATGATCAAAGTATTTGTGATCATACTATTTATTGGAATTGGATTTTTCTTTATAAATAAGGTGAACTGGCATCCCTTTATTCCTCCCAATACTGGAGTTTGGGGCCATTTTGGCTGGAGTGGAGTTCTGAGGGGATCGGCTGTTATCTTTTTCGCCTATATTGGATTTGACGCCGTTTCAACGGCGGCACAGGAAGCCAAAAATCCGCAACGCGATATGCCGATCGGAATTCTGGGTTCACTCGGTATTTCGACCATTCTCTACATAATGGTCGCCATCGTTCTTACCGGTATTGTAAGTTATTCCTTTCTGAATGTTGCTGATCCCATTGCGGTTGGAGTAGATGCTATGGGCAAGGGACTCTTCTGGTTACGGCCAATCATCAAAATAGCGGCCATTGCCGGGCTTAGCTCTGTAATCCTGGTGATGATGCTGGGTCAGCCACGTATCTTTTATGCCATGGCTAAGGATGGATTACTTCCTTCCCGCTTTGCCAGAATTCATCCCCGTTTTAAGACTCCCTATTATAGTACGATTGTAACAGGTTCTGTTGCTTTTATTTTTGCGGGTATCCTTCCAATCAATATTCTTGGCGAACTGGTCTCGATAGGTACGCTTTTGGCATTCGCCATTGTATGCGTAGGAATCATATTTTTAAGGGTTAAACGGCCCGATCTTAAGCGTCCTTTCAAAACTCCGTTCGTCCCGCTTGTTCCCATTCTCGGGGCATTAATCTGTATGATCCAGATGTATTCCCTTCCATTGGATACCTGGCTCCGATTGATTATCTGGATGGCAATTGGGATGTTGATTTACTTTTTCTATGGCACAAAACACAGTCAGCTCAGAAACCAGAAAGCTCACGTTCCGGACGAATTTTAATCCAATCGGGATCACTGATTGTAAGATTATCCGAATATTTCGTACCAAATGTGGAGTCATACCTGCATTTCTCTAAAGCTTGATTTGCAATCTTTACTCGGTGAATCTGTGAGTGTTTAAAAGTATTCTGTGGATTATTAAATCTTTTTGATATGAAAATTATCCTGGCTTTCGCACTCTTCCTGTTGAACATTGCTTCACAGGCATCTGATCCTGTGAAGATAAAGCTTTTTGAACCAATTGTCCCCAACAAAATCGCCGATAGGTTTGTGCCTGCCAGTCTTCAGCAGATTTCCGGATTTTTAGGGTACCGGATGAATGTCAATCTGGAAAAGCGACTATTGCAGATTGATTCCACGACTATATTATCCGGGTTCCGGAAACGACCGGGATCCCAGGTTTGGCTTGGTGAACATGTTGGCAAATTTTTATTCTCAGCCTCCAGAACCTACCGGTATTCCAATGATGCACGATTAAAAAAACTGACTGACGACATCGTGAGACAATATGTCGCCTGCCAGTTGCCAGACGGTTATCTGGGAACTTATCTTCCCAAGGATTACTGGACCGAGTGGGATGTTTGGGCGCATAAATATGCAATCATCGGTTTACTTAACTATTATTCCATAACCGGCAATCAAACGGCACTGACAGCTGCAAAAAGGGTGGGTGACCTGATGTGCCGGACATTTGGAGACGAACCCGGAAAACGGGATATTATCGTGGCGGGCGACCATGTTGGCCTGGCTCCCGGAAGCATTCTTGAACCGATGGCCGATCTGTATCGTTATACGGCCGATAGTAAATACCTCGGGTTTTGCGAATATATCCTGCGTGCCTTTGAACATTCAAATGGTCCAAAAATCATCAGCGGATTGGAAAAGTACGGAAGAGTGACCAAGGTGGGTGATGCAAAAGCTTATGAAATGTTGTCCTGTTTTCTGGGAATTCTGAAGTATTATAAGATTACCGGGGAACCGAGGTACCTTAAGGATTTGGAAATCGCCTGGGAAGATATCTGCAAAAACCGGTTGTATATTACAGGAACCTCAAGTATTGAGGAATGTTTTCAACAGGATGGCGTCATGTCGGCTGAGAATAAAAATAAAATGGGCGAGGGGTGTGTGACAACTACCTGGCTACAGTTCAATCTTCAGCTTTTGCAGATTACCGGGGATCCCAAATATTCTCAGGAGATGGAACGAACTGTCTATAACCATCTTTTTGCCGCTGAAAATCCGCAGACCGGTTGTGTAAGTTATTACACGGCCTTGCAGGGTGCCAAACCGTATAAATGTGATCAGGGATTTTCATGCTGTCTGTCGAGTATCCCGAGGGGAATTTCTCTTATTCCTGACCTTGTCTGGGGCAAAATAAACGGGGTATTTTCAATTCTGATGGCTGAATCGGGTGCCGTGACTGACACAATTGTCGCTCACGATAACTCCAGAATAACTTTGAAAATCGAGTCTTCAACCAACTTTCCACTTGACGGGAAGGTGAAATATATCATCAAACCCTCCGCCACTAAGATATTTGCATTGAATTTCAGGGTTCCGGAATGGGTGAAAAAATATACGGCCACCATTGGAAAGCAAACCTACCAGGGTGTTCCGGGGAAATTATTAAGGATAGAGCGGAAATGGAATACCAACGGGGTGGTGAACATTTCGTTCGAAATACCTGTTGAAGTATTATCCGGGGGCAAGTCCTATCCGGGAAAAATTGCGCTGAAAAGAGGTCCTCAGGTCTTGGCCGTTGATAGCCACCTAAATCTGCAGGATTCATTAAAGGAACTGATTTGCTTGAAGGAAAAAGTAAAATTGAACGATGCCCGTAAGTCGTTGCCTGCAGATTGGAGTTGGCGGCAGGCCTATTCGGTAGCAATGATGGCAAATCAGAAGCCGGTAAATGTAATTCTGGTCCCTTTCAGTGAGGCCGGACAAAAAGGGAGTGAAATTATCACCTGGATTGGATCCAAATGATGATTAGATTGTAAGTTTAGGAAGGCAAGAAAACCTTAAAAAAGTGGGCAAATGATAATTTGACAGAATAAATGATAATAAGAAAGAAATTTGGTTTTGAAGGGGCACATGTAGTAAGGGATTGCAGTTCTGATCGTTGCAGACACAGTATTCACGGGCACTCCTATATAGTTGAGATATTCTTTACTTCAGACGGATTGGATAATGGCGGGATGGTTATGGATTTTGGGTTGATGAAGGGACCCATCAAAAACTTTATTGATTCATTTGATCATGCTTACTCACTGTGGGACAGGGAAGAGGAGGAATTTAAGGCATTCATTAAAAAGCAGAGTGAAAGATGGGTGGAGATGCCGGTGTCCCCTTCAGCAGAAATGTATTCCCTGATGTTTTTCTTTGTGGTTGATAAAATCATTTCTCAAACGGTTTTTAATAACGGGGAAAAACAAGTCAGGCTTCATTCGGTAAGAGTTCATGAAACGGCCTCCGGATATGCAGAATCATTTGCCGAGGATTTGGATTATTGGCATTTTACCTTAAATGACATCATCTTTTCGGAAAAGGTAGTTTCTGAATGGAAGGATCCAAAGATGTACGATAAACTAAAAAGAGGTGATTTATTTATTAATCCGAAGGTAGAACTGAAATATCTGCAGGATGAGCAAACTATTAATTGAGGGTTATCCAAAGTTCAAAAAGAAGACATCCGATCCTGAACGGACTTTGGAAATTTCCGAATTTTTTTGTGATACCATCCAGGGTGAAAACTTTATTGGCTGGCCAGCTACTTTCCTGCGTGTACAGCACTGCACCCAATCGTGTATATTTTGTGATACCACCGAAATTTGGAGACATGGGAATCCGTATTCATTCGATGAATTGTTCGGGTTGATGGATCAGGCTGATCTTCAGCGTAAATTTAAGATGGGACAACGTTTGGTCCTCACCGGCGGCTCACCGGTCCAACAGCAGGATAAGCTGATTCTTTTTTTGAATGAACTGATTTCAAGGTACGGATCTAAACCCTATATTGAGATTGAGAACGAGGCTACCCTGATGCCAAAAGATGAATTAATTGCGTTGGTCGATTGCTGGAACAACTCTCCAAAACTCAGCAACTCCTATAATCCAAGAGATTTTCGGTACCAACCCGAAATTCTGAAAAAGCTTGCCTCATTAAATAATTCATGGTTTAAGTTCGTAGTATCCTGTGAAGAGGACTGGAAGGAAATAAAAAAAGATTTTCTGGATACCCATCTGATCACTGAAAAACAAATTGTTTTGATGCCACTCGGTGCTTCCAGATCAGAATTGGAAAAATACAGGGAATTGGTCCTTGACATAGCAATCCGCGAAAATGTCCGGTATTCAACCCGGGAGCATATTGTACTCTGGGATAAGAAAAAAGGAGTTTAGCGTATATACAACACTTCCTTATCCTATTCAGAAATAACCAATTCCACCCTTTAAATCTTTGAATTAAATGCTCGGCCTCTATTTCGGAACAAGGGAATCATAAATCATCCTGCCACCTTTCGCTGGGGTCGCCCGGCAAAGAATCCGGTTTCCATGAAAATTTGAAAATTCTGGGCTTTACCAGCTGTTCAAAGTCTTTATAAGTTAACCGTATTAATTCGGTATGGGAACCTGCATTGAATGCAATCTCCTTGTCCAGGGAGAGCGGTTCTGCAACATAAACTTCCATATCATAAAGATTTCCAAAGGGTGGCATGGCCCCTAATTCGCAGTCCGGAAAGAGATCCTTGAATTCGTGTTCGGTCGCCAGTGTTACATTCCGGGTTCCGAAAATCCGGGACAAACTGTCAAAATCGATGATATAGGAGGCAGGCAATACAGCCATTGCCATTTTACCTTGAATCTTAATCATCACCGTTTTGGCCAGCTCTTTCCCTGAAATATGTGCCTTAGCCGCGATTTCCTGCGCAGTAAAGGCGCTCGAATGACGAATTGTGATATACTTCACTTTATTCTCGTCGAGAAACTGTGTTAATTTTTTTACAGGCATCGGAGTGTGTTTTTTATGTTTGTTGGTGATAGCCGGTACAGTCCATACGATGTACAAGTGCCAATCTTAATGTTGATGCATGTGAAAGCCGGACTTTATCAAGTTGTGTAGAAGTCCGACTCTCACTAGTATTCACTAATTAACCGGGGCAATAACCTTATGGTAAACTGGCCTCCCTTTAATCTTCCGGATGGCAAACCACCCGGCCAGAAAATTGTCATTATCAACGATCCCTTCCAAACCATTATCCAGCATGTCAAGGATAAAACTCCCCTCTTTGATCAGCACTTTAACCGACCGCACGGCACTCTTCCGTTCATTGGTGATCATGCCGATCGAAGGCTGCAGGGTCTCCAGTTCAGCGAGTTCATCAGCAAAAGCTTTAAGTTCATCGGCCGTAATCCCGTACTCTGCAGTTTTGTCAAGATATTTGTTCGCCAGTTGCAGGACACTGTGACATTTTATAAGGGCTTCCTCTCCGGTGAGTTTGTGGAGAGAGGATTCGCTGAAAGCGACATCATTTAGCAGGACCTGATCTCCCGATACCTTGGCAAAAAGGAGGAGTTTACGTCCCAATCTGTAGGTTTTGTGATAAAATGTTTCCAATAAATTGTTCTTATAGGCAACCTGTCCCCCGGGATCGTTTGCATCCTGTGCCTTTAAAGAGGCATCCAGTTCAATTTCGCTCGCTTCAAGCCTGTTAACTGTTGAGGCAAGAATCGCCCAATTAGTCCACCAATTTTCATTCTTGTGCAGATAAGAAATGGACTCCTTTTCCATTTCCCAAAAAGTCTTAGCTTTTAAGTCCATGATTAAGTGTTTAAGGATTAAATTACAAACAACTAAATATACAAACAATAATTGAAATAATTTTCATTTTTTGATGGTTTTATAACTTTCTCCTTTTATTTCCCACCCCGACAGATTCACATTTTTAGGGAGTTCACCAAAAACAGGATGTAATTTTGCATTTCCTGCGTGCAAATGGCTAAAACCTTATCGCAATTGACCATTTCCAACCTGCATATGACCATAAACTTATCGGATAAAACCTTTTCCGATGTGCAAATGGCCAAAAACATACCGCATTTAACTGTTTCGGTTCTGCTGATTGGCGAAAACTTATGGTAAACGTTCATTTCCGTTTGGCAAACACCTAATTCTGCCTGAAACATGGATTTTCCGGATAAATGATGACCGCAGCCGAATTTGATCCTTCCCCGGATTACGCAGATAAGAATGAGAGGATAAGACATTCCTAATTTTATTTCCTGGACCATAGCAATTCATAGGAGTGGGTGGTTGCAATTGATCATGATCCGATAGAGATTTAAGTTAACGCAGCACCGCTATAATCAGCATCGATATTCTTCAAGTTCTTTAACGAAGTAAATTCTGTCAATTTATTAGCTCTACACCGAATGGGTTGTAAATTCATTTTTTTCATCTGAAGTATTGATTAGAAAATTTAATCCGAAATCTTAAAATGAATAATAAAGCTACCTGTGAAGAATTGGAACAAAAAGTGTGGCATTTGCAAGATTCTTTAGAAAAGTTACAACAATCTCATTTTAATTTCAAGGGTAAAAGGAATTGGAATTTGCAGGGAAAGCATGAACAGACTGTTCCATATCGATCAAAGCCACTCGACTGTTGGAACTCAAAATGAGAAGGGAACGGGGTTGGGCTTAATACTCTATTTTAGCCTTCTTCATAATCGCATTTATCTTTTTTTTCATTTGTCTGGATATCCCGGAACTTTTAAGTCCTCACCGGCATTGTATAGGCACCCGTGGGTTACAATTTGGAATAAATACAAAAAAATGAGATCAAAAGAACTTGACGATTTACGAATGGATTTATCCGTAAAATCAAAAAATGGAATTGATTTTACCTGGTCAGCAGGTATTATATGGCTTGTAATCGTTTTTATATGGAGACTGGATTTCAAACCTTATGACAAATCAATACTTGTATTTATTGCGGGGGGACCGATGCTTCCCATAGCTTTCCTTTTTTCCAAATGGTTAAAGACAAATTGGAAAATTAAGGAAAACCCCTTGCAACCTTTGGGGCTCTGGCTGAATTTTGCCCAGTTGTATTATTTCCCGCTTCTCATCTTTGTGATGATCAGAATGCCTGAATATTTTATTATGACCTATGCGATAATTACAGGGGGACACCTCTTCCCTAATGCCTGGTTTTACAAGACAAAATGGTATGCCATATTTGCCGGGATAATTGTTTTGGGTACGTTATTCCTTGGACTTAGCCTGCCAAATGAGAAAATGTATTTTGTTGCGCTTTTTACCGGAATTACGCTATTCTTATTGACAATCTGCCTATACTTTGACAACCTAATAAAGAGGTCAAATTGATCAATAAAAAATAAATACTCTACGGGTTTGCATGAAGGCCTAATTGGGAAAAATCCTGAAATTCTGTTACTTATTACAAATAGATTGTTTCTCTTCCGAATGCATTCTGCTTAATTATCAGAGATTTATTTCCCAGGCACGAAGGTTGTCAAAAGTAGCCTCCCCGTCACGGACTATGAAACCTACCCGTCCTGTAGCACCGCTCGTAAAATAGGTTTGCACCAGGAGATCGTTAAGGTAAAGCTCGAATGTCTCTTTTCTGAACAGTAACCTGAAAGTGGAGATAGCCCCTTCTGGAATACCGGCAATTGCTGCGCAACCAAATCCAATGCGATCCTTACAGTCGAAGTGAGCCTCACCCGATAGTCGCATAATCCCGATCTCGGTGAGGTGGCAGGTGTTAAACAGTATAGCCGTTCCTTCCAGAGGTTTCTCCTCCAGAAACAATCCGATTCCTGGAATTCCCTTACTAAGGATTCCCGCGTTTAGCGGATCAACTTTCATCCTTCCTTCAAGAACAAACCCTTTAATCGGGTCAAACCGATCGTTCAGCAAGACTACGGTACTCTGAGGATCGGCATAACCGATATAGCTCGGATTAGCTCCCGGTAGCCTTTTCATTTGCACCAGATCTCCATCGATGCTAAAAGCTGCTTCTTTTTTGTCAATTAGACCGTCGGATGTCGGAAACAGCTGGATGCAGTTGCTCAGTCGGAGAGGGATAGAACTGCCTTTAATCGCCTCATTTCCCTTCCAGTAACCCATCCGGAGGTGTCCGTCGCTGTCGACAACTGCCTTTTTCATTGGGGCATGCCACCAGGTTTGAATGGTGGAGTGAATATCGACGATATAGTTGGTTATGAGTAATTCATCGGGGGTAGGACAGAAACGGGCCCAAAGGGCTACGGTGATATAACCCGAGTGTCCGTTCAACCTCAGGGCTTCAAAGTCGGGCCGAAACGGGCCGTCCGGTTTATCCGAAACAAAAGTGAGTGTGGAATAATTAAAATCGCCAGGAAGTGCCTGGATCCATCCCGAAGTAACGTAATATTTACCCCCAATTAGCGCACCACCCCCGGCCTCGATAATCCCCCACCTGGGGTCTGAAAGCTTGAATTCTTCCTTCCATTCCCATTTCACTCCGTCTTCTGACCGCAATAGACCACCGGTGGCATAACCGTACCATCCCGTTTCCCCTTCTCTTTCAACTGCAAGAACATTCATACAGTCCAGACGCTGAGCTCCCGGTTTGTGCACATCGTATTCTTCTCCCAGATACTCCCAGTTTAGGAGGTCTTTTGAACGCCAAAAGCGCAGGATGTCCCCCGGGGAGTTACTTCCATGGTTCATCATAAAACTGTCGCCCGCCTTCCAAACGCTTAGTGACCAAACGGCAAATGGCTGATTTTTAATCACTGTACCGACGTCTTTCCAGTGTACACCGTCAACCGATGTTGCCAGCCATACTGAGTTAAAGAGCGAATCATTACCCTTTTGATCCTCCTGGCCATACATCGTAAACAGGTAAAAAGTCCCCTCATGCCAAATCACCATGTTATCCTTTAGGGTACCTGAGGGTGTTTTGTAGATAAAAGCACATCGATCTTTATCATTGGATGACGCATGGCTATTGGCTTCCGCAATAGGGCCGGAAAGTAAAGTCAGCCCAGTGGCAACAGTTCCCGTTCTTTCAATAAAGGTGCGCCGTGTAATGTTGTTTGGATTTTTTTCAATCATTATTTGGCTATTATCAGATTAAATATCAGCATTATAAATAAATATTGCTCAACGGTTGCAGGATTTTAAATGTATTCATTTTAGACCTGCTGTACAAATTATTTCTGAATACACGGATCAGCCCCGGAATATAGTTTTAAAAAATAGCAGGAACAAAAGGTTAAATTTTCCAGGTTAATAATTTTCAGATTTTCGGTCAATTTAACCCCATTTTAATATCCCTTTAAGATCGTTTTAAGTTCAGGACTCTACATTTGGCCACAACATTAAACATGTCCTCTGATGGCTCATCTAAAACGAATGGTTCATTTCCTGATTATCTTCATCCTGTGTTCCTATAGTTCTAACGGACAAGGAGTTTACGGAGATACTTTAAAAATGACAATACGGGAGGCTGACAGCATCTTCATTGCCCGAAACCTCCAGTTGCTTGCACAGAAATATAATGTTTCTGCAACAAAAGCGATGATTATTCAGGCGCGCCTTTACCCCAATCCCGAAATCAACTTCGAGCAAGGCGCCTATAACCCGCAAACCAAAAAATGGTTTGAGCAGGATTTCACCAATGGAGAACAGGCTTACCAGGTATCTCAAATGATAGTGATGTCCCGGAAAATTAAAAAACAGACCAACCTTGCAGAAACGAACTATAAACTTGCCGAAGACAACCTGTTCGACCTTTTACGGGCTTTGAAATTGGCACTTCACAGCAGTTTTTATAACATTTACTACCTGCAGCAGACAGCCAAGGTATACGATGAGGAGATCCATTCCCTTAAAATGATTGTTGCAGCATATAATCAGGTAAAAGGGAAAGGTTATGTATCAGAGGCTGATATGGTCCAGGTTCAGGCACAACTTTATTCATTGCAAAACGAATACCAGACCTTAATCGACAATATTAATGATCTTCAGAGTCAGGCAAGGCTTCTTCTCCAGGTTTCTGCATCAACTTACGTTAAACCTTTGGCGGATCGGGGAATCGTGAACACTGATCCTTTTTCGGTCACTTTAAAGGCCTTGCTGGACTCTGCCTATGTAAATCGGACTGATCTGACGATTGCAAAAGATAACCTGTTGTTGAGTAAGCAAACCTATACTTTGCAAAAAGCGATGGCAATACCCGATATTACGGTGGGAATAGGAGTCGACAGACATGGGAGTTATGTCACCAATTTCAATGCAATCAATATCGGGTTTACTATTCCGATCTTTAACCGAAACCAGGGAAATATAAAAAATGCCCGGATTCTTATGGATTTTAACGATATACAGTTACAACTCACCAAAAAAATTTTGGATGAACAGGTGGTGCGCGGATTTCAAAAAGCGATAGATGCAGATAGGCTCTGCAAAGCGATTGATCCCTCATTTGCTGCCAATTTTGATAGGCTGGCCAATGAGATGCTGAAGAACTATATGAAGAGGATTGTCAACCTCATTAATTTCCTAACGTTCTACGATGCCTACAAACAAAATATAGTCCAATTAAACTCCATCCTTTTTAATAAAGTTAATGCTCTGGAGAACCTCAATTACCTGACAGGGACCAGTTTTTTCAATAAGCCAGACTCCCGGATAAAACAATAAAAACAAATCATAGTCGCATGAAATCAAGTATTTACATTGTAATCCTGCTCCTCTCAATGGGATTAATAATTGGAGGATGCGGGGAAAACAGCCCTAAACATGAAGAGAAAACCAAATATGTCATACCCGACTCGCTCCTTCAAACGCTGGCGATAGAAACGGTCAGGAAATGCCCGATGGTCAATGTTATAAAACTTACCGGAATGGTCGATTTTAATCAGGACAAGCAGGTAAACATTTTTTCATTGGTAAGTGGCAATGTACAGGATGTTAAAGTTCAACTTGGGGATTATGTATCGCGCGGACAGATTCTGGCTGTTGTGAAAAGCAGTGAAATGGCCGGATACAGCAACAGTATGGTAATTGCAGAAACCAATGTAAAAGCTACAAAGAAACAGCTTGATGCAACAAATGACCTTTTTAAAAGTGGTCTTGCCTCGATTCTGGATGTTACTGCTGCCCAGGTAAACTATGACCAGGCAGAATCACAACTGGAGATGGCCAGGAGGGTGTTGAAGATAAACGGGAACAGCCTGAATGGGGATTATATCATTAAATCACCGATCAATGGCTTTATTGTCCAGAAGAATGTCACAAACAATACGATGGTCAGAACCGATAATAATACTAACCTTTTCACCATATCAGACCTTAAAGATGTATGGGTACAGGCAAATGTTTATGAAGCGAATGTTGAACAGGTAAATATCGGGGATAATGTCGAAGTGAGGATCTTGTCCGCACCGGAGAAAGTATTTACCGGCAAAGTGGATAAGATTCTTAATGTTCTTGATCCGGTGAGCAGAGTGATTAAAGTGCGCATTGTTTTACAGAATCCGGGCTATGTTTTAAAACCGCAAATGTTTGCCAGCATCATAGTTTCCAATCCTGAAAAAGGGGTGGAGGTGCTGTGTGTTCCCAACGAAGCACTGGTCTATGAGCGAAGCCGCTATTATGTTCTTGTTTATAAGGGGAAAGGGAATGCCGATATCACACCGGTTGAGGTATTAAACACTTTAGGCCATAAATCATACCTCAGTGAAGGAGTTCATGAAGGGGACCAGGTTATCGCTTCCAACGCCCTTCAGATTTACAGCGAATTAAATAATTAACCGCTCAATAAGATCAAATGACCAGACTTTTAAGATCCATCATATCTTTTTCATTATTAAACAGGTATTTTATACTTTTTGCGGCAGGCGCCCTGGTGGTAACCGGATTTGTGGTTTTTAAGGAAATGCCCATCGAAGCCTTTCCCGATGTGACGAATACAGAAATTGATGTTATCACTCAATGGCCTGGCAGAAGCGCTGAGGAGGTCGAGAAAAAAATAACCATTCCACTCGAGATTGCCCTTAATCCGGTCCAGAAAAAAACAAGCCTCCGTTCAACAAGTATTTTCGGATTATCCTATGTAAAAGTGATCTTTGAAGATGATGTAAGAGATTCACAGGCTAGGATGCAGGTAATGGGACTTATCAATAATGCCTCCCTGCCAGCCGGAATTATCCCTGCAATTCAACCACCAACCGGACCCACCGGTGAAATTTACAGGTATACCCTGAAAAGTTCTTTTCGCGATGTCAGGGAACTTAAAAGCATACAAGACTGGGTGATTGACCGTAATCTGAGAGCGGTGCCAGGTGTGGCCGATCTGAACAGCTTTGGCGGGAAAACTAAAACCTATGAAATAAAGGTCAACCCGGGCAAGCTTACTTCTCTTGGCCTCACTCCGCTGGATGTTTTTACAGCAGTCCAGAACACCAACATTAACATCGGCGGAGACATGATCTTTGAGAATGACGAAGCTTACGCCGTTCGAGGTATAGGACTCATCGAAAATATCAATGAAATAAATAACATTATCATTCAAAATAACAATGGGGTTCCATTGTTGGTCAAAGATGTGGCAACGGTAGAAATATCCAATCTTCCACGCCTGGGGTGGATAACGCGAAGTGATGCAGTCATTGATTCTGCAGGGAAACGTACCATCTCATCTCAGGATGATGTGGTTGAGTGTATTGTGGTAATGCGGAAAGGGGAGAACCCTTCAGAAGTAGCTGCCGCTGTGGAGAAGGAAATTGAAAAGTTGAATGATCGCATTTTACCTTCCGACACAAAGATTATTCCCTATTATGACCGAAGCACCCTAATCTCTTACGCTACCAATACCGTGCTTCATAATTTAATTGAAGGAATATTATTTGTCATCGTACTTGTTTCACTATTCCTGTTCGATTGGAGAACCACCCTTATTGTGGCGCTCATTATCCCAATGTCCCTGTTGTTTGCCTTTATATGCCTGAGGATGATGGGTATGACTGCGAATTTATTATCGATGGGGGCTGTCGACTTTGGAATTATAATCGATGGGGCAGTGGTCATGGTTGAGGGGTTGTTTGTCGCTTTAAATTCAAAGGTTAACGAGGTTGGAATGGAAAAGTTTAATAAACTTTCCAAAATGGGTACTTACAAAATCGTTGGAACCCGAATGGGAAAGGCTATTTTCTTTTCAAAAGTGATCATCATAACATGTCTTATCCCTATTTTTGCTTTTCAGAAGGTGGAAGGGAAAATGTTTTCTCCGCTGGCATATACCCTGGGTTTTGCCCTGATTGGTGCCCTTATAACCACACTAACTCTTGTCCCTGTCCTTATTTCGTTGCTGCTCCATAAAAATGTTCAGGAAAGACATAATCCGTTTGTAATTTTCATGCACAAAATTATGCTCAGCGGATTTGAGCTCCATTTTAAAAAACGGAAATTTGTGCTATTCATTTCTGCAATAGCTGTATTTGTGGGGTTGTACAGTTTTAAGTTTCTGGGGTCTGAATTTCTTCCGCAACTCAATGAAGGAGCTATATGGCTGCGGGTTCAGTTGCCATATAGTGCTTCCCTGAAAAAAGGGGTAGATGTTTCCATCCAGACCAGGAATATACTGATGACTTTCCCACAGGTAAAGTGTGTGGTTTCACAAACAGGCAGGCCGGATGACGGAACAGATGTTGCAGGGTTTTACAACAACGAATTTGATGTGGTAATCCTCCCTGAGTCGGAATGGAATCCAAAGATTTCAAAGGAAGAACTGATCGATCAGATGAGTAAGAAACTTTCCGTTATTCCCGGGGTTAACCTTAACTTTTCACAACCCATCATGGATAATGTGGAAGAGGCCGTATCGGGAGTAAAAGGTTCAATTTGTGTAAAGGTTTACGGAGACTCACTGGGCTATATGGAACAGAAGCTTAACGAGGTTTACAATGTAATGAAAGATATTCGTGGCGTAGAAGATCTGGGGGTTATTCATAACATCGGTCAGCCGGAAATCAATGTTAACCTCGACCAGCAAAAAATGGCACTCTATGGGGTGACCACCGCAAATGCCAACGCAGTGCTTGGTATGGCGATTGGAGGACAGGTGGCTTCCACCCTATACGAAGGGATTGAAAATTACGACATAAGAATCAGATTACCGGAAGAATTTCGAAAAACCCAGGATGATATTGGCAATTTATTGGTTCCCACACAAAATGGCTCCAAGGTTCCAATCAAATCAATAGCCACGATTAGTAGAAAAACCGGTGCCTGTTTAATATACAGGGATGAAAATCAGCGGTATGCAGCCCTTAAGTTTTCCACCCGCGGCCGTGATATGGGGAGTACTGTTGCAGAAGCACAGAAGAAAGTAAATCAAAAAGTAACTTTAAAGAGAGGCTATAGCATGGCCTGGCAGGGAGATTTTGAGAATAAGGAGAGGGCACAAAAACGGCTTGCGGGGGTGGTTCCAATCAGTTTGTTGCTCATATTTATACTCTTATTCAGCATGTTTGGGAATCTTAGGGATTCGTTACTGGTATTCCTGAATGTTCCTTTCGCGTTGGTTGGAGGGATTATAGCCCTTTTTGTAACCGGCACCAATTTCAGCATTGCTGCAGGAATAGGGTTTATCGCTTTATGTGGAATTTGTATCCAGGATGGAATCATTCTGATTACCATCTTTAAAGAAAACATGAATAAGATGTGGAAGGGATCTGACTCTTTGTATAGTGCCATAAGATCTGGGGTAAATGCCAGAATCCGACCAGTACTCATGACAGCACTGATGGCTGCAATTGGCTTATTGCCTGCAGCCTTATCCCACGGCATTGGTTCTGAAAGTTCCAGACCATTGGCAAGAGTTGTTATTGGGGGTATTCTTTGTGCGATGATCTTTTCATTATGGGTTTTCCCGTTGATCTTCAGTTTTGCATACCGCAAATTTGATGAAAGGCATTTGGGAAAATACAGGAATTAAATGTTTATTTTTAGGAATAATTTTCAGCTGTCAGTATGGCAAATATCCTGGTTATCGAAGACGAAGTGAATGTTTCATCCTTCATCAGACAGGGGCTTCAGGAGGAGGGACACATCGTTGATGTTGCCTACGATGGGGCACTTGGTCTAAGCCTTGCTTGTAAAAACATCTATGATGTCATTATTCTGGATGTGATTCTGCCTCACATGAACGGACTCGAGTTTTGCAAAAGATTCCGGGAAAGTCAGGGCTTTTCGGTCCCAATACTAATGCTTACAGCCCTGGGTAGCACGGAGGATATTGTAAAAGGTTTACTGACAGGCGCAGATGATTATCTGGTCAAACCTTTTGCATTTAAGGAATTATATGCACGAATCAATGTTATTCTCCGGCGGAAGGGATTGGGTTATCCGAATAAATTATATGAAGTTGCTGACCTGGTATTGAATACAGAAACAAAAATCGTGATGCGTTCGGGCGTAAAAATTCCATTAACATCCAAAGAATTCAGGTTGCTTGAATTTCTGATCTCAAATGAAAATCGGGTCTTGTCCAGGACCAGTATCCTTGAAAATGTCTGGGGAACCAATTTTGATATGAATACCAATGTTGTGGAAGTTTACATCAATTTTCTGAGGAATAAAATTGACAAAGGTTATCCTGTAAAAATTATCCACACGGTTATTGGGATGGGATACGTAGTAAGAGAATCGTAATATGAAGATCAGAAATAAGATAGCCATCACCTTTACAGGGATTGTCTCCTTTGTACTATTATCTTCATTTTCACTCATATATTATCTGTCGGCACATTATGTTGAAAAGGACTTTTATGCGCTCGTTTTGGATAAGGCAAACCTTACGGCCTGGAAATATTTTGAGCAGGATGAGATGAGCCCCTCCGTGTATGGCAAAGTTTTGAGCAGTTATGCAAAAAGTTTGCCTGATGCCCAGGAGATCGTTTTGGATACCAAAGATACAAAGCTGGTTAAAGACTCACTCGAAAAGATCATCCCCGAAGACCTTATTAGAAATCTCCTGGATGGAAAAACGATCAAATTTTATAGCCGTTCCATGCAAAGTATTGGAATTTATTACCCTGATAACCAGGGGAATTTTATTGTAATTATATCAGCTGTCAATAAAACCGGTCAGCAGCAGCTTCAAAAATTGTGCAAGCTGTTGTTGCTAATCTTTGCAGTCTGTATTATTTTCATGTTTCTGATCGGCCAGGTATACGCAAGGAATATACTGCACCCAATTGTGAACATTCTTAAAAACATCCGAAAGATCAGGGTTACTAACCTGAATTTACGATTGAATGAATCTTCAGGGAATGATGAATTGGCTGAATTAACCCGAACTTTCAACCAAATGCTCGACAGGCTTGAAAATTCATTTGCACTTCAAAAAAACTTTATCCATAATGCATCCCACGAACTTAAAAATCCACTGACCGCTATACTTGGGAAAACAGAAATAGCACTTGGAAAACAAAGATCTCCTGAGGAATATATTTCGACTCTTAATGAGATCATGGCTGAAGCGGAGCGTTTGGATCTCTTGACCCGAAATCTGCTCAGTCTGGCACAGACCGATTTTGATTTTTCAACACTTACCAACGAGGAGATCAGGCTGGATGAACTAATCTGGGAGATTAAGGAACATTTTGACAAAACCCGGTATAACGGGCGCATCGAAGTTCACCTCTCAATCACTCCGGAAATTGCCGATCTTGTCACCATAATGGGTTCGCCGGGACTGCTCCGGATTGCCTTTGAAAATGTTATTGACAATGGCTGCAAATTTTCCGGTCAGCAGAAGGTGGACGTAACTCTAAATGCAACGCTTAAAAATATTCAGCTGCAAATTGTGGACAAAGGAATCGGAATTCCCGAACCCGAAAAAAAGGAACTCTTCCAGCCGTTTTTCAGGGCGAGTAATGCCATGAAATTTAAAGGGTCAGGCATTGGCCTTTCTCTGGTCCATAAAATCATTACCATGTTTGGGGGAACTATTGAAATAAATTCAATCCCGGGAAAAGGGACAACAGTTACGATAAATTTTACCCGTACTTAATCATCCTTAGTGGTTATTTACCCTGCGAATAATCAGGATCCATGAATTTTGCAATTGCAATTCACTTGAAAAGTATCAAAATTGATCCTTATACTCATTAAAAAACATAACCTAACCTGATTTTCAGTATGTTCAATGAAGTGTTATTCTTTTGTTTGGGTCTTGTCGTTGAATCACTGAACCCATCCGAATAAATGAGGCCACCGGTTAACCCATTTCCATGACCCAGATCATAATCGATGCCCGCTCCCAGATTAAGTCCTACATTATAAAACCGTATTTCATGTTTAACAACCTGTTTTTGAAGGATTGTATCACTGGCTGTCGCCTTAGTTCTCAAGTTTAGCCAGTTTGTTAATCCGTACTGGGCAAAATAACGGACACGGTTAAAATTTCTTGTCCTCATTTTTAATGCCAGCGGAAATTCGAGATCAGACAGGAAATAATCAACCATTGTACCACCACGAAGTTCTTTCCCGTCAAAAGGAATGGGTTTATTGTAAATGAGCGACCCTCCGAGCGTACTTATGGTCATCCCTGTGACAAGCAGGTAAGTATCTGAATGCAGATAGATATCACCTTCAACACCAAAATCATACCCCAACATGCTTTTACCTTTGTAAATATACTTTGAATCCGACGCCATCCATGACATCTGGGGGCTTGCTATAATGTTAACATCAAACTTCTTCTGCGAATATGATTTGGCAACTGCTAAAAGTAAGATAAGAATAACGATATTATTTTTCATGTCCGCAGAATTTATAAACAGTTCGTATCTGAAATATGCAGGTTTAATTGCCCGATTTATAAATGGATTTTGATTCTAATGTTAATTCAAACTTCTGATACCGAAGATTGTGTAAATTTAATATTTAACTCTTTACTCGTGCTAATACAGTGTCTATTGTTGAATAATAATTGTTCTTCAGGAGATTTATCGAATTTAAGAATCGGATTTGCAATGTTTTAATATCTAAAGCTATTGGATAATTAATTGTCCGACAGATTAAGGATTGAACCGCCCGGATGAAAGCTGAGTTTGCTCTTTATTGCAATTTCATTAATTGAGCAATAAGGAATAAAGAGGTCGATAATTGATTATAATCAGAAAATTCGGAACAACTTACGATATTTTTGTAAATATCTTAATCCTAAAAATTTAGCTATGAAAACCTTAATTATTTCAGATTTAATGGACTTTTCTACCTTTTTTACAATTCTAATTGTAATTATTGTCGTATTTCTGATTCTCCGCGAAGTGATGTGCTGGTATTGGAAGTTAAATAAGATCGTAGAACTTCAGAAGCCTCAGACCAGAATACTTTTTAAAATGTACGAACAAGGAGGTGCAAGCCTTAATTGGGATGAAATAAATAAGATATTGGATTAGCGCAAAAAGAACCAAAAAAATAAATTTAGATTGTTTTCATGTTAATAATTTTGGCGGTTTGTTTATGTTCAACAGAAAACGAGTTTTTGATTTTGTGGGACAAATATGGGACAAATCTGGGAAATAAAAATCCGATAGTATTGAAAATCAACGCTATCGGATTTGTTATTGAGGTCGGTGGCAGAAGATAAAATATTACTTAAAAATAGGTTAAAAAAAGTAAAAAATTACTTATATATGATAAATAATTACTTAAAACGATAATAAATTACTCAAACATGCTATAAAACGATAAAGTATTGCTTCGATATAAGTAAATAATTACTTATATTTGCGTAATTATTTACTTTTTACGCAAATGAAAGATATAAAATTTAAAATTAAATTTTTAAGGCAAAACGGGTACATCAAATTTTGTTTAACCCACCCACAGTTCCGTGGTCGTATTATAAAACACATCGGAAAAGAGGAGACTATTCCCAATTATTCCCTTGAAAGCATCAAACTAAATGCTGCACTTGATACATTCTTTGCTGGAAAGATCGTCGATCGGTCAGAGGTTAATGAATTCATCGATCATTATATTCACGAACAAAAAATAAAATGTTCAATATTAGATTTACGTGATGAGTTTATTACAAAAAAGAGAACTACCTTCAATAAACAGACTAATAGTTATTTGTCATATTGTGCCATTAATACTTACATTAAGGCAATAGAATATTTTGATAAATTCCTGACTAAAAAAAGAATAAGTTCTGATCCATCAAGTATTAATGCTTCAGTATTAGACGATTATTTCGTTTTTCTCGATGGCAAATCACATAATTACAAGGTCAAACTTCACTGTAAATTGAAAGCATATATTAAATATGCTGCCAAGAAGGGTTTTCAAATAGACCCTTCGTATGCTGATTCAACATTTACTGAGGAATACGATAATCAGGAAACGGAAGAAGACGATCGATCTCTTACAAAACAAGAATTGATTACTTTGAACAACCTTCGCCAGGTTGTCGCCCAAGGTTTGTTTTCTCTACCCGTCTACAAAACAACCAAGTCAATTACAGAGGACTTACAGAAACGTCAGTGAAAGGTTAAAATAACCAACATTAAAGATTCTTTGGATTGTTTACTTTTCATGGTTGCGACTGGTCAATATATCTCGGACATTAAAGGGTCTCACCTAAATATAAAAGAGGCGGATCCTAATACAACCTTTGTTACATATAGAAGGAAGAAAAATAATTCATATTGCAAATCTATATTGATCCACGATGATAATATCTTCATTGCTAAGACCTTGCTCAGGGAGTATAAGATAAAAAACAAAACAAACTTCCCGATGAAGTTATCTCTAAATAGTTTCAACCAGCAGTTGGAAGTTATCGGGAAATTAGCTGGTTTTGATTTTAAACTAACCTCGATGATGGCCAGAAAAACATTTGCTAGTATTTACTACTTTGACTATAACCTGCCAGTGAGCGATATACAAAGTCTTTTAGGTCATAAAGATTCACGTCAAACTATGCACTATCTCCGTATTGAAGAGAATGATCTGGCCAATAGAATTAAAAATCAAATAATTAAAGCTGTATGATCCTATCAGATGATAGTCTACAGAAGAATATTTCTGCGATCTTATTTTACGTAATACTTGCGTGATTGTTATTTAATAAATAGTGATTAATGTTTAATAACGATTTTCTTATTTAAGATTATTGATAAAATCTTAAATAAGACGTATCTTTGTTATACAAATTTTAAATAAATGAAGCAATTTAAGGCTGGACAATATATTAGTCAGGGTTATTACAAAAGCTTTCAACCAAACTTTATAAACAGGCAATGGAAAATTGAAAGCATGGAAGTGCTTCAGTTACTCAGTCAAGCTGACCGAGAATTGGGTCGACTTGATATGTATTCTAAATATATTCCCAATATTGATCTGTTTATCAGCATGCATGTTCTGAAAGAGGCAACCCAAAGTAGTAAAATTGAGGGGACTCAAACAAACATGGAGGAAGCTTTACTCGACATAGATGATATTCCACTGGATAAACGGGATGATTGGGAGGAGGTTCAGAATTACACAAAAGCGATGGAAGTCGCTATTGAAACGTTGGAAAGATTACCATTTTCATCAAGGTTGATTCGAGAAACTCACAGGGTACTTTTACAGGGAGTAAGGGGAGAACAAAAACAACCTGGGGAATTTAGAAGCAGCCAGAATTGGATCGGAGGTGCAACCATTAACGATGCCAAGTTTGTGCCACCTTTATGCACTTCTGTTCCTGAACTGATGAGTGATATTGAAAAGTTTCTTCATAATGAAGAAATATTTTTCCCTGAATTATTGAAGATTGCATTGGTACATTATCAATTTGAGACCATTCACCCGTTCCTTGATGGCAATGGAAGAGTCGGTCGCCTGATAATTCCACTTTACCTTGTTAGTAAAGGGATTCTGAAGAAACCGATACTTTATTTATCTGACTTTATAGAAAATCATAGGAATCTGTACTATGATAATTTGATGAATGTTAGAGAGAAAGATGCTATAGATCAATGGTTTAAATTCTTTTTGGTTGGTATTATTGAAACCTCTAAGAAGGGGATTTTGACTTTTGATAATATATTACAATTACAAAAGCAAAATGACATTAAGATTCAAAGCTTGGGAAGTCGAGCAGCAAATGCACAAAAAGTCACTAATTATCTTTATCAACGCCCTGTCATTAATGCAGAAAAGGTGAGTACGATAGCTGGAATCTCAATGCCTTCCTCCTACAAGTTGATTGCATCTATGGAAAAGATTGAGATACTTAAAGAAATTACTGGTGGCCAACGGGGTAGAATGTATGTTTTCGACAATTATTTAAATTTATTCAGATAATCATAAGATCTCCCATAAAAGGATCGTATGCAAGTGAATTTTGATTTAATAAAAAACAATGAATTTTAAAAATTGTTCCCCTGTTGACGATAAGATAGTTCGACTAAAATCAACTTTGACCTGCCCAAACTGCGGTCACATGAAAGAAGAAATTTTGCCGAGCGACGCTTGCGTATATTATTATGAATGTGAAAACTGTAAAACTCTGCTTAAACCCTTCACTGGCGATTGTTGTGTTTATTGTAGTTATGGATCAGTAAAATGTCCCCCGATCCAATCAGGAAAAAATTGCTGTTAATTTAAACTTCAGAAATCACTACTTTTATGTTTTGATAATTCTCAAAAAATAAATTCAACCCAATGAAAACTATATTTTTAATGTTGGTTTGCTCAATCGAAATTTGTGGTGCTTTATATGCAGCAACTCCTCCTGTCTCTGTAAAAAAAGCATTTGAAGCAAAGTTTACCACAGCAACCAATGTTAAATGGGGCAAAGAAGGGACAACAGAGTGGGAGGCAACATTTTCTTTTGAAGGGGATAAGCTATCAGCGAATTTTGCTGAAGATGGTAAATGGCTTGAAACAGAAAGACAAATTATAATTACCGATTTACCTAAACCTGTTGGCGATTCTATTAAAACAAAATTTCCTGGATGGACTATCACAGTAGCTGATAAGACTGAAACTGCAAAGCATGGTCTCATTTACGAGGCAGATATAAAAAAGGGAAAAGCCAAAAAAGAGGTTGCCTTTAAAGAAGATGGTATTTCTGTTACAGAATAGTCTTCTTAAAAACCTTACTTATTTATAAACTTGATGAATTATGGACTCTTCTAACTTGACATCTGTCATAAAACACTGGGTGGAGTTGTATTCGGATAGTATGTACTCATGGGCTTTCTACAAGACATCAAATAAGGAAGTATCTGAAGACCTTGTTCAGGATACATTTATGGTCGCTGTTCAGACATTCGATACGTTTAAAAGGAAGAGTGATCCCAAAACATGGTTGTTTGCCATACTAAACCATAAAATTTATGACCATTACCGTAAGAATTTTCGTAGCCCTATACTTATTGAAAACGCCTCTCTTCAAAATCTATTTGATTCCAATGGTTCTTGGACACCTGAGGAAAAACCACAACTATGGGGAGACGATACTGAACATCTTTTAGACGATACCGAATTTCAAAAGACCTTAAAATTGTGCATAGGAAGATTACCTGAGAATTGGTCAATGGCTATTCATTTTAAATACTTGGATGAAAGAAATAGTGAACAAATATGTCAGGAATTAGGGATTGCCACTACTAATCTCTGGCAAATACTGCACAGGGCTAAATTACATCTCAG